>Ga0194125_10000121_pt1 | contig 114124 bp, 103 predicted proteins | sample TA2KigC250mmetaG_FD_148626 | JGI IMG/M metagenome (GOLD analysis project Ga0194125, IMG submission 148626) | Freshwater microbial communities from Lake Tanganyika, Tanzania - TA2015034 Kigoma Deep Cast 250m | ecosystem: Environmental > Aquatic > Freshwater > Lake | place: Tanzania: Lake...
AAATTTATCAGGTGATGGGTGAAAAACTCAGCGCAACACCATTTTTGATCAAGTGAATTACTGCATCACATTACTGCTTTGTAGTGCCCATTTTCAATGGCATACCCCCGTCATTATTGACTTTCCAAGGTTTTATGTATGAAGTCAGGAATGGTATTCAGTAATGACCGTGTTGCCGCAATTGACTTTTCTGTTTGATATTTTGTGTTTATACAGTAATCTGTGCAAAAATGAATTTCTTATTCCCGCATCTGATCATTGATGCATACATTTGGTTATTGATAGGGATAATCCAGATACGACTACATTTTATTGAACAATGAAAGTCGCTGTCAATGCACAAGTCCTTGAGTGGGCGTTAGACCGTTCTCTGCAGAGAGAAAGTCTCGAACGGAAATTTCCGAAGCTTTCCGGTTGGCGGGACGGGGATGCATTGCCGACTTTCCGGCAATTGCAGGATTTTGCGAAAGCGGCTGCCGTACCCTTTGGTTATCTCCTGTTGCAGAAACCGCCTGTCGAGCAATTACCAATAGCCAATTTTCGAACAGTGTCGGGCGAATCCGGATCCGGGTTCAGTCCCGAACTGATCGACACCATTCAGGCAATGCAACGCAGGCAGGTCTGGATGAGAGAGTATCTGATAGCTGAAGGACATGATCGCCTGCCATTTGTGGGTTCCCGCCGGATTGACACTGAGCCTGCCGAAATTGCCCGAAATATCAGGGCTGTTCTTGGTATTGACGAAAGCTGGGCAGCGAATCAGCCAAACTGGGGTGAGGCTTTGAGAGCGTTGATTGGAAAAGTCGAAAATGCCGGTATCCTGGTCATGTCCAACGGGATCGTCGAGAACAACACGCATCGGAAACTCGATCCGCAGGAATTCCGCGGTTTTGTGCTCGTTGACGATTATGCTCCACTTGTGTTCCTCAATGGTGCGGATGGAAAAGCTGCGCGAATGTTCACTCTTGCGCATGAGCTTGCCCACATCTGGATTGGCGTCAGTGCAGCCTTCGATTTGCGGGATTTGCAGCCTGCAGACAATGATAACGAACGGGCCTGCAACCTCATAGCGGCAGAATTTCTTGTCCCTTCTACCGTTCTTGCGGAATTCTGGCCGCAGGTTCGTGGGAGCGATAATGCTTTTCAGTTACTTGCTAAACGCTTCAAGGTCAGTGAAATCGTGGCGGCACGGCGATTGCTCGATATGGGTTTTATTGCTCGTGCAGAATTCATGAAATTTTACAGAGCGTGGCAGGATCAAGAACAACGACTTGCCAAAAAAACCGGTGATGATGGCGGTGGTGATTTTTATGCCAGTCAGAACATCCGTATAGGCAACAGGTTCGGCGATTTGCTGACCCGCTCGGTCCAGGCTGGAACGACGCTGTATACTGATGCATGGCGGTTGACAGGCCTGAAGAAGAATACCTTCCAGGAATACGCACAAAAGATATTCGGGAGAAGCGTATGAACTCCGCTCAACCTTTTCTTCTCGATTCGAACGTCCTGATGACCGCCGCTCGCCAGTATTACGCCTTCGATATTGCCCCAGGCTTCTGGTCAGCTTTAGACCGAAAAGCAGGAGATGGCGACCTCAGAAGTATTGACAGAGTGCATGCCGAAATCAACAGGGGTAACGATGAACTGGTTTCATGGGTCAATCACACTTTTGCACAATATTTTTTTGAAACCGGAACTCCCGAGGTTTTAGAGAAGTATATCGAAATCATAACCTGGTCTCAGGAGCAGAACGGCTATACCTCAGCAGTGAAACAGGATTTCGCGCGTTACGAGCATGCCGATCCATGGCTTGTTGCCTATGCGCTTGTCAATCACTGTGTAGTTGTCACGCTTGAGAGCGCCAACCCGGCCACGAAGAAAAAAATACCGATACCGATTATCTGTGAGGCATTTGAAGTGCCATGGACAAATACCTTCGAGATGCTGCGCCATGCCAAGGTACAGCTTGGATGAGTTCTCACTGTTAAACGGTATGAGATGTTCTTCTTGTGATTACTCCTTCACAAAACATCATGGATCTTCGAGGCATTCAGGATGTTGGTGCCGTGGACATTCAAATGCTTTTTGATCGATTTTTCGTTTTTTTTGTAATCGATTTGGTATGCAATCAGGAGCGCAGAATCATCGCGGGCTTAATATTACCGGAAGGTTTCCGACACCCCATCTAATATTAACTCATGTTTGAAGTTACCGGGAATGATATTGCAAGTCTTGGCGATGCAGATTTGCGTGAGCTGGTCAAGAAGCTGGCAGTGGCGGAGTTACGTAGTCAAAGTTGTCCGATATCGTCGGTGATTGCTGGAGGAAATCAGGATGCTCCGGATGGCGGGATCGATGTACGTATCGATTGTCCGATTACTATTCAGCAACCAGATTTTATCAAGCGTCAACAAACCGGTTTTCAGGTAAAGAAGCCTGATATGCCAGCAAGCGCCATTCGCGAAGAAATGCGCCCCAATAATGAACTTCGCGATGTGATACGGGAACTGGCAGATGTTTCAGGTTCCTATATCATCGTCAGCGCACAAGGCTCAGTTGCAGACAAGGCGCTAAACGATCGCAGACATGCAATACGAGATGCATTGCATGATTTACCGAATGCGGAGCAATTACATTCAGATTTCTATGATCGTGACCGTCTTGCTGATTGGGTTAACGAATATCCGGGAGTAGTCACCTGGGTTCGATCTCGCGTTGGTCGTCCGATTACCGGATGGATAAATATTACAGATTGTTGCGAAGGCAGTAGCGGCAAGACCAAACCCTATCTTTTCAAAGAAAAAGCATGCTTGATCGATGAGCGTTCTCGCGAACGTGAGCAACTTCCCATATTGGAGGGAATCAATCGGTTGCGTGCCGCATTGCGAATTCACAGGCAGTGTATCCGGCTCATAGGGCTTTCCGGTTTGGGAAAGACTCGTTTAATCCAGGCGCTTTTCGAGGATACTGTTGGTGAAGATGCGCTTGATTCGAGTATTGCCCTGTATACAGACTTTTCAGAAGAAGGCATTGAGCCAACAGCTCATGAAATGGCAAGAAATCTTGTTCAGAATGGGCAACGGGTAATTCTCATTGTTGACAACTGCAATCCCAAGACACACACTGATCTTGTTAAGCTGTGCACGGTCAATGATAGTAAGGTGAGCCTCATCACTGTCGAATATGATGTTCGTGAAGATGAACCCGAGCAAACAGAAGTATTTCGTCTGCAGTCGACCGACCCGGATCTTGTCGCTCAATGGCTTGGGCAATTATTTCTCGATATTTCTCAGATTGACCGAAAAACAATAGCTGAATTCAGTGATGGCAATTTCCGTGTTGCGCGTGCTCTTGCCGAGACTTTGGGCAAAGGTGAAACGCTTGGCAGTCTGAACAGCAAAGAATTATTTGAACGCATATTCTGGCAACGGAATCAGAGCGATCAACAATTACTTCGTGCTGCTGAGATTCTTTCTCTTCTCTATTCAATCGAAGGGGAAAATACGGAGGTGGAAGGAGAGCTTGCTCTTGTTGGGAGACTTCAGGGTTTCGGGGCATCAGAACTTTATGGCGCATTGGTGGACTTGCGTAGTCGCGGTGTCGTGCAGGTGCGTGGACGCTGGCGAGCCGTGCTGCCACAGGCGATTGCCAATCCGTTGGCTTCGTCCGCTCTTAAACGTATTCCTCCTTCGGACGTTGATCGATTTTGCTCGACACTGACCCCACGAATGCTGAAATCGGTGTCTCGCAGATTGGGTTATCTGCATGATTCACAAGAAGCGCAGGGCGTGGTTGCACGATGGTTAAAGCAGGACGGGCCATTAGACGACCTGTTTGGGCTTGGTGAGCAAGGTATTCATGTCATAATGAACATTGCGCCTGTCGCGCCAGAGGCAGTGCTCGAGAAACTGGAGCAGGAACTGAACAGTCCAAGGGCTGATCTTGTTATTTCGCAGGGAAGTTCTTGCCGTTGGCAGTGGATTCACTTGATTAAAGCGCTTGCATATGAAGCGCATATGTTCAAAGCGGCCACATTACTTTTGGCTCGTTTTGTTGCAGCAGAATCTGAAGGATATAACAACAACACTGCATGTTCAGCTTTTACAGAGTTGTTTCAACTTTATTTGTCCGGAACTCAGGCCACACCGGAACAACGTCGGCAGGTAATAAAAGAACTGGCGCTATCGGAAGAGCCTGCATTAAGACTATGCGCATCGGTAGCTCTTGATGCGCACATGAATGCGTATCGGTTCTCTTCAAAGTACAGTTTTGATTTTGGCGCACGATCGCGTGATTGGGGCTGGAGTCCCAAGATCAACAAAGATGCCTGGGATTGGTATGAGGCGGCGATTTTACTTGCTATCGAACTTGAACAAAACCTCGACGATGTGCGTGAAATTCTCGCTCGGCATGTTCGTGAATTATGGATTATTCAGCCTTGCCAGGATGTTCTCGATAAAGCAGCAAGTACATTGGCCACAGACCGGCCTTGGTTAGAGGGCTGGATGGCATTCAAGGCTACACTCAGGTTCGACGGTAAAGGCATGCCTGAAGACATTAGAAAAAAACTTGAGCAAATCATTGATCGTTTGAAGCCTGTTGATCTCTTGAATCAGGCTCGAGCTGTTATTCTTGGGTCTTCAGGAGGTGGATGGGATATTGTTGATGGTGAGGCTGATGGCGACGACGAAATGCGTTCGTGGGAAAAAGCCCGTGAAATGGCCAAAGATATTGGTCGGGAGTTAGCTCAGGATGCGGTTGCCCGAAGGGCTTTTTTATCAGAACTGTTTGCCGCTAAATATGCTCCACGCGATTCCGAATGTGGATTCGGTTTAGCTGATGGAGCGATTGAATTGGGTGATATTTGGCAAGAGTTGGTAGAGGAATATAAGGCCATTGATCCTGCTCGGCGGAATCCTGGTGCTCTCAGGGGTTTTATTCATGGAGCTCATCAACGAGATGCCGCGTTTACATCAAGAGTGCTCGATGGTTTAATGGACTCTGAACTTGTTCCTATACTTCCGGATCTCCAAGCTAGCATTGGTGTTGATGAAGATGGGATCGCTCGGTTCCGAACTGCGATTGCCAAAGGAGTGATGCGTTCTGAGTATTTTATGAATATCGCCAATGGATCAGTTGGAGATTCGCCCGAAGAGCCTCTTGCGATGCTTCTCGAAGATATTGGAGCACTTCCTGGAGGTGTTGAAGTCGCACTGGATATATTGTTTATGCACTTATTCAGAGATCAGAAAGAGAAAAGAGTTCCAGGGGCAGTTGTCGGTGAGGTCGGTCGTAATCTTTTTGTTCGTGCGGATTTCAGTAAGAAAGGGTCAAATCGTGATTATGGCTTAAAAACAATAATCCGGGAATGCCTTTCTGGCGAGGTTGGCGAAAGCGCGGCAACACAAGTGTGTAATAGTATCCGATCTCAACTCGAACAGTATCGCGTTACTTCCCATGATATTGGCGATGTTCTCAAAGCACTTTTTGAAACACAGCCTTTTATTGCCCTTGATACATTTCTCTTGCCCGAATCTTTATGTCATCACATCGACTTGTTCGATGTAGGGACTCCTGTCGAAGTTATTGATGAAAAGCATCTGAAGGAATGGGCTGATCGTGATCCTGATGGGCGCTATCCATTGATCGGAGAGTGTCTGAATATGTTCGGAAAAAGAAATGATGATGAGAGCAAAGAGTATTCTTCACTGTTCCTGTCAATGCTTGACTCAGCTCCTGACAAACAGCGCTTTCTTGGTGATTATTATCCCCGTTTACACCCACGATCCTGGGGTGGATCTTTGGCTGTTATCCTGGAGCACAGAAAGACTAATTTGATACAACTTGCGGAACAATCTGATGAAGAGGTAAAACGCTGGGTTGATGAAGCAATGCCTGAGATTGATCGCTGGATTGAAAATGAGCGTCGTCGTGATCGTGCTCGCGAAGAGAGTTTTGAGTAAGGATAAGGTCTTCAGTAACCTGATGGTTTGGGACCTCATTCGCCTGAGCCTTCAGAACCTCATGGATCGTTGAGGCATTCCGGAAGTTGACGTCGAGGGTCTCGAAATGATCTTTGCCTCGCGCAGAAACGTAAGAGATACCATGATCTCCTCTCTCGATGCCGTGTCCGATTTCAGGCGCAAGCTTGAGAAAAAAGCTCGCCTGAACTGATTTGCATCCGGCTTCAGTCGCTCACCCCGCCTAACGGTTTATGTTTTCGAAGACGTTATGCATCAACTTCTGCGCAATGAACGTCTTGAAGGCTTCGTCGTTCATGATGCGGTTGAAGATGGCTTCGTTGCCGTTCATTCGGTCGAGCAGCAGGGTTTCGAGGTGCTGGTTGAACACCGGCTCGAAGTTGGAGATCGTGTTCGCCTCGGCAGCCTGCCGGATTTTTTCGTTTTCCGTTGCTGCCGCCTGCACCTGATCGAAGAACAACTGATCGGCAGGGGTGAAATCCGTGCCGAACCGTTCGTTGAGCTGCTCGACCAGCGTTGAAAGCCGTACCTCGTCCTCGGCGCTTCCCGTACCGACCTCTTTCGGTCCGCCGAGCGGCGGATTGTCGCCTTCTCGCAGCACAATGTTTCCCTCACTGTACTTCTGCAGCCGATAATATTTCAACTGCACCTCGTCGTCGATCTGGATGTTCCGGCTGCTGTTGCGGGGCAGTTTCGAGAGCAGGTAACGCCCGAAGGTGTAGAGTTTTTCAAGCTCGGAGTCCTGATAGGGTATCACCTGCGAAAGGAACGCGTACAGGTTTCGGAAACTCGCGAACTGGCTTTTGAACTGTTCGATCTCTTCTTCCTCAAGCTCGGTAACGCGCTCGACCACAACATCGAGAATACTGTTGAGTTTTTTATGCTCGGCTCCTGTGGGGTGCATGCGGTTGCGGAACCAGATTTCGCACCATGCGTCGATTTCCGGTTTGTCGTACACTTTCCACTCGTCGAGCTTGTGAGCCAGTTCGTTGAGCAGGTGCGGGTCCGCCTCTTCCCCCATTTCCGTTGTTTCGTAATAGGGCTTGAAAGAGAGGTAGATCTCCTCCGGTTCGTTCACGAAATCGAGCACGAAGGTGTTTTCCTTTCCGGGGCAGGTGCGGTTCAGGCGCGAGAGCGTCTGTACCGCCTGAATGCCGGAAAGCCGTTTATCGACGTACATGGTGTGCAGGAGAGGCTGGTCGAAACCGGTCTGGTATTTTTCCGCAACAAGCAGCACCTGATACTCACTTGACCCGAAACGTTCCGGCAATTCTGCTTCGCGGATGCCGTGGTTCATGCCGACTTCCGTGAACTTCTCGCCGGGATGGTCGCTCAGAGAGAGTTCGCCCGAAAAGGCCACAAGCGTCTTGATGTCGTGGTACTTTTTCGCTTTCAGGTACTTGTCGAACGCAAGCTTGTAGCGTACGGCATGTTCGCGCGAACCGGTCACCACCATAGCCTTTGCCTGCCCGCCGATCTTGTGCCGGGTATGCGTGCGGAAATGCTCCACGATGATTTCAACCTTCTGCGTAATGTTGTACTCGTGCAGGTCAACATACCGAGCGAGCGCACGCGCGGCCTTTCTTCTCGGCAGTTCGGGGTCGTCTTCAACCGTGCGGATAAGCTGGTAGTAGCGTTTGTAGCAGGTATACCCCTTCAGGACGTCGAGAATGAACCCTTCATCGATGGCCTGCCGCATGCTGTAGAGGTGGAACGGGGAGCCGCCGCTGTCGCCGGGCTCGTCGAACACGGCCAGCGTCCTGAACTTCGGAGTCGCAGTAAAGGCGAAAAAGCTCAGGTTCGGCTGTTTCGTGCGCTTGAGCTGTTCGCGGATGAGCGATCTCTTCGCCTCCTCCGATAGCGGTTCGTCGTTCATGTCGAGAATCTGTTCGGCAATGGCCGACTCGATACCTTCGCGGTTGAGAATTTTTTTCAGTTCCATGGCGGTTTCGCCGCTCTGCGAGCTGTGCGCCTCGTCCACGATTACCGCGAACCGCCTGCCTGACGTTGAAATGTCGATACCTTTTCCCTGCTTTTCAAGCGTAGCGAGCGCCTGCGTGATAAAGGGAAACTTCTGGATGGTGGAGATGATGATCGGTACGCCGTCGGCCAGCGCTTTTGCAAGCTGCTGGGTGTTCTCGTCGATCTTCTGCACCACGCCCTGTTTGTGCTCAAACTGGAAAATCGTATCCTGCAACTGCCGGTCGAGCACCACGCGGTCGGTGATCACCACCACCGAATGGAAGATTTTTTCGTCCTTTGTGTCGTGCAGGGTTGCCAGACGGTGGGCGAGCCATGCGATTGAGTTCGACTTTCCGGAACCTGCCGAGTGCTGAATGAGGTAGTTGTGCCCCGTTCCGTGCTGCCGCGCATGCGCGGCAAGCCTGTGCACTACGTCGAGCTGGTGGTAGCGGGGGAAAATCATGTTTTCCCGGTGCTGCTTTTTCAGCCCCTTGCCGGTCGGAACGGTTTTTTCCTCAACCTGCAGGTGCAGAAACCCTCCGAGAATATCCATCAGGCACTCTTTTGCGAGCACCTCTTTCCAGAGGTAGGCGGTGCGAACCTCGCCCTCAACCGGGGGATTGCCCTTGCCGTTGTTGTATCCTTTATTGAAGGGCAGGAACATGGTGTCTCCACGATCAAGCTTCGTGGTCATCCAGACCTCTTCGGTATCGACCGCAAAGTGCACCAGGCAGCGCTGCTTGAAGGCGAAGAGCAGTTCGTTGGGTTCCCGGTTGCGGTACTGCTGTTTCGCATGCTCGACGTTCTGCCCGGTCATGGGGTTTTTCAGCTCTATCGACGCTACCGGCAGGCCGTTCACCGCAAGCACCATATCGGGAATCGCTCCGCTTTCGGTTTCAAGCTGGCGAATAACGGTGAGGCGGTTCCTGCTGAACCGTTCGACAGCAAGCGGGTCCATGCCGGTATTCGGGGCGAAGAACGCCATGCGCACGGTTTTGCCGAAACACTTGAATCCACTTCGCAGAATGGTGAGCATCCCTTTTGTACGCAGTTCGCGAACAAGACTCTCGATCAGCACCGATTCTGCATTGCCGCTGTTCAACGCCGAGAACCGCTCCCAGAAATCCGGTTGAGTATCCTGCACGAACGCCACAACCTCATCAGGAAAGATCGCCTGCTTCTTGTCGTACGCCAGTGGATCGCCCTTGATGTAGCCGGCGTGGAGCAGCAGTGATTGCTCTATGGATTGCTCGAAGTTCGATTCTCTGTGCATAGTTTTAAAGAGTATACTGTTACAGTACCTGCCAGTAACCGCCTTTCTTAGGGCCGATATGTTTTAATTTCTTTTTATTCTGTAAGTTAGCAACCCTTTTTTCAGTCGCTCTCAATGAAATGCCCAGTGTTTTTGCCAATGCATGAAGAGTCATTTCAGGATTCAGTCTGAACTGTTCGAGCACAGGATTATCGATTTCTACCGAACTTTCTACCGAACTTTCTACCGAACTTTCATTTGTTTTACGATGAACAGTGGCGGTAAACAAGCAACCATCACGATCATCGATAAAGTCAATTTCCGGCCACGCATCAATTGCCCGTTTGATTCCAGAACCAAGCCCCCGGTATGGTAACAGCCCTTTTGCAACATAGGAGACCAGAGTCGGATTACGGATATTGGAATTACCTGTTTTGATTTTGGCGACAGTCAGGTTGTTGGGGAGGTGCCCCGGACTGATAATGTCAATTCGATTGTCGAATAAAAACAGTCTGATTGGGGCGCTTACAAAATAATCCCGGTGTATCAGGGCATTAACCAGTAATTCTTCAAAAACCACCGGCGGTATTTCAGGGGTACCTGGTGCATTGATTCCCCGCCCGGCCTGTACCTTGTGCATATTTCGCATCAAAAAGGCCATCGCTCCCTCAAAAATGGTTCCCAGCGTTCCGGTAAAATCCTCAATATCCAGATACTCGCTCTGATGGATTTCATTGCCCGGAAAGCGAACCGCCTTCACAACAAATTGTGGTACGATCCATTCCGGTTTTTCGACAAATAACAGTACACAAGCAAGGTTCAGTTGACCTGTGTCAGTAGCCAGATTCATATTCTGCAAAAGCTTTCTCAGCTTTTCATCTGTTTCGGGATACTCCTGTTGATAGGTTGTTTTAAGAAAATCCCTGAAACGAAGCTTATCGAGAGTGTCAACTCCTGCTTTTGATGGAAGCTCATCAGCGTGAAACTGATTGGATATCTGAAACAGTCGTCGTAATTCTTCCTTTGTATTGACTCGTCGCTTGTCAGCACCGCATTTGAGCCAGATAACTCCATTTTTATCGAAATAGGGTTTATCGATGCCTTTTGGTACGGTAAGAACAATGACAACGCTTCGATTCTCAAGGAGAATATTTTCAGTTTGTACAGTAAGCGGACTTCGTACCAGATGGCTGGCGGCATTGCTGATAAGCTGGTTGATGCGAGAAACGTCCGAGCTTTCAAGACCCTTTATGGAATCATTGTCAGCAACGCCAATGAGAATGATGCCACCATCAGCATTGGCAAAAGCAGCCATTTCTGATGCCAGGGATTCAGCGTTCCGAATATCGGATTTGAACTGCCGGGCGCCGTCCTCTCCCGAAGCAACCAAATCCATTAATTGTAAGAGGTTCATGGCACTGGTTCTGTTATTGTTCAGGCTGACAGGCTTTCCCTTTTTCCATACGAGTGAACATCCATTTTAACGTTTACCGCATTGGTATGGAAACTCATATACTTGATTCGCAGAATGGTGAGCATCCCTTTTGTACGCAGTTCGCGAACAAGACTCTCGATCAGCACCGATTCTGCATTGCCGCTGTTCAACGCCGAGAACCACCCCCAGAAATCCGGTTGGGTATCCTGAACGAACGCCACAACCTCATCAGGAAAGATCGCCTGCTTTTTGTCGTAAGCCAGCGGATCTCCTTTGACGTAGCCGCCATGCAGAAGCCGCGACTGCTCTATGGAGTGCTCGAAGTCGGATTCTCTGTGCATGATTAACTATATAATTTATCGGCCTTGAGTTTTTATGATTTTCTCAGCTAAAAGAATAACCTTTTCTTCTTGTATTTGTGTTTCGATATATCTTTTGATGTCGTATTTTTGTAATAAAAACAGGAAGGTTACAAAAAGAAGGTGCGCGGTAATTGTTGTGTAATTGATTAGGATGTCAAAATATAAAGTATGAATTTTTTCTGGAAATATATGATAATGATTTTGTGTGTTTAAAAGTGTAATGATTATTGTTAATAAAAAAATTGACCGGAGTGTTATTTTTTTTAACTTCTCTTCAACTCCTATTGTTATTAGATATGTTTTTTCAGTGTGTTTTTTAAGAAAGACTTTTTTTACATATGGAGTGATTGCGTTCCGAATAGAAAAGTTGTATGCGAGAAATCCTAAAAATGCGCATATCAATATTATTACTATGATAATGTTTAATGCCCCTATTTTATTTATTAAATCAACAATATATGAGTTTTTATTTGGATCAGCATGCTCTATAAGTATGATTGGTATTGATACTGCCATCGTTTGTAATAATCCAAAAGTAATGAGTATATAAGTGTCTTTGTGGTGTAGCTGCCAGCCAATTAATTGATGGTGATTGACATAGTTATGCCATAATAATATTGAGAATGAGAGCGTTGGTAAGAATAAGGCTGTGTTGTTAAAATCGCTGTAAGTAACACTTTTTAAAAATGGCCCTACTGAGATTGAAAATATAACTCCTTGTATTATAGATAAGAATGTCATATATACATTGCTGAAGTATGAAAATGTTGGCTCATGAATTTCAGGTGATTCAAGTATTGAGTTCCATTCTTTGATGGGTTCCATTCTTAATTTTTTAAGATCAAATGATTTAAAAAAATGCATTTTGATAATATTTATTTCTCATAAATTCCTTGTGAGTCGGTTTTTTTTAAGTCATGAAATTTTACCATGAATGGATCGTTGTTTATTCGCTCAATAATTGTCTCAATGTTTTCAATTGCCTTTCGGTCATGGTTGAATTGATTCAGGGTGTCTTTTAATGTATCAGCGAAAAGAGTTACGACTATCAAAGTGTGCAGTTTAATAAAGTCCGTATTCTGTGTCGTCCCTAATAAGATTTTCCCGTCAATACTATGACTGGTTACTAACGCACTTATGTTTGAATGTGAGTGCATGCACAAATGAGCGTATAACCCAAGATAGGTTATTGACTCACTTACATTGTTAAATAATTCTTTTATATGTGGACCCTTTTTTTTATCTCTATATTCATTTGTGTTTACAAATTTGACGTTTTCCAAGAATTTATGCATATCATAATTAAACGAAAGCTTCATTGTCTCGATATGAAGCGGCTCTTGAAGGATTTTTAAAAGATGTATGTATGCTTCGATTGCACTTCTCAGTATGATAGGTAGTGCTGCTGATCTTTTTTCCTCAAGCAGGGTAATTGCATCAATACAAAGTTCTGTTACCCTGACAGCTAACAGAAGTAAATACTTTTCTTCAATAGTTTGATGTTTGATTGTTGAGAGGGCTTTTTCCCTAATATTCAACAATTCATTCCAGTCGTCTTGAATTGGCATGGTTTGTTCCTTGATTGTAATAAGCTGTAATTTGAATGTTTCCCGTTACCGCATTGGTAATGAGTGACCTTCGGTATTCCTTTAGACGTTGAATTGCTTCAGTGACTTGTGCTCTCTGACGATCTATTATTGCGGTTTTCTTTTCTATATGTTCAGCTATGGCTTGCTGTTCTTCAATTGGAGGAGTTGGGATTCTTATATGTTTCAGATCTTCTAGGCTTAAGTTTGGCTGGCCGCCTCCAGTGGATTGAGATAATAATATTGGTTTTCGCATTATAAGCCAATAATAAAAAAAAACGGATACAAATGTCGCCGGTTGTGCAAATACACAGCAGGCTTGATTTACGGTGGCATCAACTCCCAGGATTCCCAGACGTCCGATAGTAGCGCCATACATAGCAATTACAATGCTTCCTGTTGGATAAATTTTTAAGGCAGAGTGGGTTTGAAATGCATCGATAGATATGTTTTGAGTAGTATTTTCAATGACAGTTTCACGAAGTTCTGAAGTTGTGACCCATGGTATGTTGCCATCATAAAAATCAGAATTATCACTTTTAGGGGTGGTTCCGCTGCCTATGGTTTTAAAACCATGGGTTATTTTCAAGACTATCCAATGCTCCGGAATCTTCCCAATCCACTCAACCCCGGAATCTTTCATGGGTACAGACGGATCAAGGCCTTTGGTGACGGCTTGAGTGATGATGGCGGTGCGTTTTTCGTCGAGTTTTTTGAGCAGGGCTTCTTTTTTTGCAATCAGCTCATCGATTTGTGCTGTTTTCCGGTCAAGGAAGCTTGCAATGGCTCGCTGTTCTTCGAATGGGGGGAGAGGAATCACTGTATTTCCCATGAATTCCCAGCTAACCCGAGGCATCTTTGCTCCAAATGTCGAACCATCGATCAGAGAGATGTAGCCCTGACTGAGCAACAGGTAACAAGCAAAGCGACCATCGAACACATTGCGTAAGCGTAAAACATGAAAGTCTCCAACGGCAGTTCCGTTGAATTCGGCAAGCCATGCTTTGGCGAGATAAGGGCGGAGTTTGCCAAAAAGAATATCGCCGCTCTCAAAACTCACCCCATCACCTTCAAACTCTGAATCCGTTGCAAGATATCGGGCCGTCCAACTCTCGATATTTTCAAGAGCAACAGCCTGCTCATCCACACAGGATTTTCTTGTTATCAGTGTAGCTACATATTTTAGACGTTTCACTTCCCAGTGCTCAGGCACATGGCCAAGCCACGGAACACCGCTCTCTTTGTATTCTGGATAGACAGAAATCGTCATATTTTACACGTTCACTCAAGAATTAATAAATACGGCATTGATCTCTACTCAGTCATTAAAATTGAATCCAGTCAACCAACAGTCAACCAATCAGGAAAAAATAAAAAACTGTATTTAAATGATTTAACGTCGCGTTGTCCCTTGCAGAGGGCTTCTCAGTCAAGCAACGGTCAAACAAAACCGAGTGCTGTATTCATGCCCACCAAGGCAAGTACTTTCTTGCTCGGCTTCCAACAGTCTCGTCATGGCATCGATAGCGACATTGATGATGCTTGATACCAAAAAGATGTTTTTTATGTCGATTCGTACCTGTTTTATGAGTTTCAACCCATTCCGTCTCAACAGGCAGCTTTATCAGTTCAGTCAAAATGCCATGAAGCTCATGCTCTTGTCGTGCGATGCTCATGATGTCACCTCCCTGAGCAGGTTGAGGATATCGGCTTCGAGCGCCTTGATGTCTGCTTCGATCTCTTCGAGGTGGCGCGGCGGTTTGTACACATAGAAGTGCCGGTTGAGCGGGATTTCGTAACCGACTTTTGTTTTGGTGTGGTCTATCCATGCATCGCTGACGTGCGGCAGCACTTCGGCTTTGAGGTATGCTTCGCAGTGACTGCGCACCAGCTTGAGCAGTTTTTCGTTGCTTGCGTCTTTCTGGTACCCGATCGGCAGGGGGAGAATGGCGTCGTCCGGCAACGGGAGCAGTTCGGTGTCGCGCAGTTCGGGATCGGGTTCCGGGTTTCCTTTGCTGTCGCGGCAGATTTCCGCTGTTTCGTCGCGTTCGCCGAGTGCATTGAGGATCGCCTTTTTCAGCGGGGCATCAATTTTTATTTCGGCACTTTTCAGTGCAGCATCGAGTGCTTTAACGAAGTCAGGGCGGCTGAGGTGGAGTGTTTCGCTCTGCATGCCGTGCAGGGCATCGAGCAGAGCCTGCTGAAGGACTTTGCCGTTTCGGAAATCCTCTTGCTGCGCTTCGACGGACTTCTTTTTACTCAGTATCAGATTATGGAATGCAGTCTCGTTTTTCAGCCGTTCGATGCGTTCTGGGCTTGCCTGAAAGTTCAGGCGCAGGGGGCGTTCGACCGTCATTTTCAGGTATCCGAAATCGCAGTTGCGGAAGATTTTCGAGCAGATTCGCTTTTCCGTTCCGCCGTTGCTCTGTATGTCGCATTCGGCGTTGTGCCTGAAGTCTCCGTAGAGCCTGACCAGTTCGCTGATGTGTTCGTCTGACAGCTCGTTGCGCTTGTTGCCCATGCTCTTTTTCATCTTCCGGTAGTGCCGGGTGGCGTCGATGAGCTGCACATAGCCTTTGCGGTTCCCGGGTTTTTTGTTGGTGACAAGCCAGATGTAGGTGAAAATGCCGGTGTTGTAGAACATCTGGTCGGGCAGGGCGACGACCGTATCGAGCCAGTCGTTTTCGATGATCCAGCGCCGTATGTTGCTTTCGCCGCTTCCGGCGTCGCCGGTGAAAAGGGGTGAACCGTTGAAGACGATTGCTATGCGAGAACCGTCGCCGCCTTCGGACGGCGAGCGGTGAAATTTGGAGATCATATGCTGCAGAAAGAGCAGCGATCCGTCGTTGATGCGCGGCACTCCGGCTCCGAACCGTCCGCTGAATCCGTTTGCGGCTTCGTCCTCGACATAGCTTTTCTCCGGCTTCCACTCCACGCCGAAAGGGGGGTTGGAGAACATGAAGTGAAACCGTTTGTCGGGGTGGCCGTCGTGCGGTACGAAGTTGTATGAGCGGCTTTTTGCGTCCTTGATGCCGAGCGTGTCGCCATAGACCAGGTTTCCGATCTCTTCGTCCTTGATCAGCAGATCCGAGCAGCAGATGGCATAGGATTCGGGGTTGTACTCCTGGCCGTACAGTTCGATATTTGCGTCGGGGTTGTTACGCTTGATGTACTCTTCGGCAACCGAAAGCATCCCGCCGGTTCCGGCCGTAGGGTCGTAAATGGAGCTGTATTTTCCGGCCTTGAACACCTCGTCCTCATAGACGAACATCATTTCGACCATCAGCCGGATCACCTCGCGCGGGGTGAAGTGGTCTCCGGCCTCCTCGTTGGCCTGTTCGTTGAATTTCCTTACCAGCTCCTCGAAAAGGTAGCCCATCTGCAGGTTCGAGAGTCTGGACGGAGAGAGGTCGAACTCCGTGCTGCAGAACTCCTTGACGATGAGGTAGAGCCGATTGCTGTCGTCGAGCTTTTCGATCTCTTTTTCGAATTCGAATTTTTCGAAGATGTCGCGCACGCGGGGCGAGAATTCCCTGATGTATGAGATCAGGTTGTCGGCGATATTGGGCGCGTCTCCGAGCAGCTTCTGAAAGGTGAATGGGCTGGTGTTGTAGAGCGCCTGTTTGCGGTTTCCGCCGTTTGCCACTCTCGACAGTGCGGCTTCGAGCGCCGGGCCGATCATCCCTTTTGCCTTAAGTTTTTTCTGTTCTTCAAGAACCTGTTCTTTGGTTGGTTCAAGTACCAGGTCGAGACGGCGCAGGATGGTCATGGGCAGCATGACATGCCTGTATTGGGGAGGGCGGTATGGCCCCCGCAGCTTGTTTGCGATGTTCCAGATAAAGCCGACGATGTCCTGATGATTGCCTGATGCCATGGTATTACGGTACTGCTTGGTATTACGAGGGAGCGGGTTCGATAAACTTCAATCAAAATAGTGAATTATCCCTACAGCTCTTGGGCTTGAAGGCTATTCCTGCACGTCGATTTGCAGTTTCGATCGGATGAAGCTTTTGATTTCCCTGTGCACCTCGTCGTACTCCTGACCATGAATGCGTTTTGATTCATAGTCGATTTTCACGTCCTGCAGGAATTTCTCGAAGTCCCTGTTCTGCTCGCAGAGCTTGTTGATGGTTTCCCAGTCAAGGATTTCTCTCCGGCGGGCAGGGTAGAGGATTGATGATGCGTCGATATCTGCCGGGTCGAGCTGGATGATGCCGATGCCGAAAGATGAAGCGAGGCGGTCGAGTTCGGAAAGAAAGTCGTCATTCTGCAGGATGTTCGCCGCTACGAGATAGCCTTCGTGAGCCCATGATGAGTTGGAGACAGCCTGGAAGAATGATTCGCGATAGTTGGACTGGTCGAGTGACTTTTTCAGTTCGAACGAATACAGTCTGAGCGAGTTGTTGTCCGAAAGCCTGTTGAACTCGATAACCTCGGCTTTCCAGTCCTCAACCGGAAGGTAAAATCCTACCATGTCGGGATGAATCCACTCGTTGTAGCCGTTCTTGCGCGATTTTTCGTGAAAGATCGTTTTGGTATAGATCGGCCTGCCGCGGTTGAATGAAGGGTTTGAGTAAACGAAATAGGTCAAAAGAGGATGCAGATCGCGCTCATGGTATTTTGGTTTTGCGCTTCCCGTATTCTGCTCTTCTTTTTCGATTCCGGTGATTACGTCCGCCGTCAGTTCTTGTTCTCGTTCGGCAAGAAAGAAGCGGGCAGGCCTTTTTCCGACCTTTATGAATTGCGACTGTTTGTTGTCGCGCACATCGACATAGAGCTGTGCTCCCATGCTCGCCCACGGGGTTTTACCCGAGGTACGGATTTTTGCGGTTAATTCATTATCCGACCCCAGTTGCCAGATTTCCTGATAGGTCAGGGGGATTGGAGATGTTTTCAAGACATCACAGGCCAGATCGAGAAAGGAGTATACAGGCATGGCGGTCTCTATCTGTTGGAGAGGTACTATGTTAATGTACAACAAATATACGTTGTGCGGAGCAATTGAATTGCTAACTTCGATGATCAGGAAAAGTTTTTGCCGTACAATTTTTACATGATCGATATGGGAAATATTTGCGAACATGCCGGTTCAGCTTCGGCTCATTTGGATTACGACCATTATAACAGGGAAGAGCGGTATTTGTGTTCTCATTTGTTTCGGCTGCTTCATGAGCCGAAAGACGATTATGCAGTCTTACGGAAATTCACGGGAGGTGTGCCGGAAATTACTGATTTCAGGATTTTCGCCGAGGTCGCGTTGATTCGCGATGCCTACCATGTCAGAAAAGCTAATCCGTTTGATTATATGGATTCGATTGTCCGGATGGTTGCCGGTCAGGAGCAGGTTACCGATTACCGGAGCTACTCCGGGCTTCCTGAAGAGCTAAGAACGCCTCACCTTACCCATCCAAGACAGATTCTTCAGAAAGGGGGTGACATCCTTACTGCAGATGAGAAGAAAATCTACGGTTCCTTACAGGGCATGTTCAATGCAAAGCCTGATCTGGCAATCTGTTGCGGTCAGGAACTGTTTGTTTACGAAGCGAAGTGGACGCTTGGTTTCGACAGTGAACAACTCAGGAGAACGGAGAACATCGCAGCTATCTGGGCAAAATTGCTTTACCGTGACCTTGGATTCAGCGCTGAACCAGTCGTCAAGGTAAAGAAATTGGGACTGAAAAAATTCGAGCCTGACGTTTCCTGGGAGGAACTCTATGCTATCGCTTGTGATGTGTATCCCGAGTCTGACCGTTCAAGGAAAGCGCTGGCACAAGCAATAATTAACTGATGAAAATTCAAATATCATATTCATGAAAGAACGTGACATACAGGATTATCTTTTTCGGCATCCTGAAGTGCTTTTTTCATCCGGGAAGATAACTGAGAAGGCAAGCGAGTATTCTATTCAGGGTAAAAGGATCGATCTGCTTTTCGTTGTTGACGGATTCCGCTATATCGTTGAAATAAAAAAAGTACCTATTCAGCGCGAGCATATAGGGCAGGTTGTCGAGTATTACGGTTTGATGAAGACCTACATGCAGGATGCCGGGCTCAAGATGATTCTGGTTTCCCCGTCGATTCCTGAATGGCGTTCAGCATACCTTGAAGAACTGGGGATTCGTTGTGTCGAGATCGGTGCTGTACCATCAGACGAACAAGAGGTGAATCGCATCAGGAAAAGTACCGTGTCTTATCAGAACAGGGAAAAGGATAAACAGGAAATAGTCAGTATTCTCAATGACGGCGCAGGAGTAAGTTTTTTTGATATTGCCGGTCCAACAACGCCGAGAGGAATGGCGTTTACCCGCAGAATGCTTCAGGATACTCTTGTGCCAATTAAGAGCGCTTACGACAGTTACGATGTCATGCCGTTCTGTATTGCCCGTTCCAATTCGCCGCATTACTATCTGGAATATAACGGGGAACACGGCCATGGAAAAAATGTGCTGGGCCATTGCGGTGTCTGGTGGGCTTATCGCTTTGGATTTTCAGAGGATATGAAAAGGAATGACGTTCCCAATATCTCGATCATCTCAAACATTACAGGGCTCGATATCATCGTAAACGCGGAGCTGCAGCCTTCGCAGAAGGCTCTGAGGCTGCGTATAGAAAAAGACCTTTCAGCGTTTGACCACCTCTTGCAGGAACATGGCGGACTCTGGCTCAAGACATACCTCAAATACGAGCATCAACCCCGTGTCTATCAATGGATTCTGGCCGATCTTAAGGCTCCGGGCGAATTCGACGGAGAAACTATTCTGAGAGTTCAACAAAAACATGGGCTTGATTTTTCTGAAGAAAGGGCGTACTGGCTGAATCGCATCATTGAAGAGAATCATGAACTTTCGGAAAAGCAGATCGCTCAATTGCGAGATAAAAACAAAACGCTGAATCTTGCTATACGGCTGGTTTATCCCTTCAAAAGAGATGCCTCGATCTGGTCGATGGATTTGAAGGGACAGCGATCAGAGATTGTTGAAGCTGTCAACAAGATGAAGCCTCTTATTGACTTTTTTGTTCGATAAGACAAGCGGTAATGTAGAGGGATCATTCATGCAACTGGTAAGAATTCCTTACAGGTTCATCAGGATACCATGACCGACGTCAACGTATCCCGTCTGCTGCAGGAGTTGCAGATAACGAACCCGGAGCGGTACGAACTGGTTCAGGCCGTTCGTCAGGCGATTTACAGCGTTGTGCTGGATGCTTCGGAGCGGGTGATGTATGACGGGTTCATGTTTTCGGGCGAGGCTCAGTTCTGCGGGGTGTTCGCATACAGGGAGCATGTCAGCGTGGAGTTCGGACGCGGGTGCTATCTCGACGATTCGCACTGTGTGCTGGAGGGCGGCGGAAAGCTGCGGCGGCACATCAATCTGTTTTCGGCAGCCGATATCACCGCGAAGTTCCTTGAGCAGTATGTCGATGCCGTTTACAGGAACAGTTAATGCAAATGATGGTGCTTTTGGCTATCAGGAAACCTTTTTCTCTTTCGTGCTGTATATGCATGCATCCCATTATTGAGCACGTCAGCGCCGGATATATGCATAAAAGCAGATAACGGCTTAAGAAAAAGAAAATTCCGATATTCAGGAGAGACGGGAAAGCAGAGACTTTTGGCTTTCATGAAGATTTGAGCGGCTATGATTATTTTCGGCTGACAGTATGAAAAGAATTCGTTTATCTGAAACGCAATTTGGTACCATGCCCACTGAAATTCCCGGACGATCTGATACCAGTGCTCTCAATGGCAAGCCCTGGCACACGCTGACGATCGAGAGTTCGCTCGACCGGCTCGGCCTTTCGCACAGAGGGCTGACCACCGCGGAGGCAAATGCCCGCCGTGAACGGTACGGTCCGAACGAACTCCAGGAAAACGGGGGACGCACCGTCTGGCATATTCTGTGGGAGCAGGTCAGCTCGGTGATGATTGTGATTCTGCTGATCGCGGGCGTGCTGGCGCTGCTTTTCAAGGGGGGCGGCGGACCGCCGATCGACGCCATAGCGATTTTTTCGATCGTGGTGCTGTTCGTGGTGCTGGGCGTGATGCAGGAGTACCGCGCACAGAAAGCCATCGCCGCCCTGAAGCAGATGTCGTCGCCCACCGTCAGGGTGGTGCGCGACGGGCTGGTGCAGGAGATGAGCGCACGCGATCTCGTTCCTGGCGATCTCGTGAAGCTTGAGACGGGAAGCGTTGTGCCGGCCGACTGCCGGATCGTCGAGAGCGTGAACCTGCGCATCCAGGAGGCCGCTCTTACGGGCGAATCGGAACCGATCGAGAAGTCTCCTGGCGCACTCGAAAGCGAGGATCTTTCGCTCGGCGACCGGACGAACATGGGCTACATGGGCACCTTTGCCAGTTACGGACGGGGCGAGGCGCTGGTGGTTGAAACCGGAATGCGCACCGAGCTGGGCAAGATTGCCTCGATGATCCAGAACGTCCGGCACGAGGAGACGCCGCTTCAGAAAAAGCTGGACAGGCTCGGCAAGACCCTCGCGGTTATCGCGCTCGTCGTTGCGGCGGTTGTGGCTCTCACCGGCGTCTACATCGAGGGCAAGAGCTGGGCCGAGGTGCTGATCATCGCAATCGCGATTTCGGTGGCGATCGTCCCCGAGGGACTGCCGGCGGTGCAGACTTTTTCACTGGCTATCGGCGCCCGGCAGATGGTCAGGCGCAAGGCGCTTATCCGGAAGCTGCCGGCCGTCGAGACGCTTGGTTCGGTGACCGTGATATGCAGCGACAAGACCGGCACCCTCACCCAGAACAGGATGACCGTGACGGCGCTGGAAACCCTCGATCAGAGGGTGGAACCTGATACGCGCTCGAGGCACTACGATATCGAAGACGGCCAGTCGTCGCTCGCGGCGCTGGTGGCGGGCGCCGGGCTCTGTTGCGATGCGGTGCTGAACCCCGACGGCGAAACCGGCGTCGGAGATCCCACCGAGGTGGCGCTTGCCGTGGCGGCGCACCGCTACAGCCTCGGCCGGAGCGATCTCGAAAAGGCGCTGCCGCGAGTGGCCGAGATTCCGTTCGATTCCGATCGCAAGCTCATGACGACCATACACAAGGTGCCGGAGGGCGGCGCGATGCCTCCCGCGCTTTCCGCTATGACGGCAGGCCTGAACGGCAATCCTTATGCGGCCTTCACCAAGGGTGCAGCCGACAACATGCTGGCGGTCTGCGACCGAGTCTTCACCGGCGGGCAGGTACGGTCCCTGAGCGACGATGAACGGTCAAGGATCCACGAGGCCAACAGCATGATGGCCTCGAACGGTATTCGCGTGCTGGGCGTCGGATACCGTGGTCTCGCGGATCTGCCGGAGATCGAACATCCCGGCACAGTTGAGCGCGAGCTCGTGTTTCTGGGACTGGTCGGCATGATCGATCCGGCCCGGCCCGAGGCCAGAGAGGCGGTGGCAAAGTGCAGGACGGCCGGAATCCGCACGATCATGATCACCGGCGACCACCCGGACACAGCACGTTACATCGCTGCCGATCTCGGAATCACCACGCCCGACGGGCGGGTCATCACCGGCGTCGAGCTTGAGAAGATGGGCGACGCGGAGCTGAAGAAGGCGCTGAGGGAGGACAATACGAACTGCTTCGCACGCGTTTCGCCTGAGCACAAGCTTCGCATCGTCGGTGCCCTGCAGGAACTGGGCAACATCGTCGCCATGACCGGCGACGGGGTGAACGACGCTCCGGCCCTCAAGCGCGCCGACATCGGCGTTGCGATGGGCATCACCGGCACGGACGTATCGAAAGAGGCTGCGGACATGGTGCTGCTTGACGACAACTTCGCCACCATTGTTGCCGCGATCGAAGAGGGTCGCGTGGTGTACGACAACCTCAGACGCTTCGTCATGTTCTCGATCTCTGGTAACATTGCCAAGGTAATCATTGTTGCGTTTTCGCCACTGATCGGGCTTGCCGTGATGCTCAAGCCGATTCAGATCCTGTTCTCCAATCTGCTCACCGACGGCCTGCTTGGTCTCGGCATGGGGATGGAGGCTGCGGAAAAGAACACCATGCAGCGGCCGCCGTATTCGCCGCAGGAGAGCATCTTTTCCCGCGTTGTGGGCCGTCACATCGCCATTATAGGCCCCGCGATCGGGCTGTTGCTCCTCGCTGTGGGTTATCTGCAGTGGCAGCAGCTCGACCTTCCGAATCTGCTGCTGATCAAGGACGAGGCGGATCGAAGCGCACTGTTCAATGACCCCAAGGTGCTGATGTGGGGAACGCTCATGTTCACGGCCCTCGCGATGATGCAGGTTGGCCGCGCGCTCAGCTCGCGTTCGTTTCTTGAACCGTTCTGGAAGCAGCCGCTCAGTACGAACAGGGTGCTGATGGGCATGATTGTCGCCGTCGTGGCGTTGCAGCTGTTCGTCGTCTACACGCCCGGCGTCCAGACCTTCTTTTCCGCTGTCAGCCTGAGCGGCGCTAATATCGGCTTGTGTATCGCGTTTGCCCTGGTTGTGCTCGCTATCATGGAGCTGGTGAAGGCGTTCGAGCGGCGCAAAGCGTCAACATAGCCCCCTCTGCGACGATCGCCGGTGCGATTGAGGTATCTTTTGTTGTGGGGGTACGATGGGGATTTATGGGGGGCTCACAATTGCGTAAACTCACTGCGAATGTCAGATGCTTATCTACAGCATAACGCTCAGACGATCAATTTATCCGTTCTCGGAGGAGGGGACTCTCGGTGTCAGCCACACATGCGTCCGCAACGATCCGGATCTCCTGCAGTAAACCTTCATGGTGGCGATCGTACCTCCCTTACCAGTACAGGCAAGCGTCTGGTCATAACTCCGAAGGTCTGTATTTCCTATACCGGCAGTGTTACGGCTCTGCTTGGACGGGGGCGACGGGATTGCCGGCCACCCGGTGTTCGGGTCTTTGTGGGACATTGCAGGAGCAGATTGGAGAGGTGGGAAATTCAGGATAATAGGATTTGTTAATTCCCTGCATCCCGATCACCGAGAAGGCAAGGGCGTGCATTCTAAACCATAAACACTCACCAACAGGCCGGTGTTCCGATGCAGATATTTTTAACAGGGGTCAGTTGTGTCGGGAAATCAACAATTGGGGCAATCATTGCCGATTTGCTCGGAGTGACGTTTTTCGATCTGGATCTGGAAGTTGAAGCCTTTTTCAAAACCAGTATCGAGAGACTTCAGAAAAGATGCATCAATATGCGCGAGTATCGGAACGAAGCCGCAAATGCGCTTGAACATCTCCTGACTCGTCCGGAAAGCGAGGAGTGTGTTATTGCGATGTCGCCCGCCGGTCTGATGGGAGGATACCTGAGGGTATTGAAAAAACATACGGGTATCAGAGTGGTTATTACCGATAAGCCTGAAAATATTCTGGGGAGGCTCAGATTCTACGACATCGACTCCCGTCCGATCAAAAAAGAGTTGTCGCAGAAAGAGAGGGAGTTTTATTTGCGGGGGTTAAAGAAGGATATGACCTACTTCCGGAAAAGTTACGGGAGGGCCGACCTGCAGGTTGACATTTCAGGTTTTGATCCGGTTCAGGCTGCACATGCAATTATTGCATTGGTCAATGCATACAATCGCGGATTGCATCGTTCAGTTCCGGTTATCAGTCGAGGAAAACACCATCAGAGTTCAACATCTGTTCGATCCTGAGCATCAGGTGCAACGTTAAGGCTTTGCTTCGTTGTGATGATGTCAACGACATGACTGCGTTTCATGCATCCGGGGCATCGTTGCGGGAAACTTTTGCGGAAGTATTGTTGCCTGAAATCCGGGCGGGTTGTCCTATATTCGGAGTAAAGAACTGAAAAACAAGGAAAACCATGCACCCTGACATCACCATCAGAAACGAGCAGCCAGGCGACGCTTCTGCGATATTCGACCTTACCGTCGAGGCATTCAGCACGCTGGAGATCAGCGATCATACCGAGCAGTTCGTGATTGAGGCATTGCGCGATGCCGGAGCTCTTGCGGTATCGCTTGTGGCGGAGCTCGATGGCCGGATTGTCGGCCATATCGCGTTTTCTCCTGTGACAATGTCGGACGGCAGTGCCTGCTGGTACGGCCTCGGGCCGGTTTCGGTGGAACCGGAGCTGCAGCGGCAGGGCATTGGCACGGCTCTGATCGGGGAAGGGCTTTCGAGGCTTAAAGATCTCGGCGCGCATGGCTGCTGTCTCGTGGGGCATCCGGAGTACTACCGGAAATTCGGGTTCGTGAATCCGGAAGGGCTTGTATTTGAAGGAGTGCCTCCTGAGGTGTTTTTCGCTCTTTCCTTCGATGGAGGAGTGCCGCAGGGCAGCGTTGCGTTTCATGAGGCGTTCATGGCCCGCGGCTGAGTTTGTCAATTATATACTCAATGCACGATGAAAACAAGCGAGCTCTCAACCTGTTTCGTAACAACCAATGTCGATGCCTGCCGTGATTTCTACGAGCGCCATTTCTCGGCGAAAGCGATATTCGACTGCGGGTGGTACGTGAATCTGCGCATTGGAGGCGACGGGCCGACGATACAGTTCATGCAGCCGCAGGAGGGCATGCCGGAGTTCGGGGGTCAGGGCGTGATGCTCAATTTCAGGGTGGATGACGTGGACGACGAATATCGTCGGATGACTGAGGCCGGTCTGCAGGTCGTCATGCCGATCGAGGACCATCCGTGGGGAGATCGCGGCTTTTCGGTAATTGACCCGATCGGGAATGCGGTTTACATCTATACAGACAGGGAGCCTTCGGCGGAGTTCAGGAAATTCTACAAGAGATGAATGGGTGTGTTCATGCTCCAGTCCCTTGTTATTTCGATAACACTTCGAGCTTGACCCTCGCGGTGCCTTTGTTGTAGAAACCGAGCTGTTTGGCAGCTTCGGCGGAGAGGTCGATCACCCGGTTTCCGATGAAAGGTCCCCGGTCGTTGACGCGCACGATGATCGATGCGTTGTTTTCGAGGTTCGTGACCCTGACGACTGCGGGCAGGGGAAGATATTTGTGCGCTGCGCTTGGCCTGTCGGGGCGGAAAATTTCGCCGTACGCGGTCGGCTGGTTGTTGTGCTGGTCGAGGGTTTCCTGTCCGTACCATGAGGCGTGGCCGGTTTCCTGATAACCGAGCGATTCCCGGTAATCCATCGGAACGTAGAGCTTGCCGTCGATGAAGTAGGGTTTGTTCTTGAGTTTTCCGAGCCTGTAGGCCTCTTCAGGGGAAATCAGGCTTCCCGTTGCTCCGGGGGAGATCGGCCCCCTGCTTGTCGAACAGGAAGCGAGGCCCAGAACAACAGCCATCATCAGGGTAAAAATCAACCGGTGTGTCATTATCAGCGTCAATTATGATTAGCTGAACGTCCTGCAATGAATGATCGTATGTGCGCAACAACTCAGACGGCTCTCCTGAAAAATAGCCAATTGACAGGAATATTCCCGCACCCGCCTTATATTCACCGTTTTGATATTCAATGCGATCCCGATGCCGGATGTAACCGCGTCCGGCATCTTTTTCCGTAATCATTATGCCAGAACACCATCAGCGAGCGGCTATCGGCGTCCTTCTCATTCACGGTTTCACCGCGACTCCGGACAGCCTTGCCATTCTTGAAGGCCCGCTGAAGTCCCTGGGGCTGCCGGTCGCCATGCCACTGCTGACCGGGCACGGAGAACTCTCTCCCGAATCGCTCAGGGGAGTATCCTGCAGGCAGTGGATCGACGATGTTTCACGGGCGTTGCAGGAGATGTCGGCAGAGGCAGAAAAGATCGTTGTCGTCGGTCACAGTATGGGAGCGCTGCTTGCATTGCAGCTTGCCGGTGCTTACCCGGGGATCGTCGATTCCCTTGTGCTTGCCGCTCCGGCCCTGAGGCTTTCGTCCCCTCTGGCTCCGGGGCGTCCGTTGCATTTCATTGCCGAGCCGCTCGCCTCGGTAATCAGAAAATGGGAGATCAAGCCCGTCTATGCCGGAGAGGATGTTCTCCGTTGCCCCGGCCAGTACGACTGGGCTCCGACCGATGCCATTCTCTCTCTGTTCAGGCTTATCGGCATGACCGAGCCTCTGCTTGCCGATGTTCATGTGCCGCTGCTGATTCTGCATAACAGGAGTGAAACGACCGTGCTGGCCGAAAGCGCGGATATGCTCTATGAACGCATCGGTACGTCGCCGAACCGGAAGCGGATCGTCTGGCTGGATCGGTCGGAGCACCAGATCTTCTGCGACTGCGAGAGGAATCGCGCGATGCAGGTGGTTGTGGATTTTGTCAGAGGGCGGCTTCGGCCGCTCAGTAACTGTTAACCATTAATACCAGAAAATATCATGAAATATCACAGCTCTTTTTTGTGCCCCCTGTTTTTTGTTTTTGTATTTGCGATGTCCATTCCCTTCCGCCATGCCGCTGCCGAAAGTTTGCCTGATGGAGGCAAACCGGCCGTCTACCTGAACGAAACCGGCATAGGTTCGGGTTATGCCTGGGGTTCACTGAAGGGGAATGACCAGGATATGTCGATCTATCCTGCTTTCGTTCGTATCGGTTTCAACGCCAACGGGCTGTTCGGTATAAAAAGCAGGAAAAGCACTCTGCAGTTGACACTCGAACCCTTCGTCAATATTGTTTCCGGGTCTGAGGACGGAGTCGAGGCCGGCTGTGGTTTCGGCGTGCGTTACCTGCATGAAGTCGCATCTCCCGTCGATCTGTTTGTCGAGGCAAGCGTGGCTCCCATGTATTACAGTATCGACACGAAGGAGCAGGGTGCGGCCGGCTTCAATTTCCTCGACCAGTTCGGTGCCGGTCTGCAGTACCGGTTCGCTCCCGGAAAAGCGCTTTTTGCAGGGTATCGCTTCAGGCATATCTCGCATGCCGGCCTTGCTGATCGTTCAAATGACGGGATCAATTCAAATGCCATCGTTGCCGGGTTTTCCTGGCTTTACTGATGGACGGATTGCGTAGGGGAGCTACTCTTGTAACGCACCCGTAACAAACGGAACCGGTTGCGTTTCCTATCTTCATAAAGTTCAGGGCGACACGTTATGCGCTGCGGTGTCGCCTTTTTTACTTTCCAGCAATCCTGTCGAAGGAGCTTGCCATGCTGCTGCTGTCCGGAAGAAAACCATTGTCGGCCACCCTGACATTTCTCATGTTCGTTCTTTTTCTGTTGACGGCGGCCTGTGCCGGCGGCAGGGTGGTGCAGGTGCCCGCAGAAGGCCGCTTTCCTGTGCCGAAGTACATATTTCTCTTTATAGGTGACGGCATGGGCCCTGCGCAGGTCGGTCTCGCCGGCGCCTTGCTTGACTCTTCCGGTACGCTGGCGATGACAGGATTTCCGGTACTCGGTACGATTACGACCCATGCCGAAAATCGTTACATCACAGATTCCGGTGCTGCCGGAACGGCGCTGGCGACAGGCAGCAAGACTTCCGTCGGGACTATCTCAATGAAGAGCAACCACCGCGATACGCTTCGCACGGTGGCCGAGCTGGCCAGACTCAACGGCATGCGGGTGGGAATCGTTTCAAGCGTCGGCATCGACAATGCGACGCCGGCCTGCTTTTTTGCGCATAATGCAAAAAGAAGCAGTTACTACGATATCGCCGTGCAGATGGCTACAAGCGGTTTCGACTATTTCGGCGGTGGCTATGCCGAGGGCGATTTTCCTCGGAATCGGCTCAAGGGGGGCGTCAATCGTCCGGATATTCCGGATCTCATGAAACGCGCCGGATACCGGGTGGTTTCAGATCGTTCATCCTTGCGTTCCGTGCTTCCCGGCACGAAGTGCTGGGCATATACCGGTTTCGACGACAAGGCAGCCATAAGTTTCGAGATGGACAGGAAGGAGCAGGAGCTGTCGCTGGCAGAGTTCACCAGGGAAGGGATACGTCTGCTCGACAATCCGAAAGGTTTTTTCATGATGGTCGAGGGAGGAAAGATCGACTGGGCGTGTCATGCCAACGATGCCGCTGCGGCAGCCCATGACGTTGTCGCTTTCGATGATGCGGTCAGGGAAGCCGTGGCTTTTTCCCGAAGCCATCCTGACGAGACGCTCATTGTGGTGACGGCCGATCACGAATGCGGAGGACTTTCGCTCGGTAACGGCAGGCGCGGGTATGATAGCAGGATATCGCTGCTGCTCCGCCAGAAGGTTTCGCTTGACGGGTTCACCCGGAAGGTTGCCGGGTGGCAGGCGAGCCGCAACGTTTCTTTTTCGATGGCGCTCGACAGCGTTAGGGTCTATTACGGACTCGGCGACGCTTCGACGGATTCTTCTCTTGCGCTTTCGGGCGAAGAGAGGCTTGCCTTGAGCAAGGCATATCGGGAAGGTTCTGCGAAAGGAGCGGGGGGTTCGACGGCTACAGTCAGCGCCGGAGGGTTCGCTTCCTCAGTTACCGCGATGCTGAATGCAAGAGCGGGGATCGGCTGGGCCAGCGATGCGCATACGGCAGTTCCTGTACAGGTGTTCGCTGCAGGGCCTGGTTCGGAGGTGTTCGGTGGTTACTACGATAATACCGGTATAGCCGGAAAACTGATCCGGCTTGCGCGGTTTGGCGCACGGAGGTAACCGTCAAACAGGCGGATTCGCCTCAGGATGTTTCGAGAATCCTTTTGAGATTGTCGAGGTTAGCCCTGAACCTGAAGCCGAAAAACAGCTCCATGAGCGGATCGAGAAGTGCAGCCAGGCCTTCGGTTTTGGTTGAAAACGCATAGGTCAGTCGGGTGCCGCCATCGACAGCCGAAAACTCCATGGAGCCTTCGTACGGAAACGCGCTTGCAGTACTTTCGAAACGGAGCAGTTTTTCGGGTTCATAGGCGGTTACGATCCATTCAGTGCGCATGGGAAAGCCCATGATCGATCGAACTTCGAATCCTGCTGTTCCTTTTCCGACAGGGCCGGCGGTCGTAACGGCAGATTCGAGCACATCTTCCTGCCAGACGCTGTCGTTGGCTATATCGGACAGGTATGCTGCGACCTCCTTTACCGGACGGCTGATGACGATGTCGTGCGAGATGTTCATAATGGTATGCTTTTTCAAAGCAGCAACAGCGAAGCTGCGGCGAGAGTTCCTCAGGGGCAGCCAGAAGGAACTCTCGCCGCACGGTGCTGTTTTCCTGTGCAAGTAAGGAGTTTCTTTGTTAGCTTTACTGGAGAAAACAAGACAGCGCGGTTTCCGCTGTGCAGAAAAGCAACCTTTGGCAATCACTTATGGCAGATATTTCAACGACATGGATGGGGCTGAAGCTCCGTAATCCTGTTATCGTGGCAAGTTCGGGGCTGACAGGAACCCTCGAAAACGTCAAGGCAGCCGCTGCTCACGGAGCCGGTGCCGTAGTGCTGAAATCGCTCTTCGAAGAGCAGATTCAGCTTGAATCCGGCTTTTCCGAGGCCGCGAATGCTCAGGATTATTACTATGCGCAGGCTGAGGATTATATCCGGGAATATACCAGAGGCAATGCTCTGTCGGCCTATCTCGATCTCGTCAGGCAGTGCAAGGATTCCGTCGATATTCCGGTTATCGCCAGCATCAACTGTGTTACGTCGGGAGAATGGACGGCGTTTGCTGCCGAGATAGAGCGGGCAGGCGCTGACGGACTGGAAATCAACATTTTCGTGCTGCCTTCCGATCCCTGCAGAAGCGGTGCAGAGAATGAGCAGGTTTACGTGGATGTGCTCGAAACGGTATCGAGGTCGGTGCGGATTCCCGTTGCCGCTAAAATAAGCAGTTATTTTTCCAGTCTTGCCGGAGAAGCCGTGAAGCTTTCGGGTACCGGCATCGGCGGCCTGGTGCTGTTCAACCGGTTTTTTTCTCCCGATTTCGATATTGAAACCTTCGACGTGACGGCCAGCGGGGTGTTCAGTTCTCCTGCCGATCTTTACCATTCGCTGCGCTGGATCGCCATTCTGTCGGGAAGGGTGAAGTGCGACCTGGCCGCGTCGACCGGCGTGCATGACGGCAATGCGCTCATCAAGCAGCTTCTTGCAGGAGCCAGAGCTGTCGAGATTGCATCAGTACTCTACCGGAAAGGACTTGGAGAGATCAGAAACATGGTTTCGGAACTGGAACAGTATATGGAGCGGCACATGTTCTCTTCGGTGGGCGAACTGGTCGGCAAGATGAGCATGGCGCGCGCCGGCAATCCTGCCGTGTACGAACGGGTACAGTTCATGAAGTTTTTCGGTGGCATTCATTGATGGGTAACTCCTTTTGTTCTGTCCTTCCGGACAATCGGCCGCGGCATTTCACATGATGTGCAGCAGGACGTCAGGAACGCCGGAGGAGTATGCGCATGCAGAGCGTGTTGTGGACCTCACCCGGACGTTAGGGCAGGGCATGTCGTGCTATCCCGGTACTCCGCCGCCTGACTCCCTGCCGCTATGCACCATAGCGGAGCATGGGTTCAATGAGCGGCAGCTGACGTTTTCCTCGCATACCGGTACCCACATCGATTTTCCCCTGCATATTTTTCCTGACGGGAAATCGCTTGACGGCTTTTCTGCCGAACAGTTCATCGGTTCGGCGGCGGTGATCGATGTTTCAGGCCATTGCGGATCGCTCATCACAGGCGATCTTCTTCGCCCTTATGCCGAGCTTGCGGAGCGGAGCGAGTTCCTGCTTATCCGTTCCGGATGGGGGCGGTACTGGGGTACAGAGGCATATCTTTCAGGCTATCCCGTTCTCGATCTCGAGGCTGCAGGGTGGTTGGCCCAATTCGCCCTCAAAGGGATCGGCGTCGACATGATTTCCGTTGATGCGGCCGATTCAGCCGCTTTGCCGGTACACCGGATTTTTCTTGAAAAGAACATCGTCATCATTGAAAATCTTGATATTCCCGAAGAGCTTGCCGGGCGCCGGTTTCTGTTCTGCGCTCTGCCGCTGAAACTCGAAGGCGCCGAAGCGTCTCCGGTGCGCGCAATCGCAATCGTCGGGCAAACAGCGGATTTATTTTGCAATTTCAAAAGATGATAGTACTTTTCACCGCCGGATAGTTGCCGGCGCCTGTTCTTTACCATTGCACAGAATCCTTTATGTATGAACAAGTTATTGCAGTATTCGTCTATTGCCTCAAAAGTGGCGATGGCGCTTGCCGGCCTGTTTCTGGTTACGTTTCTCGGCGTGCATCTCGGCATCAATCTGTTGCTTCTCAAGGCTGACGGCGGGCGATCTTTTTCAGAAGCGGCGGAATTCATGGGGACGAATCCCCTGATAAGGATATTTGAAATCGTGCTGATGGCCGGGTTTCTCATACATATTTTTATCGGTTTTCTCGTTTCCGGAAAGAACCGTGCATCCCGACCAGCCGGTTACGAGGTCGGAAACCGCACTGAGACCTCTTTCCTCTCCAAATACATGATGCATAGCGGCGTTGTCGTACTGCTTTTTCTTGCCCTTCATTTTTCCGATTACTACTTCGTCAAGATCGGCATTGTGTCGCCTCCCGAGGGGATCGATGCTCACGACTTCTATGCGATGACCCTGCATCTTTTCTCCAGTACATGGTACGCGCTCTTCTACATGTTCAGCTTCATACCCCTCGGTTTCCATCTCAACCACGCGATACAGTCCGCATTTCAGACCATGGGCTGGAACCACTCAAGGTATATGGACGCGGTCAAGGTTACGGGCACCATCTATTCCGTTGCGATATCGCTCGGTTTTATGGTGATTCCCCTCTATTTTCTCCTTTTCAGATAGGTTAACAATTGCTGAAAACACTTATTTCATGAAGCGCCTCAATGCCGGAATTCCGGAAGGACCGATCGCTGAAAAATGGACCTCCTACCGCTCGAAAGCAAAGCTGGTCAACCCGAACAACAAGCGCAAGCTTGATGTCATCATTGTGGGAACCGGGCTTGCAGGGGCCTCCGCCGCAGCGACGCTCGGCCAGCTCGGCTATAATGTGAAGGTGTTCTGTTATCAGGATACTCCGCGCAGAGCGCACAGCATCGCGGCGCAGGGCGGAATCAATGCGGCGAAAAACTATCCCAACGACGGCGACAGCATCTACCGCCTGTTCTACGATACCATCAAGGGCGGCGACTACCGTTCCCGCGAGGCGAACGTCTACCGTCTTGCCGAGGTCAGCAATCAGATCATCGATCTCTCGGTTGCGCAGGGGGTGCCTTTCGCCAGGGAGTACGGCGGTCTGCTGGCCAACCGTTCGTTCGGCGGTGCCCAGGTTTCGAGGACATTCTATGCCCGGGGCCAGACGGGGCAGCAGCTGCTTCTCGGGGCATACAGCGCCCTGAGCAGGCAGATCGAAGCGGGGAACGTCAGTCTCTATAACAGGCGCGATGTGCTCGATATTGTTATTGTTGAGGGCAAGGCGCGCGGCATTGTTGCGCGCAATCTCGTTACCGGAGCCATAGAGCGCCATGCGGCTCATGCGGTGGTGCTTGCCAACGGCGGGTACGGGAACGTGTTCTACCTATCCACCAACGCCATGGGCTCCAACGTTACGCCTGCCTGGAGCGCCTACAAACGGGGTGCGATGTTCTCGAATCCCGCATTTACACAGATTCATCCCACCTGCATTCCGGTTCACGGCGAGTTTCAGTCAAAGCTGACCCTGATGAGTGAAAGCCTTCGAAATGACGGCCGGATTTGGGTTCCGGCTTACAAGAAGGATGTCGAAAAGCTTCGCGCCAAGGAGATCGAGCCGTCGGATATTGCGGAGAAGGATCGCGATTATTATCTCGAACGGCGATATCCCGCTTTCGGGAATCTCGTGCCGAGGGACGTCGCTTCGAGAGCCGCCAAGGAGCGGTGCGATGCCGGTTATGGCGTCAGCACTACCGGAGTGGCGGTATTCCTCGATTTTTCCGACGCTATCAGGCGGAAGGGAAGGGATGCGATCGAAGCGAATTATGGCAATCTGTTCCAGATGTATGAACAGATAGTTGCCGCGAATCCGTATGAAACCCCGATGATGATTTACCCTGCGGTGCATTACACCATGGGAGGCCTCTGGGTCGATTACGAACTGATGACGACGGTTCCCGGCCTTTATGCGATAGGAGAGTGCAATTTCTCCGATCACGGCGCCAACCGTCTTGGCGCATCGGCGCTCATGCAGGGGCTTGCAGACGGCTATTTCATTCTTCCGGCAACAATCGGAAATTATCTTGCCTCCGAAATCCACACCCCGCGGTTCGATCCCGACGGTGCGGAGTTCACGCTTGCGGCGGAGCAGGTCAGGGAGCGGCTGGTTCGACTGAAGAATACCGGCGGTACACGGTCGGTAGACCATTATCACCGCCAGCTCGGCCGGCTCATGTGGGAGTTTTGCGGTATGGCGCGCAACAGAAGCGGACTGGAGCAGGCGCTCACGGAAATTCCGCAGCTGCGCGAAGAGTTTCACCGGAACGTCCGTATTCCCGGAGGGCTTGAAGAGTATAACCCGGAACTTGAAAAAGCATGGAGAGTTTCGGATTTTCTCGAACTCGGCGAGCTGATGGTGCGTGACGCCCTGCAGCGGGAAGAGTCGTGCGGGGGACATTTCAGGGAGGAGTACCAGACCGCGGATGGAGAAGCGCTGCGAAATGATCCGGAATTTTCATTTGTTTCGGCCTGGGAGTACAGAGGGCGGAACGAACCGGCGACGATGCACAGGGAGGATCTCCAGTTCGATGTGGTATGGCCCTCACAACGCTCCTATAAATAAATAACAGGTTATGAATTTCACGCTCAGGATCTGGCGGCAGCAGAACGCAACGGAGCGCGGCGCAATGGTCACCTATCAGGTGAGCGGCATTTCGCCCGACATTTCTTTTTTTGAAATGCTCGACGTGCTCAACCAGCAGCTGATCGAACGGGGCGAAGAGCCCGTCTCGTTCGATCATGACTGCCGGGAGGGTATCTGCGGAACCTGCAGTCTTTATATCAATGGCCGCCCGCACGGCCCGGTTCGGGGGGTGACAACCTGCCAGCTGCATATGCGTTCGTTCAGCGACGGGGATGTGATCCATATAGAGCCGTGGAGGGCGAAAGCCTTTCCCGTGATCAGGGACCTTGTGGTAGACCGGAGCGCGCTGGACAGGATCATTCAGGCCGGGGGATATATATCGGTGAATTCCGGCGGCATTCCCGATGCCAATACCATTCCGGTGCCGAAAGAGGATGCCGACGAGGCATTCGATGCAGCAGCATGCATCGGCTGCGGAGCCTGCGTCGCGGCATGTCCGAATGCCGCTGCCATGCTGTTCACCGCTGCCAAGGTTTCGCATCTCGCGCTTCTGCCGCAGGGAAAGGTGGAGGCCGCCGCGCGCGTCAGGAAGATGGTTTCCGAAATGGACCGTCTGGGTTTCGGCAACTGCAGCAACAGCTACGCATGCGAAGTCGAGTGCCCGAAAGGAATATCCGTTACGACAATCGCCCTGATGAACCGGGAATTTCTTTCGGCAAAGCTTTTTTCCCGGAAGGAGCGGGTAATCAGGGATTCGATCTGAAGGAGTCTACTCCTTCACGCAGCGCACCGCGAATCCCAGCCGCTTGTGCGCCTGTCCACGGCGCAGAGCGGAATCGAAATGGCCTGCCGCGCGTCCCCAGGCTCGAATGGAATCTGTTTCTGTTGATGACCACAGCCTGCTGTACTCTCCCTGCAGTACGAAAGCGCCGTCAGTATCCCGCCGCGCTCCTGCCGGCAGCAGCTCAAAACCGCTTTTTCCCGCTTCGCTGTCCGACTGCTGCCAGAGTCGAGCTGCCTTGATGCGTCCACCGGCGACGTTATCGCCTCCAAGCGCTTCGGAGAGCGCGGCCCAGTCCTCGTCGGTCGCCACTCGCCATCCTTCAGGCGCCAATCCTCTCGGATCGTTTACTGCATACCAGTTGTAGAGGCGGCCGTATGTTTTTCCGTTGTCCTCGCTGTTTTCATACCGGCACCAGGCGCCGGTCTTCAGTTTAGACCACTCTTCGGGGTCGCGAACTTCGGGAATCGGATCGCCGTTCCGGTAACGGGTGACGTTGAGGTTTTCGGCAGTCCAGATACGGTTACCGATGGATACGGCAGCGTAGCTGTTCCCGTCGATGTCAGTCACGGGTTTCGGTTTTCCCCCGCTGCAGGCGCTTATAACCATAAGGAGGAACAGCGCAACCGCGCCGGAGACGGGGTTTCTTGAGATCATGAGTGTTCTCGTATGTGTTCGCTATTATTCTGGCATATGCTTAAAATATGGGCATCAAAAGATTTTTTCAAGTATAATGTCGCGTAACATCAGGAGAAATGATTATAATGAATCTTTTTATCAGTATGCGGGTTAACATGTGTTACGAGCAGGCACAGTATGCGGGTTCTGCCGTATCGTCCGTACGAGAGGTGGTTTTAGCGGATTCGTAACGGAGGCGATCTTTATAAGTGTGTTTAATTGAGCAGCCGATAACCTCGGCAGAGTATCGTTAATATTAAATTTTGTCAATCAGAATTCCGACGGCGAAACATAGAGCTTTGAGAGCACTGCAACTCAGAAGGCAGTGCGCACGTCCGAGGGTTCAAACTCCCATGTATGGAAATACTATTTCTGTTATTACTGATTGTTCTTAATGGCATGTTCGCCATGTCCGAGATCGCTCTTGTTACCGCAAAGCGTTCACGTCTCCAGAAACTCACCAGCGAAGGCGACAAATCGGCTGAAGTCGCCCTGAAGCTCGGCCAGGAGCCGACAAAATTTCTTTCTACCATCCAGATCGGCATCACCTCGATCGGCATTCTCAGCGGTATCGTCGGCGAAAGCGCACTTGCCGGGCCATTGTCGCTCTGGCTCAATTCGCTGGGAATGGATTCCGAGATCAGCGGCATTCTCTCGATGGTGCTGATCGTTGTCATCATCACCTATACGACCATCGTTATCGGGGAGCTGGTGCCCAAGCGTCTCGGTCAGTTCAACCCCGAAGGGGTAGCCAGGATCGTGTCGCGTCCCATGCTCGCCCTTGCTACCGTTACCAGGCCGTTCGTTCGACTGCTTTCGGTTTCCACCGATACCATCCTGCGGCTGCTCGGCAAGAACCCGCAGATGCTGCCGAGCGTGACTGAGGAGGAGATCCATGCCATGCTCGAAGAGGGTTCCGAGGCCGGCATCATCGAGCAGCAGGAGCACGAGATGGTGCGCAACGTGTTCCGGCTCGACGATCGTCAACTTGGCACCCTGATGGTTCCGAGAGCCGATATCATTTTTCTCGATATTTCTCTTCCGATTGACGTGAACATTGAGCGGATGGCCGGTTCGGAGCACTCCCGTTTTCCTGTCTGTCAGGGTGGCCTGCAGCAGCTGCTCGGCGTGGTCAACGCAAAGCAGCTGCTTGCCCAGACGCTGAAGGGCGGGCTGACCGATTTCACTGCCCAGTTGCAGCCGTGCGTCTATGTTCCCGAATCCCTTACCGGCATGGAACTGCTCGAGCATTTCAGATTGTCGGGCACGCAGATGGTGTTTGTCGTAGATGAGTACGGCGAAATTCAGGGACTGGTCACCCTTCAGGATCTGCTTGAAGCTGTGACCGGCGAATTCGTGCCCAGGAACCTCGAGGATTCATGGGCAGTAGAGCGCGAAGACGGTTCCTGGCTGCTTGACGGTATGATTCCTGTACCGGAACTGAAGGATACTCTCGATCTGAAGAGCGTGCCCGAAGAGGATAAGGGCCGCTACCATACTCTGAGCGGTCTTCTGATGTGGCTGCTGGGCAGGATGCCGGATACCGGCGACGTGACGGAGTGGGAGGGCTGGCGGCTTGAAGTTATCGATCTCGACGGCAAGCGCATCGACAAGGTGCTTGCATCCCGCCAGGTGACCCTGACCGAAAAAGAGGAGGCCGCTATGGTATCGCGCGGTACGGAAGAGCAGTCATGATGCCTGCTCTTCTTTCTTTTTTTATGCAATTATGTACATTTAGAGGGTGATGTTCAATGGCTCCATGGAACTCTAATTCCGAATCGTCCACTCATGATACAATCCTCTGTTCTCCATAAGGGCATAGTGCCTCTGCTTATTGCGGGTTCAGTCATATTCCTTGCTTCCTGCCAGAAGAAAGCTGAAGATGCGATCCTCGAAAAAGTAATAGAACACTCCACCGGAAGCGATGTCGAGCTGAATACCGGATCCGGCAGGGTTTCCATAGAATCCGAGGGAAAGAAATTCGAAATTACGCAGGATAAGGCGACCTGGCCTGACGACATGCCTTCCGTCGTTCCAAGGTTTGCCTATGGTACCGTCATGATGGCCACCAGAACGGCGACCCCCGAGTCTGACGGATGGTCCGTCACGGTCGAAAAGGTTCCTGCCAACGCATTCAGGGAGTACGACGCGCTTCTGAAAAAAGCCGGTTTTGAAACGACCCTGACCACGGTGACGTCGGCCGAGGGATCGGGAGGTACAATTCAGGCGACAAATGGCGCGGTAACGGTATTTCTGATGGGTGACGGTAAAACGCTTTCGCTTGCCGTTTCGCAGGAGAAAAAGCAGTAGAGCCGGGTTTATGTCCGCAACAGTTCCGCAATCATGACCGTTTTTATTCATGAACACGATTTTTCATAATCCCGAATGTCTTTTCTGTCGCATTGTCCGTGGAGAGATTCCGGCTACGGAGGTCTACCGCAACGAACATGTCGTGGCTTTCAGGGATATTTCTCCGGCGGCGCCGCAGCATGTGCTGATCATTCCGGTCCGGCATATTGCTTCTCTCAGCGATCTGCAGCCTGAAGATCTCGATATTGCCGGCCATATCCTTCTTGCGGCCCGGAATGTTGCTGCAATAACCGGAGTCCTTGAGTCCGGCTACAGACTGGTATTCAACAACGGCCCGGATGCCCTGCAGAGCGTCTTTCATATCCACGGCCATCTGATTGGCGGACGCAGGATGGGATGGCCACCTTTTCCCGGAGAGGCTTCCATCCACGGCTGAGCTGTTTTTTTCTGCGAACTGTCGGTAAAAAGCATGTACGATGAGTTCTGTCGATCCTGCCGAATGCATTCGGACGCTTCTGACCCCGGCGGGGCCGGTTTCGTTTTATTCTCTCCATGCGCTTGCCGAAAGCGGTTTCAACGGTATCTGCACCCTGCCGAAATCGCTGAAAATACTGCTTGATGCCGCGCTTCGGGGTTGCGACGGGTATCTCGTTACGGAAGAAGATGTTCGCTGTCTTGCATTATGGGAGCCGGCGACGGCAGGTTCCGCCGACATCGCCTTCAGACCTGCACGGGTGCTTCTTCAGGATTTTACCGGTGTTCCCTCGATCGTCGATCTTGCCGCGCTTCGCGATGCCTGTGCGGAACTTGGCGCCGATCCGCAACGGATCGATCCGCTTGTGCCCTGCGATCTGGTGATTGACCATTCGGTTCAGGTAGATTTTTTCGCAGACGCCGGGGCGTTTGACGGCAACCTTGCGCTTGAGTTCGCCCGTAATCGCGAACGTTACGAATTCCTCAAATGGGGACAGAGCGCCTTCCGGAACCTGAGGGTAGTGCCTCCCGGCACCGGAATTGTGCATCAGGTCAATATCGAATATCTATCGGGCGTGGTTTCAGTCCTGGATGGTACCGCATTTCCGGATTCTCTGGTCGGTACGGACAGTCATACCACCATGATCAATGCTCTTGGCGTTGCCGGATGGGGCGTAGGGGGCATAGAAGCGGAAGCAGTTATGCTTGGCCAGCCGATCTCCATTCCCTTGCCGAGGGTAACCGGCGTGCGCGTTTCAGGCGGCCTGCGTGAAGGGGTGACGGCAACCGATCTGGTTCTGAGCGTAACGGCAATGTTGCGCAAGATCGGCGTCGTGAACGATTTTGTCGAGTTTTTCGGGTCAGGACTCTCCAGCCTTTCGCTGCCGGATCGGGCTACCATAGCTAATATGGCCCCGGAATACGGCGCGACCATGGGATTTTTTCCTGTTGACGGCGTTACCGTCGCATACCTGAAGATGACCGGGCGGGGTGCGGCGGCAGAACTTGCCGAGTGCTATTGCAGAGAGCAGGGACTCTGGAGGGAAGAGGATGACGCTCCGGTTTTTTCAAGGATTTTCGATCTCGATCTTTCATCCATCGAACCCTCTCTTGCCGGCCCGAAACGGCCACAGGACAGGGTGCCGCTCGCCTCTGTCGCTTCCGACTGGCGCAAGGAATCCGCCGTTCTCCGCGACGCAGCCCGGGAGGTCAATGGCGCCACCGGGATGGAAAACGAAGGCCTTGCCGGAAGCGGCTGCGGTCACGGCTACGGACCGACAGGCTGCGATTCGCCGGTTCTGCCGGGACACGGGGCGGTCGTGATTGCCGCGATCACCTCGTGTACCAATACGAGCAATCCTTCGGTCATGGTCGCTGCCGGTCTTGTGGCTCGTGCCGCCCTTAAGCGGGGGCTCCGGTCAAGGCCGTGGGTCAAGACATCGCTTGCACCGGGATCACGGGTCGTTACCGACTATCTCGACGAATCAGGTCTCTCAGCCGATCTCGACGCTCTCGGGTTTGCGACGGTCGGCTACGGGTGTACAACCTGTATCGGAAATTCCGGTCCGCTGCCGCCGGCCGTTTCGGACGATATCGAGAGGAGGGGCCTCGTCGCTGCCGCGGTGCTTTCCGGAAACAGAAATTTCGAGGGACGGATTCATCCGCAGGTGAAGGCCAACTATCTTGCCAGCCCGCCGCTGGTCGTGGCGTATGCGATTGCCGGGACTATCGATATCGATCTTGCCGTCGAACCGCTCGGATACGACGATAAGGGCGAGCCGGTTTATCTCAGGGATCTCTGGCCGGCGGATGAAGAGATCGCCGATGTCGTCGCCCGGTTTGTTTCCGGAGATCAGTTCATCTCCCGGTACGGCGACGTTTTTAAGGGTACGGCGGCGTGGCGGGAAATTACGGTAGCAGGGGGAACCCGATATGCATGGAATCCCTCGTCATCATATATCAGGAAGCCGCCCTTTTTCGACGGTATGGCCATGGATTCCTCTTTGCCGGAGCCGATAGAGGGTGCCCGCGCTCTTGCGGTATTCGGTGATTCCGTGACGACCGATCATATCAGTCCGGCAGGATCGATCAGGGCAACGCAGCCGGCAGGGATCTATCTGCAGGAACTCGGAGTATCTTCCCTGGATTTCAACAGTTTCGGTTCACGCAGGGGGAACCATGAGGTGATGATACGCGGTACGTTCGGAAATATCCGGATTCGCAACCGGATGGCTCCCGGAATCGAAGGAGGGTATACGACATGGTTTTCTTCTGACGGAACAGGGAACGAGATCATGACCATCTACGATGCAGCCATGCGTTACCGCAGCGGGGGCGTTTCTCTTGTCATCCTGGCAGGTTGCGATTACGGCATGGGGAGCAGCCGTGACTGGGCAGCCAAGGGCACAAGGTTGCTTGGAGTTCGTGCGGTTCTTGCCCGGAGTTTCGAACGGATCCACCGATCGAATCTGGTCGGCATGGGCGTGCTTCCGCTTGAATTCTGCGGCGATGACGATGCCGACTCGCTCGGTCTTGAGGGGTCTGAACTATTCGATATTCCTGCTGTGGGTTCTCTTGTGCCGGGTGCGATCGTGCAGGTGACTGCCCGTTGGCTCCGAACCGGCGAGTCGAAACGGTTTTCCATGCGTTCACGCATCGATACATTGCCCGAGGCGGATTATTTCCGGAACGGGGGTATCCTTCAGACGGTGCTTCGCCGTCTGGTGAGGGCATAAGGGGGTTGCAGATTATCGGCTGAAAAAAAATCAGCAAGAATTTTTTCTGTTCCATGGCAGTTATTTACATTCGATCCAGTTAAATAATCTGTCATGTATTTTATCGGGACAAGCGGTATGAAAATGTCGGAGCTGCAGGTCGGCGACAAGGCCGAAGTTACAGGGGTAAAAGCCGACCAGGCTTTGCGTCGCCGGATACTCGATATGGGGCTTATCAGCGGAACGCGCTTCAAGGTGCTGCGCGTCGCTCCGCTTGGAGATCCTATGGAGATATATTTCAAGGGGATGTACCTGAGCCTCAGAAAAAGTGAAGCCGAAGGCATATCGGTGCGCAAAACCGGCCAGGCCGGAGACGGTGTTCCGATGTCGGGTGAGAACGGGAGACGCTCCTGCCGCGGAGGATCGCAATGACAAACGTGAAGGAGATCAGCGTGGCGCTTGCCGGCAATCCTAATTGCGGGAAGTCTTCGCTTTTCAATGTTCTGACCGGTTCCCACCAGAAGGTCGGCAATTTTTCGGGCGTCACCATCGAGAAACACGAGGGCTATCTTGATTATGGCGCTTACCGGATACGGTTTGTCGATCTTCCTGGCATATATTCGCTTACCCCATACTCTCCCGAAGAACTGGTTACCCGCCGTTACCTTATAGACGAGCGGCCCGATGTGGTAGTCAACGTGCTCGAAGCTCCTAATCTCGAGCGGAACCTTCAGCTCACCACACAGCTCATGGAGATGAACGTCGATTTTCTTGTCGCGCTGAACATGATTGACGAGGTGGAGGACAAGGGAATTGCGATCGACGTCAAGCAGCTTCAGCGCCTTCTCGGTTGCCATATCGTTCCCACATCGGCAAAGAAGAAAACCGGTATGGATTCTCTTCTGGCGCATATCGTGAGGGTGTATGAAAAAGATATCGAAATACAGAAGAACAAACTTTCGTTCAGACCGGAAGTGGAGGAATGGGTCGATACTGTCTCGGGGTTGCTGAAGCGGGAAAAGGAGTTTGGCGGAGTCGAGCCTCGCTGGCTTGCCGTCAAACTGCTTGAGAACGATCGCGAGGTCTATCATCAGGTACAGCAGTATCCTGTATGGGTGAAAGTCGAGCTTGCCCTGCAGGATGCTCTCCGCTCATCGGCGAAGCTGTTCGATTCGGATCCTGAAATGCTGATCACCGAGGACCGTTACGCGTTCATCCGTGGCGCGGTAAAAGAGTGCGTAAGGGTTTCCGAATCCGGGAAATCGACGATGACGGACTATATCGACATGGTGGTGCTCAACCGGGCGCTTGGCCTTCCGGTTTTTCTGCTTGTGGTCTGGGGGATTTTTCAGATCACCTTTACGCTCGGCACCCCGCTTATGGACATGCTCGAGTTTCTGTTCGGCGCGTTTGCCGGCGCTGTAGAACCGCTTCTTCCTCATCCCACGCTCCGTTCGATCGTCATAGACGGCATCATTGCCGGCGTTGGCAGCGTGCTGGTGTTTCTTCCCAATATCGTGCTGCTTTTCTTCGGGCTTTCCTTTCTCGAGGCGTCGGGGTATATGGCAAGGGCGGCGTTTGTCGTCGACAAGGTGATGCACCGGTTCGGCCTGCACGGCAAGTCGTTCATTCCCATGATCACGGGATTCGGATGTTCCATTCCGGCCATCATGGCAACGCGGACGCTCAAAAGTCCAACCGACCGTCTTGCCACCATTCTCGTGATTCCCTTCATGAGCTGCGGCGCAAAGCTTCCGGTCTATGTGCTGCTTGCCGGAGCGTTCTTTCCGCCGGATGTTGCCGCCAACGTGATGTTCTCTATCTATCTGTTCGGGGTGGTCGTAGCTCTCCTCGTGGCGAAGCTCCTGAAATCAACCGTGCTGAAAAGCGATTCGGAGCCATTCGTGATGGAACTTCCTCCCTACCGGTGGCCGACGCTGCGGTCGGTGCTGTTTCAGGCCAGGATAAAGGCTATGATGTATGTTAAGAAAGCCGGAACGCTTATTCTTATGGCCGTCATCATCATCTGGGCCGTCAGCAACTATCCGCACAGCGCAGCGATTGACAGTGCTGCTGCAGTGGAGCGCGTCCGCATCGAAAAAGGCGCCGGCTCGCCGGCTGAAAAGAAGGCGGCTCTCGATGAGCTGGAGTACAGGACGCAATCTGAACAGTTGCAGCACTCCATTGCGGGCAGGGTAGGCAAAGTTATCGAACCGGCCATAGCTCCGCTCGGGTTCGACTGGCGGATCGGAATAGCGCTGGTCACCGGGCTTGCGGCAAAAGAGGTCGTTGTGTCGACCATGGGTACGATCTATGCTCTCGGAGAGACCGACGAGTCCTCGGCTGAACTCGCAACGATTCTGAAAAACGATCCGGCTTTCAGTCGCGCTACCGCGCTCAGCCTCATGGTTTTCGTACTTCTCTATATTCCCTGCGTTGCGGCGGTCGGCGTCATGAAAAAAGAGATCGGGCAGTGGAAACCTGTTCTGCTCTATTCGGTTTTTGTGCTTGCGCTCGCCTGGGCACTTTCATTCATTACCTATCGTGCGGCTCTCCTTATGCTGTGACCTCGGCCGGCTCTTCGGTTTCCGTACTTACGAGGCCGGCCTGTTCCGCACGCATAATGATCTCTTCGACGGGAAGGTTCATCGGCACCTTGTTGCCGTCTGTCATGAGGATAACGACGTCGGGATGCGCCTTGCGATGTTCGGCCATCACCGATTCCCAGTGCTGCTGCAGTGCCGGGTCGAGAGAGTTCCATGCCAGGCGTCCGCGGCATTTAGGGAATTTCGAGCATCCGAGCCACAATCCCCGCTTTCCGCTTCTGAGATAGAGCGGGGCCCCGCATTTGGGGCACGGCAGGTCGGTCTGGACCGGAGGGGTTTTGAGCGGCTCGATATGGCGCTGCTTGCTGAGGTTCAGCAGGGTATTGCATTTCGGGTACCCGGAGCAGGCAAGGAACGGCCCAAGCCTTCCGTCGCGAAGGAGCATCCGGCCCTCTTCGCAGGAGGGGCATTTGATGCCGGTCTGCCTGGCTTTAGGTTTCGTGGAACTGATGGGCTTGATGTTCTTGCAGGAAGGGTAGCGCGAGCAGCCGAGAAATTTGCCGCTTGCCGTCCATTTGATGATCATGTGCCCTTCGCCGCATTTATCGCATAATTCAGCAGCGGAGTTCTGAGGAATGAGCGGATCGTTTTTCCTCAGCCCGAGAGCGGTCTCCAGCGGTCGGTAAAAGCTGTCGAGTACCTGTTCGTACTCATCCTCTCCGGCAGCGACCTTATCGAGTTCGTCTTCCATGAACGCGGTAAAGCGCACGTTGAAAATATCGGGAAAATTGGCGACAAGTATCAGCGAGACGTCTTTTCCAAGCTCGGTCGGGATGATTTTCTTTTTCTGCAGTTCCACGTAGCGGCGCTCCTGAAGCGTCGAGAAGATCGAGGCATAGGTCGATGGGCGTCCGATGCCGTAGTTGTCGAGATCCTTGACCAGCGTGGCCTCGCTGTATCTGGCCGGAGGTCTGGTGAAGCTCTGTTTGCGGTCCATGCCGCCAAGGCTGAGCGCGTCAAGTACGGCCAGGCCCTCGGGAATTCTTACGAGCTGCTCTTTTTCGGCGTCTTCATCTTTTGTGGAGGTTCTTGCTTCATAATCGAGTTCCTGCTGGTCGTCGTATACCCGCATGAAACCCGGAAAGAGTACCCTGCTGCCGTTGGCGCGGAAGACGAGCTGTTTTTCCCGGTCCTCAACATCAACCTTTGTCTGCTCGATTTTTGCAGGGGCCATCATTGCCGCTATAAGTCGTTTCCAGATGAGTTCATAGAGCCGGTACTGATCGCCGGAGAGATAGTTGCGGAGCGCTTCCGGCGTTCGCACAACCGAGGTCGGCCTGATGGCTTCATGGGCATCCTGTGCGTTTTTCGATGATCTGGTGGCGGTGTTGCCTCCGGTGTAGTCGTTACCGAAAGATGCGCGGATATAGCTGTGGGCTTCGGCAACGGCTTCAGTTCCGATGCGCGTCGAATCGGTTCTCATGTAGGTGATCAGGCCGGTAGCGCCTTCTCGGCCGAGATCGATACCTTCGTAGAGCTGCTGGGCAATGCGCATGGTTTTCTGCGAACCGAAACCGAGCTGGTTCGATGCAGCCTGCTGCAGGAGCGAGGTTGTGAACGGCAAAGGAGGTTTTCGCAACTGGGTTTTCGTAGCAATATCTCCGACGGCGTAGAGCCGTTTTTCTGCAAGTGTGGCAATGGCTTCGGCCTGTTCCTGCGAGGAGAGTTCGGGCTTGCCGCCGTTATATCTTACAAGTCTGGCGCGGAACGAATCCCCTTTGCCGGTTATGAAATCGGCGGAAATCGTCCAGTACTCCTGCACTTCGAACCGACTGATCTCTTCTTCGCGTTCGCAGATGAGCCGCAGGGCCACCGACTGAACCCTTCCTGCAGAAAGCCCTCGCAGCACGACATTCCAGAGGAACGGACTGATTTTGTAGCCTACGATTTTGTCGAGCCCCTGCCGGGTCTGCTGCGAGCGTACGAGGCGGAAGTCGATCTGGCGAGGTTCCCTGATAGCTGCGAGGATGGCGTTTTTGGTGATTTCGTTGAAGAGTACCCGGTAGACCGGTTTGTCGTGCGCATCGATTTCGTTTGCGATATGCCAGGCGATGGCCTCACCTTCCCGGTCAGGGTCGGTTGCGATCATGATCGCGTCAGCTTCAGATGCGAGTTTCTTGAGCTGGCGGACAACTTTTTCCTTTCCGGCGATTATTTCATACCGGGGTTCGTAGTGATGATCGAAATCAAGGCCGATCTCCCGTTTCGGCAGGTCCTTGATGTGCCCGACGGAAGCGAACACCGTGTAGCGGTCGCCGAGGTACTTGTTGATGGTTTTCGCCTTTGACGGGGACTCAACGACAATAAGGGTTCTGTTCTTGGCTGAAAGAGCCGGTGTTTTTGATGCCATTGATCGATCCCTGCTGAAAAGGAGGTTATCCGAGAATGTACCGTCTGCCTGCGGGCCGTCGAGGTGCCCTGAAATTTGAAAAAAGATAGGTGTTGGTTGTCAAAAAACAAATTTCTCTCTCATTGTGCCTCATGATCCTGAGTCCGTACGTGTCGCCGATGTCGGAAAGAACACAATTATATATTATTATTACAAACTGTTACTGTACAGCAACAAGCTGATCATATTATGATACTTTTTTATTATCGTTCCTGCGCTGCCCTTGCAGCGCTCCTGATAATGCTTGGTTCGTTGATTCCGATGATCGCGCATGCCTCGCCATCTTTCACCCGCGCAGAAGATACCACGGTTCCACTCCGGGTATCGACGGGAAACGAAGAGGGCTATACCATCAAGGTGATCGCTCTGAGGACCGACAGCGGACTGTTCGTCGATATCGAGTCGTTCGCGCGCGCGCTCCGTCTCAGTTCACGGCAGGAGTCCGGGGTTCTCCTGATGGAGGAGACCGATGCATCTCCGGGAAGCAGCTGCCAGTTGAGGAGTGACAATAATTTCGCGATGTTCGTTCCGAAGGATGCCCAGCGCATGAAACGCATCGTACAGCTTCAGTCCGCCCCGGTACTCAGGGACGGACGGCTTTTCCTGCCGGTGCTTCATGCCTGCAGGCTTTTCACGCTCTGGCTCGACAAGGACGTTGTGTACGATTATTCCTCGGGCATCATGACCGCCTGGCTCTGGGGTACGCGGCTCGGCGACTCGGTGGGTTATGTCGGGTCGTTAAGGCCGGGAGAAATTCAGGCTGCCATAGAAGACAGAAAGCAAATTCCCGTCGAGCAGGGAACTGTTATCAAAGGCGTCAATGTCGAGAACAAGGCGAACGGGGCGGTTGTCATGTTCGCAGCATCGGGCAAGTCCGTCAGGGCCAGGTTGAAGAAGCCCGATGCGAACGGCAGGGCATATTTAACGCTGCAGAATGCGTCGTGCGATGTCGATGCCCTGACGAAGCTGTTCAGCGGAGGGCTGGTGAAATCCGTTACGCCGATCTCTTCGTCCGGCGGGGAACTGCAGTTCGCAATAGATCTCGATAAAGAAGGATACCGGATAAAGACCGTCGATTTCCAGCGTGATGAGCCGAACAACCGTTATCTCGTCTATATCATGAGCGAGGCGGATGTGAAGGATATCCGGATGAAAGAGAAGGAACAGCAGATAGCAAGCGTGCTCAACAGCGATGTCGAGAAATGGAGGCTCAATACCATTGTGCTCGATGCGGGTCACGGGGGCCACGATCCCGGAGCAATAGGCGTAAGGGGAACTCGTGAAAAGGATGTGGTGCTCAACATCGTAAGGGATCTTGGTAACCTCATTGCTCAGAAATGGCCGGATGTCAAGGTTGTTTATACGAGAAAGGACGACCGGTTCATTCCGCTTCACGAACGTGGTAAAATCGCCAACAGGAACGGTGGCAAGCTGTTCATCAGCGTGCATTGCAATGCGAATAAAAAAAATCATATAAAGGGTTCCGAAGTCTATATTCTCGGACCGCATAAAAGCAAGGACGCTCTTGAAGTGGCTATGTTCGAAAACTCCGTCATTACGAAAGAGAGCGATTACAAGGAGCGCTACAAGGGTTTTTCGGCCGAGTATCTCATCATGAGCAGCATGGCGCAGAGCGCGTTTGCAAAACAGTCGGCCGATCTTGCCGTTGAGGTTCAGAACCGGATAGGCAGACCGGACAGCACGAACGGAAGAGGGGTGCGTCAGGCTGGCTTCATGGTACTCTGGACGCCCTCCATGCCGAGCATTCTTGTCGAAGCGGGTTATCTGTCGAATGTCGAAGAAGAGCGGGTTCTGCGCGATCGCCAGGAACAGACGAAGATCGCCTACAGAGTGTTCCAGGGTATTGAAAGCTACCGCAAGAACTACGAGCGGGAACAACTTGCAGCAATGGGTAAATAACCGGGGCTCTATATGGATATGATGGCGCTTTTTTGTTGGATAGTTGTAAACCGGCACATAAATTCAGGTTGACAACGGGCTGGCTTCGGCGTGCAATTAAGGTGTTTCCGGTTATTAAAAAGGTGATTTCATGAGCGGTCTGACTTCCGGCATTCTTGCCCGTCTGCATTCGGCGGATGGCTATCTTTCCGGAGAGCGGCTTTGCCGGGAGTTCGGCATTACCAGAAGCGCAGTATGGAAGCATATCCGGCAGCTCCGCCTGAGCGGCTGCCGGATCGAGGCCGTTACCGGTTCGGGGTACAGACTGCTCGCTCTTTCCGGTGCTCCGGTGTCGGCGGAGGTAGCACTTTTTCTGAACACCGGGTTTGCAGGGCGCATCCTTCACTACCGGATGGAGACGGAATCGACCAATCTTGAGGCTAAACTGCTTGCGGCAGCGGGAGCTCCGGAGGGAAGCGTCGTCACGGCGGATTTCCAGAGCGCCGGAAGGGGCCGTCTCGGCAGGAGCTGGGTTTCTCCTGCAGGGGAGAACCTTTATTTTTCCGTTATTCTTCGTCCTCCGGTGGCATCGTACAGGGTTCCGCAGATAACCCTGCTTTCGGCAGCCGCGATTCATCGGGCTCTCGTCGAGGCTCTTTCCGGTATCGACGCGCGAATAAAGTGGCCGAACGATATTGTCGTCGGAGGCAAAAAACTCTGCGGTGTGCTCTGCGAAATGCAGGCCGATCCCGACACCGCGCATTTCGTTGTCGTAGGGATCGGCATTAACGTCAACCAGGGGGAGTTTCCTCCCGATCTGCTTGACCGGGCAACCTCGCTGCGTTGTGAATCAGGTTTTTCTCTGTGCCGACCGGAGCTGCTTGCAGGAGTGCTGAACCGGTTCGAAGAGCTCTATCTGCAATGGCTCCGCGAAGATGATCTCGGGTTTATCCTGCCCTATCTTGAGCGGTATTCGCTTCTGCATGGAAGGGATGTGATTGTTGACCAGCTGACCCGGCAGATTGCAGGGACGGTGAAAGGTATTGCTCCCGGAGGGGAACTGCTGCTCGGTATGGCCGACGGCACAGTACGGCCGATATCATCCGGAGAGGCATCGCTTTCCAGTGCGTATACCATGTGAACCGATTAACATAACCATTTATGAGTACCATTATACATCAGGCTGTCAGCAGGGCATACCGGGTACTTGAGACCGGTGAGCCTCTTGGCCGGGAGAGCGCCCTTGAGCTTGCCGGCATTCCGGGAGATGCGGTGCTCGATCTCGCTTCCCTGGCGCATAAGGTGCGTCTTCGTTATTCAGGAGAATCCGGAGCTCTCCATACCTGTTCCATCATGAATGCCAAATCAGGTGAGTGCGGGGAGAACTGCCGGTTCTGCGCCCAGTCGCGCCATAACAGCGCGAAGATCGATATTTACGATCTTGCCTCCGAAGACGCGGTAGTGGAACAGGCGACGGAGACCTTTGCTCAGGGAGTGCGGCATTTCGGCATTGTGACGAGCGGATACGGGTACCTGAAACCGACGCCGGAATTCCGCAGGATCGTTGCCATGATCGACCGGCTGCGGCGCGAACTGCCGGGACTTAACGTCTGTGCATCGCTCGGCGTGCTCGGCGAGGAGACCGCGGCCTCGCTTGCGGAGCACGGGATTGCTCATTATAATATCAATATTCAGGTCGATCCGTCACGTTACGGAGAACTGATCGCCGATACCCATACGGTCGAAGAGCGCATCGCAACGGTCAGGCTGCTCCGCAAATACGGCATACCGGTCTGCTGCGGCGGCATAATCGGCGTTGGCGAGAGTATGACTGAACGCATCGGGATGATCTTTGCGCTTGCGGATCTTGATGTTGCGGTCATACCTCTCAACGTGCTGGTGCCGATCGACGGCACGCCGCTCGAAGCGGCTCCGGCGACCGGTCTTTCCGATATCGTCAAGACTTTCGCGATCTGCCGCCTCGTCCATCCCCGCAAAATCATAAAGTTCGCCGCGGGGCGAGAGACCGTAATGAAGGATTTTCAGGGGCTGCTCATGCTCTCCGGAGCGAACGGTTTTCTGACCGGAGGATATCTCACAACGAGAGGCAGGGAGGTCGGCGCTGACAGGGCGTTCGTCAGCCAACTTGCGCAGTTCGGCGGGAGGGCGTCGTAATCGTGGAATTTCATGCGTTTATCCATGGCAGGCTCGATGCGCTTCGCCGTGACAACAGGCTTCGCGTGCTTCCCGATATCGGGGAACGGAGCGGAAAGAATATTTGTGTCGCTGGAGAGCCTCGCCTGAACCTGTCGTCGAACGACTATCTCGGTCTCGCTGAAGATCGTTTTCTTCGCGGTTCCTTCATTGAGGCCTGCAGGGATGAGGGATTCGCCATGACAAGTTCGTCTTCCCGACTTCTTACCGGAAACCATCGCTGGTACGATCAGCTTGAACGGGAACTTGAGCGTCTCTACGGCAGAGAGGCCGCTTTGGTCTTCAACAGCGGCTACCATGCCAACGTAGGGATCCTTCCGGCCCTTGCCGGACGCAGCGACCTCATTCTTTCCGACAGGCTCAACCATGCAAGCATCATCGACGGAACAGGTATTTCCGGAGCGGCGCATCAGCGCTACCGACATAATGATACCGTACATCTCGAAGAGCTGCTTGAAAGAGCGAAGGGTCGTTACAGGCATACGTTCATCGTGACCGAATCGGTATTCAGCATGGATGGAGATCTTGCCGATCTCCGGAAGCTCGCGGAAATCAAGAAACGCTTCGGGGCTGTGCTGATAGTCGATGAAGCCCATGGTGCCGGCGTGTTGGGGGAGAAAGGGCTTGGACTGTGCGAGTCAACCGGAACCGTTGCCGATATCGACATCATCATCGGAACTTTCGGCAAATCCTTCGCTTCGACAGGGGCTTATGCCGTCATGGATACCGTCCTTCGCGATTATCTGGTCAACACCATGCGCTCGTTCATCTTTACCACGGCACTGCCGCCGGCGGTACTTGCCTGGAGCCTCATGACTCTCCGGAAACAGACGGAGATGCAGGTCGAAAGGGTCCACCTGCAGCGTATTGCAGCCATGCTGCGCGGGCGGCTTGAAGAGGAGGGATTCGAGGTGCCGGGTGAGAGCCATATCGTGCCGGTCGTTACCGGGAGCAACGACAGCGCGGTCAGTCTCGCTGAAAAGCTGCGAATCGGCGGAGTGCTCGGCATGGCTGTCAGGCCTCCGACTGTTCCTGAAAACCGTGCAAGAATCCGGCTTTCCCTCAGGGCGAACCTGCAGTGGGACGATATCGGCTTTATTCCCGATATCATAAAGGCAGGTTTGGTATGATTGCCGAATGGATCATCCGGCAGGGCTTCGGAGAGGCGCTGCTTTTCTTTTCCGGCTGGGGGATGGACCGACGGATCGCGGATTATCTTTCGCGGTATCACGCATCGCCAGCATATGACATTCTGGCGTTCCATGACTATCGCACCGGGGAGATCGATGCGACGACATACGGTGCCTTGTGTTCGTACCGCAAGCTTAACGTTGTCGCCTGGTCTTTCGGCGTCTGGTCGGCGGTCCATGCCGGGCTCCCTCCCGTTTCACATGCCGTGGCGGTGAACGGTACGCTCTGGCCCGTCGATCGCGAAAGGGGTATCGATCCCGAGGTTTTTCAGGCTACGCTCGATACATACAACGACGGAAACCGGCTTCGGTTCAACCGCAGGATGTGCGGAGGCGGTGAGATTCTGGAGCACTTTTTTTCGGTTCAGCCCGAACGGACGGCTCTCTGCCAGCAGGAGGAACTGGCCGCATTTTCAGGGCGGCTGAAGGCTGGCGAGGGGCGGGAACGGTTCATGTACGACCACGTCATTATCGGCGGCCGGGACATGATCTTTCCCGCATCCCGGCAGTTCGTCGCATGGAAAGGATATCGGCAGACGGTGATTGCCGATATGCCGCACTACCCGTTTTTTCATCTTGCCGGTATGGAAGAGGTGCTTGCATGCGGCAGGGAATAGACAAGCGGCTTGTTTGCGAGCGGTTTGCAAAAGCGCTCGGCTCGTATCGCGAACATGCCGTCGTTCAGCGCGAGATGGCTATCGTGCTTGCCGACATGGTCTGTGCCGCGACTCCGTCGCGCAGCTTTGGAAGGGTTTTCGAAGTAGGGGCAGGAACCGGAGCGCTGACCGGGGCTCTGCTCAGCCGTTCTGACATCGATACGTACATTGCCAACGATATCGTCGCCGAGAGCCGATGCTACATCGCTCGCGAAGCTGCGCTTCAGGGGCATGTCCGGTTTGAATTTCTTCCGGGCGATGTCGAAACGCTCGAAGAGCTGCCCGCAGAACTCGATCTTGTTGTTTCGAATGCCACGGTGCAGTGGCTGACAGATCTCGACGGTTTTTTCAGAAAGATTGCCGGCTGTCTGAAGCCGGGAGGCATCCTTGCATTCAGCACGTTCAGCAGTCTGAACATGCTCGAAATCGCCTTGCTTGAAGAGGAGGGGCTCAGCTATCCGGAACTTTCCGATCTGGAAGCCCTTGGCAGTCGTCATCTGGAACCGCTCGTACTGAAGGAAGAGCATCGTCGGGTGGCATTCGATTCGCCGGTTTCGGTGCTGCATCATATCAGGAAAACAGGAGTTAACGGCATCGCCCGGCGCATCTGGACGAAAGGCGGCTACCAGCGCTTTCTTCGTCGTTACCAGGAGGAGTACGCCTGTGAAGAAGGGGTCTATCTTACCTATCATCCGGTCTACTGCTGTTTCAGGAAGCTATTGCCATGAAAGGAAAAGTAATTGCGGTTTCCGGCATCGACACAGGAACGGGGAAAACCGTTGCGACCGGCCTGCTTGCAAGGGCCCTGCTCGATCGGGGGTTACGGGTCATAACCCAGAAGCTCGTGCAGACCGGATGTTCCGGAAGGATTGCCGAAGACATCGTCGAGCACAGACGGCTCATGGGCATCGGACTGATGCCGGAAGACATTGACGGGATAACTTCTCCCTATGTATTCGCTTATCCGGCATCCCCACATCTCGCGGCAAGACTGGAGAGCTGCACAATAGACCCGATAGCCATCAGACGAGCAACCTTCAGGCTCCAGCAGAGCTATGGCACCATTCTGCTCGAAGGTGCGGGAGGGCTGCTGGTGCCCCTCGAAGGAGACCTGCTGCTTGCAGATTATATCCGCGATGCCGGTTACCCGCTGCTGCTGGTGACATCCTCGCGACTCGGCAGCATCAATCATACCCTGCTTTCCATCGAAGCCTGTCTGAAGCGGGGAATTTCACTCAAGGGGATCGTTTTCAACCGGTTCAGGGAAGCCGACCGGACGATCGGAGATGATGCCTTCGGGACGATTCTCAATTTTCTTAAACGCTACGGTATTTCCGCACCGATAGCCACGCTTGACGAATACGGGCTTGAAGCCGGCTCGGCAGAGATGTTCGGATTTGCAGGCGACTGAAGAACCAGAGACCATTTCATTGCATGAAAACGATCGATCTCGATTTCGACCGCGCCCATATCTGGCACCCTTATACTTCGATTACCGGGCCATTGCCGGTCTATCCGGTAAAAGGCGCCCGCGGGGTGCATATCGAACTTGAAGACGGACGCAAGCTCGTGGACGGCATGTCATCCTGGTGGGCTGCAATCCACGGGTACAACCATCCCGAACTCAATCGCGCGGCGCGCGAGCAGCTCGAAAGCATGAGCCACGTTATGTTCGGAGGTCTTACCCATCAACCAGCGGTCACGCTGGCCAGAGAACTTCTGGGGATTACCCCTGAACCGCTTGACAGGGTGTTTTTCTGCGATTCCGGATCGGTAGCGGTGGAGGTTGCCCTGAAAATGGCGATCCAATACTGGGACGGACATGGCAATCCCCGGAAGAAGCGGATGCTGACCGTTCGTTCGGGTTATCACGGCGATACATTCGGCGCCATGTCGGTCTGCGATCCTGAAACAGGCATGCACCACCTTTTCCGGGGTATTCTACCTGAACAGTACTTTGCCGAAGCCCCGCAGTGCGGTTTTTCCGATATTTGCAGTGAAGAGCATATCGCCGATCTGCGTCTGAAGCTCGAACGACATGCGGACGAACTTGCCGCCGTGATCATCGAACCTGTGGTACAGGGCGCCGGAGGCATGCGGTTTTATTCTCCGCACTACCTGAATCGGCTGCGCCAGCTTTGCGACCTGTATGGCGTGCTGCTGATTTTCGACGAAATCGCAACCGGTTTCGGGCGTACGGGAAAACTCTTCGCGCTCGAACATGCCGGGGTTGTGCCTGATATCCTCTGTCTCGGCAAGGCGCTGACCGGCGGGTACATGACTCTTGCCGCGACGCTTGCTACTGCAGATGTTGCCGAAAAGGTCTGTTCCGGTGAGGCCGGGGCGTTCATGCATGGCCCGACCTTCATGGCCAATCCTCTCGCTTGTGCCGTTGCCGTTGCAAGCCTCCGGCTTCTGCTCGGATCGGAATGGCAGGATACGGTGCTTCGCATCGAGCGGCAGCTGCAGGAGGGGCTCGAACCCTGCCGGAAGTTCGACGGTGTTGCCGATGTCCGCGTGCTTGGCGCTATAGGGGTTGTGGAGCTGAAACGTCCTGTCGATATGGGGGAAATCCAGAAACGATTCGTCGAAAAAGGGGTCTGGGTACGTCCTTTCGGCAGGCTGGTCTACCTGATGCCGCCCTTCATCATCGGCACGGGCGATCTTGAGCTCCTGACAACCGCTGTCTGCGATATTGCGGGGGAATACGGTCCACATTTTTGATTTATCCCTGCAGAGTGCGTAAACTGAGATTTTTATGCTGTTTCACCAACGCAAGACGCAATTGTCATGACCATTGCCAGACCCTGGATCCATCATTACGATAAAGGAGTTCCCCATACGCTTGAGCCCTATCCGGAACACTCGCTTGTCGATATCGTGCGCAAGAGGGCATCGGAACATCCGGAGACGCCGGCTATGCATTTCAAGGGCCGGGAGCTCTCCTGCGGGTTGATAGAGAGGGAGAGCAATGCTCTTGCCGAATCGCTCAAAGAACTTGGCGTTGCGTCCGGCGACAGAGTGGCAATGCTTATGCCCAATTCTCCGCAGATGATTATCGGCGAACTCGCTGTCTGGAAAACAGGCGCGATCGTCGTGCCGCTGAACCCGCTCTATACGGAAAACGAGCTGGCATACGCGCTCAACGAATGCGGGGCGGAAACCGTTATCGTGCTCAGCGCTTTTTACGGCAAGATCAAAGCGGTCAGTCCGGATACCCGACTCAGAAGGGTGATTGTTTCGAGCATCAAGGAGTATCTGCCTCCTCTGAAAAACCTGCTGTTCACATTGCTGAAGGAAAAGAAGGACGGTCATCGCATCGAGCTGCAGAAAGGAGATTTTCAGCTGCAGGATCTTGTTCGGCGGCATGTCGGAGCAGGAGCCCGGCCAATGCCTGTCAGCCATGAGGCTCCGGCGCTTTTCCTTTTTTCCGGCGGTACGACCGGAAATCCGAAATGCGCCGTCAGCACCCACAGCAGCCTTGTCATATCGGGCATGCAGATTGCGGCATGGTTCAGCGTGATCCTCGAAAAGGGGAAAGATTCCATTATTCTCAATATGCCGCTGTTCCACGTCTATGGTCAGGCCGGAATCTTGCCGGCTGCCCTGATGGGTGGATACCCTCTTGTTCTGATACCCAACCCTCGCGATCTCGACGACCTGCTGCACTCGATCCGAACTCTTCGACCTGCCGTTCTTCCCGGCGTTCCGACGCTCTTTACCGCGCTGCTCAACCATCCGGTTGTGAAGAAGCAGCGGGGAGTCATGCAATCCATCAAGCTTTGCGTCTCGGGAGCCGCCCCGCTCATGCAGGAGACCAAGCGCAGTTTCGAAGAGTTGACAGGAGGAAGGATCATCGACGCTTACAGCCTTACCGAAACCACTCTCGCTTCGACCTTCACGCCCATTCTCGGGACCTATAAGCCGGGTTCGGTCGGAATTCCCGTCCCCGATGTCGAGGTTCGTATCGTCGATCAGGATACCGGAGTCGGGACTCTTGGTTCCGGAGAGGTCGGCGAGGTGCTCATGCGCGCACCCCAGCTTATGAAAGAGTACTGGCAGAATCCTGAGGAGACTGCTCTTGTCTTACGGGATGGATGGCTGTATACGGGAGATCTCGGTTATCTCGACGAGGATGGCTATCTTTTTATTGTCGATCGCAAAAAAGATGTCATCAAACCTGGCGGTTTCCAGGTATGGCCCAGAGATGTCGAAGAGGTGATTGCCCGCCATCCCGCCGTGCAGGAGGTAAGCGTTGCCGGAGTGCCCGATGCGTACAAGGTTGAGGCGGTCAAGGCCTGGGTCGTGCTGCGCTCGGGTTATACGCTCGCTGCAGATGAACTCTGCGACTATTGCCGAAAGGATCTTGCCGCCTACAAGATTCCCCGGCACGTTGAATTCATCGAAGCGCTTCCGAAATCAACGGTAGGCAAAGTGCTCCGCAGAAAACTCGTCGAGGAGCACTGCAAGAAGGCCGGGACAAAAGGGAAATGACTCTCGACGAACTCCGGCAACTGCTGCTGCCGGAAAATCTCGCACTGCTCGAAGAACCCGGTTCCGACGACCCTGCAGATTTTGCCATGCGGTTTCAGGGCCGCAAGGATATTCCCGCAAGGGCGATCGCCGAACAGATCGCCTGCCGAAGGAAGGCGGTTAAAAAGCTGCCGATGCTCTCGCTGCATGGTCTACTCTATACCTCTCTTGCTCTCGAACAGGCATCGGGCGAAGCGGCGGCGGCATACAAGGCTTCGATTATGAACGGAGAGAGGGCGATTGATCTTACCGGAGGCCTTGGCGTCGATACCATTTTTTTTTCAAAGGTGTTTTGTGGCGTGGTGTATTGCGAGCGCGATCCGGTGCTTGCGGAGCTTGCCGTGTACAATTTTTGCAAGCTCGACAGTGCCAATGTGGAAATGCAGCATGGAGAGAGTCTTTCCATGCTGCATTCGTTTCCCGATAACCGCTTCGACTGGATTTTCGTCGATCCTGCCCGGAGGGAGAGCGGGCGGCGTTCCGTCGGCCTCGCTGCGGCGAGCCCTGACGTCACAGCCGCTCATGACCTGCTGCTCAGTAAGGCGCCGAGAGTGATGATAAAGGCCTCTCCGGCTCTCGAACCGAGTGGATTGATGGCTGATCTGCCATCGCTCTCGGAAATACGCGTGGTTTCAGTTGACGGCGAGTGCCGGGAATCGCTGCTGCTGCTTGAGCGGGGCGGGCCGAACGATCACGGCGTGCTGCGAACGGCCGTGCTGCTCTCAAAAGATGGCACCGTCGAGCATGCAACATCGGGAACCGGCACGGAAGAAAGAGTTGTGTCACAGCAGGTGCAAACATATTTCTACGAACCTGATGCTGCAGTCATCAGAGCCGGTCTTGCCGGAAAGCTCGCTCTTGATCTCGGATTGTCATTCGTGAACGGCAGCGTCGATTATCTTACTGCCGACGTGCTGATCGCCGATTTTCCCGGACGCGTCTTCCGTGTTATTGCAGTCGAGCGATACAGGCCAAAAACCTTCAGGGATTTTCTCCGGTGGCACGATATTTCGGGGGCGGCTCTTCAGCGACGCGATTTTCCTCTGAAACCGGAAGAGATACGCAGGAAGTTCCGGCTCAGGGAGAGCGACAGCCGCTATCTTTTTTTTACAAGGGATTGCGACGGCGAGCCGGTCTGCATTTACGGCGTCAAGGCTGCTGCAGGCGGAGCAGCTCTTTCTGCGCAAGCCCGAAACGCAGCCCCTGGATGCTGACCCTCACTTCAGCTACGCCGAGCAGCCGCATGAACTGGTGCAGAATGAGCGTCCCCATGACGATGACGTCGGCGCGCCCTTCAGGAATTCCCTCGGCGACGATTTCTCCGAGCGAACAACTGCCGAAATGTTCGAGCAGCCGATCCACCTCTGCATAGGAAAGCCGATAGTGCTGCACCTTTGCGGCATCGAATCCTTTCAGCCCCAGACTGACCTGCGCAAGTGTCGTAAGCGTGCCGGCAACCCCGTAAACCGATTCCCGGGCTTCGAAGAACGGAATGATGCACCCTGTCAGTACCCTGTTGATCTCATTCCTTGCGGCTTCGAACTCGTCAGCAGAAGGGGGCTGTGACCTGAAAAAACGTTCGGTAAGCCGTACCGAGCCGATATCCATACTGATGCTCTCTTCCAGGCAGTTGATGCTCCCCATGGAGATTTCCGTGCTTCCTCCGCCGATGTCGATGACAAGAAAGCTATCGGGCAGGTCGCTCATTCCTGCAACCGCTCCAAAAAATGTAAGCTCGGCTTCCTCTTCGCCGGAGAGGCAGGCGATTCCGATGCCGGTTTTCTGGCCGACTTCTTCGATAACCTCGTCACGGTTTGCCGCATCGCGCAGGGCGCTGGTGCCGCAGGCGATGACTGCTTCTGCGCCATGTTCTTCGGACAGCCGCCGGTACTCCTGCATGCAGGCGGCAAGACGCCGTATTGCTTCTGCGGAGATCAGTTTCCGTTCATCGACTCCCTCGCCGAGCCGGACTATGGTCTGACGGTGCAGCAGGGGAATGATGGAGCCGCTTTCAGGTTCAAGGTCGGCAATAAGCAGCAGGGCTGTATTTGTGCCGATATCGATGCAGGATACCCGTCTCATGGATGGAAAAACTCAGGATTTCGCAGCGGTCTCCGTACGCACAAGGCTCGATAGCCACTCATCCTCGTATATGGTTTTTATGTTGACGTAGCCGAGCCGCTTCAGGAGTTTTTTCAGCCATGGCTCATCGTACACAAGGATTCCCGACAGCAGTACGTCCGCTTCCGAGGCATAGTTTCTGATGACAGGAAGTATCCGGTCGATTACGTTTTTATTGATGTTCGCAAGGATCAGGTCATAACCTTCACGGAGGTTTTTTACCAGTTCCTCTTCGGCATCTATCAGTTCTATGCGGATATCTGCCGCATCGTTTTCTTCAGCATTTTCAACCGCGTTTTCTGCGGCCCATGCATTATTGTCGAAAGCGAGGATGGGATGCCGGTTTCCGAGTTTTCGGGAGGCGATGGCCAGCACGCCGGTTCCCGTGCCGATATCCATTATTTTTCGATCCTGCAGGTCGAGATTCTCCATCTGCCGAAGCATGAGGCGGGTGGTGGCGTGGTAACCGGTGCCGAACGACATTTTCGGGTTGATCTCGATGACGATCTGCCCGGGTTTCGGAGAGACCTCCTTGTTTTTCTGAACGATCAGGAACCGGTCTGAAATTTCGATCGGCTGCAGGTGGGCCTCCCATTCGGCGTTCCAGTTTCTGTCGGCCATGAAGCTTGCCCTGTATGGCGGTACGCTGCCGAACGTCTCTTCAAGAAGGCTTCGCACGGCAAACTCCTTATCCTCATTCCACAGGGATTCGGGGAGGTATGCAAGCAGGCGGTCGTCATCTTCGAGGAAGTATTCGATGCCTTCTTCGGAAAGAATGGCTATATAGGGCTCGAAAAGAGCCGGTGCGATCGTTATGGCGAGTTCGATATAGTTGTGTGTTCCTGTCGGCAGCATGATGGCAGAATCGATAACCGGTTTTTTGAATATGTTCAGGCGGGCAATATAGGGAAAAATTCCGAGGCATGCCGGTCGGGTGTGCGGTTTCCGCTCAGTCCGGCATGATGATGCGGGCCGCGCATGCGAACCGCTGATCGTAATAACGGGAATCAAGCCGGTCGATACGTACGCCGCTGCTTGTCGATACATGAGCGAAGCTGTTATCACCCATATAGATGCCCACATGGTCGATGGTTCTGCCTCCGTTACTGAAAAAAACAAGATCACCCGGCTGGAGTTTTCTGCGGGGAACCACCTGGCCGAGCGATGCCATATCGGCAGATGTTCTCGGCATAAGGAGCTGGAAGGATTCCTCGTACAGGTACTGAACAAAGCCCGAGCAATCGAAGCCGTCGAGCGATCTGCCGCCCCATACGTATGTTGTGCCGAACCGCTCCCTGACCGAAGAAAACATCTGTTGGACAGAACGCTCCGGCACCTTGACCGGAAGTTCTTCCGTCACCGGGACAGGGGAACCCGGAACGATTCTCGATATATGTGTTTTTCTCTTTTTTAAGCTATATTTGCAGTCCGGATCGTAGCGGGAGCTTGTGGAGATGCTGTTGCATCCGGCAAGCGTTGCCAGCAGCAGCGTGAGAAGAAACGTTGTACGCAGGTTGCCGTAATAGTGGTGTTTCGGTGAAGATCCGTTCAACCGTCCGGGGTTTTCTGTCATACAGAGTCTGTTCTGTTTTTTTTTCGGACGGGGGATGACGTTTATCCGGAAAAGCTTCGACAGCTTATGAGTGCAAATAAGCGAAAACTTCGGCAATAAGAAAACTTAATCCTTTACTGTTTGCAGGTTATGGCGGTTATGAAATTCGGCGGAACCTCTGTGGGTAACGCCCGGGCGATGCAGCAGGCAATAGATCTTGTCGTTCGTGAACAGCAGAACGGTACGCCGCTCGTGGTGCTCAGCGCATGCAGCGGCATTACGAACAAACTCGTCCGGCTGGCCGATGCCGCCGGCTGCAGCGATATTGACGAAGCGCTTCTGCTTGCAGGGGAGGTGCGGGATCACCATGTTTCGCTTATCGAAGAACTGATAACGGATCAGGCGGCGAAACCGCAGCTGGCCGCGAAGGTCGACGGATATGTGTCGAAACTCGAAATGCTTGCACGCGGCGTCGATATCGTCGGAGAACTGACCGAACGGTCGAAAGACATGTTCTGCTCTTTCGGAGAACTGCTTTCGACTACCGTGTTTTCCGCCGCCTTGATCGAGCAGGGGCACCAGGCAGAGTGGGTAGATGTCCGCAGGGTGATGATCACCGACGACAATTTCGGAGCTGCCAGGCCGATCACTCCTGTTTGCGAGGCAAATACCGCAGCCATCATCAGGCCGCTGCTCGAATCGGGAACCATCGTTGTCACCCAGGGATATATCGGCGCTACTGAATCAGGTCGCACCACCACGCTCGGACGGGGCGGTTCCGACCTTACAGCGGCGCTGTTCGGCGCATGGCTCGGCTCCAACGCCATACAGATTTGGACCGATGTCGACGGCGTGATGACCTGCGATCCGAGGCTTGTTCCCGAAGCTCGCAGCATCCGGATCATGACGTTCAGCGAAGCCGCTGAACTCGCTTATCTCGGCGCCAAAGTGCTTCACCCCGATACCATAGCACCCGCCGTGGAGAAGAATATTCCGGTCTGGGTGCTCAATACCTGGCATCCCGACGCGAAAGGAACGCTCATTACCGACGATCCCGAGCGGCTTGTCGGCATGAGCTATGGAGGGCTGGTCAAGTCAATCGCCGTCAAGAAAGGCCAGTGCATCATCAACATCCGTTCCAATCGCATGCTTGGGCGCTACGGATTCATGACCGAGCTTTTCGGCGCGTTTTCTCGTCACGGGGTCTCGATAGAGATGATTTCGTCAAGCGAGGTGTCGGTTTCGGTGACTGTAGACGACAAATCTTTCAGCGAAGAGCTGCTCCAGGAATTGAAGGCTCTGGGCCAGGTCGATATCGAGCATGCCGTTGCCACGGTCAGCGTGGTAGGCGACAATCTCCGGATGTCGAAAGGCGTTGCCGGAAGAATTTTCAGTTCGCTCCGCAATGTCAACTTACGGATGATTTCACAGGGTTCATCCGAGATCAACGTCGGTTTCGTCGTTCAGGAACAGGATGTCAATGATGCGGTCAATACCCTGCATCACGAGTTCTTTTCCGGCGAAGAGACTGCCGGTATTTTTGAAAAGCCCGCAGGGATCCCGTAGGGTGCCGGCGGAGCGCAACGCGCTCAGCTCAGTGATATGGACAATAACGCTTAAAAAACAGAATACGCCATCATGGATTACAAGAAAGCCGGAGTGGATATCAGTGCGGGAGAGGAGTTCGTTCGCCTGATCAAACCCCAGGTGCGCCAGACCTTTACTCCGGGAGTCATAACCGATATAGGCGCTTTCGGCGGTTTTTTTCAGCCGGATTTTACAGGATACAGCAAGCCTGTGCTGGTCAGCAGCATCGATGGCGTAGGCACCAAGCTTAAGATCGCCATCGAACTTGGCATCTACGATACGGTCGGTTCATGTCTGGTGAATCACTGCGTGAACGATATTCTGGTTTGCGGAGCCAAACCGCTCTTTTTTCTCGATTATTATGCCTGCGGCAGACTTTCACCCTCGATAGCAGCGGGGGTTGTTACCGGGATGGTGAAGGCCTGCCGGGAGAACGGCTGCGCGCTTATCGGAGGCGAGACCGCCGAGATGCCCGGCGTTTACGACGAGGCGGACTTCGATCTTGCCGGTTCGATCGTGGGAGTGGTCGATCACGCGAAAATCGTGAACGGATCGACGATCGGGGAGGGGGACGTGCTTGTCGGGCTTCCATCTACAGGCTTGCATACCAACGGCTATTCGCTTGCACGAAAAGTGTTCGAGGGCAGGATGCGCGAGCGTTTTGCGGGGCTTGACGGCACTGTCGGCGAAGAGCTGCTCAGGGTGCACCGCAGCTATCTGCAGGTTATCGCCCCGCTGTCGGGCAATATCGATGTGAGGGGCCTCTCTCATATCACCGGCGGCGGGCTGACCGGCAACACCATGCGTATCGTTCCCAAGGGGCTCGATCTTTCAGTTGACTGGTCTTCATGGCCCGAACCGGCCATTTTCGATATCATCCGGAAAGAGGGAGAGGTTCCTGAAGAGGACATGCGCCGTACCTTCAATCTCGGCATCGGTCTCGTGATGGTAATTCGCCGGGAAGGGGTTGCAGCTATCATGGACTATTTGAAATCAAAGGGTGAAATTGCATACATTATAGGTTCAGTGACCAGAGCATGATGCTTTTTGCATTTTTTCGCAGAAAAAGGCATTATTTCTTATAGTGAGCGGTATCTGATCGAAGCTGACGGGGGTTCCGGAAGCGTCAGGGAGCTATTCCCGGATTGTGTCGCGCAATAATTAACAAATACGCTATGCTGACGTTAATTGCCATTATAGCAGTGAGCTACATTATCGGATCCATTCCCACCAGCATCATGGCGGGAAAAATGCTCAAAGGCATCGATGTGCGTAAGTTCGGCAGCGGTAACGCCGGAGGGACGAACGCTTTCAGGGTACTTGGCTGGAAAGCAGGCCTTACGGTCACGCTGATCGATATCGTCAAGGGCGTCGTTGCCGCTGTTTCCGTGGTTGCTTTTTTTCGCCATTATCCCATCGATATTTTTCCTGATATGAACGAAGTAGCCTTGCGACTGGTTGCCGGAATGAGCGCAGTGGTCGGTCATGTCTTTACGGTTTTCGCCGGTTTCAAGGGGGGCAAGGGGGTCAGCACTGCGGCCGGCATGCTTATCGGCATAGCTCCCGTCAGCATGCTCATGGTGATCGGCGTTTTTTTGCTCACCATCTATGTCTCCCGTTATGTTTCGGTGGCATCTATGCTTGCTGCAGTCGCGTTTCCGCTGATCATCGCCATACGCAAGTATATTTTCGAGCTTGGAAGCGGTCTGGATTACTATATCAGGCTGTTCGGCGCCCCGGTTTCATTTCATGACAGTCTCGACTATCACCTGCTGATTTTCGGTCTGATCGTAGCCCTCGGGATTCTTTACACCCATCGAGCCAACATCAGGAGACTGCTGGCCGGCACCGAGAATCGGGTAACTTTCGGCAAGCATTCGTGACTGTTTCCGGGGATTTTCTCAACATAGCCGTTCTTGGCGCGGGAAGCTGGGGTACGACACTTGCCGTGCTTCTGGCCAGAAAGGGTCACTGCGTTTCGTTGTGGGCTCATCGTCCTGAATTCGCCCGGCAGCTCTCCGCCGAGCGTGAAAATCGCCGATACCTTCAAGGCGTCGCATTTCCTGCAAATCTAAGGGTCACGGATTCGATCGTCGATGCGGTAACTCCTGCCTCCATGATCGTGACTGCCGTACCTTCCCAGGCTCTTCGCGAAACCGCCGAACAGCTCAGAGGGATTTCCATGCAGGGACGCATCATCGTGAACGTCGCCAAGGGTATCGAGCTGCGGACAGGGAAACGCATGTCGGAGGTGCTGCTTGAAACGATTCCGGAACTTGTTCCTGCGCAGGTTTCCGCTCTTTACGGGCCGAGTCATGCAGAAGAGGTTTCAAGGGAGTTGCCGACCACGGTCGTGGCCTCATCTCCGTCGCGGGAAACGGCTGAAAAGATTCAGGACGCGTTCCGCACCAGCATGTTTCGCGTTTATACCAACACTGACATCGTCGGGGTTGAAATAGCCGGTTCGGTGAAGAACGTCATCGCCATCGCTGCGGGTATTTCGGACGGTATCGGTTATGGCGATAATGCGAAGGCGGCAATCATCACCCGCGGCCTCGCTGAAATATCGAGGCTATGCGAGCGACTGGGCGGCGATCCGGTAACGGTTTCGGGGCTTTCGGGCATCGGCGATCTTGTGGTTACCTGCCTGAGCAGGCACAGCCGCAATCGCTATGTCGGTGAAGAGATCGGCAAGGGTCGTTCGCTCGACGATGTGGTGAGCCATATGGATATGGTCGCAGAAGGGGTGCTTACCTCGAAATCCGTCTACGAACTGAGCCGTACCTGTGGCGTCGAAATGCCTATAACCCAGGCGGTCTACGAGATGCTCTTCGAGCAGAAACCGGTTCTGCAGGCAACCCTCGATCTGATGACCCGCGAGCCGAAGACGGAGATCTATTAATCGCCTCAATCCTTTTTTTTAGGGTAGTCGTACCATACCCCTTTTCCTGTTCGTTCTCCGGTTTCCTTCCAGCTTTCTCCCATATCGATCCGCATCACGCCGCAGGTGACCATGTTTTCGAGGTACTCTCCTGTCAGCAGGTTCGAGAATTCCGTCATGACAGGATTGTGCCCGAACAGTATCGCCGACTGGCAGCTGTCGGGAAGCGTACGAACTATCCTGAGAAGATCCGATGTGCTGCCGGTATAGATATCCATATTCTGAACAATAGCCTCTTTCGGATAACCGAGGATGCCGGCGAATATTTCAGCTGTTGTGATTGCCCGGATTGCTGGGCTCGATACCATTATGCCGGGAACTATATGTTTCTTTTTAAGCCGTTCAGCCATGATTGGAGCTGATTCCATTCCGCGATCGTTCAGGGTTCGTTCGAAATCACTGAGCTGCTGGTTGTCCCAGCTTGATTTGGCGTGTCTGACGAGGTAGAGGGTTTTCATTTGCAGTAATAAATAAAGCGTTCCTTGAGCTTCATGATCCGGTGATATGATCGATCGATTCGGGTTTTGCTGATGGTTCCCTCCTTAACCAGGCGGTGAAGGATCGACGTTGCTTTTTCCGCTATGTCAGGATCGTAGGCTGTATTGTTGCCGAAGAGCAGGATATCCACGCCGGCTTCCACGGCAAGCCGAATGGCTTCATCAAGCTCGTAATGGGCAGCAATGGCCTGCATCTGCATGTCATCGCTGAGAATCACGCCTCCAAATCCGAGTTTCTGCCTGAGGCGATCGTCCAGAACCTTTTTCGAAAGGGTTGCCGGAAAGCGGCTGTCGAGTTTCCGGTTGAATACGTGTGCGGTCATGACGGCATCGTCGTAACCGGCTTCTGTCATGACCCGGTAGGGTTCCAGCTCTTTTTCCGACCAGCTTCCGGTAACGTCGGTGAAGTCCTTGTGTGTATCGGTTTTCGAACTGCCGTGTCCCGGAAAATGCTTGAATACCGGAATGATTCCCTCTTCGCGGAACGCTGCCGCAGTCAGCATGGCATGCCGGGCGACAATCGCCGGATCTGCAGAGTAGCTGCGTCCGAGTCGGCCTATGACCGGGTTGTCCGGATTGACGTTCAGATCGAGTACCGGTGCGAGGTTCATATTTATGCACATCGATTTCATGGTCGCTGCGGTTTTTCGTGCAGCGGAGGAGGTGCTGTCGGGATTGTCGAGCATACCGAGATATGCTGCGGAAACTGATGCCGGAAAGCCTTTCGATGCTTTCAGTCGGTTCACTTTTCCTCCTTCCTGATCTATTGCGATGAAGAGCGGTATTTCCGACAGTTCCTGCAGACCGGTTGTCAGCTTCGAGAGCTGTTCCCGGTTTGCGATGTTTCTTGTCGGCGATTTCAGGGGCACATCGTAATCGAACAGTACTACCCCGCCTATATGGCGGGAGCGGATATCTCCGACGATTTCCGGAGCATCAGCTACAGTCATGCCCCGGAAGCCTATCATGAGCATCTGGCCTATCTTTATGGAGAGGCTGTCCGTCCGGGTGGAGGCCTGCAGGGGCGGGCCGGGAAAGATCGCGAAAAGCAGCAGGGCGGCCAGAGCGATCAGCTGTTTCATGCGACTCCCGTGTTTTTGGTTATCTGCAGTTCGCCTTCAGTCATGCGGACAAGCACGCTGTCTCCCTCCTGAACCGTCCCGGAGAGGATCATCTCCGAGAGTCTGTTGGTAATTTTTCTCTGCATCACGCGTTTGAGCGGACGGGCGCCGAACGCCGGATCGAATCCCGCATCGGCAAGCCAGTCCAGTGCTTCAGGGGTAATCTCCATCGAAATACGCTGGCGCATGGCCGTAGCCCTGATGCGATCGAACTGTACCAGCACGATATGGCGGAGATCTTCTCTGGAGAGCGGAGTGAAGAGGATGATCTCGTCGATCCTGTTCAGGAACTCGGGCCGCACCTGCTGCTTGAGCAGCTGAAAGAGCTTGTCGTGCAGTCCGGACAGCACGGCGTCCCTGCCTGCACCGTCCATTTTTTCCATTTCCGACTGGATAAGATGGGCACCGATGTTGCTAGTCATGATGATGATGGTGTTCTTGAAATTCACCGTATGACCCTTGCTGTCGGTCAGACGTCCGTCATCGAGAATCTGCAGAAGGATATTGAAGACGTCGGGGTGCGCTTTTTCGATCTCGTCAAGCAGAACTACCGAAAAGGGTTTGCGTCTTACGGCTTCGGTCAGCTGTCCCCCTTCCTCGTAGCCGACGTAACCGGGAGGGGCGCCCACCAGCCGGCTTACGTTGTGCGACTCCATATATTCGCTCATGTCGATGCGTATCAGCGAATCTTCATCGTCGAACAGGTATTCCGCAAGGGTGCGCGCAAGCTCGGTTTTTCCGACGCCGGTCGGACCGAGAAAAATGAAGGAGCCGATAGGGCGCTTTTCGTCTCCCATACCGGCGCGCGATCGCTTCACTGCCTCGCTGACTGCGCTGACTGCCTCGTGCTGCCCGATCACCCGTTTGTGCAGTTCGTCCTCGATGCCGAGCAGCTTCTGTCGTTCCGACTGCAGCATCTTGCTGACCGGTATGCCGGTCCATCGGGAGACGATATCGGCGATATCCTCGGCATCGATCTCCTCTTTCATGATGAGGTCGCCTGCGGCCTGTTTCTCTTCTATTTTTCTGCGGTTTTCCTCGATGTCGCGCTCGATGCGCGCAATGCTGCCGTAACGGATTTCGGCCACTTTGCCGTAGTCGCCCTGCCGCTCATATTCTTCGGCCTGCACTCTCAGCTGTTCGAGTTCTGACTTCAGGTCGCGCGATCCTCTTATAAGCTCTTTTTCGCTTTCCCACTGGGCTTTCACTCTGGTCTGTTCTTCGACAAGCCCGGCAAGCTGCTTTTCAATTTCCTGGAGGCGCTGTCTGGTATCTGCGTTACTCATATTTTTTCTCTTGTTTGATTACCGGATGCGAATAAAAAATAATGTTGTAAATTTAACATCAGTCGAAAATTTCATTTCCTCTCATTCAGGGGTAAAGGTAACTATCAGTAAAACAACCGGTAACACCGTGCAAAAGTTCTCAATCGGCACTATTGACCTGCCCGCGGACGGTTCTCTTTTTTTTATTGCCGGTCCCTGCGTCATCGAGAGCCGCGCGATGGCTCTCGAAGTTGCAGGGGAGCTGCGGCGCATTTCCGCCGAGGGGGGGGGGCGCTTCATATTCAAGGGTTCCTACCGCAAGGCTAACCGTTCGTCGGCTTCGTCCTTTACCGGTATCGGGGACAACGAGGCTCTCGATATTCTTGCAGAGGTCAGGGAGGGGTTCGGCATGCCTGTGCTGACCGATGTTCACGAGGTAGCGGAGGTGGAACGTACGGCGCCCTCTGTCGACGTGCTCCAGATACCGGCATTTCTGTCGCGTCAGACAGATCTGCTGGTGGCCGCCGGCCGCAGCGGGCTGGCCGTCAATATCAAGAAAGGACAGTTTATGGCTCCCGGCGATATGGCTCATGCCGCAGCGAAGGTTTCCGCTACCGGCAACAGGAGGATCATGCTGACGGAACGCGGTTCCAGTTTCGGCTATCATAACCTCGTGGTCGATTTCCGGGGTATTCCGCAGATGGCCGAGACCGGCTATCCGGTGGTTTACGACGCAACCCACAGCCTGCAGCTTCCCGGTGCAGGCAACGGAGTTTCGGGAGGTGAGCGCCGCTATCTGCTTCCGCTCGCGCGTGCTGCCGTGGCTGCTGGAGTGAACGGACTTTTTTTTGAAGTGCATCCGGATCCTCCGTCGGCGCTTTCCGATGCGGCGACACAGATTCCTCTCGGTGATTTTGCCGGCGTCGTCAGGGAACTGCAGCGGCTTTCGCAGTGCATGCAGTCGATTCATTCACGTTAAAACAGGAAGAACGTTTTGTCAGGTTTTCAGTATTTCGGCATGGAGCCTTCGCTGGCCGATCCATCTTCAAAGATCCAGCAGGCACTGCAGGCCGTCAGGGCTGTCATCTTTCCGGTTGACGGCGTCCTGAACGGGCCGCGTATGAACTTCGACGGTAATGGGGGGGAGATTGTCTCAATTTCCAATCGGGACGCTTCCGCTATCCGGGTCGCACTCAGTCAGGGTCTGCATATTGCCGTGCTCTCGGATCGGGATGCGGCAGGATTCCGCCCCCTCCTTGAATCGCTCGGCGTGACCGGCATTTATCTCGGGTCATCAAGCCTTCTCGATGCCTACGACGCTTTCCTTAGGGATAGCGGTCTCGATGACGAAGCCTGTGCCTATATCGGTGACGATATTGCCGATCTTTCCCTGCTCGAGAGAGCGGGTTTTCCTGCAACGCCGATAGACGGAGCCGACTATCTCCGGAATCGCGTGGGCTATATTTCCGCTTACGAAGGCGGAAAGGGGTGTATCCGGGAAATTGTCGAAATGGTGTTGCAGCAGCAGGGAAAGTGGGTTTACAGCGATCGGGAGACCGAAAGGTAGCTCCGGGTTTATCGTCTTCTTTCTGAAGAGCATTCAGGGATCGTTCCATGCGGAACAGGCCCGTTCAGAAACCGGGCAGTCTCCTCGAGACTCAGAACTCCCACGATGTTCGTGCCGTGGTGCGGTTCGACATGCACGTCGCCCCGATATACTTTTCCTGATACGAGCGCCTGTTCGAGCGCCTTGATTTTCCCGAACAGGCTGTATGCTGCCGACTGGGGTGTCGAACAGGAAACCGGCGGGTTTTTCCGGCCGTGCATGAAGTACCCGACCGGGAGGGTCGAGACGTCGGGGTACCCATGCCAATGGGTCATAGACGCCCCCTTTTCTTCAAGTATCCCGGGAAAAACCGCTCCGGGCATCAGAGTTTTCATAATGGACGCGATGAACGCATTGCCAAGTGCATGGGCAAGGATGGTGAAGGTATCGAACGAGGGCCTGCTTCCGGTTCCTTCCGGAAGCTCCGACGGTGTCTTGAGGTATGCTTTTCCCTGTTCGATTCCGATTTCGACAAGGTCGGTTTCGCAATTCAGCAAGTGCTTCCGGCATCCTGACCGGGTAGTGAGCACCCGTACGTCCGGCACAGGCACGAGCATTGTCCGATCCGCGATTCTGACCGGTACCCATCCCTGAACGCTTTCTCCCGCAGGTTTTGCAGGCTGGACGGTGACCGGAAGCTGTTTTGCAAAAAATCCGTAGCTCATGCCGCTGCGCTTGTCGAGATATCTCGCTACGATTTTCCGGTAAAAATCATTGCGGTATTCAAGCCCATCGGTCGATGTATGGGTAAGGAGACAGCTGTTTGAAGACCAGTTCCGGCTGCAGGCAAGAAAGTCACCGGCAGCGGCTCTGTACTGCGGACTGTTCAGGTGCAGTTCTCCAGTACGCAAGTCGAAATCCTCCGGTTTGGGAGGAACCACCTGGGCTGTCAGTTTCGGAACCAGGGTGTCGCGCACATCTTCTCTTGCGGGATCCGGACTGTCGAAGGTTGCAACCCCGCCGTTCATGGTGCAGATGGTCCATGACGTTCCGGTCACGAAGATCAGTATGTGAACCATATCCCTTGCCAGACGCCGGACGATGGCGTCCAGTCTCTCCTGGGCCGTCGCATTCGGTTCAAGCGGCGGCGGTTCGTCGTAAATACCGACGATGATGTTGTTATAGAGCGTCGAAACCCGGTTGATGGCAAGTTCACCGTCATGAAAGATGCCGGGCGCGAGGATGACCGTACCGGGGCTGAAGCGTCCGTTTACAAGCGATGTTTCTCCGTAAGTCTCTGTCGATATGCCGAGTTTCCGCATGGCCCGGACGAGTGCCTGCGTGAACCGTTCGAGCCTTGCGGTTATGGCTGTGGCGGGATAGAGCATGCACCGGAGATCTGCACACATGGCATCGATGGACAGAGGAGTCCGTTCCGGTATGCCGAGAATATCGCGGAGGACTGCAGGACTGACAGGGTGGCTCATGAAGCGTTTTTTGCGGGGTGCGTTCGGATGGTTTACTGACCGGAGTTATGCTCGCGTCCCCAGAGCAGTTTTGTACGCAGAATTTCACAGTAATCCCTGCTTTCGTTGGCGACGAGATTGATGAGCGTATCCGATTTCTTAACCTTTACTGTCTCCTGCGGCAACAGCATTTTCGTGATGCGACCGTCGCAGTTCAGAGGAAACTCTCCGGTTTGCGCATCGACCGATACCTCGATAATCTTTTCGTCGCTGATGACGATCGGTCTTACCGTCAGCATATGCGGGCAGATCGGCGTTATGACGAAAACGCATGATTTGGGAGCGATGATAGGGCCTCCGGCTGACATGGAATATGCGGTGGAGCCGGTCGATGTCGCGATGATAATGCCGTCAGCCCGGTACGAACCGAGCAACTCTCCGTCAAGGCGAATGACGAATGTGGGAATTCGCGGGTAGGTTCCCTTTTCGATTACAACGTCGTTCAGCGCGCGCAGCCTCTGTTCCCGGCCGTCGATCGTCGTGACGGCTTCAAGCTGGGAGCGGTTGTGAATTGAGTAGGTTCCTCCAAGCACCTTTTCCACGGCAGGGAACATCTCGGCCTGGCTGAATTCGGTGAGGAATCCGAGATGCCCGACGTTGATGCCGATAACCGGTTTCGTTTCGGAATAGTGCGACGTGAAGAGGAGGGTTCCGTCGCCGCCGAGGGAAATGAACACGTCGCAAAGCCTGTTGAGATCGTCTATTTTCGCTGAAGGTCCGATGCCGAGTTTTTCTGCGGAAAGGGATTCCAGAACATAGCCGGCCTTGTGCCGGTCGAGCCAGCCGGTCAGTTCCTTAGCCAGAACCAGCGCCTCTCTGCGCTCCGTGTTGACGACGATGCCGAATTTCATTGTTTGTGGAGTTCCTTGAGGGTTTGGTACAACCTGTTTGCATTGCTGAATCTCGATGAAAGGGTCTGTGTGTCGAGGCTCCTCACCTCGTCGGCAAGCACATTCAGTTCGGTGGCGAACCGTTCAAGTTCATCGGCTATATTGGTGCTGTTCGTCTGTACGATATCGTTCCAGATCTCCCATGAACTGCCGGAAAGCCTCGCCAGCGTGGCAAAACCCGGGCCCGCTGCTGCGATGTTCTTTTCGCAGTAGTTGACGAGCAGCGTGGAGATCAGTTGAGGAAGGTGGCTGATATTTGCCACGATCCTGTCATGCATTGCAGGGTCCATGACCATCGTTCTGCAGCCGACCGCAGCAAGCAGTGCAGACAATGCCCTTCCTTTCGGTTCATCGAGAAAGTTGCCGTTATCGCAGAGTATGAGGGTTTTCCCCCGGAGCAGTTCGGCGCTTGCGGCCCGGAAACCCTGCAACTCCCTTCCGGCCATGGGATGCATCCCTATGAACGGGATGCAGAGATCACGAGCTTTTTCGGCTATCATGGACTTGGTACTCGAAACGTCGGTGACCAGCACTGACGAGCCGGCTAATGCCTTGATCTCGTCGAGCAGGGCGATGTTGACCTTTACGGGCGCAGAGAGGATGATCAGGTCGGCGTCATAGAGCTCGGTTTTGTCTGTTTCAAAACGGTCGAGTCCGCTGTCGAGCGCTTCCTGCCGTTCCTCTTCACTGAACAGGGGATCGTACCCCTTCATGAAGAGTGGCGAATCGTCATCGGAATGCGCCTTCCGGAAGGCCAGCATCATTGATGCGCCGATCAGCCCCAGGCCGACAAACGATATTGTCCTGATAACGGGTTGCATGGGTCAGACGCTTCAGTTCTGCCGGATGGTTCTGCTTCCAGGCGCTTCAATCGGTATTCCGGCCTTGCAGAGCGGGCACTCTTCGGGATCGTAGCTGACCACGTCCATCGTCAGTACCGAGAACTGGTTTTCGGCGAGCCGGACTTTGCCGCTGCTGCGGTCTACCACCGATCCAACTCCTGCGAGCGTTGCTCCGGCCGCTTCGATGAGCGCGATTACTTCGGCTACCGAGCCGCCTGTCGTGATGACATCCTCGATTACAAGCACCCGTTCGCCTTCAGCTATGCTGAATCCTCGGCGGATGGTCATGGCGCCGTCCTTTCGTTCAGCAAAGATCGTTTTCACGCCGAGCTGACGTCCTGCTTCAGTGCCAACCACAATCCCGCCGATTGCCGGCGATATTACGGTGCTGATTCCTGCATCCCTGAAATGCTCCGCTATCCGGCTGCAGATCAGCGAGAGGTGTTCGGGATGCTGCAGCACTTTTGCGCACTGGAAATAGGTATTGCTGTGGCGGCCTGAGGTGAGCCTGAAATGGCCTTCAAGCAGGGCGCCGGTAGACTTGAACACGGCAAGCATTGACTGGTTGCTCATGGATCGATATTGGTTGATGATCGGGTATGTAAACAGATAAAATACGGAAGCCTCGGTAAAAACGGCAAAAAAAACCCCCTTCGTCTGCGTTCAGCGGTGCGAATCGAGATATTCCTGCAGAATAACGCATGCCGCCGCGCTGTCAAGGCGCCCCTTTTTCTGTCGTTCTTTGCGGCTTATTCCCGATTTGGCAAGGATCCGCATTGCTTCGCGCGAAGAGCGGTGCTCGTTTACCCGTTGAACCGGCACGGAGGGGAACGCGAGACGGAGATCGTCGATGAACCGGTCGACAACTCTGGTCATGGTATTTTCCGTTCCATCGTCGTTGAGCGGATATCCTACAAGGATGATGCCGATTTCACCGGCGTTATCCATTGCCGAAAGTTTTGCCAAAAGCTCGTCATGCGAGCATGTGCCGCCAGGCTGGGCAAAGAGCCCGAGAGGATCGGTCCATGCAAGCCCGATGCGCTTTGTTCCAAAGTCTATGGCAGCGATTCTTTTTTTCTGTTGCAGGATCATGCGGCCTGTTTTGCGAATTAATATTAATTTATGGTTGTACTAAATAACGCTGGATTTCCAGGGAATTCAACTACATGTATATTTCGTTAATAGCGTGTATGATGCGTGTTAAAATATAGCATATGCTCAATATTCTTGTATAACTGCTTGGCTATATGGCATTTTGGTATTAATTTTGCCTGTTCTTTTCATGAAGCCCGAGGGGGCTGCAATAAAAACAAGTATAACGGGAGAGCAACACTATGGCAAAGGTTGTTATTATAGGTGCAGGTTTCGCGGGCCATACTGCGGCGATGTACCTTGGCGATGCGATAGGTCGGGAACATGAAATAACGGTTGTCCACAAATTCGATTATTTCGGCTTCGTGCCTTCATGGGTCTGGCTCGGCATCGATGCCGTGAAACCGGAACACACTATCTTCAAGTTAAAGCCGATTTACGACAAATTCAATGTGAACTTCGTTCAGGGTTCGGTAACTGCGGTGCATCCCGATGAGAACTACATAGTCCTTGATCAGGCAAACGATGCCGGTCCGGCAAGCCTCGAATACGACTACCTGATCATCGCGACCGGCGCGCATATGAATTACGACGCTACTCCGGGCCTCGGACCGAAAAAATTCACCCAGTCGATCTGCCACTACGATACCGCCATCCAGGCGCGTGATGCCTACCTGCAGTCGGTGGAGCGCATGAAGCGCGGAGAGCGCCAGAAACTGGTGATCGGAACCGGACATCCGCTTGCGGCATGCCAGGGAGCGGCTTTCGAGTACATTACCAACATCCATCATGATCTTTCCGAGAGGGGTATCAGGGACAAGGCAGACCTCATCTATCTTACCAATGAGCCTGAAATAGGCGATTTTGGCGTAGGCGGCATCAACGTGGTCAAGCAGGGAGGAAGGATCGCTCGCGGCGGCGATCTTATCGAGGACGCCATGGACGAGTTCGGTATCGAGAAAGCGATCCGCAGGGGAGTCAAAGAGGTCGATGCCAAGAAGGTTTACTGGGAAGACTTCGAAGGCAACTACGGCGAAACCGGTTACGATTTCGCCATGCTCATTCCCCAGTCGCGTGGAGTTACGTTCAAGTTTTTCGACAAGGATGGCCAGGATATTTCCTCGAAGGTCTGCAACCCGGGCGGATTCGTGTTCGCTGACGGGATTTACGGGCTCAAGTACGACGAACTGGTGAAGAATCCCAATGCATGGCCTGCACAGTACAACAATCCGACCTACAAGAACATCTTCGCTGCAGGTATCGCGTTTGCGCCTCCCGGTCCGATTTCCGTGCCGCATACGACCAAGAACGGCACCCAGATCATTCCCGGCGCACCGAGAACAGGCATGATTTCCGGCGTGATCGGCAGGGTCGTGGCATTCAACGTCATCGACATGATCAGGACCGGACGCATGACGCACCGCGAGCGCATGTCCGAAATGCTTGCCGTCTGTATCGCCTCGAACGGCAAGTCGCTCTGGAACGGTTCCGCCATCGTGATGATCATTTATCCGGTCGTGCCCGACCATACCCGCTACGACAACAAGGAGGGACGCGACATGTTCGTTACCAAAGTGGAACGCGGTATTTCCGGTGCATGGCTCAAGCAGATGGTGGAGACCACCTTCATGCACAAGTTCAGAGGACGTATCGGATGGCAGTTTATTCCGGAATAACCGGCGCCTGAGAGAATTCAATCAATGACAAAATGCGATAACCCATGAGGCCTACATCGTTTGACAAATTTCTGATGCGCTGCAGAATTTACCAGCTCTGGCGCTTTGTCGTGCTGAACATCAAGATTCTTAAAGCCGTTCACCACGAAAAGACGTCCTGAATAGTCGGTACTTCGTTAGTATTGCGCTATTGTTTGTGTTTTATAATGCCTGTTTTCCACTATGGGAATTCAGGCATTTTTTTTAAACTTTGTATACAGCAGAAATAGCGTATTGTTGGGGCTGTTGTTTTGGGGAGTATCGGGTTTCTTCTGTTTTCCCTGTTCTTATAATTCACAAACCCTTACGACAAACATGAAATCATTTCTTCGTTTATTGCCGGGCGTTATTCTTGCGGCAGGGACGCTTTTCGTGAGCGCGCCTGCAGAAGCTAAATGGGATAATCACGATGACAGGCGGGGCTCTCTGGTCTGGAGGGGTCGTGTCGACGATAAGGTCGATCTTTATATTCGTGACCGTTCCGTCAGAGCGATGGTTGTTTCCGGACGACGCGTGGAGAACCAGAGGTACGATTTCGATGGACGCCTTCCGAGGCGTACCGAGTATGTCAGACTGGAAAAGATCAGGGGGCGTGGAGCCGCATATGTTCGTCAGCAGCCGAGAAGCTCAAACAATTATACCGCAATAGTGCGGATATATGACCCGCTTGGAGGCGCCGCTCCTTATCGGTTAAGAATGAAATGGTGAATTTTATGACCGAATGCGGTTTATTGCTTTACCGTAAACAAAAAAGAGCCCCGGTTTCAGGGGCTCTTTTTTGTTTACGGTAAAGCAAGGCCTATACGAAGGTATGGTAGGTCTGGCCGGCAAAAACGATCAGGAACCGTAACACCAGACCACCGAGAAGCACCATGACAGGCGCCACGTTAGGAAATCTGATATGCACGCCTGCCGCTTCGAGGAATTCGAGCAGCAGAGGAACCACGAGCCCTGCGGCAATGAAAATGCCCCAGAACCAGAACATGTAGGACATACCGGCAAGGTTTACGTCGCCCGTAATCAGGTGCATCATGGCGCCGTGGCTGTTTGCCGAACCGGTAAGGCCGCCGAGGACGAAAAGACCTACCGTCATGAGTTCTATCCAGATGGCGTTCGCGTCGATCATGCTGTAGATCGGTTTTTCGTCCTTCGGGGCAAGCAGCAGCATGAGTGCAGCCGCGGCGGATATTCCCGATACGAGAAAGAGCATGCCGAGGATGGAGCTCGACCAGAGCGGGCGCGCAGAGAAGAACGAAAGCAGTATGCCGGTGTAAATGCCGATTCCTACGCCGATATGGGCGTTCATCAGCGCCACGATGGTCATGTGGTTTTCTGTCCAGTCGATCACCCTGTTCACCAGTTCAATGTTCATATCCCGCAACTGCCGCTTGTTGACGAGCATGGCCTGCAGAATAGCGAGCGGGAAAAAAGCGATGAGGATCCAGCTGCCGGCCGACATAGGAGATGTGGGCTGTATCGTGGTGTAGAATGCCCAGACATAAAGGGGGTGGGCAAGGTCGAGAAAGAGAAAGAGCATGCCGATGCCGAGCAGCGTGGGTGAAAGAATCGAACCGATACGGACTGCGAGGCAGGGACATCCGTTGCCTTCATCACGGGGTCCTATACCGAATTTTCTTTTCAGCACGATCATGACCGAGGTGATCACGAGCAGTCCGCCGGCGATGCCGCCGAGAAAGAGGTAGAGAGGAATGTGCCACTCCCAGATGTGCAGGTGGGGCACCACATTGGGATTGAGTTTCGTCGAGACGATCTCGTTTACTGCTGTTGCCAACATAATTACGCTCCGGGTTTATTGCTTGCGGAAATCCATCGCAGGTTCGGTTCCGTTCCTGCATGTTCTTTCTGGCGGTAAACGACCTTACCGCTCAACAATTGTTTTGTCTTCTGGTCAATATTGTTGAAATCGACCAGATTCAGGCTGCCGGTCGGGCAGATGGAAACGCAGGCGGTTTCAAGGCCCTGTTTGATGCGGTGCTGGCAGAGCGAGCACTTGTCCGCGAACCCTTCGGGATTAACGAATCGGGCATCATACGGGCAGGCGGCCAGGCAGGCCTTGCATCCGGTACAGATCGACCTGTTGATCTGTACCGTACCGTCTTCGGCATAGTGGGACGCCCTGGTCGGACAGTAGGTGACGCAGGGGGCATTGTCGCAATGCTGGCAGCGTTCCGAACGGTTCTCCATGGTGAGTTTCGGGTATTCTCCGCCAGTCTCCTGCACAACCCAGTCACGGCAGTATCCTTCAGGTACGTTGTTCTCCTGCTTGCAGGCATAGACACAGGCAGAACAGGCGACACATACCCGGGTGTCTATAACCATTCCATAGTTTTTCTTGTTGCTCACGCTTGTGCCTCCTTGATGAATGTCACGAAATTATTCTGGAACCCGACGCCGCCCATGGCAGGATCGATATCGGTTCTTGATATGAGCTGATTGTGCGAAGCGCCGCGTTTGTAGGCCCAAGTAAGCTTCGCTGAGCTGTGGCCGAAGCCGTGAACCATATAGACCGCATCGGTGCGGATCCGCTGGGTGACTTTAACCTTGACCGGGAATTCCGAAACTACGCCGTTCTGGTTCTTGAGGCGCACATATTCGCCGTTCTGCAGGCTGTGCTTTTCTGCAATCCTGTCGCTGACCCAGACTTCATTCTCTTTGGCTGTTGCGAGATCCCCGAGAAAACGGTTATTCGCCGTACGCCCGAAGGTGAGCATCGGTTTGCGTCCCGTCAGCATCCTGTAGAATCCGGCAGGCGCTTCCGGCTGGGGCGCGTATTTCGGTACGGCGTCGAATCCTGCGGCCTTGAGCTGTGCAGAAGCCAGTTCGACCTTGCCGCTCGGTGTTTTAAGGTTCAGCGGCTCTCCTGGTTTCCGGTACAGATCGGTTTCCGGCATCACCAGTACGCCTTTTTTCTTTATCTCCTCAAGAGAGCTGCCTACCAGCCGGAGTTTCCTGTCGAGACCTTTTTCGACGCTCGGCGGGAACGCACCGTGAATGCCCCATTTTTCAGTGATCATTTTAGCGATTTCATTGCCCGGTCTGGAGTCGTACATGGGCGGTACCGCAGGCTGCCGCAGTGCCACGAAGGGGGTGCGGAAGGCTCGGCCGTTGTCGAGGTCGTCGTACCTCTCGAGATAGGTGCACTCTGGAAGCACCACGTCGGCATAGCCGGTGACTTCTGCCGGCAGCACATCAACGGCAACCACGAATTCGGCTTTCTTCATGGCTTCGATGGCTTTATCCCGTCCGAGGGTCATGGTTTCGGGGAGATTTACTCCATAGATCAGCAGTCCCTTGATTTTCCCTGCGATGGTATCCTCGATGATTTCGTGCGACGTGATGGTGTTGGACGGTTCGTCCTGCGGGAAGAACGGATACTTGCTGTAAGCCTCTTTTTCATAGGCCGGATGTTCATGTGCGGCCGGTGGCTGTACGAGAGGAAACTTTTTGAATGCGACGACACCTCCAGGCATCCAGAAGTTTCCGACAAGCGCGTTGAGGATATGGATGGCCCGGATCCTCTGCAGCGCGTCTCCATACCAGTTTGTGCGCCTGCCGCTGTGTACGAAGGCCGCAGGGGCATGATAGGCGTATTCTCTTGCTATCGTGCGGATTGCATCGGCAGGAATTTCGGTGATTTCAGCAGCTTTTTCCGGTGTCATCTCCATTACGGAATCCCTGAGCTCAGCGAAGCCGACCGTGTGGGCTTCAACGAACGACTTGTCGTAGAGGTTTTCGGTGATCAGCACATGCATGAGTCCCTGCATCATGGCGATATCGGTTCCAGGCCTGATGGGCAGCCAGTGCTCAGCTTTGCCTGCCAGGGTGGAGAAGCGGGGATCGAATACCACGATTTTCGCACCGTTTCGGATGCCGTCGGATATCTCCTGTACAGCGGTGTTGTGCATGTTCTCTCCGAAGTGGGTGCCGAAGAACATCATGTACTTGCTGTTTTTTATATCGAATCCTTCGGGCGTATCGCTCGGATAGCCGTAGGTCAGCACCGAAGCCTGCCTGGCCGGACCGCAGCAGAGGTCGTAGGATGGTTTCGCTATTTTGTTGACGCCAATCTGCGACAGCATGTTCTTGAAGAATGAGACGCCGTAACCATGGTTCAGCATGGCGAGCGCTCCCGGGCCGTTTTCTTCCTTGATGTTCCAGAGTTTTTCGGCTACAAGGGAAATTGCCTCGTCCCACGAAGCCTTGCGGTAAAACTGCCGACCGCCTTTCGTTTCGCGGATCAGCGGGTGTGCAAGTCTGTCCGGGTCGTAGAGCAGACCAGTTCCTCCGGTACCTCTGGGGCAGAGTTTGCCCTGGCTGAGAGGGTGATGTTCCGAGCCGGTGATCTTGTATACCTTTCCGTCCCTGACATGAGCGGCAATGCCACACCGCCAGAAACAGTGTTCACAAAATGAATAAACAACCCTGCTGCCCTCATCGCCGACCTTATCGTCCGCTCCGGAGAACGCATGTCCGGTAGCAGTTGTCATGGCGGCGGATCCTGCAAGGAAAATCGAAGATATCTTTATGAAGTCCCGGCGGCTGAAGTTCTTGCCATGGCTCATATGATGGGCTCCTTACTGATGGTTGACGAAATACTGGAACTGCAAGTTGGTATAACCAGCCTCTCACCGCCGCGCAGAAATTTTTTTGCGGATTTGTGCCCGACATGGAATTGCAATGGCGATTTCAGTGAGTGCTGCATCGGGCAAGCAATGTACAGCCCGAACTTGAAAAGCCGCGACGATACTGTTTCCCGTGCCTGAAAAGGAATGGTTTTCCGAATGGAAATCCTCCTGGCCGAGATGGCTTGCGGAGATTAAATGATGTTATATGAAACATGTAATATAATTGTTCGAACAACATCATGCAATGTAAAAATGTTTTGCTTATTGTGTTTGTATGTTATTTTTTTACAGTGGTTTATCGGCAATTATAAATATTGCTTTATTGATATATGGTTTATAAATTCTATATCGTTATGCGGATATAGAGATATTGAATTTGTGACGGGTTATCATTGTTTTGTTATATACAGGCAATAACAATTGTTATATCTTTTGAGCGTTTTGATATGCTTTCTTCCGGATAACGATTGTTATATCTTTTTATATGTTTTGATGTTTTTCCGGTATCGGCAAGCAATGAGTGCATATCGGAAGGGGAAGGATAGATTCCTTCCGGCAGGTGTCGCGGTTTTTTTCTTGACAGGCGAATCAGTACATTTGATTACTAACCATTAGCGGAAACCTCTATGAAATCACTTTACTATTTCATCGGTGCAGGGTTTTCCATCCTGCTCTCGATCTATGTTTTTATTTTCGGCACATCGCCGAACCATGAACTGATTGCCATTTTTATCGGGCTCTGGGCGCCGACCATCATCTGTCTCGGCATTTTCAACACCCTGCTCGGAATTCTCGACGAAATGTGCTGCGCGCACAAGCGCATCGAGGAGCGGCAGACCTGCGGTCATGACCGGTAACATGTCGGTTCGAAACCTGTTGCTGGTCGGTGCCGGGGGATTCATCGGTTCGGTCGCCCGTTATATTGTTGCGCTTGCAATGCCGTTAACCGGTACGGGTTTTCCTTTCGCAACCTTTACGGTCAACCTGCTCGGCAGCTTTCTCATCGGGCTTATCAGCGAACTGACTGTATCAACGACACTGGTTTCTCCCGAAGCGCGGCTTTTTCTTACGACCGGTTTCTGCGGAGGATTCACCACATTCTCTTCTTACATGCACGAGAACGGCGCCCTGATCCGCGACGGTCAGGTATTGTATACTACCCTCTACCTTGCAGGCAGCGTTGCGGGAGGTTTTCTTGCTCTATACACCGGAATGGCAACCGCTAAACTCTGGTCATGATGCACTTCATCGAATCGGAACTCCTGCGGATTTTCGTCGGTGAGCAGGAAAAGCTGCACCACCGCCCCATCTACGAACTCCTGGTCAGCGAAGCGCTCGAATGCGGTATGGCCGGAGCGACGGTCTTCCGCGGCCTCCTCTCCTTTGGCCAGCGTCACAAGGTGCACACCTCCAAGATTTTCGAGCTTGCCGGTGAACTGCCGATGGTGATCGAAATCGTTGACAGCACCGAAAAGATCGACGAGTTCCTGTCGGTGGTTGAGAAGTTGCTGCGGAATTCAGGCGCGCAGGCGCTGGTGACAAGGCAAGCGGTGCGGCAGTGGACGACGTGAGGGAAAATTTGAGGCTTTTCGATATGAGCTATATACTCGGCTGAGATTTTCTGTGTTAACGAGATTGGAAATCGAGCGTAATCTTCTTACTGATTTGTCTCCAAGCTTATTCTTTATTCTCTCCTATACGCCGTTGGAAATGCATTATTGCCACTATAGTGATTTTATGATCTGCCAAGAAATTGTTTTTATTGCCGTTAAATCTGGAAATAGAGGATACTCCAGCAGTTTGCTTACAAAAAAGTTCAAATTCTGATAGCTATGCTCTTGAATGTAAATACGAAAAAGAAGTACGCCGTAAAGAGGCAAACACAGCGACTGAAAAAGTTTGGTCTGAATGAGCGCCATTTGCAAGACATCCTTTTTCGATCATTGGATAGACTCTTTCCAGATGACGAACTGGTTTTGCTTATGCAGTCGAAGGTTTGGCAGGAAGAGCCTGATCTCATGGCTGTAGATAAGAATGGAGATCTCTTTATTTTCGAGCTGAAGGCTTGGGAGTCACATCCTTCAAACCTGCTCCAGGTTTTGCGTTACGGGCAACTGTATGGATCATCAAAGTATATCGAACTTGATGCCTGGTACAAGAATACTATGCCAACCCAATCGCTCAAGGCGTTTCACAAGGCAAAATTTGGTCTTGAATTGCAGGAAGAGAAATTCAACCAACACCAGGTTTTTGTTGTCATGACAAATGGTCTCGACTATCGAACTCGCGAGGCAATTCTGTATTGGCGATCGTGCGGTTTGGATGTTCGTCCTTGGGTGTATCGTGTATACGAAGGATGTGCTGTTGACGAAATGCTTCTTGAAATTTCTCCTTTCCGCGTCAGCGATAACCCTTATGAAGATCTTGCAGAAGGCTACTACATTCTTAACACGAATATCAATAATAGCGTCCGTGATCACGATGACATGATTACGAATGCTAAGGCTGCCGCGTATTTTGACCCTTGGAAATTTAAAATAGAGCGGCTATCGAAAGCTGATGTTGTTTTCCTGTATCATTCGGGAGTCGGTATTGTCGCTTTTGGCAAGGCAGATGGAATCCTCGTAAAGGCCCCATACCAAGGCGATACCAAATATCCAGACGAAGAATACTCCATGAAGCTCAATCATTTCCTCCGGGTTTTACCACCAGTTACTGCTGCCGAGATAAAGAAAATTACAGGTATTAACTACAGGTTTATGAGCACCATGTTTGGTCTTGATATGGATAGTGGAAAAGCATTGATGAAGTTTATTCATGACAATGCACGCACCTAAGACTAATAAACTCAAGGATAAGCAGTGGATTGTTTTTTGTTAGATGCTCTCCTGATTTTAGCAGAGAAATAAAACAAAGAAGGGCCGCCTTTTCGGGCAGCCCTTTTTGCGTCTCCGTCGTCCTCTTGCAGCTTACTGATGTGCGGCGACGAGGGCGTTGTAGTTCGCCTTGACGGTTTTTTCCAGATCCTCGTCGGTGTGGACGAAGCTGGTGAACATGGCCTCGAACTGCGACGGGGCGAGGTAGATGCCCTGGTCGAGCATGGAGTGGAAGTACTTGCCGTACCTGGCCGAGTCAGCAGTGATGGCGCTCTTGTAATCAACAACCGGGGTTTCGGTGAAGAAGAGGCAGGCCATGGAGCCGACACGGTTCTGCACGTAGTTCAGGCCGAGCTTCTGCATGTTTTCTCTGAAGCCAGCTTCGAGGAACGCAGCTTTCCGTTCGAGTTCCGGATAGGGATTTTCCTCCATGAGGATTTTCAGGGTTTCGAGGCCTGCAGTCAGAGCGAGCGGATTGCCTGACAGGGTTCCTGCCTGATACACTGCACCGAGAGGGGCAACGTTTTCCATGATCTTGCGCTTGCCGCCGAAGGCGCCGACTGGCAGACCGCCGCCGATGATCTTGCCCATGGTGGTGAGGTCAGGGGTGACGCCATACAGTTCCTGTGCACCGCCGAGTGCTACGCGGAATCCGCACATGACCTCGTCGAAAATCAGCACGATTCCTTCCTGATCGCACAGCTCGCGCAGAGCAACGAGGAATTCTTTCTTTGCCGGGATGACGCCGGTGTTGCCTGCGACCGGCTCGATGATGATTGCTGCGACCTGGCCTTTGTTCTCGTTGACGAGCACCTTGACCGATTCGATGTCGTTGTAAGTGGCGTTCAGCGTGTCGTTGGCGGTACCTTTGGTGACGCCGGGGCTGTCAGGAGCGCCGAGGGTGAGCACGCCGGAGCCAGCCTTGATGAGGAAGCTGTCGCCATGGCCGTGGTAGCAGCCTTCGAACTTGATGATTTTATCCTTGCCGGTGTAACCGCGTGCGAGGCGGACAGCCGACATGGTGGCCTCGGTGCCGCTGTTCACCATGCGAACCATTTCGAGAGAGGGTACAATCTTGCAGAGCAGTTCGGCGATTTCGATCTCGAGCTCGATCGGGGTGCCGAAGCTGGTGCCGATGTTGCGCAGGGTGTATTCGATCGCCGCAGTCAGTCGGGGGTGCATGCTGCCGAGAATGAACGGGCCCCATGACCCGACATAGTCCAGGTAGGTGTTGCCGTCGACATCGGTCATGTAGGCCCCCTCGCCTTTTGCCATGTAGATCGGCGTGCCACCGACGGATTTGAATGCACGGACCGGGGAGTTCACGCCACCGGGAATAAACTTTTTTGCAAGCTCAAAGAGCTCTGCAGATCTGGTTAGCTGAGGCATGTCGGGCAATTGGATTTTGGATTTGATGAAACAGGACGAACGGAAACAGACGCATGGTGCGGCAAAAAATAATTATTCCGCAAGATAGAAATCCTCTGTGAGATATAAAAACAGGCTGGCAGTAATGGCGTTATTTAGAGAGCATTTGTGTGACGACGTCAAGATTTCTTGTACGGGGGGCGCGTTCCAGATGCAGGGCACAGTATTCCTGGAGCATCGAGGCAAGCATTGCAGTCTGGGCTTCGTCTGCCTGTACGCTGTCCAGTTGCTGCAGGGGGGTGTCGGCAATGGCCAGGAGCAGGCGGAATATATCTGCCGGAATTCTTCGTTCCTGTTGGGTCCGTCCGGTTGCGGCAGCGGGAATGGCGATGCCGCCGGGGTTCATCACGAACACCAGTTCCTGAAGGTTCATTGCCCTGATTGCCGGAGCGATTTCCTCTCCGCTGAAGACGCATCTTGTTATCGAGGGTTCGAATCCCAGAAGAGAGACAAACCGCAGCAGGAACCATGCGAGGAGAAGTTCGAAGAGCCTCTCCGTCCTGTAGAGCTTTTCCAGCGCTGTTTCGAGCAGCGAAAACAGGGGCAGGTTTTTCTCCTCGCCATCGACCGCATGGCCGACGAGATCCACCATACGGTACATCGCAGCGAACCGTTCAAGATTCGGTTCGGTGGCAAGCGGACTGTGCACCACGCTGCCGTCGCTTACCAGCTGCACCTCCCGATTGGTTTTCCTGTAGAGCACGATATCGAGTACGCTGCCGGGACTGAACTTTCCTGAAAGACGGCTTTTTGGATTTCTCGCACCTTTCAGGATAACCGGCACCCTGCCGAAGTCACGGGTGAAGAGCGTGCAGATTTTTGACTGGTCCCTGAATTTTGTCTCCCTGAGCACCACGGCGCGTGTTTTGACGATCACGGCAGGAACTTTTATAATTCTGGAAATATAGTTATATACGGAAGCCTCTGCCGCTTACGGCAGAATTCCCGATTAATCAGTGATGCAGACGTAAAATCAGGCGCGCCGCTGTTTCCTTTTACGTGAATCGCAGTTGCGCCCGCCGGTTTTCGGATGAACGATATATACCATATAAGGAGAACAAGATATGCCAACCTACCAATACCGTTGTTCGAGCTGCGGAAACGAACTTGAAGTGTTCCAGAAAATGACCGAGAACGCCCTTACAACCTGCCCGAAATGCGAAAAGGAGACCCTTGAACGGGTTATCAGCGCATCTGGCGGATTCGTACTCAAGGGATCGGGTTTCTACGGTACAGACTATTGCGGCAGCAAGGCCCCGACATCCTCCTCTTCCGCTCCAGCCGGAGGCTGTTCAACAGGTACCTGTCCTTTCGCGAAATAAGCTCTTTTCCGGATAAATTTCAGTTGAGCCTCCCTTCAGCCCGGATGGGGGGCTTTTTTCCGGCACATCGTCAAAAAGGCCGCTCCCGTTCTCTCCACACAAATCTCTGCAGATTGACCTTCGGGTTTCCCCGGTACCCTTCGGGATATTGCCGGCCCTCCACATTACCCGTTACTTTAGCCCTGTCGAGCTTGCCCTCCACGAAGAACATCCGGATCGAGTTTCCGCTGGAGTAGTTGATACCGGAAGGCCGGCCTTCCTCATCGTAGAGATGGTAGAGGCTCTCTGCCTGCCCGGTCACGGTTACGTCCGAGAGTTTCGCCCTGTCGTCCATCGTGATGACCATACGATTGCCGCTCAGCTGGTTATAGAGTACGGGGGATTTCGAAAGCGTGTCGCGTGCGGCAAGCAGCGCGTTCCGGTGAACCTGTACCTCGTCAACGTACCGGCTCTCTTTTCCTGTCCGTTTTTTTGTGTGAACCATGATGATGTCGCCGCTGAGCTGCTCGTTTTTTCCCCACGCGATGGTTTCGTCATAGAGCCATAGCCGGTTTTCCCTGTTTTCCAGCACGGCTTTCCGGGCTCTTGCCATAATACCGCCGTCGCGCATCCGGCCTCGTACGTTGCCGGTCAGTTCTCCCTGCTCGTTTTCGGGGAAATAGACGCCATTGTCTGCGTGGATTTCAATGTCATTGTCTGTGATGACGATGTTTCCCGAAAGCACGACTTTATTTTCTGATTCGAACTCCGTTGCGCGGTCGCAGGAGAGCGTAACTGTTCCGTGCAGGAAACGTACGTTACCGACTGCCGAACGGTAGGACTGTCGAGCATCGCCCGATACTGTTTCGCCTCCCTCGATGGCGTCGGCGTTCAGGAGAATAATTTTCTTTTTTTCCGCCTGCAATGTATTATGAACCGGAAAGGACATCGCCGTCAGGAGCAGCAGTAAGGCGGCGAAGAGGGAAACGGATCGAAAGGCCTTTGTCATGGATATTGTCGGATGGTCGTTCCGTAATTCGAACCTGCACTTCAGCTCTATAATGTACTAAAGCTTTTCAGCGATGAAAACCATACTTCTCATAGCAGGCGGACGGCAAGGTTCCCTGATGCTCGCTCCGCTCTACCAGGAACTCAAAAAGCGAGGAGGCTACCGTCCGGTTCCTGTTGCGGTTTTCGCCTCAGGAGTACGGTTGCTTATGGAGGGAGTTGCCGGTGCTTTTGGTCTGGAGTCCGATCTGCAGAGTCTTTCCCTGCCCGAGGGAACCGCTGCGGAGGAAACCGCTTCGGCGATGACCGGGCTTGAAAAAATCATCGTGACCGAAGCTCCTGATCTTGTCATGATCTGCGGCAGCGACAGCGCCGCGATGGCCGCCGCCGTTACTGCGGCAAAGCTCGGTATAGCCGTAGCCCCTGTCGATGCCGGTCTTCGCAGTTACGACCGCAGGGAGTATGCTGAAATAAATCGTATGCTGATCGATACCGTTGCGGATTTCCATTTCGTGAGCGAACACAGTGGCGAGTATAACCTCATCAACGAAGGCATCGCCGAAGAGCAGCTCCACTTTGCAGGAAACCTCACCATCGACTGCCTTGTCGGTCTTATGCAGGATGCCAACAGGCTTGCCATTACTTCCGATCTTGGCGTTGAACCGAAAAAATATGCCCTTCTTCTGCTTAATCGTCACGAGCAGTGTATCGAGAAGAAGTACCTCGATATGCTGCTGCGTCTGCTTGCGGAAATAACCGGCCAGATCGTTGTGCTTATGCCGCTCGCGAGCAGCATGGAAGCAGCCATGAAGCGATACGAACTCTTCGAGGCATTTACAGCGCTCTCCGGTCTTCGGATGGTGGATCCCCAGGGCTATACCGCCCAACTGCGTTTTCTGAAAGACTCTTCGCTGCTTATTACCGATGCCGACGAACTGCAATCCGAAGCGACGGTCATGAACGTGCCTTGCCTCACCATGTCGGAATCGAGCAGCCGTCCATCCACCATCGAAACAGGAACCAACGTGCTTGTCGGCGAGGACGAGGAAGAAATTCTCTCCCGTGTCCACGACATCCTTCACGTTGACGCTGACGCCCACATGCCGAGACGTTCGAAAATTCCGGAAAAATGGGACGGAGCCGCCGCCGCCCGAATCGTAGACGTGCTCGACCGGATACTGTAAAAGGTTATTGCAGCAGTTTTTTTAAATAAGACAGGATGTCCGGTTGACGAGAGTGTCAGATATTTGAGGTACAGTTATCTTTTGTGTTTATTTCAAGAGCACCTCTAAAAAGTTGCTCCTCGCCCCGATTACTCGGGTTGGGCGGTACTCGATATTCTCATGTACGTTCTGTCCGCCTTGCACTCAGGGTGCTCTCGACACTTGTTAGAGGTGCCCACAAGTCATCATCGTCAAGCGGTCATTTTTTGCTCGAAAACGGTTGTTTCCGCAGTTGCATAATTCAGGTACCAAAGCTTAAGGGCATAAGAAAGTTACATGAGTTTACGTTATAATGAACATACTTTTCCTAGGCAGGGATCTCTTTTTCCTGATGACGAGATATCGAAAAGTCTCGTTGCCAATAGTCAGGCAAATAAGTTATCTGATTCGGACAGATGCTTTCATGACTGGTATCGTTTCGTCTTGTCTTTTCCGCCACATCTTGTCCGTCACTATTTTCAGAGATTTGGTTTGCTTAAGGGATCAACGGTGCTTGATCCTTTTTGTGGAACAGGGACAACTATTGTTGAAGCAAAGCTATGCGGGATTAACAGCATTGGCGTCGAGGCTAACCCCGTCGCATATTTTGCAAGTTGCGTAAAAACCGACTGGAGTGTCAATCCCTCCAAGTTGCAGGAGCATGCCCGACAAGTTGCAGAGCGAGTCAAATTTCTGCTTGCGATTCAAAATGATACAGAACTCAGGATATTGCCTGAAGAATCCATGTCGTTGTTGCTGACACACTCGATCAGCCCTCTGCCACTGCATAAAGCGTTGGTGTTGATCGAAGAGTTAAAAAAAGAAAGGGATTCAGTATTTCATCGACATGAAATGCTTGCACTTGCAAAGACGCTGGTGTTTTCTGTAAGTAACCTGCATTTTGGGCCCGAAGTCGGAGTGCGGCGCATCAAGAATATCGATGCTCCCGTTGTTGATAAATGGCTTTCGGAAGTGGATAGGATTGCTGCCGATCTTCATGGTACTGATCCAGAATGTGCTATAGCAACTGTTCATCATGCTGATTCTCGTCAACTTGCCATGCTGTTGCTTCCGGAAAGCATTGATGCGGTTTTTACTTCGCCACCGTATCCCAATGAAAAGGATTACACCCGTACGACAAGACTGGAAAGCGTTCTGCTTGGATTTGTCAATAATAAGGAGGAGCTGCGGGCATTGAAGAAAGGGTTGCTACGTTCCAATACCCGCAATGTTTACAAAGGTGATGATGATGACCGGTGGATTGCAGGTCATCCTGAGATACAGGCTATTGCCGAAGAGATAGAGCGACGTAGGGTTTCTCTGGGGAAAACTTCGGGGTTCGAGCGATTGTACGGTAAGGTTACCAAGCTTTATTTCGGAGGGATGGCTCGTCATCTTGCTGAATTGCGTCCATTTCTCAAGCGGGGTGCTTTTCTTGGATATGTTGTTGGCGATCAGGCATCATACCTGCAGGTTATGATCCGTACCGGTCAGTTGCTTGCCGAAATAGCGGAATCACTGGGATACCGGGTTATCGGCATTGATCTGTTCCGTACACGTATTGCTACGGCAACGCGCCAGCAGATGAAAGAGGAAGTGCTTGTTCTGCAATGGAATGGTTGAATATAATGCCCAATATTTATGGCAAAACGTTCTAATCGGTATACGAAGCTTGTTGAATCGATTTTCGAAAGCAAGTACCGTCAAGGCGATACGGATGTTTTTTTTGAGCGGGAGGACCTGGTCAATACTGCCGCCAAGCTGGGTTTAGTATTGCCAAAGAACTTAGGTGATGTTATTTATAGCTTCCGTTACCGGGAGGAACTGCCTGATTCAATTCGAAGAAATGCTCCCGAAGGTCTGGAATGGGTCATTCGTCCCATAGGAAAAGCGAAATACAAGTTTTCTCTCAGTCAGATGCCGCGCATACTTCCCAATGCTCTTTTGGCCGAAACAAAGATTCCTGATGCAACGCCGGGAATAATTACCATGTATGCACTCAATGATGAACAGAGTCTTCTGGCAAAGTTGAGGTACAATCGTCTTATCGATACTTTTACAGGAGTTACCTGCTACTCACTGCAGAGTCATCTTCGGACAACTATACCGGAAATGGGGCAGGTTGAAACCGATGAAATGTATGTAGGTGTCGATAAGCGGGGAGCGCAGTATGTGTTTCCAGTTCAGGTAAAAGGAGGATCGGATCAGCTTGGTATTGTGCAGATAGAGCAGGATTTTGCTTTATGCGCAGCGAAATTTCCAAAATTAATCTGTCGTCCCATTGCCGCCCAGTTCATGGCCGACAATCTTATAGCTCTGTTTGCATTTGAAGCAGGTGAGGACGGGATACGCATCAGTGAGGAAAAGCATTACCGTCTGGTAGTCCCGGAAAATATAACTGATGAGGATTTGTCTGTTTACCGAGACAGAGTATAAACTCCTGTCTGAAGAATATTCAGATACACTCGTGAATACAGACCGAGGCGATTCACTTCGAATCCCTCTAACATTCCTGTGAATCCCTACGCCCCTATTCCGGTTGTTTGTGTGATGGAAGGTTTCCAAAAGCAAGTGGCCTGATCAATGGGGCCACATCCAGGCCACCTATCTCATGGACTTCATCCGGGACCTGCATTATTGGCAACGGGAATCTTGAGGCATCCTGCCGGATTTCGCGCCGCAGCCGTAAACTGTATGCCTTGGTATTGAAAAGACAAGACCACCTTTTCAGGCGGCCTTGCCCTTTCGAGAACATGTTTGCCGGTCATTTTTTCGTGACCCTGCAATCGACCCTCCTGTTTTTCTGTCTTCCTTCTTCCGTTGCATTGTCGGCAACCGGGAACTGATCTCCGTAACCCTCGGCTTCGAGTCTTGAGCTGTCGATGCCGAGCTTGACGATTTCTGCCATAACCGCTTCTGCGCGTTCTTTTGAAAGTGCGAGGTTTGCCTGAGGATCGCCGATATTATCCGTGTACCCTCCGAATTTCAGTGCCACATTGGGGAACGCCTTGAGGATTTCGTTGATATTGCCGAGCTGTTCCTGCGATTCGGGTTTCAGGGTTGCCTTGCCGGTATCGAAGACGAGTCGATCGAACGAGAACCAGGTCTCTTTGTCGACCGGTTTCGTCGCATCCTCGATGAAGGCAATCAGCTTCCTTTCTATGCCGAATTCCGGAATGTTCAGCTTTACGCCGTTCGGCAGTTCGTATTCGCCGAAGGCGCCGAGCGAGTCTGCCGCGACAGCGGCGGAGTCAGGGGCGACAATCGCGGTATCCGGAGCTGTCGCTGCGGCATCCGGAGCAACCTCAGTTGCCGGAGGAGGAGTCTCCTTTACCGGCGGATGAGCGCAGGTTTTCATGAAGAGGCCAAGTACAGCAATGCCGAGCAGAAAAGGCCAGAGTCCTTTGGCGAACGAGGCGAGATTGCCCGGAATGCCGGTCGGTACAGATGGCGGCATACCCCCGAGCTGTGACAGGCTGACCAGCCCGAGCACTGAAGCGAGTGCTGCAGGTGCTGCCTGCTGCACGGAGAATTTCCGGGCGTTCAGCATATTTACAAGGCCTTCGGAATCGAGGTTGTCCGATGCCGCCTGTTTGCCGATGATGCTCATGACGAATGGCGCAATAATGGCCATGAGAGAGGGTACCGAGGTTTTTGACAGGCCGGTAGCTGCCGCGATGACTTTGCTCAGCTGTTCCTGGTTGGAGCCGAAGAGGAACGAGACCAGTGGGTGGCCGGTTTTCAGGAGTTCGTTCGTGGGTTTCCCTCCGGAAAGCATCGAGCCGAATGTGCTGAGAAAATTTCCGTTAAAACCGCCCGCTCTGATTTTCGTCAACAGGTCAAGTCCCCCGTCTGCTGCCGATGCCTTGTTGATGATGCCGGCAAGGACTGATGCGCATACCGAGCCGAGGCTGCCTGTAACCGTTGACCTTTCTTCTCCGAGAAGCGATGCGATTTTTCCGGCATTTTCGCCCATGAGGCCGGTGGTAGCGAGTTCCAGCAGTTTCAATGCCATAATTGATATCCTCCTTTTGTGATGACGTTATGAAAACGGATCAGTACGGAAATAAAGAGGGGCAGCACGATTATTTCTGCAGTGAGGGGTGTATCTGTCTGACAGGATAGCCGGGAGGGGCGGGATTGCTTTCCTGTCCGATACGTTGCCTGTGCTCATGGCAATGACTCTTCCTGCTTATAAAGTTCAATTTCAGGGTTGTATGCATTCGTAATTACAATGTAACCTGATTTTCCGACCTTTCAATGCCATCTTTTTCAGGGGTTTGTCGGACAGGTTTATGGCCGGTTCCGGCTGATGCCGAAAGTCGCAGGCTCAGTATTCACGGCCAAGGAACAGCAGCGGATCGACGCTGGTGCCGTAAAGGTAGGTGCCCCAGTGGAGATGGGGGGCGGTAGATATGCCGGTATGGCCGACAGTGCCGATCACCACTCCTTTGTCGATGATTTGTTCCTCTTTGACAGCTATGGTGTGGAGGTGCATGTAAATGGCGGTGAGCCCCTGGCCATGGTCGATGACGACCGTGTTGCCGTGCAGATGGAATCCTTCGGCGACCGTTCCGGCGAGTACAACCCTGCCAGCAGCCGTGCTTCTGACGGGCGTGCCCTGGGGCGCCGAGATGTCGATGCCTTTATGGTAGCTCGTAACCGGTCCTCCGTTATAGGAACGTTTCAGTCCGAAGAGACTGCTTACTCTTCCTGGAGCAGGGCGCAGAAATACTCCAGAGTGGAGCTTTTCGTGGGTCTGGATCTGCAGCGCGGTTTTGATCCTTGTTTTTTCGGTTTCGGTGGCCCTTATTCCCTTTTTGGTCGGATCGAGCCTGATATGCTGGATTTTACGGTTGTTTGGTGTCACCCGGACGGGGATTTTCTGCTCGAAGGATGCGGTTCGCACCAGAATGGCGTAGCTGCCGGGGTTGGTGAGATTTTCGACCGGCACCAGCGCCCGCCAGGAGCTGTCCGGCTGGCGGAACATGGCGAAGCTCCGTTCCATGAACCAGAGCGTCGGCTGGCCGGAACTTCCGGTTACGCTGACGTTGAAGAACTGCCCCTGTTGTCTTTCGGATTCCCGGACATCGACCTGCAAGGTTTCATCATACGCTTGCGCTTCGGGATACCGCAATGTTATCGCGGCAAGGATGAACAGGAGCAAGCTGATCGCACGCATGGCTGAAAGGGTTCAGGTTAATGCAAGATTGTGCAGGACAGCGTTGTCGTTTCCGCTGATGACCAGACGGTCGGGGTGCAGCTCGGCGACTGCACAGGCGTATCCCGGGTGCTCCGTGCGGTTGATGAATGCCGGATGCACTATGTAGTGCATGCCATTCTCCCGTGTATGGCCGCCATGATGGAAGTGGCCTCCGAGAGAGGCCTTGACCGCCGGGTATGCGGCAAGAATCTCCCTGATTTCCCGGTGGTTCCAGAGCAGGCCATGTTTCGGGTCGGTCGTTGCCGGGTGAAGGGGAAAGTGGCAGACCACAATGACCGGTTCGCCGTTATCCGAGGCATCCTGCAGCGAGCTGCAGAGCCACTCCCTCTGCCGTTCTCCCACTGCTCCGCAATAGTCGTGCATGGATGGTTCGGCAAGCGCTTTGTCGAATATTTCCCAGTCGGAGGGGGTTTCCGGTTCGTTATGTACAGATATATCCATGCCGTCGAGTACGATGAATCGGTACGAACCGGCAGTGAACCGGTAGTATGCGCATTGCAGACCGAGCGACAGGAGCAGTTCGTCGCGCGGTACGGCAAGATCGTGGTTGCCGATCACATGCCGGATAGTGCCTTTGCAGGTGTCAAATATCCTGCAGGCAAGCCGAAGTTCTTCAGTAGCCGCGTTGTCGCTGCCGTTGATGAGGTCTCCGAGCTGCAGCACGAAATCGGGCCGGCAACGGTTGAAATGGCTCAAGCAGGAACGAAGTTCCGCGGCGGCAGGGGAGGCTGCCGCGGGTTCTTCTTCAAGGCCGAAATGGATGTCGCTGATGAGGCCGATTCGCATGGGTATATTCCTGCGGCTCAGTCGCTGAATTCCGAAAGGTATTTTTCCATGAAATCGTCAAGGTCGCCATCAAGCACGGTTTCGACATCGAAGCGCTCGTAGTTGGTGCGATGATCCTTGATGCGGCGGTCGTCGAGCACGTAGCTGCGGATCTGGCTGCCCCATTCGATTTTCTTTTTCTTGCCTTCGATCTCGCGTTTTTTCGATTCTTCTTCCTCGCGCTGCCGCTGGTAGAGCTGTGCCATAAGCATTTTCATGGCGCGTTCGCGATTCTGGAACTGCGAGCGCTCCTCCTGGCAGGAGACCACGATTCCCGAGGGGATGTGCTTGATGCGTACGGCGGTTTCCACCTTGTTGACGTTCTGACCTCCTTTGCCGCCGCTGCGGAAGGTCGAGAGTTCCAGATCCTCCTTTCGAACTTCGATTTCGACGTCCGGCGGGGCTTCCGGGTAGGTGAAGACGCTGGCGAAGGATGTGTGGCGCCGTGCGTTCGAGTCGTAGGGCGATACCCTGACGAGGCGGTGAACACCGTTTTCCGCTTTCATATAACCGTAGGCATAAGGGCCTATGATTTCAAGCGTTGCTGTTTTGATGCCTGCTCCGTCTCCTTCCTGGTAGTCGTCGGTGAATACCTTGAATCCTTTGCGTTCGGCCCAGCGCATGTACATGCGGTAGAGCATTTCTGCCCAATCCTGGGCTTCGGTTCCTCCCGCGCCTGCGTGGATGATGATCATGGCGTTGCCGGGATCGTCCTTGCCTGAGAGCATGTTTCTGAACTCAAGTCTGCCGATTTCCTCATCGAGTTTCGCTATGAGGTCGGCGAGTTCGTCCGCGAACGATTCATCCTCAAGTTCCGCGGCGATTTCAAGCTCTTCCGCGCATGTTTTCGCTTCGGCGTCAAGCTTTTCATACGCATCAGTCCATGATTTATGCTCGTTGAGTTCTTTGAGGACTTTATTGGCTTGCTGCTGGTCGTTCCAGAAAGCCGGATCGGCGGTTACTTTTTCGAGATCGTCGATTTTTTCCTTGCGTTCATCGACGTCAAAGATACCCCCGTAACTGTTCCAGGCGTTCCAGTATGGCCTGCAGTCGTTCTTTTTGCGGTTCGAACATGGTTCGTTATTTATCCGTGGTTACTGTTATGCTGTCGGTTTTCCGGTGATATGCCTTGCGGTATGTTCCGGAGTGCCCATATTTACAATGCAAAACTAAGGAAATTTATTTTTCGGAGAAATCAAACAGCGGCTATAGCGCAAACTGTTATCGATACTGCCGAAAACTTCATATTTTCCATTCAAAACTATCAGGCTGGAACAATGCTGCCGGAAACGGAGTATTATCCGCCTGTTCCGTACCATCCGGTCAGCCAACCTGAGTATCCGATTATGAACAACACATTCCGCCATGCGCATCCGCATCTGCTTCCCGCTGTATTTGACGGCCGACAGAGGGTTATTGTTGAACAGGTCTCTCCCGAACTCGATGGGGGAAAATATCCTGTCAAATGCGTGGAAGGCGAGCTGCTGAGGGTCGAGGCGACGATTTTTGTCGATGGGGCCGATACCGTTTCCGCCGAACTGTGCCGCAGATCGCAGGGAGAAGCGGACTGGGAGCGGTTTCCGATGCTTCCGAAAGGTAACGACCGTTGGGAAGGTTCTTTTACTGTCGGAAAACCGGGTCGGTACGTGTACACCATCGAAGCATGGGCCGACCATTTCCTTACCTGGAAGAAGGGGCTTGTCAAAAAGGTCGAAGCCGGTCAGGACGTTTCGCTCGATCTGCGAATCGGAGCCGCCTACATCGAGAAAGCAGCAGGGCGGGCTGACGGCGATGACGCGCGTTTTCTTGCTGCATATGCGGAACGGGTGATTGCCGGGGAGCAGGATGAGGCGGTCGAGGCGGCCATGGAGTCGGGGCTCGATATTCTTATGGGTCGTTATCCCGACAAGTCCTGCGCTACCATGTATGACCGGGCTCCCGGGTATGTGGTTGAAACGCCGAAAGCCGGATTCAGCACCTGGTACGAATTTTTTCCCCGTTCATGGGGTAGCGAGCCGGGAGTTCACGGAACCTTCACTGAGTGTATGGAGCTTCTGCCGCGCATTGCCGGCATGGGGTTCGATGTCATCTATTTGCCTCCCATCCATCCGATAGGGGTCACAAAACGGAAAGGAAAGAACAACGCGCTTGTTGCGGCGGCCGGAGAGCCAGGCAGCTGCTGGGCTATCGGCAGCCCGGAAGGCGGCCATAAATCGGTGCATCCGGAACTCGGCACCATCGGGGATTTTCGCGCTTTCGTTGCCGAGGCGGAACGTCACGGCATTTCCGTGGCGCTCGACATCGCGTTCCAGTGTTCGCCGGACCATCCGTATGTAAGGGAGCATCCGCAGTGGTTCAAATGGCGGCCGGACGGAACCGTGCAGTTCGCCGAGAACCCGCCGAAACGGTACGAGGATATCCTGCCGATCGATTTCGAGACGCCCGACTGGCAAAATCTCTGGATAGAGCTGCGGAGCATTTTTCTTTTCTGGATCGAAAGCGGCGTTACCATTTTCAGAGTGGACAACCCGCATACCAAGGCATTTCCTTTCTGGGAATGGGTCATTGCGACCATTCAGGCAGAGCATCCCGAAACCGTCTTTCTTGCCGAAGCGTTTACCCGTCCCCGTCTGATGGAGCGGCTTGCGAAAACAGGGTTTACGCAGTCGTACAGCTATTTCACCTGGCGCAATACAAAATGGGAGCTGCAGGAGTATCTCGGGGAGCTGAGTTCGGCACCGCTGAAGTATTACATGCGTCCGAACTTCTGGCCGAACACTCCTGACATCCTGCATGAGGAGCTGCAGACCGGAGGGCGCTCGAAATTCATCATTCGTCTTGTGCTTGCCGCTACGATGTCGTCCAACTACGGCATGTACGGGCCGGCTTTCGAGTTGTGCGAGCATTTGCCCGTCGCACCGGGCAAGGAAGAGTACCTCGATTCGGAGAAGTACGAAATCAAACGCTGGGATCTCGACAGGCCTGGCAACATCAGGGCGGAAATCGCGCTTGTCAACCGCATCAGAAAAGAGAATCCGGCATTGCAGCAGACCTCGAACATAGCTTTCGTGCGCATCGATTCGTCGGCGAACCACGAGCATGAGTGGCTTATCGGGTACGTCAAGCATTCCGTTGATGAAAGGAACATTATTCTCTGCGTGGTCAACCTCGATCATTCCAACACGCAGGGCGGCTGGCTGCGTTTTCCTCTTGAACGGTTCGGTATCGCCTCCGACAGCAGTTACAGGGTGGACGAACTGCTCGGCGGCAGGAGCTACGATTGGCACGGCGAGTGGAACTACGTCGAACTGAACCCGGCGGTTATGCCTGCCCATATATTCAGGATGAGTTTCACGTCGTGACGAGAGAACTTGTTTTTCTTCAATAATTCAATTTTCAGATTTTAACGAATCAACCATGTATCAACCCGAACCGCTCTGGTACAAAGACGCCATCATCTACGAAGCGCATGTCAAGACATTTGCCGACAGCAACAACGACGGCATCGGCGATTTCCAGGGCCTGCGCCAGAAACTCGGCTATCTTGAAAGCCTTGGCGTCACCGCCATCTGGCTGCTTCCGTTCTACCCTTCGCCGCTACGCGATGACGGCTACGATATTGCCGATTATATGACCGTCAATCCCGATTACGGCACGATCAACGACTTCAGGGAATTTCTCGACGAAGCTCATCAGCGGGGTCTCAAGGTGATCACCGAGCTGGTGGTGAACCACACGTCCGACCAGCACGCATGGTTCCAGCGCGCTCGACGTGCGCCAAAAGGTTCTCCGGAACGTGATTTTTACGTCTGGAACGATACTCCGGACAAGTACGGCGAAACCCGAATTATTTTCCAGGATTTCGAGGCATCGAACTGGACCTACGATCCGGTTGCCGGACAGTATTTCTGGCACCGGTTCTTCCACCACCAGCCAGACCTGAACTTCGAGAACCCGGCGGTGCACAAGGCGCTCTTCGATGTGCTCGACTTCTGGCTCGGTATGGGCGTCGACGGGCTGCGTCTCGATGCCGTGCCCTACCTTTACGAGGCCGAAGGCACCAATTGCGAAAACCTGCCCCGGACTTTCGAGTTCCTGCGCAAGTTGCGCAGCCATGTGGACGAGAAGTTTCCCAATCGGATGCTGCTTGCCGAAGCGAACCAGTGGCCGGAGGATTCCGCGGCGTATCTTGGTAATGGCGACATGTGCCATATGAACTTCCATTTCCCGCTCATGCCGAGGATGTACATGGCGCTTGCGACAGAGGACCGCTTTCCCATTCTCGATATTCTCGACCAGACCCCTGAAATTCCCGAGAGCTGCCAGTGGGCATCCTTTCTGCGCAATCACGACGAGCTGACGCTCGAGATGGTGACCGACGAGGAGCGCGACTACATGCGCCGCGTCTATGCCAACGACCCGAAGGCCCGCATCAACCTCGGCATCCGTCGCAGGCTTGCCCCGCTGATGTCCAACGACCGGAGGCGCATCGAGCTGATGAATATCATGCTGCTTTCGCTTCCCGGAACTCCCGTGCTCTATTACGGCGACGAGATCGGCATGGGCGACAACTACTACCTCGGCGACCGCGACGGCGTCCGTACACCCATGCAGTGGAACTCGGACCGTAACGCGGGCTTTTCGCGCGCCAATCCCCAGCAGCTTCTCCTGCCTGTCATCATCGATCCGGAGTACCACTACGAGGCGGTGAACGTCGAGGTTCAGGAGAGCAACGTGAACTCGCTGCTCTGGTGGATGCGCCATGTCATATCGACGGCGCGCCGGTACAAATCGCTCAGTCGGGGGAACATCGAATTTCTCGAAGTCAGCAACCCGAAGGTGCTTATTTTCACCCGCACCTTCGAGGACGAGACCATGCTTGCCGTCATCAACCTTTCGCGAAACGCCCAGGCGGTGACGATAGATCTGTCGAAGTATCAGGGATGCGTCCCTGAAGAGGTGTTCAGTCTTAACCGGTTTCCGAAAATCCGCCAGACTCCGTATATGGTGGCACTCGGAGCTTATGGTTACTTCTGGCTCAGGCTTGTTCGGGAGAGCAGCGAAGCGGAAGGCCGGCACTATCTTGACAGGCCGTTCGCCAGACCTGCCCGCTGGCAGAGTCTCTTCACGGGAAAGAACCGCGAGAATCTCGAAGCCCGCATACTGCCCGACTATTTCGCCTGCAGCCGCTGGTTCGGCGGCAAGGCCAGAACCATCATCCGCATCGCGATTGTCGATACCATTCCGGTCGAGGGTATGGAACGGGCCAAGCTGCTGATAACGGAGGTGAGTTACTCCAGCGGCGAGAACGAACGCTACCAGCTGCCGGTCTGTTTCGTGCCGGAAGCCTCGATAAGCCGGACCGAAGACAATTTCTACAAGCGTGTGATCGCCAGAATCGCTATCGGCGACGAAGAGGGTTATCTGTGCGATGCTACCTATGAACAGAGCTTTCTCGGACATCTCTTTCATCTCGTTACCGGCTGCGCGGAATGGAAAGGAAAGCTCGGCAACGTCAGCGGCATTAAAGGCAAAGCGTTCGATGCGTTCTGTTTCGATGAGCCGTCCTCATCCGAGCCGAAGCTTCTTGGCAACGAACAGAGCAATACATCTGTCCGCTACCGGAACGATCTCTGCCTTAAACTCTATCGGAAAATCGAAACGGGGATCTCTCCGGAAGTTGAAATGTGCCGTGCTCTGACTGAGAAAACGACTTTCAGGCATCTTCCCGACTATCTCGGCACGCTTGACTACGTCCAGAACCGGACGAACCGTTACTCAATCGGCATCCTGCAGAACTATGTACGCAATGAAGGGGATGCATGGAAGCTGTCGCTCGATTATGTGCAGCGATATTACGAGGATGTACTTTCCAGGATGCAGTGCGGCATGGAACTGCCTCCCCTTCACGGGCTCAGCGGCAATCCGGTCGCAATTCCGCCTGCCATGCAGGAGCTGATAGGCGGAACCTGGCTCGGCATGGTTGAAACGCTCGCTGAACGGACAGCCGAGATGCATATTGCCCTCGCATCGATAACCGACCAGTTCGAGTTTGCACCCGAACCATTCACCACGCTCTATCAGCGCTCCATCTACCAGGCGATGTGCGAGCAGGTGAAGCGGGCCATGATTCTTCTGAAGGAAATCGTGGGATCCATGACCGGTGAGAGCGCTGAATTGGCCATACAGCTCATTGCCGGACAGAAGAAGATTCTGCAGCAGTTCGACCCCATCAGGGAAGAAAAGATCGATACGCTCAAGGTGCGCATTCACGGCGATTATCACCTTGGTCAGGTGCTCTATACCGGCAACGATTTCGTCATCATTGATTTTGAAGGCGAGCCGGCCCGGCCGCTCTCCGAGCGCAAGATCAAGCGTTCGGTTTTCCGCGACGTTGCCGGCATGATGCGTTCGTTCGATTACGCCGCATTCAATGTGCTGATGCAGAACAATCCTGTCATCCGGCAGGAGGACGTGTTGCGCCTTCAGCCGTGGGCCGAACGGTGGAGCTACTATGTCGGCCAGCATTTCGTGGACGCCTACTTCAGCACAGCGAAAGGGTATGAGATCGTTCCCGATGAAGCCGCACAGCGCGAGCATCTGCTGCGGGGGTATCTCATGAACAAGGCGGTTTACGAGCTGAACTACGAACTGAACAACAGGCCTGACTGGGCAGCCATTCCCATGCGCGGCATCCTGAAGCTTATCGAGTCGTAAACGGGCTATACCGTCGTCCGAGCGGCTGCGCATGCACGCAGTCGTTCAGACGACGGTTTTCTCTTTCCGCCATGAACGATGTATCAGCACATCTGCTTAAAACCGCCGTTCACGGACGTTATCTGCTCCGTCCGTCAGGTGGAACTGCTCCTGTGCCTTTGCTTGCAGGGTTCCACGGATACGGCGAAACTGCTGAAGACGAAATGACGAGGCTTGTCTCCATTGCCGGTTCATCCGGTTGGTCTCTCTGCTCCATAGAAGCGCTCCATCGTTTCCGTAACGCCAAAGGGGCGTCCGGCGCAAGCTGGATGACTTCGCACCAGAGGGATCTGCGCATCGTCGAGAACGCGGCTTATGTCGATGCGGTCCTCGACGAAGCGATGCGGCATTGCGGATCGTCGGGTCCGCTCGTGTTGCACGGCTTTTCCCAGGGGGCCGCCATGGCCAGTCGCGCTGCCGTACTCGGTCGTCACGCTGTCTGCGCAGTGATGCTGCTCGGCGGCGATATTCCACCTGAACTTGATGGGCTCGGCAGGATGGGACTTGTTCATTTCGCCCGCGGCAGCCGCGATCCACTTTATACCGAAACGGCGTTCAAGCGTGACGTTGCGAAGCTTGCCGATGCAGGAGTGCCTTGTTGCGCAGTTACCTTCACCGGCAGCCACGGCGCTAACGAGGAGTATGTCCTGCGAGCGGGAGAGTTTCTGCGACAGTTCAGCGATCAGCGTTTTTCGCCTTGTTCCACAGCTTGTCGAGATCTGCCGAACTGTATTCCTCCCAGGGGCGGCCCGAGGCCTGCACCTCATGCTCCAGGACGGCAAAACGCGACATGAACTTGCCGGTAGCCTTTCGGAGCGAATCCTCGGGGTTCACGCCGATGAAGCGGCTGTAGTTGACGATGGTGAAGAGCAGGTCGCCGAACTCCTCCTCCCGCTCTTCTGACGTTGCAGCGTCTTTCAGCTCGGCTATCTCTTCGGCAAGCTTTTCGAGCACCTCGTCGCCTGTTTTCCAGTCGAAGCCGACTCCGGCAACTTTTTTCTGCACCCGGTAAGCGCGAAGCAGTTCCGACATCGCTTTCGGCACGCCGTCGAGCAGGCTTTTACGACCTTCCTTCATTTTCAGCGTCTCCCAGTTCTTCAGCACAGCCTGTTCGGTTTCAGCCACGGTTTTGCCGAACACGTGGGGATGGCGGCTGATGAGCTTTTCGCACAGTGCGTCGAACACCTCTTCGAACTTGAACGACTTCGCTTCTTCGGCAAGCACAACCTGGAAACAGATGTGCAGAAAAAGGTCGCCAAGCTCTTTTTTCAGTTCGCTTTCGTCGCCTTCGTCGATGGCGTGAATCAGTTCGTAGCTCTCCTCCAGAAGCAGGTGAGCCAGCGACTCTTTTGTCTGTTTTCGGTCCCACGGACACTCACTGCGTAAAACCTTGACCAGGTTGACCACGCGCCGGAAACGGTCGGAGAGGTCGCGGCATTCGGGATTCAGGATGGATGCTTTCAGCGATTCGATGGATTGGGTCATGGTTTTGCTCTGGTCAGTCATTTGCCGTCAGTTGTGTGCCAAAGTTACCATTTCTTCTCTATATTTCTGCTGTATTGTCAGAGCGGATTTCCGTCACATTCAACCATATTCCGGCATGAACCTCCAGAACCGTATCGCAGTTGTTACCGGAGCGAGTTCCGGAATCGGCCTCTACATCTCCGAAACTCTGCTTGAAAAAGGCGCAGTAGTCTACGGTCTCTGCCGCAGGGAGCCGACGCTTTCGCATGAGAGCTTCCGCTGGATCCGGACCGATCTCTCCCTTGTCGGCGATATTTCATATGCATTCCGTTCCATCCGGGAGGGAGCCTCGCAGATCGATCTGCTTGTGAACAATGCCGGCTCAGGTCTTTTCGGCAACATCGATACGCTCACGACGGAAGCATGGGCAGCGGTTATCGGCGTCAACCTTACCGCAGCGTTTCTCTGTACCCGCGAGGTCGTACCGCAGATGAAGCTGCAGCGTTCCGGCACTATCGTGAACGTCTCTTCCGTCGCAGGCAAGCGGGGATTCAAGGGCGGAACGGCTTACTGCGCCTCGAAATTCGGTCTGAACGGCTTTTCCGAGGCACTCATGGAGGAGCTTCGCGAGTACGGCATCCGCGTATGCGCAATCAATCCCGGTTCCACCAATACCGCCTTTTTCGATCGCGCAGGCATATCGTCACCAAAACGCATGGACCCGAACCAGATCGCACGGATCATCGTCCAGACTGTTGAATTGCCGGACGACATTCTTGTCGATCAGATCGTCGTCCGTCCGTTGTAATTTTCTTCACCACCCACCACCTCACCGCCATGCCAGATCAGCACCAGCAACCCGTCATCCAGGAAGATCCGATAGCGGCCATAGCAACCCCTGTAGGAGCAGGCGCGCTTGCCGTTATCCGCTTGAGCGGCCAAGGGGCGCTCGACATTGCCGGCAAGGTGTTCCGGAAATCCGGAAATCCTGATTTCCGGTTCGATGATTCCAAAGGTTTCGTTGCGCATTTCGGCAGGGTCTACGATCGAGACGGGCTGGTCGACGAGGTTGTCGCGCTGGTCTTCCGTTCACCAAACTCCTTTACACGTGAAGATATGGTGGAGTTCAGCTGCCACGGAGGTCCGGTTGTGGTGCGCCATCTCCTGCAGGCGCTGTACGAAGCGGGATGCCGTCCGGCTGAACCGGGCGAGTTTACCCGAAGGGCGTTTCTGAACGGCCGTATCGATCTCCTTCAGGCTGAAGCGATCGGCGAGATGATCCATGCCCGCACCGAATCCGCCTACCGCACGGCAGTTAATCAGATGCAGGGCAACCTCTCACTCAAGCTCGACCAGTTGCGTCAGAAGCTGCTCGAATCCTGCGCTCTGCTCGAACTCGAACTCGACTTCAGCGAGGAAGATGTGGAATTCCAGAGCCGCGGAGAGCTTAAAGAACAGCTTTTGCTGCTTCAGAAGGAGGTGCAGAAACTCGTGGACTCTTACCAGCACGGTCGACTGCTCAGCGAAGGGGTCGCTACGGTGATCGTCGGTAAGCCCAATGCGGGCAAATCAACCCTGCTCAACACCCTGCTCGGCGAAGAGCGCGCCATCGTAAGCCACATGCCTGGCACCACGCGCGACTACATCGAAGAGTGCTTCGTACACGAAAAGACAATGTTCCGCCTCACCGACACTGCCGGACTCCGGGAATCCGACGAGGAGATCGAGCGGGAAGGCATCGGCAGGAGCTACAGAAAGATCGGCGAGGCCGACCTGATTCTCTACATGCTCGACATAAGCCGGCAGGATTATCTGAATGAAGTGGGAGTTATGCGTGAATTCCATGACACCTACTGTCAGGCAGAACTCATCGTCATCGCCAACAAGACCGACCTTGCTCCGGACGCCGAAGAGCGCATTCTCAAGCTGCAGAAAGAGACCGGCTGTAAAGTCGCAGGAGTTTCGGCCAAGCGAGGCGAGGGGATCGACGGCTTGCTCGGACTGATGAGCGGTATGGTCGAAGGACTCGACAAGCTGCACGACGCCAGCGTGCTTGTCACCAGCCTCCGCCACTACGTCACGCTTCGCAACGCAGGCGATTCCCTGCAGAACGCCCTCGAACTGCTCGGAGCCTATGCAGGTACAGAACTCATCGCCTTCGAACTCCGCTCGGCTCTCGACTACGTCGGCGAGATCACCGGCAAGGTGGTCAGCGAGGAGGTGCTCAACGTGATATTCGATCGATTCTGCATCGGGAAGTAATGGATCAGGGTGAAAAGGGCTTAAGATATACTTAAAGAGATATTTTGGTTTTATGTCCCTGATTGACGTTCCGTTTTTCCTTGGGTTTTTTTTTGTTATTAACTATTGTTAATAATGTTGTGCCCTTTCCGGACCCTCTCCGGAAAAACAGAAGTCCCGATAATTAAAATAAATAGCGCTATGAAAAGGTTTGTGAGTATTTGCGCGCTCGGTATCGCGCTTTTCATGCCGGATTTTGCCCTTGCTTCGACCTGGAAGATCGATCAGGACCATTCGAACGTCGGGTTTTCGGTGAAGCACCTGATGGTTTCCAACGTCAGGGGCAGTTTTACTCGCTTCAGCGGAACGGTCGATCTTGACGACCGGGATATCACGGCTTCCAGGGTTTCGGCAAGCATAGATGCTTCGTCGATCAATACGAATGTGCAGAAGCGCGACGACCATCTGCGTGGAGCGGATTTTTTCGATGTTGCAAAATATCCGAACATAACGTTCGTTTCGAAGAAATGGATCAGGTCAGCCGACGGCAGGCTGAAAGTAACAGGTAACCTGACCATGCATGGAACAACCAGGGAGGTCGTGCTGAATGTCGATCCGTTTTCCCGGGAAATCCGTGACGCCTGGGGCAAGACAAGGCGAGGTACCACGGCGACTGCCCGGATCAACAGGCAGGATTTCGGCATTACATGGAACAAGGCTCTCGATGCTGGTGGTGTGACGATCGGCAACGAGGTTGACATTGTTCTCGATATCGAAATGATCAAGTCAGAGCAATAGCGAGGTTTCCGTCAACATGAGCCCGCTTTTCGAAAAAGTAATGGAGTGAACGCGGGCTCTTTTCCGGTTATTCGCATATAATATTCTGCTTCAGAACCTTCTTTTTTTACTCAGCCGCTTTTTCTTTCTTGCGCATGTTGGCCGCAGCATTGATGCAAGTCGGCATTATCCTTGAACCCTCAGCCGGAACTGCTTTATGTCGTTCTACTCTGAATTCGCTACATGTTACGAACAGGTTTTTCCTTTCAGGGAAGATGTGTTTTCCTTTCTGAAGGGGTATGCCGGGCCGCGAGACAGTGCGGTGCTCGATATTGGTTGCGGCCCGGGGCATTACTGCTGCCGGTTTGCGCGTCAGGGGTATGCCGCCTGCGGGCTCGACCTCGACAGCCGTATGATCGAAGTGGCCTCGTCGTCCTGTCCCGATGCGTCGTTTCGCTGCATGGATATGGCAGAAGTCGGGAGTCTGGAGGGTCCGTTCAGGCTGGTGTATTCCATAGGCAACGTGCTTTCGCATCTGCTTCCGGATAAGCGTTCAAGGTTTGCTGCGTCAGTATACGCGCTTCTTTCTCCGGGCGGTTGCTGGGTGTTTCAGGTGGTGAACCGGGAGGCCATTGTCGGACGAGAAGAGTTCGTTTTTCCCGTAAAAGTACTCGATGACGGCCAGACAACCTTTCATCGCCGATACTCCGCCATATCAGAAGAGCAGGTATTGTTCGGGTTTTCGCTCGTGAAAGGGGATTCGACGCTTTTCATCGAACAATTTCCGCTTTATCCGGCGACTTCCGCCCAATATTGCCGGCTTTACGAAGATGCGGGTTTTACTTCAGAACGCGTCAGCGGCGGATTCGACGGAAGGGCGTTCAATCCTGAAGATTCCTCTGCACTGGTGATGGTTTTCAGAAAAAACGGGTGATTCAGTTCAGGGACTCGATGCGTACGCGTGCCGTGCCCTTGCCGAGAATGCCGATATTCCTGGCTGCGGCAGGAGAGAGATCGATGATCCGGTTTTTCAGATGCGGCCCTCGGTCGTTGATCCGCACCGTTACATTTCTGCCGTTATTGAGATTGGTGACCCTGACAGTTGTGCCGAACGGGAGTGAACGGTGGGCGGCAGTGTATTCCTGCAAGCGGAATGTTTCTCCGTTTGCAGTTCTTTTTCCGTGGAAGCTGTCGGCATAATACGACGCCCGGCCTTCGTCAACATGAAATACCGTTCCAGAATCCGCCCTTTCTGCGGCGGTTGCATTAACGCGACAGCCGCAGGCAAAAAAGATTGCTGTAATCAGTGTTGATATCTCGAGTCCGGAGAACTTCATGATCAATTCGGATTGCTGTTCAGCTTAAGGCTGCCGGAAGCCGCGTACTGCGGGTTTTGTCCCTGTTTGCTCAACTCCTGCTTTCCTTAAAGCGAGAGGAAAGACTGATGATGAATGATCAGCCGGGGTGCTCTTCTGACGACGGGTCGATAGCTTCTACACGTACATTGGCAGTTCCGGCATTCATCATGCCGAGCTCCTTTGCCGCCTGTTTGGATAAATCGATCACGCGTCCTTTAATGAATGGGCCGCGATCGTTGATGCGAACGATAACATCTTTTCCGTTTCGCATGTTGGTGACTCTTACCCATGTACCGAAAGGCAGCGTACGATGTGCGGCGGTCAGTTCGTTCATGTTGAATGTTTCGCCGTTTGCCGTTTTCCTTCCGTGGAACTGGTTCGCATAATATGATGCTTTGCCTTCGGAGACGAGCATGAAGTTTTCGGCGGCATTTGTTCCGTTTCCGGATGATGCATGTGCTATCGGCAGAAGAAACGTTGCGTCAGTAAGTTTTGTTAGAACTGATGCGGGCATGATTGTCAGGCAGGCTGAGATCACAAACCCGGTCATTGCGGTAAGAAGTGCAAGTGAGAAAAAACGATTTTGATGTCTCATAATGCTAAGGTTTAGAACACTGTCCCTTAAACAACTTCGACAAGGAAGAACAGGTGTATTGAATAAAAATTCATCGGTTATCCGGTAACTCTACAAGTTTAAAGATAGGGAATAATTTATTAAATATGCAAATAAGGCGCTAAGTCCGCTTCTGGCATTGCTTTCCGGCTGTATGGGTCAGCTTTTCAGAGAGAAAGGTACATGTTGTTTTTCGCCGGTTCTTTACTTTACCGAAGATGGTGTGGCGGAATTGCTCGGGGTTATTATTGATATAGAATGAATATTATTCACAGGGGGGCTGTTTTTGCCGTTCTGCTTGCATTGTTCGGTGTTGCGATGGGGTATGCCCAGACGGTACAGGATTATATTGAGTCCGGTATCGAGCAGGGTGGTCAGGGGCGCGTGAAAGAGGCGATCGATGCTTTCAGCAAGGCGCTTATGCTTGATCCGGGTAATGCACGGGCGTATTATAACAGGGGATTGGCAAAGTCTCTCGGAGGCGATATATCGGGTGCGATAACCGATTACACCAAGGCCCTCAAAATCGATCCTTCCCTGCTGGGCGCTTACAATAATCGGGGATTCGCACGTGCGGCTCTCGGGGATTTCAAGGGTGCGGTCGAGGATATTTCGTCGGCAATATCGCTTGACCCGACGATTCCCGAATTCTATAACAATCGAGGGACTGCCAGATCGGGGCTTGGTGATTATAAGGGAGCTATTGCTGATTATACCCGGGCTATAGAGCTCAATCCCCGACTGGCCGGCGCCTACAACAACAGGGGGCTTGCCAGAAGCATGGCCGGTGACCTGCAAGGCGCAATCAGGGATTATACGCTTGCGCTTGAGCGTGACCAGCGATACGATGCGGCATGGTACAATCGAGGCAATGCACTGGTTGTCTCCGGCGATTTCAGGGGAGCAATAGCCGATTACGATAAAGCACTGATTCTGAATTCGCGACTTGTTGAGGCATATAATAACCGGGCCTATGCAAGGGCGGCGCTTGGGGATTTCAAGGGAGCTGTCACGGATATGACAAGCGTTATTTCCGTTCTGCCGGATAATGCAGAAGCATATTACAATCGCGGCATGGCAAAAAAAAAACTGGGTGATAGTGCGGGAGCAAAAGAGGATTTCAAGAAGGCTGCTGATCTTGGCGATTCTCTTTCCGTGAAAATTCTTCAGGAGACGGCCCCATAGCGGCCATATCTTTCGATGTTATGCTCCATCAGCGTCATGGAGCAGGTGTAGGATGTAAACTGATAAAGCGTCACCTCGGGTTATAACTGCATAAGGTGTCCCGTCTGAACTAAATGGATTCAGGGGTGTTTATGAGGCTTATTCTCATGACAGGCAAAGGAGGAGTAGGAAAGACTTCGATGGCGGCCGCAACCGGTCTGCGTTGTGCAGAGCTCGGCTATAAAACTCTTGTGCTGAGCACCGATCCCGCCCATTCCCTCGCTGACAGTTTCGATATGCCTCTCGGGCATGAAGCAAAACCGGTTTGCGATAAACTGTATGGCGCCGAACTCGATGTGTTGCAGGAGCTCGAACAGAACTGGGGCACTGTAAAGCGTTATATTACCGAAGTGCTTCAGGCAAGGGGACTCGATGCCGTTCAGGCAGAAGAGCTTGCTATTCTGCCGGGTATGGATGAGATTTTCGGGCTGGTAAGGGTTTTTCGCCATCACCGTGAAGGAAATTACGATGTGCTTATCATCGATTCAGCCCCGACTGGAACCGCACTGCGGCTTTTAAGCATTCCTGAGGTGAGCGGCTGGTATATGCGAAGGTTGTACAAGCCTATGGAAAAAGTTGCGCTCTATCTTCGTCCGCTGGTCGAGCCTCTCTTCAGACCGCTTGCCGGTTTTTCTCTGCCCGACAGGGAGCTTATGAATGTGCCGTATGAGTTCTACGAAAAAATCGAGGCCCTTGGCAGGATACTTACCGACAATACTGTGACATCGGTGCGGCTGGTTACCAATCCTGAAAAAATGGTTATCAAGGAGTCTCTTCGTGCCCATGCCTACCTGAGCCTGTACAATATTTCCGTCGATCTCGTAATCGCAAACAGAATCATTCCACCCGAGGTCACTGATCCCTATTTCACTTTCTGGAAAGAGAACCAGCAGATCTACCGCCGGGAAATCATCGATAATTTCAGCCCGTTGCCGGTCAAGGAGGTTCCTCTTTACTCCCGCGAAATATGCGGGCTGGAAACACTTGAAAAGCTGAAACAGTATCTCTGCCATGACGAAGATCCTTCGCAGGTTTACTACAGGCACGCAACCTTCGAGGTGAAGCCTGTCCCGAACGGATTTTCACTCGAACTCTATCTGCCGGGAATTCCCGGAGAGCAGATACATCTGAGCAAAAGCGGCGATGAGCTCAGTATCCGGATAGGTAATCACCGAAGAAATGTCGTGCTGCCGCAGGTGCTTGCGACCCTTCAGACCGCCGGAGCGGAAATCGATGGAGACAGGCTCTTGATACGGTTTGCAGAGCGGCATTGACGTGATGCGCAAGACCGGGTTCATTTTCGATCTATTCCGAAAAAATAGTTTTTTCAATTGGCAATCGTTAATTGTAAATTAACCGTTTAGCCAATCAATACAAGAAGCCGGTTCTTAAGCCGGAAGGAGGTCGAGATGCTGCAGTTCAGGGTCGGCGATGCCATCGTTTACCATAAACCCAAAAGTTCTTTTTGCCCCGGACCAAGGGCGAAGCAGGTATATCCTCTTGCGCATGGGGAGGAGTACCACTACGTAGTTGATAAGTTCTGGAAAGTGACACAGGTGCATAGCGACGGCACGATCGAAGTTACGACGCGTACAGGAAAAAAACATCTTCTCGAGGCTTCCGACCCCAATATACGGAAGGCCGATATATTCCAGCATTTTTTACATCGCAAGCGGTTTCCTCAGCTTCCGGATACGGAAAAACAGCGTTAACTGTTCCGTTATCTGTTCTCGTCACTCTCTCCTGCAGGTTCTGTTCCCGCGCGAAGATGGCAGGCCTGCGTGTCATACCAGAGAGGGGTGTCGTGGCGGAGCATGCTGACGACCACCTGAAACTCCGCTGGATCCCTGAATATCCTGTTGTCGATCAACTGGTTGTCGGAGTCATAGACGGCTATGCGTCCTTCGTGTTCAGCCAGGTCCCATCTGCTGTAGTAGCTTGAAACGAGAATGTTTGCCATACTGTAGCGTGTTTGCCTGTTTCGGAAGGGGGCAGCGGAGTTCCGGATATCGATACCCGGTTCTCGTTAGAGCCACATTCCGTTTATCAGGGTTTTCTGAAAATCGCTCCTCTCTGAACCGCCCAGTCGGCAGTAGCCGTTTTTCCGGATGGCAGAATGGTTTCCGGGGTTATCACGGCATTATTCAGATTGGCATCCATCATGGAGACGTCTTTGAGCACCGCGCCGGAGAGGTCGGCTTCTTCAAGGTCCGCATCGAAAAGCGAAGCTCCGGTCAGGTTCGCTCCCCGCAGATTTGCCCCTGAGAGCATCGCGCCATAAAGGTTCGCTCCTGAGAGGTCCGCGCCGCTGAGATCCGCTTCTTTCAGAAAGGTCCGGTCGAAGTTCGCTTTGTGCAGCTTTGCGCCATGCAGTTTCGCCCCCTTCATGTCGGCTTTCTGGAAGTTCGATCCGCTGAAATCGCCGCCCTCCAGAACTGCATCGTCAAGGTTTGCGTCCTCGAAGTCAGAACCGGCCATTGCGGCCTGTTTCAGATTTACCCCTTTGAGTTCAGCATCTTCAAGTTTCTCGGCTTTAAGAATAACAGGCATTTCCGGGTTCTGTTGCCGCATGTCGTTCCAGGACTCGACATCCCCGACCGGCAGTTCCTGCTTTTTTTCCTTATTCTGAGTTGCGTTTTTTTCCGTTTGTACCGGGTTTTGATGTGCAGGTTCTTTCAGAAAGCTCGGTTCGGGACGCACGGCATCATAAACAGGAGGCGCCGATTCGGGTTCGCGTAAGAAGCGGGCATTGCGAAGCGATGCCCAGCTTCCGGAGGCTTTTTCTCCGGACGGGGTTATGGTATTGTTTGATACAAGGGCTCCGTTCAGGTCGGCCTTATCGAGAAAGGTGGCGCCCTTGAAGTTCGAGCCTTTCAGATTGGCGTTCTGCAAACTGGTTTCGAACAGCACTGTGCCTGAAAGATTCGCTTGGGATAGGTCGGCATTTTCCAGTATGGCCCATCTCAGGTTCGCGCCCTGAAGATTTGCTTTTCGTAAGGAGGCTCCTTTCATGAAGGAGTTTTTCAGATTGGCCTTGACGAGCGACGCTTCGTCGAGATCCGTTTCTTTCAGGTCGGCTTTTTTAATGAATGCCATGGAAAGATCAGAACGCTGCAGGTTTGCCTTGTCGAGGTTAGCTCCGCTCAGCTCGGCTCGTACGAGCGATACATTGCTCAGGTTCGTTCCCTTGAGGTTTGCATCGTCGAGTTCAGCTTTTTTCAGGTCGACGAAAAGCGACGGATTCGATTTCCGCAGCGCTTCCCATTCGCTGCGCTTGTTCATGAGCATCCGGAGAGCCTCTGGGTCGGCCGCATAGCTTGTTGAAGCGCTGGTACAGCTTGCTGCCAGCAGGAAGATGCTTAAAACTGATCGGTACTTGTTCATTCCGGGACATGCGATTGTTGCAGGCCGTTCCGTGTGCCGGGCACTGAAGGGCGGGCTGCGAGGTGATGAAAAGGATAAACCGCAGAAAAAGAGCGCGCTTTATGTGAAAAGTAATGAAAATGCCTTTAAATAAGGGAAACTTTCTTGGGACTGAAGAGGTTTACTATTTATACAGATTTAAAATAAAATGGTGTAAAAGTATATCCGGAGTTGCTGACCATGAAAAAAGAGTCGTTATATACAGGAAAAGTTCTTGTCGCCGGTGCTACCGGAAAAACCGGCCAGTGGGTGGTAAAGCGTCTTCAGCATTACGGTATTCCGGTTAGGGTTCTCGTAAGATCGGCCGAAAAGGCGTCACGGTTCGACGATTCGGTTGAGGTAGTTACTGGTCGTGTGCAGAACACTGAAGATGTGGCGGCTGCCGTAAAGGGATGCGATGCGGTTATATCAGCTCTTGGCTCAAGCTCTGTTTCAGGAGAGGCCTCTCCGTCGGAAGTAGATCGGGACGGTGTGATGCGACTTGCGGATGAGGCGGCAAAAGCAGGTGTCAGGCATTTCGGACTTGTCAGTTCCATTGCCGTAACGAAGTGGTATCACCCGCTCAATCTCTTTGCGGGAGTGCTCTCCATGAAGTATGCTGCCGAAGAGCATGTCAGATCGTTGTTTTCCCGTGAGAACCGGAGTTACACGATTGTAAGACCGGGAGGGTTGAAGGATGGAGACCCGCTGCAATTCAGGCTTCACGTTGACCAAGGCGACAGGATATGGAACGGATGGATAAATCGTTCAGATGTTGCGGAACTGCTTGTTGAGTCCTTATGGCTCGAGAGTGCAAAAAATAAAACGTTTGAAGTTATAAATGAGGCAGAAGAGGTGCAGGAGTCTTTGGAGCAATATTACGGCAAGCTGTCCAATTGATACGTTAATTTCTAAAAGTCATATTATACGCCGCTTGGGTGTGAATACGCATTAAAAGCGGTAAAACCTTTAATAATTTCAAGTGCACCAAGCTTATCCTTGAAATTATTAAAGGTTTTACCGCTAAAGCTTTAAACGAAATGCCATAGGATAAAACAGGCTCTTTATGTCACTCGAATCGTCTTTTGATTTCTTTTGTCGGTGTTGCATAACCTCCCTTATCTGGAGATGATCCCTTGATATCAACAGAAGATCCCCCGCCATAAATATATGGATATGCATTCCGCAGGAGGCGTTTTGTTGTTTTACCCACATTTTCCATACAATCACCGGTTACCCACCAGTGTCCGTCAGTAAATATTTCAACAAAGCGTCCATAGGCTTCAGCCCATTGTGTAAAAGCGCCTGATATCTTACTCATTTTTCTCTGTTTCTTTTTGCATTAAAAGAAATTCATAGATAAATGTAGTAAAATATGGCTTGACTGCAAAAGCATTTTTCATGTGATTATTAATCCGGCACACAAATAGGTGACATTTTATACATAATTGCTATATTAGCAATTATGAAAATAAATGATGCACGATCATATACAACTGATCAACAGAAACTGCTTCGCATTAAAGCCGTTGACATGGTATTCAAAAACGGGTTTACTCAACGAGCAACGGCCAAGGCGCTTGATGTTTCACGCCAACATGTTGTCAAATGGTGTCAAGCGTTTTCAAACGGGGGCTATGAAGCGCTTGAACCTGGACGTCGTGGTCGGCGCCAAGGCGAACAAATGCTTCTGAAGCCTTGGCAATGCGCCGCCATTGTAAACACTATTCGTGATCATACTCCCGATCAGCTTAAAATGCCGTTTGTACTGTGGGAGAGAATAGGCGTGCGTGAACTTATCCAGAAAAAATTTGGCATCACCCTGGCATTGCGAACGGTCGGCGAGTATCTGAAGCGATGGGGTATGACTCCACAACGCCCGGTAGAACGAGCGTATGAAAGAAATCCACAGGCAGTAGAACAATGGCTGACCCATGAGTTCCCTGCCATCAAAGAACGGGCACAACAAGAGGGGGCAACGATTATTTGGGGAGACGAAACCGGAGTGCAGAACACGGCGAATGCAGGCCGAAGCTATTCGCCCAGTGGCAAAATGCAAAATCCGTCGAACATCGAACACAAAATCCGCTGAACATCGAACACATTGTCCGCAAAAGGTCGAACAGTAAATCCGCGAAACATCGAACACTTTTTTGCTTCTGAGCGGATTAGGTGTTCGAAGTTGCCGGACAGGGTGTTCGAAGTCGAGCGGACGATTGCGCATCATTCTTCTGCAGGATGACGTATCCTGTAGCCTGATCGTTTTTTTAACATTAAAACGGAAGGCTATGCAACATCAAGGCAGAAGAACTACCATGAGAACAATCCGAGAAATCGCCCGGCTGCATCTTGACAAGCGACTGAGCTTGCGAGCCATTGCCGGAGCCTGCAATGTGTCGGTCTCGACCGTGCAGTGCCATGTA
>Ga0194125_10000124_pt1 | contig 111776 bp, 99 predicted proteins | sample TA2KigC250mmetaG_FD_148626 | JGI IMG/M metagenome (GOLD analysis project Ga0194125, IMG submission 148626) | Freshwater microbial communities from Lake Tanganyika, Tanzania - TA2015034 Kigoma Deep Cast 250m | ecosystem: Environmental > Aquatic > Freshwater > Lake | place: Tanzania: Lake...
TCTTACCCCGTTTCGGCGAAAGCGAAAAACTGCTTTTCTCGCCGTTACGTCAATGAGTCGAAATCCCCCATCAAATCTCCGTTCAGAACGATAGGGAAACTGAAGGTTACTAAAGGAGGTTTTATATTGTTCAACACCTCCTCAACCTTCGCCCGCTCTATTATCATCAGTTGTTCTGATTTGCTTAGATTGAAGCCAAGCATATCCGATATGCCGTTGACGAAGGCGTTCAGTTGGTCCGAAGCCTTGTTTGTGAACGGCAGAATGGCTATTTTCTTGATTATTTTTTCATCTTTATCTTCAACAGAAATTGCTTCTACCAAAGTAAAAATGGCTATCAATCCAATAGCCAGCAGAATGGTAAGTTTATTTTTGGAACTCATTTTCATATCTCCTTGAATGTAAGAAACCCGTTTTCTCGGAGAAAACGGGTTTCTGGCATAGCTCTTACCTACTGACAACATAATCGTAGATTAAGTGCGTTGGGAAAGAGACAGCCAATTTAGTTTCTATATTGGCATCAGCGACGGATTCAAAGTTCCCCTGGTATCTTATGCCGATGTCGGTTGCTACATATTGAGTGAAGAAGAAGCGCACGCCGAAGGTGGTCATCCATTCCCTCTCGACCCTTTTCTGTCCTTCTATAGCCTTTAGCCATGCTGTGGCAGCGCTCTTTGCCGTTTCAGTTTCGCCAGCCTTCCACTTCTCTATAACGGCTTTCCTCTCATTTTCTACGGTATCCTCTTTGAACACGGCTGTATACAGAAACTCGAACATTAGCTTGGCTCTGGGCGCAGCCCAAATTTCGAGACCAGCGAAGGGAACGATCGGAGACTCTTCTTTAAGTTCTATCGAACCAAGTTCTTCTCCATCTAACAGATTGGTGATTTTACCGAGGGAAACCATTTCTTCTGAACCATCTCTATACGTAGTGGTTAATTTCGCGCTGTGAAAGTCTATCCCAGCATGGGCTGTAACCCCTCGCCAATTACCATACTTAAAACTTTTACTGGCTACAATATATAGGTCAGCTAATTGCTTCTTGTATGTAACGTCCGGTCTTTCATCTTCCCCGCCAAATGACCTTCGGAAGGCGGCAGAGATGGTGGGTAGATACGTTCCTATCTGCTCAATATTCTCTCCAGGGAAGCAAAACTTAATCCCAACGATAGGGAGATTGCTCAATTTGCTTTTTTCACCTTTAGCCATGCTCAAGATTCCCAGGGTGCCTCCTTCAAATTGGGCGATGTCTCCCAAGCCTATCAATCCCGTGCCAAGAAATTGGAAAACATCTGTTCCGAATATCGCGCTTCCTGAACCATTGATATCAAGTGACCTTGGTGTGTAACCCACCGGAATGGTAAAGAGCCTCGGCGGGTCATAGAATCGAATGGGAGCCACAGCCACTGCTGCCTCCTCATCTCCTACTTCACCCTTCTCTTGAGCGTAAACACCAAAGACACAGCCTACGAGTAAAGTTATTATAGTAAATAGTTTCGTGAATTTCGTTTGCGTAAACATTTTTTGTCTCCTCCTAAAATGCAATGTGATAATTTTATTTAGTAATTTCTAAGATACCTAATTAAGCAAGAAACATACCAACTTCATCTTGCCATCTTGTATTTTATGTGGAGCCCCGATTACACTGGAATAACGCCGATTTCCGGCGTTTGCTCTCATCATCGTAATTCATCACTCGTATGCAATATTTGCAGATTATATCGCGGAAGCAATGCAAAATTTGCAGAGGTGAACCATCCCGAGTTTTCTTTCCGAAGAAATATGTTAGCTTGCTAACCCGGTGATATCGTAACCATAATCCTGAGATTTTTCTATTGATTTTGAGACCAGAATCGTTTATAATGAAGATAATTACAGGAGGAAATGAATATGACATCGAAAGAGAGAGTTTTGACTACATTTGCGAGTCAGGAAGCTGACCGTATCCCAATTAATTATAGCGCAAACCCGGGCATTGACCGCCGGCTAAAGGAACACTTCGGTCTGAAAGCGGATGATTCAGAAGGGTTGCTCCGTGCGCTTGGTGTTGACTTCCGCGGGGTTGGCGCTCCGTATCGTGGGCCGAAACTCCACGAAGATTTTGGTGATAGAAAGGTTGACAACTGGGGAATTCATCGCCGTTGGATTGAACATGAAAGTGGCGGCTATTGGGATTATTGTGATTTCCCCCTTAGGGATGCGGACGAAGAAACGATTGCCGCCTGGCCAATGCCGTCGCCGGATGATTACGATTACGCTGGAATCCGGGAGGCGTGTGAGCGATACAAGGAATTCGCATTGAATGGCGCTGCAGGTTTTGGTGACCTCATAAACGGCAACGGCATGTTGCGCAGTATGGAACAGACATTGGTAGACCTGATTACCGATAACCCGGCTGGTCTGCTATTAGCTGACCGGCGATTCGCTATACAACTTGAGGTGACCGCGCGCATCCTGGAAGAGGCCAGAGGTGGTGTGGATTTCTTGTGGCTGGGAGAAGACCTGGGAACGCAGATAGCACCACTTATCAGTATGCAGATATTTCGCAAACATATCCGCCCGCGTTATCAAAAATTCTGTGACCTTGCCCACGCCTATAATCTCCCTGTCATGATTCACACCTGCGGTTCGAGCAGTTGGGCATACGAGGATTTTATCAAGATGGGGGTTAAAGCCGTTGACACGCTCCAGCCGGAAGCAACGGATATGTCTCCGAGATACCTTAAAGAAAAATTCGGCGGCAGGTTAGCGTTTCACGGGTGCATTTCGACCGCAGGTCCGCTTGCGTTCGGTACAGTTGAGGATGTTATCAATAACGTAAAGGAAACATTGGAAATCATGATGCCGGGCGGCGGCTATTGCTTAGCGCCTACACACGCTATCCAGGACAATTCGCCCACCGCGAACGTGGTAGCCATGTATGAAGCGGCTCACAAGTATGGAAAGTATTCAAGTATGTAAGGAGACTTTTAATGAAGCGATTAAATCTTGGCAAATTATACTATGAGATTAGCAAAGACAATCCTCCTGCTATAAGGATTAATCCTGGGGAAACGCTTGTTGTTGAGACAGAAGATGCGTTTTCCGGTCAAATAAGAAAGGAAGGAGATAGGAGAGATACACAAACCATGCCTCATGGAAATCCGCAATCAGGACCCATCTATGTTGATGGAGCTGAACGAGGAGATACTTTGTCAGTTTACATAGTTGATATTAAACCTTTAATTGGACAAGCAGCTACTCGGACGGCTGGTCCTGGTATGCTTGCAGATTATCTCGGAAAGGATGTGCCGCATGGAACGCGTATCTGCCCAATCAGAGACGGAAAGGTTTGGTGGAGTGATAAAATTACCATTCCTTACGAGCCGATGATTGGCACTATCGGCGCTGCTCCGGAGGAAAAGGTTACTACTGGGCCCGCTGGTCCCTACGGTGGAAATATGGATATCAAGGAAGTAACCATTGGCAACACGCTGTATTTACCTGTTTTTGTTCCTGGCGCGTTACTGCATTTAGGAGATGTTCATGCTGCTCAAGGAGATGGCGAACTTTGCGGCACCGCTTTGGAGATGCCGGCCGAATGCGTCATTACCGTTGACTTAAGCAAAAATAAAACTATTTTTGCGCCGCGAATCGAATCACCAAAAGAGTTGATGACTATAGCAACTGGGCGTCCGATGGAAGTTTCCGTCGCCAAAGCTTATGCGGACATGATTCTTTGGCTTGAGAATGATTACGGTTTTTACCGTTGGGACGCCTATAACCTGTTAACCCAGGTCGGTCGCTTAAGCATAGGCTACTTTGGTATTGGAACTGTTGCAGTGAAGTTTCCGAAGCAATATCTTGACTTTGGCAAATTAAAATGAGATGCAGTCGTAGCCCAACTTTCTAAGTTGGCCAGGAGAGAACTCCATTCGCTCAAACCAAGATAGAATCTTGGGCTAAAGGACAATGTAGGCATTTTAATTAAGGTATCCCTTTAACTCTGACCTTACGAATCTGAAATAGTTTTGTTGACCAGAGGGAAAAAATATGTTAACATTCTGGTTGACTAATTTTGATTTACTCGGATTTAATGACTACCTTGGGTACATATAGAGGAGGTTGAGAGAATGACCATTGTGCGAATCGGTTTAGCCGGTTGCGGTAGTGTGTCGCAGAGGGGATTGTTGCCTCACCTGGCCCAGGAGGACATTCGTCAGTGGTGCGAGCTTTTTGCCGTGATGGACCCAGTACCAGGAAGAGCCAGGGCGACAGCAGAAAAATTTGGCGTGCCGTTATCGTTTGAAGATTATGATGAGATGCTGGCCTCGGAGGTCGATGCTGTAGTTATAGCTTCGCCCATCGGGTTGCATTATGAGCAAGCGATGCAAGCCATCGCCGCTGGCAAACACGTGCATGTAAACAAGACGATGACCACGACAACGGCGGAGGCCGATGAAGTAATCTCAGCCGCCCAGAAAGCGGGTGTAAAAGTGGTTGCTTCTCCAGGGCGCGCCCATCAGCCGTCGATTAGACGGATTAGGGAAATCATCGCAGCGGGTGAGATTGGGAGAGTATATTGGGCGGAGATAGGCGCTTCGTCCAGCGGCCATGAGTTTGAGGGTTTTCGTCAGGCGGATGATATTCTGTCCAATGTCAATCCAGCATGGTACTATAAGCGGCCAGGAGGTGGGCCGATGTATGATATGGCCGTCTACGCCTTGCACACCATCACTGGCATCCTCGGCCCTGTAAAACGGGTGGCCGGGATGTCAGGCATCGGGCTGAAAGAACGGATGTTTAAGAACCAGAAGATAGAAGTAGAGATGGACGACAATACCCATCTGCTCCTCGACTTTGGCGACAACGTTTTCTGTTTGCTCTTCTCAAGCAACAGCTACGACGGCCCAGGCCATTCCTTCTCTGTGCCCTTCATCTCCGGTAGCGAGGGGGGAATCACCACGAGTCGTGAGGGTCTGGAAATCTGGGGACGGAACGTTGAAGGGTGGCGACGCGTAGAAGTCCCTGGTTCTGATATGCCTTTCATCTTTGGGCAACACCTTGAGTTGCCGGAACGTCACGTCTATTCGGATATCATGCATTTAGTGGACTGCGTGCTCTGTGACAAAGAACCGGCTATCAGCGCCGAACATGCACGCCATGTAATTGAGATTATTGAGTTAGGGTACAAGGCGGCTGAGACAGGCCAGGCACAGAATATGACCACCACTTTCTCCCCTCGCGAACTAACCGTCGGTCTTTATTAATACATAACGTCATTTAGGCATGTTTCAAATTTTCTCAAAAATTAGTTGATGCGTGATGCGTGAAACGTGATACGTGATATGAGGTTTTATCACTCTTCACGTTTCACGTTTAAATGTAAACTATTTTCTGAAACATGCCCAAATATTGCAGAAATCAGGAGGACAGTCATGAAAATCTCTATTCGTGCATCTCTGCGACCAGTTCGGGGTAGCGATGTTCACCCCTTGAAATGGGCGTTTGAGGAGGGTAAAAAACTTGGCTTTGATGGCCTGGAACTTTGTATGCAAGCCGGCGCAGGGACTTTTGATTTAGCTGGCTCCTGGACACAAGAATCGGTAGCATCAGTCAAGGCGCTCTGCGAGCAGGACAAAATGTCCATCTATTCCCTTTCCAGCGACTGGGCTTGGACCTATGCTTCCTTCTTTCCCAGGTTGAAAGGGTGGGGACGGGGCGTAGAACTCATCGCCGACGATGCAAAGTTGGCAAAGGAACTGGGCGCCCATACCATCTTGATGCACTTTGCCACCAGTAAGGGCTCCTGGGAGGATTGTAAAGGTTTGTTGAAGGATGTAGCTATGGTCGGCGAGGATACCGGAGTTGCGCTTGGCTATGAAGCGAATATTTGGGAGCGTTTAGGTTTCGGTGGTCTGGATTCGCTCTGTCGCATGACGGACGAGGTGGGTAGCTCTTATTTTGGTGTGTATCTGCATAACGCCTATCCTCGCGCCGGGCTTCCGCTCCATGAGGAGGTAGTGAAAGCGGGGAAGCGTCTGGTAAAAGTTATGCATTCCTCCTCGCTGCTATCGGGCCGGGTAGAAATCGACTTTGAGACAGCTTTCGCCGCCATGAAAACTTACTTCTCCGAAGGAGTCTATACCTTTGAAGTTCCCTGGGAGGAGGCAGAGGAGAACAAGAAACTTTTAGATGAGATGATAGCCCGGTATTGGTAGCGCATACCCTTTGTAACCGCATTTTTCTTTTTTTGCGGTTCACCAAGTAATTCGGTAAGCGTTATGGCTCCGTACTGATGTAAGGCCGTCTACTTTGATTGCGGTTGTGGTCATACAGTCGAGTGCTGGTATAAACCCCGTCAACCTCTAATTACGCGGGCTTCCGCCATCGTGCTGGTCTTGCTTTAAGACCAACTATCTCAGGCGACGCTTTTCACATTGCTACCGCCCTTTCTCGCGGCGTTACAACTTTTGCAACGCTGGACGAAAATTTTCTGAAAGTTGATGGCATTACAGTTTACACTTGCTTGCCATTGTGATAAAATAATAGTGATTTCAATGTACGAAATGAAAGATTTTCCGCTAAGTATACAGGAACTATTGAAAAAGAGGGGATGGACCTGGCCACCTGATGAAAAACTTAAAAAGAAGATGAATGAAGCCGCTAAACGTGCCGCTGGCAGTGTCCATGTTGAACCAGACCTTTTGCGCGACCTATTTCGCGATAGGGGTATTGATTATGGCGATGAAGTCTGGGAAAAACATAAGAAGAAACGACGCTTCGATATCGAGTGTGGTAACCAAATACGTGAAGAGTGGTAAGTGAATAGTGATGAGTAATGAGTGATGAGTAATTTCTCGCACTCATTACTTATTACTCATTACTAATTGCTTTTCACATTGCTACCGCCCTTGCTCACGGCGTTACAACTTTTGCAACTTTAGACGAAGATTTTCTGAGAGTTGATGGCATTACAGTTTACACCTGCTTGCTATACTCACGGTTTTCAATAATAAGAGATTTTTATTATAACACTTATGATTAGAGCCGCTGATAGTCAGACCGCGCTGATTTTTGCAATGTCACATCAGCGTTGTCTGAGAATCAGCGGCTATAAACCATGATTCTCCGAGCCAAATATGTTTTACCCGATAGTGAACAATTAATCGAAAATGGCGCTGTGCTTATCGCCGAGGATAAAATTATTGACAGCGATGGTTATCCTTCGATGAATTACAGTAAGTCAGAGAAAGTCTATGATTTTGGCGAAGCTGTTATTCTGCCGGGCTTGGTGAATGCTCACACTCACTTAGAATTAACTAATATTCACGGACAGGTCAAGCGAACAGAGAATTTGGCGGACTGGTTGATGCAATTGATGAAAATTCGAGACTGGAACGAGCGAGTAGTCGAACAAGCAATATCAGTAGGAATTGCTATGAGCCTCGCCGGCGGCGCCTCGACTGTCGCGGATATTACCAACAGCGGATGGTCAGTCGGAACATTGAAACGAAGTTCGATTAGAAAGTTGGTATTTTATGAAGCAATCGGTTTTGAACAGAGGCGTCTGCCTCAAGCTATTGCCAATTTATCCGCAAATCTCGACGCCGTTAAGCCAGATGCGCTGCTTACGTTTGGGATTTCGCCCCATGCGCCCTATTCCGTCGCGGCGGATTTATACCGTAAATGCCGTGATATTGCCCTTTCAAGAGCCCTTCTTATGTGTACTCATTTAGCAGAATCGCAGAGCGAACATGAATTTCTGATGTCGGGCACAGGGCCATTTCGGGACTTGCTCAAGAAACTTGGAATTTCCGTGGATGACTGGCATCTGCCGCGTCAAACGCCTGTCGAATACATGCGCTCTCTGGGAATTTTAGATTGTAGCCCGCTTCTTGCGCATTGCAATTATCTGAAAGAATCTGACATACAATTGCTGCAAGCGTCCAACGCCAGTGTGGTCTTCTGTCCGCGTAGCCATAACAATTTTTATCACCGCAATCATCCATTTGAGAAATTAATGAAAGTTGGCGTGAATGTCGCTTTAGGCACAGATAGCCTTGCCAGCAATGATTCCTTGAGCATGTTGGATGAACTGAAATTTCTACATAAAGCGCAAACTAGTACGCCGCCCGAAACGTTATTTTCTATGGCAACGCTAAATGGCGCAAAAGCTCTCAAATTGCATAGGCAAATCGGAGCGTTACAGCGAGGGTGGCAGGCAGATATTATCGCAGTTCAAATCCCTCCGATTGCCGAGTCCGCAACTCATGGCATGACACTAAAAAGAAAGGTAATTGAAAAAGTTCTGGGGGATGAATCTCAAAACATATTTACTATGGTAGCAGGTGAAATTTGTTATAACCGTGAATAGAAACCGAGTTTTTCGGAAAAACTCGGTTTCTGATTCTTTCTACAAGGAGATTAACTATGAAAAAAGGCATTTGTCTCGGTTCGGTCCCTGGTAAATCATTGGAGGAACGGTTTAAATTAGCCAAAAGCGCGGGGTTTGATGGTATCGAAATCGGCCCGCTTTCCAATGCCGAAGAGCGAAAGGAATATAAATCGCTTGCAGATACTGTGGGGTTGGAAATACATAGTGTCATGAATCAAGTTCATTGGTCGCTTCCGCTTACCGACCCAGACCCTGAAGTGCGCAAGAAATCCGTTCAGGGTATGATAGCTTCTTTGGATACAGCACGCGCCGTCGGCGCAGATGCAGTATTGTTGGTTCCCGCCGTTGTCACCGAAAATGTGCCGTATGACGTCGCATACAAGCGGTCACAGGCGGAAATCAGACCGATTATCAAGGAAGCTGAGGCGCGCAATGTGCTCATCACAGTTGAGAATGTCTGGAACAAGTTTTTGCTCAGTCCTCTTGAATTTGCTCGATATGTGGATGAATTTGAGAGCAATTATGTACAAGCGTATTTCGATGTCGGCAATATCGTCATCTTTGGATATCCTGAACAATGGATTCGCATCCTCGGCAAACGCATCCAAAAAGTCCATGTGAAAGGCTTCAATGCCAATGAACGCCGCTTCACCTACCTCATCGAGGATTGCACAATCAACTGGAACGCCGTCATGGAAGCATTTCACGCAGTCGGCTATGATGACTATATGACGGCGGAATTACCCGTCAATCGGGATGACCCAGAGGGAACAGTCTATAATATCAGCAAGGATATGGATAAAATTATCAAAGGGCAGTGATGTGTATAGTAAGTGACGAGTAATCTCAAATTTAAGTCCGTGATACGTTTTACGCTTCACGTTTCAAGAATAAAATGTTCAGTCAAGTCATTGGTCATCACCAAAATATAGAATTGCTTCAGAATATCTTGAGGACTAATAAGGTCGCAAATGCGTATCTGTTTGCCGGCCCGCCCAATATCGGTAAAGAATTTGTCGCCGTCAATTTTGCCAAAGCGCTAAATTGTATAGAGGGAAGTGGCGGACACTTCTCCTACGCGGATGCCTGCGATAAATGTATCTCTTGCAGAAAAATTGACGACAGTAATCATCCTGATGTACGGATAATCCGCCCTGAAGGCGCGTGGATGAAAATAGACCAGATTCGCGGATTGCAAAGGCAGATTTCACGTAGACCGCTGGAGGGGCGTTATAAAGTTTACATACTGACCGATGTTGAACGAATGAATCTCCCGGCGGCAAATAGCTTTCTAAAAACGCTTGAAGAACCACCTGGAGCCGCGGTATTGATATTATTAACATCAAACTATAACGCTCTGTTGCCGACTATTCGGTCCCGATGTCAGCTTGTCCGCTTTTTCCTTACTCCGCCTACAGTGCTGCAAAATCAACTAGTTGAAAAACTAAAACTCACAGAGACGAAAGCCAGGCAGATAACTTTACTTTCTGGTGGAAAAGTTGGCAAAGCTCTGGAACTGGTGAAGAAAGAGGATATAAATGCTGAATCCAATATACCTGATATTTTGCAGCGCCTTCAGCTTATCGAGATATTTAAAATTGCGGAAGAGTTGAATAATCAACCTGAAAGTTTGGATATTCTCTTGACCTGGCTTAGAGATATACTTTTAGTCAAACAAGGTTGTAACGCGGAAATCTTAACCTATCCCGATAAATTCAGTGAGCTTGCGCGACTTGCTTCGGGTTATTCCAGAATCCAGCTTCAAGACGCTATACGAACTATCATGGAGACGAAGAACCTATTGCAACGAAACATAAATTCTACTTTAGCGTTAGAGGTTATGGTGTTGAGGTTGATACGGCTACGTGGGGCAGGCATTCTTGCCTGCCAACAACCATCGCAGACGCAGACAAGAATGTCTGCGCCACAAAGTACAGACCAGTGAAAAGTATAGAAATTGTCAAAATTTATATTCCAGAAGAACACTGTAAATATTACGACTCCAACGGTGTCGAACTGCACGTGAGTGATTGGTGTGTTGTGGAGGGTGAATATAGCGCTGAGGTTGGTAAAGTGCTGTGGAAATATAAAATACCGTCCACAAAAGGCCTAACATCAATGTTCAAAGTGTTGCGTAAGGCGACTGAGGAAGAATGTCAACGCGCTGAGGAGAATCGAAGCAAAGCGCATCAAGCATTTATAATCTGTCAAAAGAAAATCGCCGCACGCAATTTACCGATGAAATTGTCTACGAGCAAGTACACTTTGGATGACGAGCGCATCATCTTTTATTTTATTTCTGAGCGACCAGTCGATTTTCGGAACCTGGTCAGAGACTTAGCCAAAACATTTCACAAACGCATCGAATTAATTCATATCGGCGTGCGCGATGAGGCTGCGATGATAGGCGGATGCGGACATTGCGGCAAGCCACTCTGCTGTACAACATTTATCCAGGATTTTCACTCTGTTGCCATAAGAATGGCAAAAAATCAGGATATGACTTTGGCACCCGAGAAAATATCTGGCGTCTGTGGACGATTATTATGTTGCCTTCAATATGAAAATGAGTGGTACATCGAAGCGCAGAAAAGAATGCCAAAGTTAAAATCCCGCGTGAGAATACCGCGGGGTTCAGGTGTTGTCGAGGAAGTCAACTTATTCAAAGAGACGGCGCGGGTGCATTTAGACAAAGGCGAAGTGGTAGAATTAAAGGCGAAAGATATTAGACCATTAAGACAAAAAAGAGGAATAGTCTAAAGAGCCGCTGATTGTCAGACAACGCCGATTTATAGAATGCACAAAATCAGCGCTGTCTGTTCGCTTCGCTCAGTGGTTTACTTCGTAAACCACTAAATCAGCGGCTATATTTAAGGAGAAAAATATGAAAGAAAAGTTTTACCTAACCAGTTCTATATTATACATCCATCAACTGCCGCATCTCGGAAATTCCTTTGAGCTTATCGGGATTGATGCACTGGCGCGCTATAAGCGTTTAGCTGGAGACGACGTCTTTTTCCTCACAGGAAACGATGAGAACTCGTTAAATGTAGAACGCAAGACGCGTGAGTTAAACCTTGACCCGCAAACATACTGCGACCAGATGGCTGAAGGAATCAAGGAGATTTGGCAAGCGCTAAATATTTCTTATGATGATTTTATTCGCACCACTGACGAACGGCATATTCGAACCTGTCAGGAGCTTTTTCAACGAGCTTATGACAATGACGATATTTACAAAGATTACTATAAGGGTTGGTATTGTGTTTCGTGTGAAGCATTTTACACTGAAGATGATTTGACAGAAGACAAAAAATGTCCGACGCATAACTTCGAGCCTGAATGGGTTGAAGAAGAAAATTACTTTTTTAGACTTTCCAAATATCAAGCTAAATTGCTTCAATACATTGAGCAAAACCCGGATTTTATCCAGCCGGAGATTCGCCGCAACGAAATGGTCAACTTTATCAAAAGAGGTCTGAAGGATTTTAGTGTATCACGGGCTTCGACGAAATGGGGCATCCCAACCCCGATTGACCCGAATCAGCGCATCTATGTTTGGTTCGACGCCCTGATAAACTACCTTTCAGGTATTGGCTATATCGACGACAAAGAAAAATTTGCACATTATTGGCCTGCCAACCTGCACGTCATCGGCAAAGATATAACACGGTTTCACTGCATTTACTGGCCGGCGATGCTAATGTCAGTGGGGTTGCCATTGCCTAAAACGGTTTTTGGACATGGATGGGTTCACTTAGAGGGGGAAAAGATGAGCAAATCCAGGGGGATTTATATTGACCCCATAGCTGCGGTTAAAGAACATGGCGCTGACTCGATTCGGTATTTCTTGTTGCGTGAGGTGCCATTCGGCGGTGATGGGGATTTCTCCTGGCCAAAGTTTATCACGCGCTATAATGCTGATTTAGCTAACGATTTGGGCAATCTTCTAAATCGCACTCTCAATCTGGCAAAGCGCAATTTTGACGGTAACATCCCACAACCGGCGGAACAGCAAGAAGGGCCTGATACCGAGTTAATAGAGTTAGCCTTGAACATTCCTAAAAGAGTCGATGAGTGTATGAACAAGCTGGCATTCAACAATGCGCTGGAAGCTATCCTGGAACTGGTGCGCCGCGGCAATAAGTATATCGACGAAACCGCGCCCTGGCAATTGGCTAAAGAGGGCAATACCGAACGCCTGGGTACAGTATTGTATAACTGCCTTGAGACTTTGCGTTTCACTGCCTTATTGGCCTCACCATTTATGCCAGAGTCCGCGAATGAAATCCGCCGTCAGATGGGATTAAGCGAGGAATTTTCCGCAGAAGAAAACCTTGAGAACTTGAAAACATGGGGAAAATTGCCGTCGGGTATACCTCTCGGCGAACCCAAACCTATATTTCCACGCATTCAGGTCAAGAAAGAGGAAAAACCCGAGACGAAAAAAGAAGTCGATACTGAAAGCCTCATCACGATGGACGATTTTAGAAAGGTTGACCTGCGCGTGGCAGAAGTTCTCTCGGCGGAAAAGGTCGAAGGTGCAGATAAACTTCTCAAGCTACAAGTTGATGTCGGCCATAACGAAAAAAGGCAAATAATCGCCGGAATAGCAGAACATTACGCGCCCGATGACCTCGTCGGCAAAAAGATTATTTTGGTGGCAAACCTGCAACCCGCCAAAATCCGCGGCATTGATTCCTACGGCATGCTATTGGCAGCGGTGAGTAAAAATGATGTTGCAGTAGTGACCCTTGATAAAGATGCGCCATTGGGTGCAAGGGTGAGATGATTCAAGTGAAACGTGAAAGGAGGATACTCCCTCTTCTCCTTTATTTCAAAACGAGCAAACTGTATGCTCTACTTCAAATTCTTCAAAGGAGTGAGGCTTCATGTCAAATGAGACAACCAATGCAGTCGATGTTCAACTGCTCGCCACGGAGACGCTTCTCAAACCCATATCTACAGAAGGAGTTCGCTGGCTGACGGCGGGTGACCTTCCGCTAATTCAGGCGTATTGGTGGGCCGACGTCGAACCCTGGACATTAGAGGAGTGGTGTGACCTGGCGGCACAGGGCTATCGTTACTGCGGCTTAATCATAGACGGCAAGCTGGTGTCTATGTGCGGCGTTGAGGAACGCAACGCAACGGAATGGGAAGTTATCGCAGTGGGGACGCGGCCGGACTGCCGACGGCGGGGCTATGCCAGGCAGGTCGTGGCATTCGCAGCGCAGAGCATTGTTGCTGCTGGACGAGTGGCGACATATACCGCGCGCTCCACAAACGTGGCTTCCCAGCGCACCGCCGAGGCAGTTGGTTTTATACGACGAAGCGAAGAAAAAGAAGGGGGGAAATCTATAAATCGGAATTCTGAATAAACGGAATTGGAAGACTGAATAGCCGATTTGGATAACTTTGATAATTAGCGCCGTCTGGTAATCAGCGGCTATATAGAATAACATCAGGAAGGTGAATTCAAGATGAAAGCAGTTTTGGAAGATATTCAAAAACAACGCGTTGCTTTGTTATTAGAACGCGAAATTGGTCGAAGAATTGAAGATTTGATTCCTAAGATACAACGCCTGGCGCAACAATTCGCTATCGGTGAAATTAACGAAACATCACCTCTAAGAAATATCCTAACTGTCGCTACGCAGGTTGGAAGCGGCGTTGAAACTACCAAAAATTACATTCTCTACCAACTTGGACGAAGTGGTAGCAGTAAAATCTGGCAGCAAAGAGCAGATAATAAACGGTTTGGGGTAGCCGTAGTCGAAATACTTGATAACATTAAAGGCGATGCAGAAGAAATCATTGAAGCTATTGAAAAGGAATGTAAAATTGAGAATGGTAAATTACCCAATCGTACAGATTGGGTGAAAGAGGCGCATTTGAAATTGATGCAACTGTATTTGGGAAATTTGGGACGCTATCATGCCTTCTTGAAAAGCGAAAGAACTCGCGGCGGTAGAGAATAGCGAAGGAAAACCGAAAGGAGGTGACTGGTGTTTTTCTCGTAATAGGGCTAAAGGAAAGGAGGCTAGAGGGCAAGGAATTATTAGCCCTCTTGCCCTCTTGCCTCCTCTGGGAAAAACAAAAGAGTATGTTCCATCAATTTTCTTCACGTTTGACATTAAGTGGGACGCTTATGGCAAAAACCGCGCTACGAATCGGAGCCGGAAGAGCCATTACCCCTATTGAACCGGATTTGCCTGTCGTCAAAGATTCGTTAGGACGACCCTACATTCCAGGTTCAACTTTTAAGGGCGTGTTGCGAAGTTATGTGGAAAGCATTGTCAGAAGCGCTAATCCTGATAGGCGATTCGCCTGTGATACTAACAATGAAAACGAATGGTGTATAACCAAAGAGGAAATTAAAAAACTTAAAGACGCCACGCCGGATGATAAAACTCTGACCGATGAAATTCTCAAAAGACTTTGTATGGTTTGCCAGTTGTTCGGTTCACCCTGGATAGCATCAAAGGTTCAAACGCGTGACCTGTATGTATTAGAGGAAACGTGGTTTGGGCAGTATCAGGATAGAGACGGAGTGGCTATTGACCGCGATACCGAAACATCATCGGAAGGTAAACTTTACGATTATCAAGTTGTGCCGGCTGGCGTTGTGTTCCAATTTTCAGCTACGGTTGATAACGCTGAATCCTGGCAATTGGGGATGTTATACGTCGGGCTTTCAGCTTTTGAACGTCAAAAACTGACCGTCGGCGGAGGCGCCAGCCGTGGATTAGGACTTGTAGAGTTAAAGCTGAATGAACAATATTATTTATTTGGTGAAGAGGAACTATTGAAATCTATCGAAGATGAACATTATCCTGGCAAACCAGCTACGAATTTGCGCGAAGGGTGGGTCAAAGAGTTTTTGAAAAAACTTAGCAGGTAAGAAAGGAAGGTAGTCACCATTTATTACTTTGGTTTTGCAAAGAAGGAAAAGGGCAAGAAGGCTAAACGGCTAGACGGCAAAACGGTTAAACGGCTGATTTTCCCTACGACCGTCTTGCCGTCTTGCCATCTTGCCGTTTTCCCACTTTGCCATTCACTTTATAAACAAAGCATTAGATGGTGAGTAAGAAATGAGGAATAAAGCATGCATAAACGCATTGTTAATGAAGCAATAATTGAACTTGAAATCAGTCCTGCTGGCCCGATATTGGTGGAATCCGGTGGGCAAGGGGCTGACCCGACAAAGCCTGATATGGAATTTGTGGAAACTTACCACGCCGGAGGCAAAACTGTTTATCTTCCCGGTTCATCACTCAAAGGCGCTTTGCGTTCCCATTGCGAACGTATTGTGCGGAGTGTAGGCTCTGACCGGCATGTTGATAGTGGCGTCTGGTCATGTGACCCATTGGACGATAGAAGCTATTGTCGCAGAACACTCAACGGCAGAAATTCTCAAACAATCTACCGAGAATCATGCACCATCTGCAAATTATTCGGCAGCACCCAAATGGCTTCTCATTTGCGCATTTACGACGCCTATCCGACCAAGCCGCAAGAAATTATACTTGAGGAACGGAATGGCGTTGCCATTGACCGGGTATTCGGTTCAGTTGCTGTTGGCCCCTTCAATTATCAGGTTGTTACCGCGGGAACATTCGTTACGAAGATTTACCTTAAAAATTTCATCACCGCGCAATTAGGACTATTAGCCTTAACCATTCGAGATTTCGATGAACAGCGTGTAGGTATAGGATTTGCCAGGACGCGAGGCATGGGGCAAATATATATGAAAGCTAAAAGCATTGAAATTATCTATCCCGCCGCGATTATCGAAAACGAGCGTATAAAAACCCTTGGAGTCACGAATTCCGCCAAAGTGGAAGACGTGTTTGGAAAACAGCATCGTACTTATCCTCCCAACGAAATTTTAGGCGCAGGTTGTTTCGTCGTCAACCATGAAAACTACGGATATCCTTCCAATGACAGAATTTCTGTTTCAGTCACCGCCAGTGCAGATGAATTTGGCTTCGGAGTGATACAAAAGTTTGCCGATGAACGGCAAATTGTAAATCTCTGGCGCGCTTGCGTCGGCGCCTTTAGGAACCTTGTCGAGGGGAGGGTAGGTTGATGTCTAAAAATAAAGCATTCGTCGGCATACGCACTATTCCCTCTGTTAAAGAATTGCATGAACTACTTAAAAAACTTTTCAAAAAAATTTTTCAAAAGAACGAAGTTTATTACCTTTTGCAACAGAGTAACAAAATCGATGAAATTCGGCACGGCCTGCCCAACCTTGACCAATTGCAAAAATTCGCAGAAGGACGTGCTTTTGATGTGAACATAGAGTTGCGCTGGAAGCGGGTTGAGGAATGGTGGAATCTGCTGGTGTTAAGCGATGCAAAGGCGGTCAAAAATTTCAGCCCATTAGAAGTAGACGTTGAATGGGACGTACAAAATGGTAAGGATTGCTACTTGGCGGGAAGGTGGAATCAAAAACTCGGCAAATGGATTGCTCCACACCTAAAGCGCGAACTCGAATATCCAACCTTCGGTAAACCTGATATGGACAAAATCAAGCCCATGGTTGAAACCGTCAATTATCGGGAGAAAAATACGAAGACGATTCGATTTGTTCGCCTTAAACGGGTGAATATTAAGCGGAAATGAGTGGAAAAAGATAAAGGCGAAAGGCGAAAAGCGAAAGAAAAGCCACGAAAGTCACACGAAAGTAACCTGAAATACCGCATTCTCTTAAATCTTTCTTTCACTTTCCCCTTTCGGAAACTTCCCCTTTCCCCGTTCCACTTTTCCAACTAACTATTCACCCTTAACTTGATGCGTATGGGGGTGGTGAAAAGTTTTCACAACCCATACCCCCCTTTATTAAGGGGGACTTCACAACTTGCGATTTTGGTCGGGGTCTAAATCCCCGTCCACATACGCATCAAGTTAAGACCAAATCCGCAGGTATAATGCTGTTCCTCACCCTTGACGGGGGAGGCCAGGTGGGGGTGAAATCGGTGCTCTCGATTATGTTCACCCTCCCCTAACCCCTCCCGTCGAGGGAGGGGAATTGAAAAAAGACACTTAACTTGATGCGCATGTGGGGTGCCCTGTATTCACCCCCACCTAGCCTCCCCCGTCAAGGGGGAGGAATTGTGTAATTCTTACAAAATGGGTCTTAAGTTGATACATATGCCCTGGCCCCCCACAACCCCCCTACCCCATCCCCCTTATCAAAGGGGGGCAGGGGGGTTGTGATAAGGGGGATTAAGGGGGAATATAAAATCACTCATCACATATCACATATCACGCTTTTAATTTCCCCCAGGAGACTGCCAGCTTGTCTTTCGGCAAAACCGCCTTTGCCGCCGCTAAACCCTTTATCTCCTTTTCGGATAAGCCGCGTGTCCAAACCATTGCTTCGTCAATTGCGCCATCTATATATCGGTCATAATCAACCCAACCAAGATACACGTCATCATTGGTTACCACGATGTCCCCTTTTTTTGCTACCGAGGCATCCTGGTTACCATCCACATAAACAATATGACTTGAACCATCATATACCGCCGCCACATGAACCCAATCACCGATATACTTATTGAGATTTGCTTTTCCCACCACCCATTCTTGAGGTTGAGGGCCATAGAGATAGCTTTGTAAATTTCCCTTTTCGTTTATGGTTAAGTAGTAGACGTGTGCTTTCCCGATGACCGTACTGGTCAATTTCCAGTCTCCTCCATCATAGATAGAACTCAGCTTAACCCAGGCGCACATGGTAACTCCTTTGGTGGCGTTTAGGGTAGCGCTACTTAGAATTTTAACTTTTCCTTTTTCCTTAGACCTTAATTCTAAAGCGCCTCCCAAAACCCCAGTAACCCAATTACCTTTGCCCTCAATTTTGCCGTCATTGCCATTTCCACTTGCGTCCTTAACAGCCTCACCTGCGCCATCGTCAAGCAGCCAATGTCCAGCTAAATCTTTTTCGGAGATTCCTTCGCGGCAAATACCAAGTAGAAGGAAGCATCCAGCAATGATAAGAATGATGCAAGAAAATACGTTTTTTCCTCTTTTCATATTTTTACCTCCGTATGATACTGATAATAAGTATAGCCTCTCTTTGAATTCTCGTCAAGATAAAATTGATTTGAAAAATCTCAGGCAATGTGATATACTTAAACCAAAGCATGGTAAAAATTTTCACGAAAGAAGTCGATTGTGTATTATGGTGATGATATGAAGACCTGGCACCAAATAATCATTGGAGATTCAAGACAGATGAGAGAAGTCGAAGATGAGGCAGTTCATCTTATTATTACCTCGCCCCCCTATTGGCAACTAAAAGACTATGGAGATAAAAGACAGATAGGTTTTAATGACAGTTATGAGGAATATATCAACCATCTTAATTTGGTCTGGAATGAGTGTCATAGGGTTCTACACAAAGGCTGCCGTCTGTGTATTAACATAGGAGACCAGTTTGCCCGTTCTGTTTATTATGGAAGGTATAAAGTTATTCCGATAAGAACTGAAATAATCAAATTCTGTGAAAGTGTGGGCTTTGATTATATGGGGGCTATTATCTGGCAAAAAGTAACTACATGCCATACAACGGGCGGGGCCACTGTAATGGGGAGTTTTCCCTTTCCAAGAAACGGAATCCTTAAGTTAGATTATGAATTTATTTTAATTTTCAAAAAATATGGGAAACCGCCATGGGTGAGTAAAGAAGCGAAGGAACAGTCAAAATTAACAACAGAGGAATGGAACCAATATTTTACTGGTCATTGGAATTTTCCAGGCGAAAAGCAGGATAAACATTTGGCAATGTTTCCTGAAGAATTACCCAAACGCCTTATTAAAATGTTTAGTTTTGTCGGCGATACGATTCTTGACCTCTTTCTTGGAAGTGGGACGACGTCCTTAGCGGCCAAAAATCTACATAGAAATTCCATTGGGTATGAAATAAATGAGGATTTTCTACCAATCATAAAAGAAAAAGTCGGAATAAAAATAGGTGATATTTTCCATAATGCAGATTTTGAGATTATCAAACAACAAGAAGGAAAAATAGACTTTAAGGAGGACATTGGTAAATTACCTTATATCTTCAAAGACCCAATAAAATTCGATAAAAAAGTGGACCCAAAGAAGTTAAGATTCGGTTCAAAGATTGATGATTCTTATTCGGATAGAGAAAAATATTATACAGTGAGAGAGATACTCACTCCGGGAACGTTGATATTAAATAACGGTGTAAAAATTAGATTGCTTGGTGTGAAGGAGAATCCAGAAAAAAATAGTGAGGCATTAAAATTTTTAAGAGAAAAAACACATGGGCAAAAAGTATTCTTGAAGTTTGACTCAGTAAAATACGATGGAGAGAATAACTTGCTTTGCTATCTTTATTTGTGGAACAAGACTTTTTTAAATGCCCATTTGATTAAAAATGGTCTGGTTGATGTAGATACCACTTTGGTATATCAATATAAATCTAAATTTTTAGAATATAAAAAGGAGACCCAAAATGGATGAATCAAAATGGATTTGTGAAAGATGTAGAAGAGAATATGATTTAGAAGAGGGAGAAGGCTGGGTTACTCTTGTTGAAGAAGAAGATTCTTTAGGCAAACTCACTTTAAAGGAGCCTTATGATTGTGTTTGCTATGAGTGTGAGGACTGGTTTACTTCGTAAACACAGCAGATGAACTACTTGCTATTGTAGAGAAATGCGATAAACAATGTCATAATTGTGAAGCTACAATGGTTTGGGGTTTATCTATTATGGATTGTCTTAAGTTTCAGCTTAAGTTTGAGCTTATAGAATTGCCTCAACGACAGCCACCAAAGAAAGACAGTTTAGAGGAGGCGCAAGAAATTCTAAGCATATTTCATAGGTTCTCGATGATAGATGCTTATAGTAAGCTTCCGCATGTATAGGGCTTGATTCCGAATCAACCTGAGAAGTGATATATCAGCAAGAAGCTGTATAAATTCAATGGAGAAAATAATGGCAAAAGAATGGGTATTGAATCAGTCAATGAATAGGTGGGGACTGAATAAAAAGCGTTCAGTCGGCCCTGTTTCAGAATTGATTAGAAAATGTGTTCCAAGAAATATAGAGGATTGGAAAAAATATTATTATGAGAATGTCCACTCGGAAGAATACTTGGAAGAACTTGGTAGAAAACTTTATACGAAAATTACCGAAGTTATTCAGCATGAGGTTTTGGAAGTAACCGAAGAAGACTGTATAGACTACATAAAAGAAGTAGTCATAAAGAGAACCTTTGATGGGTACATGACCGAAATTCAAACCATATACGGTCAACTGCAAAATACTCTCGGCATGCCTGTAAAACCAGCTCCAGATGAATGGGATAGACTTTACAATGTGGATTTTTTCATAGAGGTCAATGATAAATATATTGGACTGCAAATAAAACCCGTTACTTTCGAGCACACCGTCGAGGACTACAAATGGAAAGAAATGCAAGAGACAACCCATCTTAATTTCCAGAAAAAATTTGGTGGGAGAGTTTTTACTGTATTCTCCGTTAAAGTAGGAAAACAGAAGATGATAAAAAATTTAGAAGTAATAGATGAGATTAAAACTGAGATTGAGAAACTACGACTCTCAAGGAGGTTTTGAATGAAACTGTTGATTGTTTCTGGAACACGTGGCGGCGATATGGAACGATTGCGTGCCGTTGCGCCTGATGTCGAATTTATTGTCGCAAAAAATAAAGAGGAGGCCATTGAGAAAATTCCGGATGCCGATGCTGCTTATGGTGGCGGGTGGTTAGACCGTGACATCTTTTTGGCTGCAAGCGAAAAGTTGCGCTGGGTACAAATCGGCGGCGCGGGCGTAGACGCCACTCTTTACCCGGAAATGGTGGAAAGCGATGTAATTTTAACCAACGCCAGCGGCGCTTTTGATATTCCTATTGCTGAACACGTCTTCTCTATGATTTTATGTTTCTCGCGTGGTTTGAATATGTTCATCCGACATCAATTGGAGGGCGTTTGGCGCGGGACGTCTTTAATGCAATTGGCGGGGCAAACAATTTTGATTATCGGTTTGGGTAATATTGGTCTTGCCGTTGCTCAACGGGCGCATGGGTTTGAGATGAGGATATGGGCGATTGACCCAATGGCCACGGGGAAACCGGATTATGTCGAACGGCTTGAGAAGCCGGATAAGCTTCATGACCTGTTGCCCGAGACGGATTTTGTCGCCATCTGTTGTCCACTTACTAAAGCGACGTTCAAGATGATAGGCGAAGCTGAATTTCAGAAAATGAAGCCTTCCGCGCATATCATTAACATCGCGCGCGGAAAAATCATTGATGAAGCGTCGTTAATCCGCGCTTTACAGGAAAAACGCATCGCCGGCGCGGGTTTAGATGTGTTTGAGCAAGAGCCGCTTCCAGCGGATAGTCCATTGTGGAAAATGCCCAACGTCATTATCACAAGCCACGCCGCCGGCGCTTCACCTCCAACAGGTGAGCGAAGTTTTCAGATTTTCTGTGAGAATCTGAGGCGGTTTGTAGCCGGTGAACCGCTAATTAATGTGGTGGATAAAAGAGCGGGATTTTAAACTTCAGTCAAGATAATTGCGACAAGTCGGGGAAGGATGGAATTCTTCCCTTCCTTATCTTTTATTCATCTACTGGTTCGTTTCTTAATTCCGTATAGGGTTTATGGGGCAATAATCATAACGTAGCGGCGTGCCTCCGTGCCGCCAGCCAGTTGTCGCCACTGAGGGACGACGCTACGGGATTTCCACTCAGGTGAAAACCCTATACGAATTTAAAAAATAGACCACTACTTGTGCTCTCAAAACTCAGGAAGGCCAGGGTTTTGATTGATTAAAAAGAGAAGGGGTTGTTTACAGTCATGAGCGCAAATAATTATGAACAGCGTGACGACTACAAAGCCATTGTAAAAAATGCCGCGCTTGACGAAAAGACTTTTCTGAAGCTGACATTGAGTAAGAAGCTCAATGAGGACGCTACTCCATGGATTAAAATTAGTGTGCGCCCGGTTCTCATTAAGGGACACAGGCAGATGCAGTTTTCGTATTTCGACCCGAAGAAGAATATAACCAAGAACTTTACTGAGGATGAACTGCAGAAACATTTGGATGAGGTTCTCACGCTTCCCTTCACCCAGATTCACGTGCAGTCTACATCAGGTGATATTCATATAAGAATCACACAGAAGGGAAAAGTGTTAATCTCAAGGGGGAAAAGCTCGCGCAAGGAACTGGAACCTATCCTTTTACACAACCGCGTGAAGCGTTATCCATTGTCCGCGAATAGCCCAGATGCCTTCCTTGAAGCCATTGGCATAATGGACAAACAGGGCAAGGTCAAATATTCGATGCAGGGAAAGTTTAAGCAGATTAATGAATTTTTAAGAATAGTGCAACAGGCGGTTACCAATAACCATCTTGCTCAACAGCCGATTCATATCGTCGATTGCGGGTGTGGAAATGCGTACTTGACCTTTGCTGCTTATTACTATTTGAGCCAGGTGTGTAGCTTGCCGGTCTATCTGGTGGGTATTGATAAAAACGAGGAAATCATAAGCCAGTGCCGCAGACTCCGAGATTCACTCGGATGGTCTGGTTTAGAGTTTCAGATGTCGAGCATCGTGGAGTTCGTGCCTGTTGTTCCTCCGGATATGGTCTTGAGTCTACACGCTTGCGATACCGCTACTGACGAAGCGATTGCGCAAGGAATTTTCTGGGGGAGCCGCGTAATTCTGGCAGCGCCTTGCTGTCAGCATGAACTCCACTGTCAGCTCAAAGCACCGTTATTTCAACCTGTACTCCGGCATGGGATATTGAAGGAGAGATTGGCAGACCTTCTAACAGACACTTTCCGCGCGCTGGTGTTGCGTATCATGGGATACCGTACAAGCGTGTTCCAATTTGTCTCTCCTGAGCACACATCGAAAAACCTGATGATTAAGGCAGAAAGGGGCCTGGAGCCAGGACATACTGCTTCTGTCCAGGAATACAAGGCGCTCAAGAATTTTTGGCATGTTTCGCTATTCATCGAGCAGTTACTTGGAGAGGAAATTCAGCGATTTCTTGGGACACTTTAGCAATTTTCCGGCATGTTTCAAATTTTCTCAAAAATTAGTTGACGAAGTGATGAGTGATGAGTGATAAGCGATAAGTAAAAAATCACTCATCACTCATCAGCCCGAAATGTAAATTATTTTCTGAAACATGCCATTAAGGTGAAAGTATGAACAGAAAAGATTTAACAAGTGAGTTACAAAATAGCCCAATGCGTAGTACAGACGTGCTGGTTATCGGCGGCGCTGGGGCAGGCTTGAGAGCTGCTGTCGCTGCGGCGGAGCAAGGCGTAAAGGTAACATTAGCCTCGAAGTTGCCTGCTGGTGGAATGAGCAATACGGCTATAATGGCAGGTTGGTTCACTCGTTCTACGGAAAAGAGTTCAGATGAACTTTTCCAGCAAGTTGTTCATATCGGCGGCTATCTCAATAATCAACGCCTCGTCGAAGTTTTCGTGCGGGAAGTTCAGGATAAAATGCCTCAGTTGCAACAATATGGCGTGGATTTATTTTCAGAGGATATCTCTTCCCGCGTCGATAAGCCGGGGCATTACCAGGTGAGACGGATAGAGGGCAAAACGCGGGGGTATGGTCTGACGCAACCACTCAGAGAGACTGCCGAGAAACTCGGCGTTGAGATACTTGATAACGTCATGGTGACTGAGCTTTTGACTTCTAACCAGTCTGTCGTTGGCGCGACTGCCGTTGATTTGGAAAAGAAGCAATTTTTCGCTATATCGGCAAAATCCGTTGTCCTTGCGACTGGCGGGGGCGCATGCGCTTATGAACGCAACGATAATGCCGAGGGAACAACCGGCGATGGCTTTGCTCTTGCGTACAGAGCAGGCGCGGAATTGGTGGATATAGAACTTATCAGTTTCAATACCCCGCGCGCGCGAATGGAGGAAATTTTCACGGTAAAAAATCCGCTAAATGAAGAAATTCTGAGAGTAGGTGGATGCCACTATTTTTTGGGGGGAGTTAAGATAGATGAGCAAGCCCATTCAAGCCTGGACGGATTATATGCCGCGGGTGAAGTCACCGGCGGACTTTTCGGCGCGGCGCGCTTGGGCGGTTCAGCAATGGCGGATACTATCGTCTTTGGCGCAATCGCGGGACAAAACGCCGCTGAAAGAGCAAAATCTATCAGTATCCCAGTTATTGACCAAAATCAGGTTGAGGCGGAAGAAAAATGGTTGAACCATAAGTTTAACCGCGACCGATCGCCTGAAGAGGTTGCACGTAAAATCGGAAGTATCCTTTGGAGATACGCTGGGACGATGAAAACTGATGCAACGCTAAAGAAAGCACAACAAGAATTGGATGCTATGATTCCGATGGTCAATGCTCAACGCGTACAGAACATGACTGACCTTCGCACTGCCGTCGAAGCGCGCAATATGCTCGACCTTGGACGGATAATTGTGGCGGCGTCAATTCTTCGCCAGGAAACCAGAGGATGTTATTGGCGGATAGATTATCCTAAACCAGATAACGACAATTGGCTGAAGAATATCACTGTCTGGAAAGATGATGACGTGCCCAAAACAAAAATTCAAGACGTTATCATGACAAAACTGTGTACGCCAACCGACCCACCGATAGGGCCTGGGTGCTTTTGGTATACAAGATGAGAAAACAAACTTTTCTTTCCAAACTTCTTCTTTTTCTAAAACCAAAAACGTCCTGTCGCCGAATTTGCTAAAATTCTGGCAACAGCGGACTTTAGTCTGTTCACTTCGTTCAGCAGTTTACTTCGTAAACCGCCTTTTTTCGAGTAAGCGTGGTGATTTATCACAACGTCAAGGATTTTTAAGTTGATGCGTATGGGGCAACAATGAGACCGTTGCATAAAATGAAGCCAGTATTTATAAGGGTTCAAAATAAAGATCCAGTCAAATAGTGGGTTTGCGCCCAACTTGACAAATTGCCCAATCTCGCATGGCACTTGATACTTTAAATTGACATTATATAGAAATTTGCCAAAAAGAACGGCTTAACGCAAAGACGCAAGGACGCCAAGGCGCAAAGACAACCCCCTGCCCCCTTTTCTAAGGGGGACTACTTTGCGTCTTTGGCGGTTTACGAAGTAAACTGCTGAACGAAGTGAACAGATTTTTTTGTCAAAAAGATACCTCAAACCCCCATCAATACTGGATCTCGTTTGCAACGTTCTCGCAACAATTATATCTAACCCTTTAGCCTCTTAGTCCTTTTGCGCTTAGGGAGAACTCACATGCATCTCAAACAGAAATTAGCGTATATGGCGTTAGGTGGTTTATTGGTAATGGTGCAATTGGCGCCGAGTATTATAAGTGGGATGGCAATAGCGCAGAAAATCGCTGAAGAGGAAGGAAAACCGATGTTCCGCAACGGGATTGATGCAAACTACTGGCTTTATCTTGCCACCGAAAAATACGATTCAGCGGATTGGTCAGATGTTGCCTGGAAAAATGGAATACAAAAATGGTATGATGGGAACGAAGAGATAAATCCGTATGACTTTTTGCACAAAAAGGGAGTGAATGCTTTTCGGGTTCGGCTCTGGGTAAGCGAGGATGGACCGCATGGGTTAAAATATGCCACAGAGATTGCGCATGCTGCCCAGAAAAGCGGGCTCAAACCTTATCTTGTCATTTTTCTTAGCGACAGGTGGGCGGATTTTACCAAACAGCCTCGTCCAAAGATTTGGCGCGAATTAGACTCAGAAGCATTGAAACAAACCGTTCGCGATTATTGCGAGAAGGTAGTTCGGCATTTCCAGAACGAAGGGATTGAGATTGATATGTACGCAATCGGCAATGAAACTGACTTGGGCATTTGCGGCGCATTTCCACCATCAATTCAAAGTGTATCCGATACAGAGCGTATCAAAGCCTGGACAGAATCCGCAGAGATTATCAAATCCGCAATTGCCGGCGTTAAATCCGCCGACCCAACCGGAAAGATTATGCTTCATATTGCGATGACCTGGGTTTACGATTTCGCGCTCGGCTACTTCGGTTTTATGTCTGATGCTTCGCGAGCTCAGGATGGAGTTGAGTTTGACTATATCGGACTCTCGTACTATCCCTCCAGCCCGGCGATGAAAGAGATTTGCACAATCGAAGCGCTTGATTCTTTCGTCAGCAACTTGTATAATCAATTTAAACGGCCGATTATCATTGCTGAATATGCTTTTCCTCATACAGCAGATTTAACTCACGCCTTTTTCAAGGACTGGAATTATCCTGTTTATGGCTATGACCCAACCCCCGAGGGACAGCGGTTGATGCTTTCGACATTTCTTTCCTGGGCAAGAAAGCACCCGCACGTTTATGGAACCTATTACTGGAGCCCTGAATGGTATGTTCCCACGAATTCGCCTATCGAAGCCGGATGGGGGCCAATGTGCCTTTTTGGCCCTGACGGGAAAGCTTTACCAGCCGTTGAGAGCTTTTCAAATGACCCTTGAAAAGGGTTGAAACCTTTTCAAGGGTCGTTACCTTGTGGCGCAGACCGTAAGCCGAAGGCGTCGGTGAGCGAAGCGAACATTCTTGTCTGCGATAATCGGCAGGCAGGAATGCCTGCCCCACGTAGATTCATGGAAAATCTGCGAAAGTATAGTAATAAAAGTAAATTCTAATATCATAAACATAGGAGGTAAAGAAAAATGTCAAAGAATAGATTCAAAATTGTCGTTTAATCTGCTTTGTTCTTAATAGGCATGACGGCGGCAATACCATCATTCACTCAAAATAATCAAGAAACTCGATTTGACTCTACCTGGGAGCTGGAGGTGTATGAGTCAAGAGAGTGGGGGGAAGCTCCTAAACTGCTGGGGCGGACTCCGACTACCGACGGCGCAGGCGTGCTCATTTCTGCTGACGTGGACTGGTATGTCCAGCCGGTGAACAGAAACTTGACTGATGAAGACCTTTATGCGTTGGTTGCGGAACTTAAGCAACGCTCTATTCTGGAACTCAGCTTAATGGAATGCTACCGGATAACCGACGCTGGGCTTGCTCACCTTAAGGAACTTAAAGGGCTGACGACGCTCGACCTCTGGGGCACGCAGATAACCGACGCTGGGCTTGCTAATCTTACGGAGCTTAAAGGGCTGACGTCGCTCGACCTCATCAACACGCAGATAACCGACGCTGGGCTTGCTCACCTTAAGGAGCTTAAAGGGCTGACAGAGCTCGACCTCAATGGCACGCAGATAACCGACGCTGGGCTTGCTCAACTTAAGGAACTTAAAGGGCTGACAGAGCTCGACCTCGATGGCACGCAGATAACCGACGCTGGGCTTGCTCAACTTAAGGAACTTAAAGGACTAACGGAGCTCAACCTCTGGAACACGCAGATAACTGGCGCTGGGCTTGCTAACCTTAGGGAGCTTAAAGGGCTGACGGCGCTCTTCCTCAACAATACGCAGATAACTGGCGCTGGGCTTGCTAACCTTAAGGAGCTTAAAGGGCTGACGACGCTTAACCTCAACCAAACGCCGCTAACCGACGTTGGGCTTGCTAATCTTAGGGAACTTAAAGGGCTGACAAAACTCAGACTCCATGGCACGCAGCTAACCGACGCAGGGCTTGCCAATCTTAAGGAGCTTAAGGGGCTGACGATACTCATCCTCAGCGGTCCGAAGCTAACCGATGCAGGGCTTGCCAATCTTAAGGAGCTTAAAGGGCTGAGGTGGCTCCACCTCGGAGGCACGAAGATAACTGACGCTGGACTGGAGGAACTTCGCTCCGCTTTGCCGAAGTGTAAGATTTCTCGGTGAGGCCCGCAGTCAATAATGCTTGAAAAGGGTTCAACCCTTTTCAAGGAACACTAATAACCAACTACGTAATTCCTCAACGTTTCTATTTTTTCGATTGTAGCTTCGATGACATCGCTTGGGAAGATTTGGGAAACGTGAAACGTGAAACGTGAAACGTGAATAGCCCCTTAGGGTGAGCATCGCCCACCAAAACCAAATCTGGTGAACGGCGCCCCCTACGCATCAAGCTAAGAAGCTGTCTGAAAAATCTGTTATTGTCATTGCGAGGTCGCGAAGCGACCGAAGCAATCTCGTAATTGGCTCCTACAAGAGAGATTGCTTCGTCGTTCCGCTGGCGCTTCACTCCTCGCAATGACATTTCTCAATTTCAAACTCTACAATATTCAGGAGGATAACATGAAACAATATCATTTCACGGGCGGGCGTCCTGACCCTGAATCGTTTCCCGTACAGGGACTTATCGACGCCGCAGCAGAGATTTTAAAAGCAAGAGGGCCAGAACTGACTCAGTATCCCGGAGACAAAGGTTACATCGGTCTGCGAGAGGTTGCGTCCAGCCGATTTGAACATCGGGAAGGTGTGCCGCTGCCTCTCGATAATATCTCCATTACATCGGGTTCGATGCAGTCTCTCGAACTGATTATGAGAACGTTCGTCCAACCCGGCGACACGGTCATCACTGAAGAATTATGCTATTCTGGGACATTGGGGCTGTTTCGACATCTGAAAGCGAACATTGTAGGCGTCGAACTTGATGAAGTCGATGGGATGGACATGAGAGCTTTAGAGGCGTCTCTGAAAGAGTTGGCGAGCAAGAACATCAAGCCCAAGCTGATTTATACGACCTCCAACCATCAAAATCCCACCGGGGCTATTCTCGCCTTGCCGCGCCGAAAGCGGATGATTGAATTAGCTAAGGAATATGAGATAATGATTGTCGAAGATGACTGCTACGGCGACATTGACTTTGAACCCAAAGTTACCCCTCCTGCCATCTGGGTGTTGGATGATTCCGACTCAGTTATCTTTGTAGCGACATTTTCAAAGATTTTGGGTCCAGGTATAAGATTGGGCTATTTTTGCGCCCCTAACCGTTTCCTCGGGCCGATTCTCAATGACAGATGGGACGCCGGCACCAGCGCGCTATCGAGTTTCATTGTTGCAGAATATTTCAAGTATAATCTGTGGAGTCATGTCAACAAGACCAACGCAATTCTCAAAGCCAAACGAGATGCTGTCATTGAGACATTTGAAGAATATTTGAGCGGAATTGCCACCTGGACACGTCCGCGCGGCGGCTTATTCATCTGGGTCAAACTTCCAGAAACGACTGACATGAAGAAACTTCAGGAACTTGCGAGTAAGCATAACATCGGCTACAGCAACGGCCAAGCGTTCCACGCCCGCAGCGAACCAATGAAGGCGATTCGTTTGGCGTATGGTTCGTTGCCGTTGGATGATATTCAGGAAGGGATTACATTGCTTTCGCAGTGTATCCTTGATGCGCAGAAGGGCTAAACGGCAAGATGGCTAAACGGCAAGATGGCTAAATAGAGAAACCTGCCTCCTTGCCGTCTTGCCCCCTTGCCATTTTTTATTCGGAGGTATCATAAAGATGCTCAGAGTTGGAATGATAGGATGCGGAGAGATAGCCGTCGCCAATGCGCGGTCGATTCATAACGCCCAAAATGCCTGCATTGCTATGGCGATGGATGTGGTTGAAAATGTCGCCAAGGACATCGGTGAAAAGTACAACGCACCTTATACGACGGATGTCAAAGAATTGCTTGCCAATCCTGATGTTGATGCGGTGATTATCTCCACGCCGCATTACCTTCATGCGCCTTTAGCAATTCAATCAGCCGAAGCAGGCAAGCATGTAATGGTTGAGAAACCTATCGCTATCAATCTCAAACAAGCTGATGAGATGATTGCTGCATGCGAGAAAGCAGGCGTATTACTGTCAGTCTGTTTTGTTTCCCGTTACAGCGCTTCAACCGTCAAATCCCAAGAGTTAATTGAACAAGGTGTCATAGGCAAAATTATCGGGATAAAGATTTCCGGCATGAGCAATAAACCAGAACATTACTGGCATGGTGGATATTCCGGCCGAGTGAAAACCGATTGGCGACAGCAATTAGACAAAAGCGGCGGCGGTTATTTGATAATGAATTTAGTGCATAACATCGACAGGTTGCGCTATATCACCGGTCTTGAGGCTGTGCGCGTCTATTCGGAATACGATACTTTCGTAACGCCGGTCGAAGTAGAAGACATGCTGAACGTCGTTATTCGTTACAACAACGGCGCTATCGGTAGTATCGACGGCAGTTCAGGCGCGGTGGGCGGCGAGAGCTTTGGCGATAGAATTTATGGTACAGAGGGGCAAATTGTCAGTAGCAATCCGCTTCGAGTGTGCACGACAAAATCCGTGGAGGGTTTGAACGCCAATGAGTGGAACTCGATTAAATTAGAAGAGGCTTACGATTCCAGAGTTAGGTTCATTGAGGAATTTGCCGAAGCCGTGTTTGCTGGCAAGCAGCCGCCAATCACAGGTCACGATGGCCGTGCCACGCTGGAAATCATCGTCGCGGCTTACGAATCGGGAAAACGAAAATCGGTTGTAGAGTTGCCGATGTAATATGACTCTGGTAACCAAACTTTTCTCTTCCACTTATTTCTTTTGATTAAACTTTTCTTTCTGAAAGAAAAGTTTGCAAGAAAAGTTCCATCATAAGAAATAAGAGGAAGAATGTAAATTAAAACGAGATGCAGCCGTATCTATCTCCAGGTTGAAATTTTGAGACATAGGTGATACGTGATGCGTGATACGTGAATAATACCAATCACGTTTCACGGTTCACGCATCACGTTTTACGCTTCACTTTTTCTCATTGACAAAACCATCCTCTTGGGATATAATAATTACATAACATAATCAAATTCAGGTGCTTCCTATGAAGTCAATATTTTTATGGTCATTAGTTATTTTTGGTTTATTATTGGTATTGAATGCTCAATGCCTGGCTGGTACCTGGCGGGATGATTTTGATGACGGAAATTACAAAGAGGAATGGAAGATATACAATCTAAATCGAGCGGTTGAAAATTGGAGCACAAAAAACGGCGAAGTGGTTGGCGAGATATTTCAACCGGGCTTTATGAGTCTATTGCTTACTGGAAATGATACCTGGAAAGCACAAACAGTCGAATGCCGGGCGAAGTTCGTCAAAGAAGCCCAAGATGCTGCCGCTGAATTAGGCTTGTCGCTCTACGATGGCGGAGACGAGGAAAATCGCTATCTCTTCGTTATTAATTTAACTCTGGGACTTGTCAGCATCAACAAGGAGACTAAAGGGCAATGGGCTTCTGCACATTTCATATTTCCTTCAGAAATAGATACATGGTATACCTTGAAGGCGACAGTTGGAGAGCAAGAGCTAAAGTTCCAGGTGAATGAAGAAACGTTCACGGGACATGAGCAGGATGAACCCCTTAAATCGGGGCGGGTTGGGTTGATAGTTGCTAATGCTAGGGCAAATTTTGACGATGTGGTTATCTCGGGACCTGGAATCCCCAATGGCGGGCCTGGCAAGGTCAAAGCCGTACAATCGCGTGGAAAATTAGCTGCGAAGTGGGGGCAGTTAAAAGCTGGAAAGTAGTAACTACTCCTCGCTAAAGCGGTTTCTTTTGATCAAACTTTTCTTTATACGAATTTTGGCATGTTGAAACATGCCAAATTTGGTTACTCAAGGAAGGAAAGAAAGTAAACAAGATTCCCCCTTTCCTTCCTTTCCTTCCCTTCCATCCTCACTTCACAACTTCCTTTTTCCATAATAATAGACGCTAACTACAAAAGTCACATCAGCATATTCTCGGCAACAATTCACCAGCCAGCATGTCAACGATTCTGGTACCGCCGATGACGGTTTTTAATAAAACTCTTTTGGGTTCTGTAATCACCTCGCCGATAATTTTAGAATCGCGCCCGTATTTATTTTCCCTCATTTTCATCAAAATTTGTGAGGCATTCACTTCTGGCACAATGGCAACTAATTTCCCTTCATTAGCGACATAGAGGGCATCATAGCCTAATAATTCACAGGCGCCTCTTACTGGCTCTTTGATGGGAATTTTTGTCTCATCAATTAGGATGCCCACGTTGGATTGAGTTGCTAACTCATTCAGGGTGGTTGCTAATCCACCCCTGGTGGGGTCGCGAAGGCAATGGATATTTGTAGTTACAGAGAGCATATCGGTGACCAATGAATTCAATGGCGCGCAATCGCTTGTTATAGGAGCGTCAAACTCCAGTCCTTCTCTCCTGGACATGACGGCAATTCCGTGTTCACCTATGCTTCCGCTGACAATCACCTTGTCGCCTACTGTTGCATTGTTGCCTGAGATATTTATGTTTCTACTGAGAAAACCAATTCCTGAAGTATTAATGAACAACTTATCTGCATGTCCTCTATTGACAACCTTCGTATCGCCAGTGACGATTTTGACGTTGGCTTCTTCGGCTGCCTGTTGCATAGAAGCAACCACTTTCCGCAATATATCTATCTCAAGACCTTCCTCAATAATGAAGCCTACGCTCAAATAGAATGGAGTGGCCCCGCTCATAGCCAAATCGTTCACGGTGCCGCATACTGCAAGTTTGCCAATATCACCGCCAGGAAAGAAGATGGGGTCAATGACGTAAGAATCCGTAGTATACGCAAGCCGTAAATCCCCCCTTTCCCCCCTTTGGAAAAGGGGGGTAGGGGGGATTTCAAGAACAGCCCCATCATTCAATTGGTCTAAGGCTGGATTACTGAAGGATTGCAAAAATAATTCGGCGACAAGGTCGTGCGACGCTTTGCTGCCGCTGCCGTGGGCAAGGAGAACTTTATCGGTTTTCAAAAGAGGTTTTGCGTTCATTACTTCGTATAGATACGGCAAAGGGGTAAGGGGGCAAGTAAGAACTTGCTATTTTGCCATCTTGTCTCCTTGCCATTTAACTGCCATACTTGAAATAAGCCGCGCATGTTCCTTCGGAAGATACCATGCATGGTCCAACTGGCTCTTCTGGTGTACATACTTTGCCAAAAAGCGTGCAATCTGTCGGAACCTTTATCCCGCGCAATATTTCTCCACAGAGACAGCCTTTAGATTCGCCGCTTGGACTGACATTTTCTCCCCCTTTAATAAAGGGGGCCGGGGGGATTGCAAAAGCAGATTCAGCATCAAATTGGCGATATTTCTCTTTAAGTTGCAGACCACTTTTGGGGATTATGCCCAATCCGCGCCATCGCGCATCGCAGATGTCAAACACTTCATATAGCACCTTCAAAGCGGTGATATTTCCTGGTGGACGAACTGCTCGTCGATATTCAATCTCCACTTTGGCTTCCTGCTTTTCTATTTGCTGAACTGCCATAAGGATGCTTTGCAGCATATCCAATGGTTCAAAGCCAGCAATCACACACGGAAGGCCGTAATCCGTAGGGATAAACTGGTAAGGACTGGAGCCGATTATCGTGCTTACGTGGCCGGGGCAAAGGAATCCATCAATTCTCACCTCTTCAGCATCCAACAGCGCTTTCATTGCTGGCGGTATCAGTTTGTGAGCCGCCAAAATAAAAAAGTTATCAAGGCCTTCTTTGTCGGCTGATAAGATGGCACTGGCGATGGTAGGAGAAGTTGTCTCGAATCCTATGCCAAGAAGCACGACTTGCTTTGGGGGATTCCGTCGGGCAATGTCCAATGCGTCTAACGCAGAATAAATCACACGAATATCAGCGCCTTGCGCTCGTTCTTTTTCCAGGCTGGTCTTTGAGCCTGGAACTTTAATCATATCGCCAAAAGTAGTCAAGATAACATCTTTTTGCATGGCAAGGTAAAGCGCTTTGTCGATATTCTCGTTGGGTGTCACACACACTGGACAGCCAGGTCCGGAGAGCAGGGAGATGTTTGGGGGCAACATATTTTTAATCCCGCTTCTGAAAATCGCCACCGTATGCGTTCCACAGACTTCCATCAGTCTCATTTCCCTTGTGGAAGTTGCGCTTATGTTAGCAATTATCTTCCTCGCTATTTCTGCGTCCCTGTATTCATCAAGGTATTTCATATTAACCTAAATTCCTCTTTGTTTCTTCCAAATTTTTTCTAAAAGTTCGCAGTTTGGCCATCAATAAACTTCCACATTTTTAACGTTTCCAGAGCTTCATCTTCATCAAGCCGTTGGATAGCGAAGCCAGCATGCAATATGATGTAGTCTCCCACCCTGGCATTATCAACAAGCTGTAGACTCGCTGTTTTGACTATGCCCGCTACATTCACTTGCGCCATATTATCGTTAATACTCATGATTTTGCCAGGTATGGCTAAACAGGAGTTTACATAAAGTAGACTGCTTAGATTCACGAACATTTTCATGTCTCCCTGAAATTTTTCTTTCCTGAGAGATACCACTGACTTTATGGACGAACGCGGACTTAGTTAGCTTTGTCCGCGTTCGTCTATTCAGTCTGCGGTATCTAATTAAGGTATGGCATTTCCGTTAAGTGTTTGACTCACCCCGCAGCCTTGCGAGTTCGGCACGCAGGCGGGCGACTTCAGCTTCGGCGGAACGGCGGGCCTGGACTTCCTGCGCAGCGCGTGTTTCCGCATCACGGCGCAAGGCGGCTTCCTGCGCAGCACGGGACTCAGCATCAGCAACGCGAGTTTCCGCTTCACGGCGTAACGCCGCTTGAGCCTCCTCGCATGTTGGCGCCAACTTTCCTTCCCTATTGTAGAAGCGTAACCAGACGGAAAACTCTCTTTCGTATTCTCCTTCCCACTCACCCAGCCACATCTGTAATTCTTCACTCCACAACCAGCCGTGCTCGTTTGGAAGCAGGGCGTGATAAGCTAAGCCTTCCCCAAGCCGAAAGCCTACTAACCGCCGAACATCAGGGTCATAAGCAAAATACTCTGAAGTCCGAAAGGTACGCTCATACAGCCTTTTTTTCGTTGTCAAGTCCGCAGTCGCTGTTGTCGGGGAGAGCAGTTCAACAATCAAGTCGGGAAAACGTCCGCCTTCTTCCCACGTCTTCCATGAACGACGTTCTTTTTTAGCAACTTCTTTGACTAAAAAGAAATCAGGACCACGGTAATCGTATGTCGTGACCTGCTGAACGCTGAAATACACGAACATATTCCCACCAGCGAAATAGTCATCCCGCAAACCCCACAATTGGTGGGTTAAATCCACCAGCAAATTAATCTGGATACGATGCCAATTGGATTCCAATGGTTCACCATCCTCATCGGGCAAATCGGCTGGGAACTTAAGCGTCTCAATTGGCTGAGCCCATTCGATTGCCTTGCTCATAAACAACACCTCGCTTACCAAACTTTTCTTCCAACTTTTTCTTTCCACATTCCGATTCTTGCGAATCGGCGCATGCCCAAAAGAAATCACTCATCATCCGTCACTTTGTCCGCTATTACAGCTTGCCCCAACGATACTCCGCCATCGTTCGTAGGTACTCTTCTATGAAAATAAGGGGTGAATTTTCTCGCTCTCAACTGAGTGAGAACTTTCGTGATTAGATACCTATTCTGAAAAACCCCGCCGCTGAGAACTACTTCGTCAATGTTATTTTGCGTTCTGATTCGTTCACAGGTTTCTACAATAAAATCAGCAACGGTGTTGTGAAATTTGGCCGAGATAATTTCCCTGGGTACGCCTCTTTGAAGGTCAAAAACAATTTCGCGAAACATTTTTCGCACATCGATGATGTCAACACCATTCTCCTTTTCGATTTTGTAGCCATATATCTCTGACGTATGCGCATTAGCTATCATTTCCAATTCAATAGCGGCTTGCGCTTCGTATGTAGCAACCTCCCGCAGACCAATCAATGACGATACTGCATCAAACAATCGCCCGCAGCTTGAGGTTAAAGGTGAATTGATGCCACGTTCAATCATCCTTAACAGCATCATTATTCTTTTTTTATCAAGTCTCTTAAAAAGAGGGGTCTCAACATTCAAGAACTCTTCCCCGAAAGCTAAATACAAATAGCTTAGCGCTATTCGATATGGTTCCTTAATAGCAACGTCACCGCCGGGAAGAGGGATGTACTTCAAATTAGCGCATTTGTGAAAATCGCCTTCATCTGAAAGCAAAAATTCACAACCCCAAATCGCTCCATCTACACCGTAACCAGTACCATCACAAGCAACACCAATGACTTTAGAATTCCGAATTCCGATTAAACCATTTTCTGCCATGCAACTGACTATATGGGCATGATGATGCTGCACTCCAACAAGCTTTACATTTTCTTGAGCATACGCAAGCGCGTATTTGGTGGAGAGATATTCAGGGTGCAAATCGTAGGCTACAATTTTAGGATTAACGCGGAACAATCGTTTGAATTGTTCGATGGCATCCTGGTAATAATTGAAGGCTTCAATGTTTTGTAGGTCGCCAATATGTTGGCTTAGGAAAGCATGATTTTCCTTAGTAAGGCAGAACGTATTTTTTAATTCAGGTCCACACGCTAATACCTCCTGCATGGAAAAATTCAGGTCAATAGGGAAAGGAGCATAACCTCGTGACCTTCTTATTATAACCTCGCGACCATTCAGCGTTGAAGTCACGGAGTCATCGCATCTCATCCGCACATCGCGGTTGTGCATGAGAAAATAGTCAGCCAAATCAGCTAATCTTGTCCTGGCCTCTATATTGTCAATAGCTATTGGCTCCTCACTTATGTTACCGCTTGTCATTACCAATGCCAATATGGGGCTATCAAGTAGAAGATAATGCAGAGGCGTATAGGGAAGCATGAAGCCTAAATAATTGTTGTTGGGAGCGACTAATTCGGAAATCGGGCAATTGGACAATTTTTTCAGCAGCACAATCGGTCTCTGCACACTTTCCAGCAGTTGCTTCTCTTCCTCTTCGATATAACAATATCGTCTTATTTTGTTTAGATCTCGCGACATAATGGCGAAGGGCTTGAAAGTACGCCGCTTTCTTTTTCGCAACAGCGCCACAGCGTCATCGTTTTCGGCATCGCAGGCTAAGTGAAATCCTCCCAGGCCCTTCACTGCCACAATCTTGCCCTCTTTTAGCAATTTAATAGTCTCTCTGATGGGTTCATCGCATTCTATCGGACCAGTTTTATCCTCTATCGTTACCGAAGGCCCACAGACAGCGCAAGCATTCGGTTGAGCATGAAACCTCCTGTTCGTCGGGTCATCATATTCCGCTTGACACAGAGGGCACAGCTTGAATTTGCGCATGGTTGTCTTTTCTCTGTCATAGGGAATGGCTTCAATGATAGTAAAGCGAGGGCCGCAATTAGTGCAGTTGATGAAGGGATACCGGTAGCGACGGTCCTGAACCGCGAAAAGTTCCTTCTGACAAGCAGCACAAGTGCAAACATCAGGAGAAATTTTAATATACTTGCCTTTGTCACCCTCGCTATGTTCGCTTCGCTCAGCGCTTACTTCGTGAAGCGCTTTGATAACAAACCTCTCATAGCCAATGAGCGGAAGATATTCCACCGCAACGGAATCAATCATCGCCAAAGGAGGAGCTTTCTTGGGAATTGCGTCGATGAAGGTTTCTAACGCTTGCTTTTCTCCTTCAACGTCAATACTCACGCCCTCCGTTGAATTCAGCACCCAACCATGGAGTGAATGCGCTGTGGCAAGGTTGTAAATGAACGGCCGAAAACCTACGCCTTGTACTATACCTCTGATGAGGATTTGGGCTCTTTCTTTCAATTCCTTCCTCGTAATACAAACTGAAACGTGATAAGTAATGAGTGAAACGTGAAACGTGATAAATATAAAATCACTCATCACGTTTCACACATTTAGACTGCATCTCTTGAAGCCAATCTACCCAATCCTCAATTCCCTCGCCGGTTCGACAGGAAACTTCGATAACTTTCAGAGTGGAATCAATTTTTTCGATATCAGAGTAAAACTGTGTTCGCTCAAAATCTACGTAAGGCAATAAATCGATTTTGTTTAACACGATACAACCCGATTTACGAAAAAGCAGAGGATACTTCAGCGGTTTATCATCGCCTTCAGCAACGCTCAGAACGCCGACTTTGGCGAATTCACCAAGGTCAAACTCAACGGGACAGACCAGATTTCCAACGTTCTCAATGAATAAGATGTCAATATCTTCCAAATTCAAATCCGCGAGCGACTGACGAACAAGATTTACCTGCAGATGGCACTCGCCATCGGTATGTAATTGAACAACTGGCACATCTAAACGCGCGATACGTTCGGCATCTCTTATTGTGGCGATGTCTCCCTCTACCACAGCGATAGAAAGTTGCGGTTTTAATTTTTCGATTGTTCTTTCCAGTAGGGACGTTTTTCCAGAACCTGGAGAGCCTATCAAATTTAATGCTAACACGCCTTTTTCACGCAACAGATTGCGAGTCTGCAGGGCGATTTCGTCGTTGGCTTCCATAACATTGCGCAAAATTTTAATTTTCATACCTCACCCCCGCCCCCTCTCCACAAACTTGTTGACTTGTTTTTTTCATAATCCACCATGAAAAAAATAAAACAGTGGAGAGGGGAGTTAGTTCTCCGTTTCAATCGTTTCGATAATCAGCTCATCCCCCGCTATTACTTCAGCATCCGCCACCTGGCAATCAGGGCAAATAAAAAAATAATTCTCCACTTCAAAACGTCCTCTACACCTTTTGCATTTAGCAACAATGGGTGTCTGAACCATAACCATTTCAGACCCCTCCGCGATTGTCCCTTGCGTTGCAACACTATAGCAGAATTGGAGAGTATCAGGGATAATTTGCCATAATTTGCCCACCTTGAGTTGAATTGAATTTACCTTGTGAACCTGGTATTTTTCCGCTTCTTTTAAAACAGTTGCCAGGATGGATTCAACAATAGACATTTCGTGCATAAATATAAACATCCTGTCCCCATAGGGGCTATCGAATGACGGAGGATTGTCGATTGATGATTGAAAAAACAATCGACAATCGACAATCATCAATCAAAATGCGATGGGCGCGGGCTGGGCCCATGAACATGATATTTTCTCATTAGAGTCTGGAAGTTTTGTCGGAGCATTCCAACATCTTCCGCTGCTCTTGTCACATTCCAACCATTTCTTTTTAGAGCTTCAACGACAAATAACCTTTCTACATCTTCTACCGCTTTCTCTCTGAGTGTTTTTTTTATCTCTTTTAACTCGTCGCTGGTTCTGGGAATCGCTACGACGGTGTTGTTCGCTTTACTCTGGATAAATGATAACTGTCCGGGTAGAACTGTTTTTTCGTCAATGGTTACAACTATCCGTTCTATTAAATTCTCCAGTTCTCTTATATTGCCGGGCCAATTGTAATTCACCAATAGCGCCATTGCTTCAGGAGATATATTGCTGACATTTTTATTGGCTTCCTTGCTATATTCTTCCAGAAAATGACAGGCTAATATTGGGATGTCTTGCTTTCGTTCTCGTAATGGTGGTAGATAGATGGGAACAATATTTAGGCGATAAAATAAATCTTCTCGGAATGTTTCTTCTGCCACCATTGCTTCTAAATTCCTATTTGTTGCTGCGATGAGCCTTATATCAACCTTCTTAACTTCTGTTCCACCTACTCGCATAAACTCCCGTTCTTGCAATACTCTTAAAAGTTTTTTCTGCACACTCAGGCTGATATTACCAATCTCATCTAAAAACATCGTGCCACCTGAAGCAATTTCAAACAGCCCTGGTTTGTCCATAGTAGCGCCTGTGAACGAACCTTTTACATGCCCAAACAGTTCGCTTTCCAGTAGATTTTCTGACAAAACAGCACAATCTACTGTAACAAATTGCTTGTCTCTTCGTAAGCTACTTTGGTGTATAGCTCTAGCGATAACTTCCTTTCCTGTGCCGCTTTCTCCGTAAATCAAAATGGTGCTATCGGTGGGCGCCACTTTTTCTATCAAGGTATAGATTTCCTGTATACTCTTGCTATTTCCTACAATGTTATTATTAAACTTATAGTTATCTTGCAATTGTTGACGCAAGCGTTGGTTTTCACGAATTAGCTCCCGGTTATCTAATGCTCTTGCTACAACAATGTTTAGTTCCTCTGGCGTGAACGGTTTGAGAACGTAATCAAAGGCGCCTAACCTCTGCGCCTTCACCGCCGTTTCTATAGCTGGATAGCCGGTAATCATTATTACAGTTATCTCTGGATAGCTTTTCTTGATAGCCTGTAACACTTCTATACCATCCATCTCGGGCATTTTTAGGTCGATGAGCGCTAGGTCAAAAGTCTCTCCTTTTATTTTTTCCAGCGCTTCTTTACCACTAAATGCTGTTTTTACTGTATGTCCTTCCTCAGTTAGCGTTATCTCACAACTTTCACCGACGATTGGGTCATCGTCAATTACCAAAATGTTTGCCTTGTAAGACATCTATTCACACCTCTAAGTGAGTGAGTGAGTAAGTGAATGAGTGGGTTTTATTACCCACTTACTCACCTACACACTCACCCTAACACATCCGCTTGCGTCTATTCAGTCTTTGGTATCCAACTCCACAGGTAACTTAACAACAAAGGTAGAACCCTTCCCTACTTCACTTTGTACTTCTATCGTACCGTTATGTTTCTCAATAATCCCATGACTCACAGAAAGCCCCAAGCCAGTTCCTTCTCCTACCTTTTTGGTTGTAAAGAAAGGGTCAAATAACTTATTAAGATTCTCTTTCGGAATTCCGCATCCGGTATCAGTAAATTTAATCTCGATATATCTACCATCAACAATACTATCGCTGGAAATAATTAACAGTCCACCATTGGGCATCGCATCCAGAGCGTTTAATATAATGTTCATCAAGACTTCCTGAATTTGATTCGCATCCACTATTATCATCGGTAGTTGTTCCTTTAGTTCTGTAAGTATTTTGACATTTTTCATTAAAGCTTGATGTTCTATGAGTAACAACGTATCCTTTACGATTTTGTTTATCTCCGTAAGTTTCTTTTCCGACTCTGTTTGCCGTGCAAAATCTAAAAGTCCTCTTATAATCTTTCTACAGCGCATTGTTTCATTTATAATTATCTCTGAATATTCCTGAACCAGATTGATTTCACCGGCTTTTTTCTTCAGAAAATACCCGTGGGTTAAAATACCGGTCAACGGATTGTTTATCTCATGGGCTACTCCTGCCGATAACCGCCCTACAGACGCCAATTTCTCTGCCTGGAGCAGTTGTTTTTGTAATCTGGCAAGTTCAGAGATATCCCTAAAGATAAAGAACCCAATAACCAGGGCAATAATAGACGCGCTTGTTACGGCTATGGCTACCATAATTTTTGTTGTTTCTTTAGTCTCGCTTATTTTTTCTATCTCTTTTTTCACTTTCTTCCTTGCGTCTTCGGCCATTTTAGGTACTAGCGCTTGCAATTCACGAGCAACGGGCACTAAAGGGATGTTTTCTGATATATTATTTTCCTTGGGAAGTTTCACTGCCTTATTGAATTCTTTGAGATACTCGGTTGTCAACTCATTAATTTTATCCAGGCTAGCAGGTATTTCAATGTAGGATTCTACATCTTTTATCTGCTTGATGTTGCTTCTTATTCTTTCTACCTCGTTTTGCACTTGTTTAATATATTTATCTTCCTGGCGAAGAAAAAAATTCTTTTCCGCTCGTCTACATTCCAATGTCGCTATTTCTATTTGGCTACCACATTTCTCCACCACCCCATAAACTTCTCCCACGAGATGTGATATTTTGTTAACCTTACTAAAATTGATTACTGCCCCTGCTCCAAGTATTCCGGTTAGCACGATGATAGATAAAAATCCGAGTATCAACTTCGTCTTAATTCTAACATTCACTTGCTGTTCGTCCTCCCAGAGAATCACATTATCACCACTATATCGTGGACGTGAAAAGCGCAAGGCCTTTCCAAATATGCTATGACGAAGCTTGTGAGCTAAAGAAAATATTTGACGCAGAAGCGGCTTCTGAGGTTTGTTTTGTTTAACTGCGTCCTCTTTCATACGAAAATTCCTTCTTTCCAAAATGATAAAATACTTAGAAACATTACCGCTATGAGGAAATCCATCAGATTACCAGGTTTTGATGTCCATCTGCCGTTCGAGCCAGCGTTTTTGGACTTTTGTAAGTGGGCCAACGTGTTTCTCTATCCATGGAATATCACCGGTTAGCAAGGCAAGTTTTTCGGGACTCGTTAAGTCATACTCATCAAGAGCATCTACCCCGTGATAATACAGGTTAGCGATGAATTCGCTATCGGATGCCGTCCGTTCAAGTACCTTGATTATCTCCGCCTTATGAGTCAGAGATTGTTCTTCGGGCGGTTGGATATTTACTATATCGACCGCTGAGGCCACTGCCTCAAGAAGTTCTTCGGGCGTAAATGGTTTTTCAAGATAATCCGTTGCTCCGAGTTTCATCGCCTGGACCGCTGACCGGACCGTGGCGTGACCAGTGATGATAACCACGGCGAGAGATGGTTTCGCCCGTTTAAGGTCGCGAAGAACCCGCATGCCTCCAATTCCCGGCATGCGGATGTCGGTAAGGACAATGTCGTACTGCTTCTGAAGCGCCCAGTCAAGTCCTTGTCTGCTGTTCGATGTTACATCTACCGTGTAATTCTCCTCCACCAGTATTTTTTTGACACTGTCTAAAATTATCTGTTCGTCATCGATTACCAGAGCTCTGATTGCTTTCATGTTTTCATTCCTTTTTTAATGTGTCCGTTTTTTATCTATCGCTGAAAATTATACATTCTTTCGGAAGAAATGTCAAGCATCTGTTGACTAACCTAGGGATTGATGATTGATGATTGATGATTGTCGATTGGCGCCTCAATCATCAATCAACAATCTACAATCTACAATCTACAATCATAAAATCTGCCTGTGACTTTCGTGGCCTTTCCTCCTATAATAATTCCGCTTTTTCATCAAATCTGAGCGCTAGCGAGATTACACCACTATCATACTCGGTATGCAGAAGGCAACCGCTCTTCTGAAAGACGCGTATCATCGCTGGATTTCCGGCAAGAACTGTAGCCCTGAATCCCCTGATTCCGCGTTCTTTAGCGACGCGCATGAAGAACCGGAATAGATGTGTTCCAATACCTTTTCGCTGGTATTCATCAGCTACAGAAAAAGCCACTTCAGCCATGTTCTCATCAACATCCAACATCCAGTGGGCAGCAGCGATTATAGGAGACGTATCGGATGTCCCCAGAGTGCCAACGATACTGAGAGTTTCTTTATAGTCAACGGCCACTGATTCCTGCGCAACATTATGCGGAAATGCTTTCCTAATCTGGAAAAAGCGCAGATACACCGAACGTTCAGATAGATGGTACAGATATTCTTGAAAGAGCCGCTCATCGCTGGCTTTAGCGGGGCGAAAAAATACCTCAATGTCACCGAATCGCTCTGTGTGTTCCATTTCGACGGGATAGATAGCGCCTTCAGGAATGATTTCATCTTCAAAAAGATATTTTCGCGCTTTTGCCTCAGTAAGAAGCCATTCGCGGAAACGAGGATGGGCAATTTGAATCAGCGCTACAGCGCGTTCGCGCAAGCTCTTGCCGTGGAGGTAGGCTACGCCATATTCAGTCACAACGTAGTGGACATCGCCTCGAGTTGTAACGACGCCAGAACCTTCGCTCAAATGTGGGACAATACGAGAGACTTTCCCGTCTTGAGCTGTTGCTGGAAGAGCGATGATGGGTTTGCCTCTCGGCGCCAGAGCCGCGCCGCGGATAAAGTCAGCCTGTCCGCCTATCCCGCTGTATATCCGATAACCAAGAGAATCAGCGCATACTTGACCGGTAATATCAACTTCCAACGCTGTGTTGATGGCAACCATCTTCTCATTTTTGGCGATGTTTATTGGCGAGGAGTTGTAGTCAACAGGATGAAACTCAAACATCGGATTATTATCGATATAATCATAGAGCCGCCGCGTTCCGATGCAGAAGGTGGCAAGTATCTTACCTTGATGGAATGTCTTTTTGGAGTTGTTCACTACGCCGGATTCGATTAGGTCGATTAAGCCATCAGAAAACATCTCGGTATGGACTCCCAGGTCTCTTTTATCAGCCAGACCATATAGAATAGCATTGGGAATCTTGCCAATCCCTACCTGGATGGTGGAACCATTCTCGACCAGCCGTGTAGCGTGGCGTGCAATTGCCATGGCTATATCATCAGGTTGTGAGGGTGGAACTTCCAAAAGGGGTTCGTCATGTTCAACAATTATGTCAAGTTCCTCAATATGGATAAAACTATCACCGAGAGTACGCGGCATTTGGGGATTGACCTGTGCGATGACGAGTTGGGCGGCTTCAGCGGCGGCTTTCACGGCTTCGACAGAAACCCCGAGTGAGCAAAACCCAAAATTGTCCGGCGGGGTGACCTGTATTAAAGCGGTATCTAAGTACATTCGTCCACTTCTAAACAAATCGGGTATCTCAGAGAGAAAGATAGGAGTATAATCTGCGACTCCTTCATATACAGCGGAACGGACCCCCGGCCCTACGAAGAGAGAGTTGTGGCGAAAATTTCTATCATATTGTTTTTGGGCATGTGGCGCTGGGCCGACGGTGAGCATGTGAACGATTTCCACATCATTAAGGCGCCCGGTTGTCCCTCCCAATTTCACCAGTTCCTCAAGAAGATGTTGAGGTTCTCCACAGCCTGGGCTCAAGAATATTCTACTTCCACTGCGGATTTTCATGAGCGCATCCTTAGCACTCATCTGTCGTTCGGAGTAACATTTTCTCCAATTGCCTACTATCGGCATTGTTCTCATCCTCCGTGGATTGATGATTGATGATTGTTGATTGTTGATTGAAAAAATATTCCTCAATCGACAAGCAACAATCGACAATCGACAATCATAAATCGACAATGGAGTATTGAGCCACCTTCTCCATTTTTCGAGTTATATTCCCTGTATGGTAATGATAGAGACTATGTTCAGCCTTAAGCAGCAAAGGACCTTCAGCATCGGGCAACTCGGCTGACGGCTTATATTCGAGAGGTACGAATTGACCTTTGCCGCGCGAGAATTGCGCGGTGTGAAGCATTGGCGTCCCTGGATGCTCTTTGGTTGGGCAAGGCCATTGTAGTCCAGGTTCCTCTATCCGGTCGTAGGAAATCCCGCCGTAACTGGGGGTCAGAGAAGCTATCTCCGCCATGATTTCAATCGGATGCTTGAAAGCAAAACCTTTGGTGTTCATTTTCTTTGCTATTTCGCAGACTATCCACCAATCGGGTTTTGCATCGCCGACGGGTTCTATCGCTTTCCTTATGCGCTGGACACGACGTTCGGTATTTGTGAACGTTCCGTCCTTTTCTGCGAAGGTTGCCCCAGGTAACACAACATCGGCGTACTGGGCGGTCTCAGTGAGGAATAGGTCCTGAACGACTAAAAATTCCAGTTTTTCTAAAGCTTCGGTGACCATAAGCCTTTGGCGTTGGTGAGGCTTCCGAACATGATTGGAGTTTGGGTCGCTTAATACTGGGTTTTCGCCGATAAGGTACATCGCCTTGACTTTTTCTTCGATAGCCGCGTCGAACATTTCGGTCAGCGTCAGACCTGGTTTATCGCTCAAGCTAACTCCCCACGCCTGCTCAAATTTGCGTTGTATATCAGCGTCACTAACACGCTGATAACCGGTGTATACATCGGGAAGCGCGCCCATGTCGCAGGTGCCCTGGGCATTGTTCTGTCCGCGCAGTGGATTTACTCCCGTCGATGGCTTGCCGATGTTTCCGGTCAACATCGCCAAATTAGCTATCGCCATTACATTATCTATGCCGTGAGCGCGCTGAGTGATGTCCAGCGCGTAAAGGATGCTGGAGGGTTTGTTGGTCGCATAGACTCTGGCGGCTTCAATTATCTTTTCTGAGGCAACCCCCGTAATCGACGAAACGGTGTCTATGTCGAAGTTCTTAAGCGATTCTTTAAAGGCATCGAAGTTTTCGCAACGTTCTTTGATGAATGCAGTATCGCTAAGCCCTTCGTCAACTATTACGCGCATCATGCCCATCAGCAAGGCAACCTCGGTACCTGGGTTGTGCTGGATACATAAGTCAGCGAAGCGGCATAAATCGATTCTCCCTGGACTGGCGACAATCAATGTTGCCCCGTTGCGCACCGCCTTTTTTATTTCTAAGCCGATAATCGGGTGTGAAACGGTCGTGTTACTGCCGATAGAGAGAATACAGTTCGCTTCGCCAATTTCATTTATGGAGTTGGTCATCGCTCCACTGCCGAAGGACGTGGTCAGACCGGCTATGGTCGGAGCATGCCATAAACTGGCATAGTTGTCGATGTTATTGGTGCCCATCACCCCCCTGGCGAATTTCTGCATCACATAGTTCTCTTCGTTAGTACACCTGGCAGACGCAAGCATGGCGAAGTGGTCGCCTTTGTAGCTAACGAACTTACTGGCGATAAGCTCAAGCGCCTCATCCCAGGTTGCTTTTACAAATTTCCCCTCTCTTTTGATGAGCGGCGAGGTCAAACGCTCTGGACTGTTGATAAAGTCATAGCCGAATCGGCCTTTGACGCAAAGATTGCTCTGGTTGATGGGATTGTCGAAGTCACCGCGCACATTGACAACAGCATTGCCGCGAACACCAAGATAAATTCCGCATCCAACCCCACAGTAGGAACAAATTGTCTTAACGTCGTGTTCTGGTCGCAAGGCCATCCTGGAAGTCAAGGCTCCGACTGGACATCTTTCAAGGCACTGACCGCAGGACTCACAATTCGCATCCAGCAGCGACAAACTAAAAGGCGGCGCGGCGACATTATCGCTCAGGTTATATACTACCGTCCGCCCAACCCCTTGAACATCCCGACAGACCCGCAGGCAGAGAGTGCAGGAGATACATTTGTTCGGGTCGCGTACGATGAACGGATGCGAGTCATCGATTAAATAACGGCGGAAGCTATTTTGCGTAATGGTCTCTTCAACACCGTATTCGGTCGCGAGCTTTCGGAGTTTGCAGATATCAACGGCTTTACAACCACATTGTAAACAGCGTTCAGCTTCTTTCCGAGCCTGGTCTTCAGAATAGCCAAGTTCAATTTCCTCAAAGTTGCGGCGTCTGATATCAGGTTCAAGCATCGGCATCTTTACCTTAGGTTCACGCAGAATATCAGCAAAATCATTTTGGTCAATTTCATCCAGTTCGCCTTTGTCAGAATTGAACTGTTTCTCCGCAGCTTTGACCTTTTCGCCATGAAGATATTGGTCAATTGACCTGGCGGCTCGCCGACCAGCAGCAATCGCCGCGATGGCCGATGCCGCGCCAGTAACGGCGTCACCGCCGGCGAAAAAGCCTGGTCTATCGGTCAACTGCGTCTCTGAGTCGGCGACGATTCTATCCCGGCTTGTCTTGATACCACTTGCTTCCGTTATGAAAGAAACGTCTGGGCCCTGGCCGATGGCCGCGATGACATTATCAACGTCCAAAACAAATTCAGAACCTTCGATCGGCACGGGACTGCGGCGTCCGCTTGCATCAGGTTCGCCCAACGCCATCTTGATGCAAACCATACCGTTGACTTTGCCATCGTCTCCCAGGACTTTAGTCGGTGCCGCAAGATAATGAATCTTAACCCCTTCTTCCTCTGCTTCTTCAATTTCCCAATCGGTCGCCGGCATCTCGTCGCGAGAACGACGATATACTATGGTCACTTCCTTTGCCCCAAGACGAAGCGCAGTGCGGCTTGCGTCAATAGCAGTATTACCACCTCCGATGACAGCGACTTTGGCGCCTATCTGCGGTGGTTCGCCTTTAGCAACGGCATTGAGGAAATCCACCCCTCGCAGAACTCCTTCCAGTTGTTCGCCTTCCACGCGCATATCATAACCCAAAAGCGCGCCAGTCGCAAGGAAGACGGCATCAAAGCCATTATCTAAGAGACCAGCAAGCGTACAGTGATTACCAAGAACATGCGCTGTTTGTGCGTTGTGCTCGTCAATGCTGAATTTGCTTGCCTGCTTTGATGAGTCCAACGCACAAAGCGTTTTGACCTCGATGCCCAAAGATATAATATTCGCAATATCGCGGTCAAGAATATCTTGGGGTAAGCGGTAATCGGGTATCCCATAGCGCAAAGTGCCGCCAAGCTTCGGCGCGGCGTCGAAAAGCGTAACCGCGTGTCCCATTTTCCGGAGATAGTAAGCGGCGGAAAGTCCACCAGGGCCGCCACCAATAACGGCAACTCGGGAACCGGTAGCGGGTGATAGTTCAATATCCAGTTGTTCTCCGCTTGCGGCGACGTAATCCGCGGCAAAACGCTTAAGACTTGCGATAGCAATTGGCTGGTCTAAAAGATTACGTCGGCACTCGGACTCACAAGGTCGAATGCAAACCCGGCCGCAGACCGAGGGCAAAGGATTGGTCTCCATAATCAGTTCAAGCGCTTCTTTGTATAGTCCTTTAGCAATCAAGGTATTATAACCTTGCACATCTTGTCCCGCCGGGCATGTCGCCTGACAGGGCGCGATGCAGTCGCCATAATGTTCCTGGAGCATTAATTCCAGCACTTTTCGGCGAGCAGAGATAACTCTATCATTGCCGGTTTCAATTACTATGCCATCTGCTACACGTGTGTTACAGGAGGTCACCAACCCATAGTCTTTAACATCGACGACGCAGACCAAGCACACGCCGGCAGGCGTCAATTGTTCATCATGGCAGAGAGTGGGAATAGGTATACCGTTTTCCTGGCATACCTGTAGGATGGTTTGACTTTCCTTGGCGAATATCTCTCTGTCGTCTAAGGTTATCTTAATCATTGCTATTCCTTTCATCTAACAAATTATCCAGAAGATTTGGAAAGAAAGGAATCTTTCCTTGATAGTTTTAGACTTTATCTCAATTACCAGGAAGACCCCTTCTGATTCTACCCACCCCCGGCCCCTCCCAGGAGGAGAATCCCCATTTGCAGATTTGCTTATTTGCTCATTTTAACGTTATGACGGGGCAAAGAACTATTAGCCATCTTGCCGTCTTTCTTGCCCCTTAGCCATTACTCTCTTTGTTATAACTAGCAACTCAGGTTATTTACATGCTTTTTGACTAATTCTCTTAATAATTCTATTTTTTCAGTATTGTCTTTTGTCAATAATGGTGCCAAATTGTCAATTTGCTTTGCTGTTTGGTAGGTGTCAGAAGACACCAGTAGCAATGGAACATTCTGCTCCGCGGCTTTGGAAATGATATTTGCGGGCGGCAGAATATTGTTCGTCAGAATAATACAGGTAGTATCACTCTCCAAAGCCGCAAGTATCATATCACTCCGGTCACCGCCAGTTATTATCAGTTTTTTTTCTTTTTTAAATTCTGGCTTTCGGAGTGCTGCATCGGCAGACGTAGCTCCAACGAAGATGTTCTTTACCAGATTATTCACTCGGCTTTCGCCGGCGATGACTTTGGCGAAGAGGTAGTGAGATAGATAATCAACTGAAAAATAGGTCAGTTCTACTTCATAAGGGATAACACCAAGAACATTTACACCCATTTTAGTTATACTATCCAGATGTACATTTTTGAAATCTTCTACGTCATGTACCTTGTTTATAATCACGCCTATGAAGTTTACCTTTCTCATATCAACATACTTTTTGAGAAATATAATATCATCCACAATAGCATCATCATTGCCACTCATAACCATCACTAGCTTACCGTCTATATACTGCGCCACAGATATTGCATCAAGATATACCGAGACACCATATTCTAAATCTTTGCCGCCCTCAACAAATAATATATCTTTATCCGCCTCAAGGTTAGATACACTTTCAAGAAGTTTCTCTTTTATTTCCTCTTCATCGTACGTAAATCTAAGTTTGGAGTGCTCAAATCCGATACTCATATCCTCTGGATTTTCTTTCAACCCCAAAATATTGGTTACCAGGGCAGAATCGTAATCCCATAATCTTTTTTTACGGTAATGCAATCTATCGCCGAAGGGTTTCATGTATCCTGTTTTCGCTGCTTCTGCCATTCCCAGGATTACACTGGTTTTACCTGCGCCTTCGCGCATTGATGCCACTATTAGCTTATCCATTTATTTCACCTCATCAATATTTGCAAGAAGAATTCTCGCATCTACAGGCCTTGACCCCTCGCCTTCTTCATACACTATAAGGGGATTGATTTCGATATCTGAGATGCTATCGCATCTTTGGAGAATGGCGCCCAATCTAATTAGGGTGTCAACTACGCTATTAATATCCTTTTTACCTTCCCCTCTCACACCTAAGAGAAGAGGATATGACCTTATTTCTTTTATCATAGCTATTGCCTCGGTACTATTCAGCGGAAGCGCGCGAAATGAAACATCTTTCATAACTTCTACATATATGCCTCCGAGACCAAACATAACAATTGGTCCAAATCCTCTATCCCTTCTGGTGCCAAGGATAACTTCAGTACCCGCTGGTATCATCTCAGAGACTTCGATGCCTTCAATTATAGCATTAGGGCTATGTAATCTGCAACTGTGGATAATAGCCTGGTATGCGTCAGTCACTTCGTCTTTATTTTCAAGGTCTAAGGCGACACCGCCAACATCACTCTTATGGATTATATCCTTTGACACAACTTTCATGACTACCGGATAACCGATTTCTTCCGCGTAGGTTACGGATTCTGCAATATTCCGCGCGATATAACTTTTGGGCATCCGGATGCCCGCGGCCGCCATTACGCCCCTTGCTTCTTGGGTTAGAAGAAACTGCCTTTTATCAGACCTCACCTTTTGTATAATAGCTTCAATGGCACGAGTATCAATTTCTATTTCCTCAACGAGAGCAGTAACCTCCGACTTATACTTTAGATTACGGTAATGAGAATATATCGCCCCCAAACATGATACCGCCTCGTAAACATCAGAAAATATTGGTATTCCTTTCATTCTGAGTTGATGTATGCTGTCCTCTATTTCGGTGCCGCCAAGAAAAGAGAATACCACTGGTTTTACTGCTTGACTCTGTGAAAAAAATTTTGCTATTGTCAGAGGTAATTTTTCCGTATCCAAAACCGCTGTTCCACAGCCGAGACAAATAATTGCATCAATTGCATCATTTCTAAGGGCGGCATTGAGAGCCAGCTCATAATCATTAATCGTTGCTTGACCGGTTATGTCAATTGGATTTTTCGCAGAACCAAATTCTGGAACTGCTTTTGAGAATACTTTGTTCGTGGTCTGAATATCATCATAAAGGTTAACATTATATTTTTCACACGCGTCGGCAGCCATTACGCCGAACCCGCCGCCGTTGGTGATTATCACCGTATTCTCACCTTTCGGCACGGGCGAATTTGACAGGACTTTGCACCAGATAAGAGCTTCTTGAATACTTTCGGCTCTGATAACGCCACACTGTTTCATAATATCGGAAAAGATTTCATCCGCCCCAGCAAGGGAACCGGTATGCGATGCTGCTGCAATGGCGCCTTTTTTTGATTTTCCAGATTTTATTACCACTACAGGTTTCTTTTTCGTCGTCTCTTTAAGCACTGCAATAAGTTTTTCTCCATCTCTTATTCCTTCAATGTACATCAGGATAACTTTCGTCTCTTCGTTGGCTAGCAGATATCCTAAAAGGTCAGCTTCATCAAGGTCTGCTTTGTTTCCCACGGAAACAACTGCCGAAAGCCCGATATTCTCGGCTTTGGTTTTGCCGAACATGGCAATCCCGAGGGCACCGCTTTGCGTTATAATCGCAACATTGCCAGGTTTTACTTCTTTTGGCCCAAATGTAGCATTAAGCGATGCCATGGATGAATAAATTCCAAATATGTTTGGCCCCAAAACGCGCATACCATGTTCATTTGCATAGGTCACAATTTTTCTTTCCTCTTCAGCGTTGCCAATTTCCGCGAATCCTGACGTCATTATTACCAGAAACTTCACTCCTCTAAGAGCGCAATCTTTCACGGCAGCAAACGTGTATTTTGCCGGTATTGCGATACATGCTAAATCAATGTGGTCAGCAATGTCATTGAGCGTCTTATATACCGGAAGACCAAGTATTTCACCGCCTTTGGGATTTACAGGATAGATCTTGCCAGGATACTGGTTATACGTAATGTTTTCAATAATTTTATACCCAATCTTGTCTTGATTATTAGATGCTCCTATGATTGCAACTGCGCGCGGCTCAAAAAGATATGTCATATCCGAAACTTTATTTTCCATTACATCCCCCTAAACGCCATATGCAGTTCATATACTCCGTCATCAGCGCTTCTTTTTTCAATATCGAAGCCCATTTTTTCAAATAAGTTAAGCATTGGTTTATTTTCGATAAGCACCTCGGCAGTGAAGCCAAAAAGACCATCTTTCCTGGCTAAATAAGTTAAATAAGACAACAACTCTGTGCCTATGCCTCTATTCTGATAGTCATCTCGCACCGCGAACGCCACTTCCGCGGTATGCGTGGGTTCGTTTATACGGTATTGTCCTACGCCGACAAATTTTTCTTTGTCTTCCTGATTTATTACCGCAAGAATCACCATTTCTTTGGTATAATCAATAATCACAAACTCTTGCAAGTATTCATGCGGTATATCTTTGCGGAGAGAGATAAATCGACGATATAGACTTCTATCTGATAGGGAATAAAAGAAGTCCTTTAATAGCGGTTCATCACTTATTTTTACCGGCCGCAGGAAAATTTCAAGTCCTTTCTCGGTGGTTCTATAAGTCTCTAACTCTTCGGGATACTCTCCTTTTTTCCCGGGTATGAAGGCCTGGTCTTTATATATCAGCTTCAGCTTTTTCGCTTCTTGTATAAGCCAGGGCCTGAATTTCGGATGGGCTATGGCGATTAATTGCATGGCACGTTCCCGGATATTTTTTCCATGTAAATATGCTATGCCGTATTCTGTTACCACATAATGCACATCGCCTCTATTTAGAGTAACACCTGCTCCCTCCTGGAAAAAGGGGACAATTCTTGAAACTGTACCGTCTCGTGCCGTTGATTTAATCGCAAGTATGCTTTGCCCGTTATGCGCCAAAACTGCCCCGCGCATAAAATCCGCCTGCCCACCTATTCCACTATAAAATACTTTTCCGATGGATTCTGGCGTTGCTTGACCAGTAAGGTCTACCTCCAGAGCGCTATTTATGGCAATCATGTTATCATGTTGGGCAATAATCAAAGGATTGTTGGTATAGTCAACCGTTCTAAATTCTATCGCGGGGTTATCGTGGATATAATCATAAGTTTCTTTTGTACCCATACAGAAGGTGGCTATTGTTTTGCCACGGTTGCTGTTTTTTTTCGTATTGTCAATAACACCCTTTTTCATTAACTCTACTATACCATCGGATAGAAGTTCTGTATGTACTCCTAAATGTTTTTTAGCATAAAGATTTGACAAAATAGCATTGGGTATACTGCCATATCCCACCTGAATAGTATCTTCATCCTTAATAAGGCTTGAAACATACTTGCCAATCCGTTGAACAATTTCATTATCTATATCTATTTTATATTCCAATATAGGCTCATCGTGTGGAATGATGAAATCTACATCTTTAAGGTGAATAAAGCCATCTCCATGCACTCTGGGCATATTTGAATTAACTTGAGCGATTACCAGGGAGGCGTTTTCTACAGCAGCTTTGACGATATCAACACTCACACCTAAACTCATATAGCAGTGGGCATCTGGCGGCGATGTTTGGATCAGAACAACATCGACTGGTACAAACTTACGATATAACAAAGTGGGAACTTCTGACAAAAATATCGGCGTGTAATCAGCAAGTCCTTCATTGATAGCGTTTCTGGTGTGGTGTCCAATAAAGAAAGAGTTGTGCCGAAAATTGTGCTTGAATTTTTCATCTGTATAAGGAGCAACGCCGAGGGTCCACACATGAAATACTTCCGCGTCGAAAAAAGCCTTGGGATGGGAATTCACATAATTCATGAGGGCATGAACAAGATATTGCGGCTCACCGCAACCTGTACCGATAAATATTGCGTCACCCCGATGAATATGACTAAAGATCGCTTCTTCTGACGCAAATTTTTCTGGGTACATTTTTTTCATCTCGTCTAATGTAATTGCCATGTAAACCACCGTTGCGGTAAAATTTTGCGCGATGCTTTAAATGATGCGCTAAATTGGATTATCAATTGGGATTTGGGGCAGGAAAAGCACTACATGAAAATATTATACAATATGGGCATGCCGATTAACAAGAATATTCTTCAAAATAGCCAAAGTTTCTTTCACCTCATCGCTAACTTCCATACTAAATTCAGTTTTCTTTGGCTGAATTCCCAAAACGAAAACTTCAGCGCCAATTTCGTTTTTAAGGTAATTCATGGATAACCGGAGAGAGGCATGATGGGTGGAATAGCTTACGCGGTCAATATCATCCGCTTCAATAATGGCGACAGCCCCAGGGGATGCGCCAAGATGAACGGTTTCGATAATTAGGATGGTGTTAGGGTGGAGTTGTACGATTTTCCCGAGGAAGTTCTCCGGCACTTCTCCGCAATCTAATAAATCGGCATCAATTTTGCCATTCAACTGCTCTATTAAATGCGGCCCAGCGCCATCATCGCCTCGGAGCGGATTGCCAACTCCCAAGATTAAAACTTTGCCCTTCAGTCTGCTTTTTAAAAGCTCTATCATTTTTTACCCTGACAATTATAAAAAGGGGCAAAATGGCAAGACCGTAAGATGGAAAAACGGCAAGGGGGCAGGTGGCAAGATGGCAAGACGGCAAGACGGCTAAACGGCTAAAATTGCCCCCTGGCCTCCTTACCCTTGCCCTCTTGCCTCCTCCATAAGAGACGGTGCTGGTTGCGCTACGCTTCGGTTAGCTGAATTGGCTTGACTTTCTTTGGCGCCAGTCCTAATGCTTCGGCTACGCCATAGACGATGGCTTCCGGGCGGGGCGGACAGCCGGGAATGTGGAAGTTCACGGGGATAACCTTATCTACGCCGCCAACGACATTGTATGTATCGAACCACATTCCACCATCAATGGCACAACCACCAATAGCAAAAACGAGCTTAGGTCCCGGCGTCGCTTCATATACTCGCTGCAAGCAAGGAACAATTGGTCGCGTCACAGGTCCGCTAACGAGGAGCACATCAGCGTGCCGCGGGGAGCCGATTAATTTGATGCCAAACCGCTCGACATCGTAGTATGGGGTCAAAACATTGATTACTTCTATGTCACAACCATTGCACGCGCCAGTGTTGACATGGTAAACCCACAACGATTTAGTGAAATATTGTTGGATTTTCTTTTGAATGAAATTTGGCATTTTTCTTCCTCATAAAAGGCAGAAGGGTTAAGGGGCAAGATGGCAAAGAGACAAATTAGCTTTTGTACCTCCTTGCCATCTAGCCCTCTTGCCTCCTTGCCCTTTAAATGTTAATAGGGGATGTCGAGCTTGTCCATCATCTCCCTTACTACTTTATAATCAAGGTCATTTGCCTCAATAAAGCTAGTTGCGCCCATTGCCTCCAATATATCCTTCTGTTGAGGAATTTTCACATCCAGCTTCAGCAAAGCGTTTTTAATCTTTTCGGCGACTTCGGGTCTGGTATTTCTAAAAGCAGTGACACACCAGGTGGGGAAATAATCTGTATACTCAACAAATTTAATCTTCCCAAGGTCAATTCTTCCTCTAACTTCTTGTAGGGCATCCTCGCGCACAAAACCAGCATCGACCTTTTGCCGATAAACGCTAAAAATAACATCATCCTGCGTCCGCATTAACACAATAGAGAGTTCTTTTTCCACCTCATCAATACCATTTTCCTGACAGAGTAAAGCCTGACCAAGATATCCACCTAATGCCCTTCGTGACGCTACTGCAACCTTTTTCCCTTGGAGTTCCTTGATTTTTTCGATTCCGCTCTCCTGGTGAGTAATAATCATCCCTCTATATTTGTCACCTCCATAAAATTCTACTGTCTTGACTAAAGGGTAAGCCCCTCTGGTTTTGTGAAGGATAACATAAGCAAGGGGATTTTGAAAGGCAATATCGACTTGATTAGCTTCCAGCGTATAAAAGTAACTATTATAACTCAACGCAGAGACGAGCCGTATCTTATACCCAGTCTCCGCGGAAAGATAACGAATTATAGGAGAATAATTTTTCGACATTATGCTGAGAGAATACTTAGGCTGGATAGATACTTTAACCACTTCAATTTTTTCTTCAACCACAGCCTCCTCTCCCTCATGCGAAGCTTTACATCCGGCAACCGATAAAAAGAGAACGACTAAGAGTATATATGCGCGGTTTACGAAAAAAACAGTTTGCTTTATTGCATGTTGCGTGTTGCGTGTTGCGTGTTGCGTATTCTTAGTGAGCGGGTAAGCAGGTGGGCGGGTGAGTTCTGTACTCTTGTACATCTGCTCCCCTGCTCCTATTACGGCGGTTTTTCTGGTCATGTCTTTAACCCCCTTTCACGCTCCAAGTATTTTGAGAATACACTTTGTGGCACTATCCAGTATTGGATATATCAAGCGGGGATAAACTCCCAAAGCGATGCACAGAAGCGCTAGAACAATCATGCCTATCCACATTGAAACAGGAACCTCTTTTGCTTCATGAGCTGGGGTTTCATCAACCCCAGTTGCTTCATGTCCTGGGTTAGCTCCGCCATGCGAGGCCCGTTGTGGCTTTGTCCAGAATATTCTGCAGGCCGCCCAGGCAAAGCAGGCTATGGTGAGCAAACTCGTGAATATACCTATCACCGCCGCCCAAAGATATTTACTATCAGCAGCAGCGAGAAAGAGGGTAAATTTGCTCATGAATCCGTTAAATGGAGGCATTCCGCCGATAGCCAATGCGCCAACAAAGAAGCAGAATCCAGTCACCGGCATTCTTTTGGCAACCAATCTAAGCTCACTTATCTTCCTACTTCCCGCTGAATACATCAATGCTCCAGCGCAAAGGAATAGAAGCGCTTTGATTATAGTGTGATTGACCAAATGATACAGTCCACCATATATACCGAGATAGGTGCCCAACCCTAATCCCCCGATTATGTATGCTATATGGCTTATACTGGAGTAAGCTAACATCCTTTTCAGGTCATCTTGCACCAAAGCCATTACCATTCCGATTACCATGCCGACCGAAGATAGGATAACAACGAACGTCACCACAGCAGAATGACCAGGGGTGAAGAAAGTAATGGTCCTGGCTAAAGCATAAGCTCCGATTTTGGTCACGACGCCTGAGAGCAAAACGCTGATGGGAACAGGCGCCTCGGAATAAGTATCGGGCAGCCAGGCGTGAAAGGGGATAAGCCCGGCTTTAGCTCCAAATCCTACTATAAACATGGCGCAGGCTATAAGCACAATACTTTCCGGTATTGCTTTGGCTATCTTGCCCATTTCAGTAAACAACAAAAGACGATGCTCCGGGAGGTGGGGAATTGCTCCGGAATAGATTAAAATGCAGCCAAGTAGGGCAAAAGTCACCCCTACACTCACCAACAGCAGATATTTGTATCCCGCCTCCATCGATTCTCTTCGCCAGTAAAAGGTTATAAGGAATACTACTGACAGGGTAGTTCCTTCCATAAATACCCACATCATAATTATGCTGTTGGTAACGCATGTCCAATTCATCATTCCAATAACCAATACTAATAACCCGTAAAAGTAAGTTTGTCTCCAGTTTGTAAGCGGTTTATCTGATTTCTCATGAACAATATACTTGATAGAATACAGGACAATAATAATCCCCATGAAGGAACTAATCAATTCCATCAAGGCGCTTAAACCATCGACATACAAATTATCATTCCAGGCAGTAAGTATCTCTCCACTTACGATTCTACCGCATATCGCGATGGAGATACAAAAGGTCACGATAAGTCCAAGAAGCGCTAAACCTTCGCGAAATATCCGATGTATCCCACCCAAGGCGAATATGAGGATACAGAAGGTAATGGGTACCATACATACCCAAATCGGAAGAATAGATTCAACTTGTGTAATAATATTGTCCATAGTTTTTGTTCCTCTACGCGTAAAGTGGTAAAACGGCAAAACGGCTAGATGGCAAGGGAATGAAGATTGATTATTGAAGATTGAAGATTGTAAAAAATATTCTTCAATCTTCATTCTTCAATCTTCAATCTAAAATAGCCTCCTTGCCCCTTTGCCCTCTTGCCTCTCCTATCGTTTCAACTGAGAAAGAGACGATGTGTCCATAGTTCCCAAAGCTGCAAAGACCCTTCCGGAAAGATAAAGCAGAAGCCAAACTGTGATTATCACATTGGTAACTACTCCTATTAGCGTTGTCTCAGGCAAAGTAGGTACCAAAGTTACCAAAGAAAGATGAACACCATTTTCCAGAAGGATTAAGCCAATAACCACCTTGATAGCATCTCTTCTTATCAAGAGCACATAAACCCCCAGCGCGCAAATTGTCAGAGAAAGCGCCAGGTTTGTTCTTGCAGGCTCAATCGAAGCTTCCAACGTGGGGGCAATAAACTCAACATTGGCATGTATATAACTGTAAAAAGCTACCACAATAATGAGCAAAAGTATTATTGAAAGAACGGTTCCAAGGTATGGTTTGACTTCTGAAACAGGAAGCTTGCGGACATAAATCCATAAAAGATACGGAATAATTATTACCTTAGTTATTAAAGCGGTAGCGCCCCACCAATAGAGTGTAGGATTAGGACCTAGCTGGGCAAAGGTAAAGAGGATCAAAGTTAAAAAAAACGATTGCGTAGCTATGGCAATAACCGACGCTCTAAGATTGCGAAGTTCCGCTGCAAACATTGATGCCACGAAATGGATTAAAAAAAGTGTAATTATTAAATTACTCTCTGTTACTAAATTTCGTTCTATTTTTAATCCCTCCTTATAGCCGCTGATTCACAGACAGCGCCAATTTATGCGGCCTAATAATCAGCGTCGTCTGTTCGCTCCGCTCAGTTCCCCCCTTTTCTCCCCCTTCATCCCCCCGCATGCGGGGGGAAGGAGGGGGGTAGGGGGGATTTTACTTCGTAAACCACCTAATCAGCGGCTCTTGCTTCTACGCCCCGATAAGTGCGAAAGCGACGCTGCCCAAAGAGAATAATACCAGGAACAAATAGTATTTAACCGCCTGGTCGATTCTGAGTCTGGGGTTCACCACATCGATTAAGGCGATAATCGACACCAATATCAAGACCTTGACCAAATTAGTCAAGACATCCAGAGGAACAAAATCAAATCTCGGCCATGGAATGAATATCTGGACGAAAACGGAACAAAAAATGAGTTGCTTCGCCATCATATACCATTTGAATAAAGCATATTTGGGGCCGCTTTGCTCAATGAAAACACCGCCGACGATTTCCGTTTCGGCTTCGGGAATGTCAAATGGTAGTTTTCCCACTTGAGCCTGTAATGCCAGAAAAAGAAATACCGCCGCAATGAGCATTGACGCAACAGGTCCATGGAGATGATACCAGGCTAACATATCACCCATCCTGAAGGAATGGGCGTTAATAGCTGCGGTGATAAGAGCAATGAAAAGCACCGGTTCCACACAAAGGTGCATCATCATTTCCCTTGAAGCACCGACGGCGGCGAAAGGATTCTCCGAAGAGGCAGCGGCTATAATCAAAGCTACCGCAGCCAAAGTTATCAAATATACGAACAATATCATATCACTGAAGGCGTCGAACGGAGCTTTTGCTGTACCCATAGGTACAAGTAGGGCGGCCATGGTTACAGTGGTAAAACAGATTAATGGCGCCAGACGAAACAGATAATTTGAAGATGATTGTAGGTCTTCCTTACCCAGTAACTTAAGCAAATCGTAATAAGGCTGCCTGATAGGCGGTCCCTTACGAGAATGCACTGTCGCCCGAAGCTTCCTTGCCACTCCCTCAAACAATGGGGAGAGAGCTATGACAATGAATAAATTTAATATACTAGCGATTATAATAGAAAGATTCATCTTTTCACCTTCTTAGTGAAACGTGATGAGTAATGAACAATAAGTCCCCATTTTCCGCACCCCTTATGAATACTGAATCCGGAAGGCATGATTTTCCTTAACTTATGTTAAGGAAACATTTGTTAAGTATTCAAAATCCGCATGAACATTGAACATTTTTCAAATTCCATTCATGAGGGTGCGGAAGATAGGAAGTAATGAGTAATAATACGGTTTACTCATTACTCATTACATTTCAAGCATCATGCGTTATCTTGACCACAAGAGACGATAAACGAAAAAGTCGTATATAACATTACCCCCCAGGTAACAAGAACAAGATAATTATAGCTGCTACCAGCCCTATAATCATCCATAATATATAAACCTGCGGAATACCAACATGCGTTCTGCTGAACCCTCTGCTAAGCCTCATGAAACCTTTGACTATTGGATAATACAGCCATTGGTCAATATCCAGTATTGTTCTAAGCGTTTTAGGCATCGTTATTTTCGGCAGGGTGATTGCTTTAGGATATAGCCCTTCAAATTCGATGTTTCCTATCCGGAAATCGAAAAATCGCTTGAATGGTACATAGAAACTATGAGCAGGATAGCGGACACTTTGGGCTTCGTGTTCTCTACCGCCATACCACGTCTCTACTTGACGAACTTTCACCCCCGCGGACTTATAGATAAGATAAGCGATGCCAAAGCAAACGACGAATGCCGCAATTATCCACGGAGGATTCCATGCGCCACTTATTCCTTCGCCAAAATTTATGTTCATACCCAGTAATGTTCTTCCTAATAAAGGACCTACTTCTGGAGAATAATTAGAAGGCAAAATGGTACTAATAGCATTATGTATCGCTCTAACGGGAATCAGTGGAACGACGCCGAAAAGCACGCAGAAAAAGGCAAGGATAGCCTGTGGAATTTTCATGGATAATGGGACATCGCGTTCCCCCTTACCAAAGGGGGTAGGGGGTTGTCTATTAGGATTGATTTCACTCTCTACATAAAGCTTTCCTAAAAAAGCAGAATTGAGAAATTTCAACGAGTACGCAAGTGTAACCGCAGAGATGAAAATGGCGACAATACCGAGAACGATAAACAGAGTAAATTCTGCTTGCGAATCCATCCCTGCCATTATTGAAGATTCAAAGATTAACAGTTTACTTGAAAACCCGCTAAATGGCGGAATGCCAGCGATTGACAGAGATGCAATGATAGCGGTTGCTGTGGTCAAAGGCATGACGCCTATTAATCCGCCTACCTTATTCAGATTGCTCGTGCCAGTTTTGTAAAGGATAGAACCTGCGTTCAGAAACAGACATGACTTATAACAAACGTTATTGAGCAAATGAAATACACTGGCGATAAGAGCAATTGTACTAATAACAGGGCTTATCGGCAGCAAGTATACGCCCAAACCAATACCGAGCGTTATATATCCCATCTGTCCGATAATGGACATAGACATCATCTTCTTAGAATCATCCTGGGTCAAAGCCGATATCGTTCCCACGAATATAGAGATAGTACCGAATACAGCTATCACTTCTCCCCAGACATAAGAGTGGTGAGATATGGGGAGAAAACTACAGAATACTCGTATAATACCATAAATCCCCAACTTCGTCATTGTTCCACTAAAAGCTGCTGAAGCGCTAGTTGGAGCAGCGGGGTAAGCGTTGGGCAGCCAGAAACTGAAAGGCAACACGCCTGCTTTGGTTATAAAACCGATAAAAAACAACGCTAAGACAAGATGAAGTAAACCTGTGTTGTTCGTTAGCAACACCCCCATTGAATCTCGCATGGCGTCGAAGCTAAAGGAATGTGGTTCAGGAGTTCTGGGATAAAGAATAATAGCGGCTAAGATTAAACATGCAGCGGCCACATGAGTTACGAAGAAGTATTGAAATCCAGCTTTTAAACTTGCCTTATTCTCTCGCTCATAGACTACTAAAGCGTAAGAAGTGAGCGTCATTATCTCCCAGAACGCAATGAAGAAAAACAAGTCTCTTACCGCAACGATGCCCACAACCGAAGCAAAAAGCAATAATAGCGGTGGATAGTAGCGCAGTAGAGACTCCGCTGCATAACGCCTTATGTATCTTATGGAGAATAAAGTGGTGCAGAAAGAGATTACGCTGACGATAAACAGAAACAAAGCGGAAAGTGGGTCAATAGCTATTGCAAGTGCAGCGCCTATCCCCGGCAACTTTATAATCGGTCCCGCTCCCGTTATTGTCCCTTCAGTGAAAACATGAAATACAATGTAGAGGAGGCAAACTGCGGCGAGAGAGACAAAGAGAAAAGAAATCCAGGGGCATGCTCTTCTCAACTTATGTGTAGCCGCAGCCATAATCGCCCCTATTACCAGTAAAAAAAATGCGATGTATAGAAATATTATTTGTTCCACATTAATCTCCTTACGCATCTTGCGCAAATTAATCTTCTTAAGGCGTTTCCAACTTAATAACCCTTCCAAGTTCAAAATCTATCCGCTAATCGGCGCGAAATTGACGCGAATATTTTTTCTTCGTGAATATTCGCGTGAATTAGCGGATAAAAAAGTGGAAGGTTTTATTTTCTGCAACAGCCTAATTTTCTAAACTTAACAAAGCAGATAGTCTCCCTGTTAAGTGTTGCTATGCAGCAAAACCACAAAGACACGAAGTTATAAAAGTTCCCTTCCTCTAAAGCTTCAGTGTGCAGTAATTATGTTTTCTTTACGGAATTCACAAACTAACGCACACAGCGGAAACCAACAGATGGATTATCAATTGCTGGAATGTCCTTCCAACGACCACTAACACGTAAATCGACAGGAATATTATGGAGCCAAAAGCTACCACGCAGAACACGGTTATTTCCGGAACCTGGGCCTTTTGGATTTTGCTTAGGAGAATTTACATAATAGATACCACTATACCAACCTGAACACCACTCCCAAACGTTCCCAATCATATCATACAAGCCATAGCCATTAGGTGGAAAACTTCCAACCGGAGATGTTTGGTCATCCCAAATATCGTTTGCCCCAATGCCTATAAAGTTTGCGTTATTATGAGTAAGATTATCTCCCCATGGATATTGTTTTCCAATCAAACCACCGCGTGCCGCTTTTTCCCATTCTGCCTCTGTTGGCAAACGCTCTCCTACCCATTCAGCATAAGAAACTGCTTCAAACCAAGTTACCCCAACTACAGGCTGATTAGATGCGTTGAACTTTGGATTATTCCACTGGTTTGGTGCACGTGACCCAGGTGTTGCATCCAAAAATTTCTTGTATTGTGCATTAGTAACTTCGTATACATCCATATAGAAAGCATCAAGGTAAACAGCATGAACTGGTCTTTCATCCTCACGACCATCATTACTTCCCATCTGAAATGTACCTGCTGGAATAAGCGCCATTGGCACATCATCTTTGCCTGTGATTGTTTTCATGTTTGGAACAATCGGTTCAACCTTCTCAACAGATTCTGCCAGCTTAAATTTGACTAATGTGGCTTCGTCCATTTTTCCCCAAATATAGGTTGTCTCTGCCATTTAGTTATGATATAATACATGACGAAAGGAGTGGTGAATATGAGCTATATTAAGTTTTCAGAAAAAGATAAAGCTAATGGTTTTCTGTATTTAGCAGTTCGAATGCCACTTGTCGGTTATAGGGGCGAAATTCTCAAAGTTCCCGATTTTATTTTGCCAGAGTTAGAGAAGAAAGGGTTTCAGTTTGCGAAAGTCCAACCACCTAACCCTGATGGCAGTGGGAGATTAAAAAAGTAAACCTTATACAACCCAAATACCGATTTGAAATATTAATTCCCTTGTACGATAATGCCGGTGCCCCAATTGCCCCTGAAAAGATTTGGAGTGTATTCGCAGAAATCTTCTCCAAATACGGGGCTTGCCGAACGCAGCCGCTCGCCCCACACCTCGGTTGGTGGGTAGAGGAAGCTGAATCCTCGACTGTCTACGAAAGAAAGAAAATATTTCCTCTTCTTTTCTTTTTAATCAAACTTTTTCTTTTAGAAAAAGAAAAAGTTGGGTTGGACTCTAATGTTCACCATCGATGTTGACCCGATGGAAGAAAATGTTATCTGGTTCCGCAACCTGAAGCAACAGCTCGCCGCAACTTTTAATCAGTTGGAAATCTATATAGCTGGTATGGAGATATTTTGGGTTTAATCATCCCAAATTTGGCATGTTTCAAATTTCCTGAAAAATTAGTTTACACTTTTGGAAGTGATTGGTGATTGGTGATTGGTGATTGGTGATTGGTAAATTGGTGATTGGTAACCAATCACTACTCTACCAATAACCAATCTTTTTGTTTTTTTGATAATCGACTATTTTTGTTTTTTTTGTATATTTGTTTTTTTGACAGTCGAATATTTTTGTTTTTTTTGTAGTCGATGACAAAAAAAACAAGACATTGTCAAAAAAACAAGACGTAGTCGATGACAAAAAAAACAAGACACTATCAAAAAAACAAGACAATCACTCCTCACTACCAGTAACCAATCACCAGTAACCAGTAACCAGTTCTTTGTAAAGAGTGTAAACTATTTTCTGAAACATGCCCCAAATTTTTTCTTTTCCTAAAAGAAAAAGTTCCATCAAAAAGAAAAAAGAGGAAATTATTTCTTTCTCTTAGCCTAAATGTTGCACCAGAGGAAATCCAATGATTGGCGCTAAAAAGCAAAGAATCATAAGAATAATAAGCGGCAGGCTGATAGCGACAGAATTACTTCCCGCCGTCGCGGCTTTTTCGGAGACAGCACCGAAGAAGACTCGATGTCCTACAAACAGATACCAAGCGAAAGCAACAAGGCTTTCAATAATAACCAACACACCAAGGATATAGCCAGCAGCGCCACCAATCTCAAATGCTCCGGTGAACATCATGAACTTGCTCCAGAAGCACGAAAGCGGCGGTACTCCAGTTACTGCGAAAAGACCGATGATAAATGCTATAGAAACCAGCGGCATCTTCCGTCCCAGCCCGCTAAGTTCACTAATTTTTCTAGTCCCTGTAGCATAAGCTATGGCGCCCACTGACAAAAAGAGCAGCCCTTTGCCGCAGGCGTGATTGATGATATGCAAGACTCCTCCTCTAAACCCAGTAGGTGAACCCAATATCAACAGTGAGACGCCAAATAGTATATATCCTAAGTGGCCGATAGTGGAGAAGGCAAGCAGTCGTTTTAAGTCATCCTGTACAAAATACAATATGACCGTGATGATTATAGTAATAACAGCCATAATCGCCAGGATTAGCCCGGACCCCTGCGAAAGCTCTGGATTGGATAACGTAGTTCTGGCAGCAAGATACACACCAGCTTTGACCATAGCTGCGGCGTGGAGATAAGCGCTCACCGGCGTCGGCGCAACCATAGCGTCTGGAAGCCAGGTATAGAATGGAATTTGAGCTGCTTTTGCCCAGGCGGCGATAAGTATCAAGATAAAAACAGTTGTCCTCAAGGATGGTGTCAGCTTATCCAGGGCGTCAAAGGCGAAGGATCGAGTGCTAACGAACAAAATGGTCAAGCCAATCAATAGGGCAATTCCGCCTATATGCGTTATAATAAGCGCCTTGAATCCGCTAAACAAAGATTTGTCATCTTTGTTATAGGAGATAAGAGCCCAGGAACATAAAGTGGTCATCTCCCAAAAAATAAACAGTTGAAGGAAACTCGGTGAGATGACAACGCCTATCATTGAGCCGATAAATAAAAGCAGCCAGAAGTAGTAGTTACCTTTCGGCCCCACAAAGGCGTGGTCTCTATTTTTAGGACTCAAGTATCCTGCGGAATAAACCACAACTAAAAACCCGATAGCAGTGATAACTATAAGCATCAGGCTGGTTAGTGGGTCAACAAGAAAACCGAAGAAATTAGCTTTAGTGGCATTAGATTCCAACCAGGGAAACCAATTCACTAAAAATTCAGACTTTTGGGGGTAGCCCGATACTACCGATATGATACCTACAATCAAGGTTATTCCCGCAAAGATACCCGGTATCCAATCTCCCTTTCGTCCTCTCAAGGGGTAAGAAAGGAAAGCACCAACTATAGGTACGAGCACTAAAACGGAAAGAAGAACTATTAGAAAATTTGACATAATAATTCAATATCCTCCATTGGATTGATGATTGATGCTTGTTGCTTGATGATTGGAAGACTATTTTCTCAATCGACAATCGACAATCAACAATCGACAATCCCTTTTGCCATCCTCCAAAAGTCATCATACGCGATAGCTCATCTGTTGTCCTTCAATAAGCCTACGGCAATCTGGGCAAGTATTAAGCCATTTTGCCACAGCATCCGGTTCGATTTCGACTGCCGTAGGAAGTTTTTCCGCGAGCTTATCTATCATTCGCTGGGTGGTAAACAATTTACTGCAACGCTCACATTTGGCCATGTTTAAGTCAACGGTAATAAGAAGGTCATTTTTGTCATTAGTCGCCAGTTCAAATTCCCTGGTCAGGGTGATAGCGTCCTCTGGGCATACCTCCGCACATCTGGCGCAGTAAGTGCATCTTCCCAAAACGAATTTGATGGTCCTCCTGGTGTCCTGGTCGATAATGCTGATAAGCCGTGGTGGACAAGCGTTAGCGCAAGCGCCGCAACCGATACATTTATCAATGTTAACATCTACCTGCCCCCGAAATCCTTCCTCCGGCGGTGCAGGTTGATATGGATAAGGCAATGTTACCCTTAGATTTTTAAAGCAAATTAATGCTTCTTTGAGCTTGCTGACTATCATTCAAGTCCTCCAATCTGAGTTGATGACAACGAGACAAAACGGCTAAATGGCTAAACTTCTTGCCGTCTTGCCCCCTTGCCGTCTTGCCTCTTTGCCCTTTTGCCACTCACCGAGAGAACGCCATCAATTCTTTTTGGCTGTAAACCTTGATTTTTTTCGTTTTGACGTCCACCACTTCAAACCTCTCCGTGCAGGAGAAACATGGGTCAAGGCTACCGATGGCAATAGGAACATCAGCAATGTAACCGCCCATAATTATTGCTGGCACAGTTTGCAGATTTTGATAACTCGGTGCTCTGACTCGCCACCTGTAAACTTGATTTCCCTGTCCGGTCAGAACATAATGGAGACATTCGCCTCTGGGAGCTTCTACGGTGGAGACGGCCTGCTTGAAGGGAGCTATTTCTCCCACCTCAGCCATAAGTTCACCCTCGGGCATCTCCTTCAACCCCTGACGCACCATTTTGATAGATTCCAACAATTCTTCCAGTCTCACCAGGGTGCGCGCCCAGCTATCTCCCGCTTCCATCACCGGCACTTTGAAAGCAAATCGGTCATAAGCAGCATAAGGGTGGTCTCTTCTTGCATCAATATCCAATCCTGAACCCCTGGCTGTTGGGCCGACGACACAATATTTACGAGCATCTTCGTTTTTTAAAACGCCCACCCCTTTGAGACGCATGAGAAGGGTGGTATCGCCGACGACAGCGTCTATCACGGCTTGCGCTTCTGCTTCAATGCGGTCAACAACTGCTAATATTTTGGGATGCTTCTCTTGCGGAATATCCCGGCGTACCCCACCGACTAAGTTCAAGCCATAAGACTTGCGGTTGCCGGTTATTTCTTCCGCCAGCCACATAATCGGCTCGCGGATGCGCCACGCCTGCATCAGTACGGTGTCGAAGCCAAGAATGTGTCCCGCAATGCCCAACCATAAGAGATGACTATGGATGCGCTCAATTTCAAGCATAATGGCGCGGATATACCTGGCGCGCAACGGCACTTCAATTCCCGCGGCTTTTTCAACTGTTTGGCAGTAACTACTGCTGTGGATATACCCTCATATCCCTCATATCCGCTCTGCCAGAAATGGCACCTGGTTATAGGTAAGCTTACTCTCACCTAATTTTTCAATCCCACGATGATTGTAAAAACCCCGATAATCGCAGCCAACAACCTCTTCGCCTTTGACAAAAACACGGAAATAGGCTGGCTCTTCTAAAACCGGATAAAAGGGGCCGATCGGCATTACAGTCGCACCATCGGGTGGGTCCTTCATCTCTACTTTAGCTTGGGGTGAAGCAGGCGGTTTATAATCATAAGGAAAGTCTTTGCGAAGCGGATGTAAATCTTCCGGAAAATCGTCTGGTAGCACTAGCCGGCGCGAGTCAGGATGATTTTTGAGGTTCACCCCTATCAAATCTTTAAGTTCCCGTTCAGGCCAATTGGCGCCAGGAACTATTGGGGTAATTGAATCCACGCAGGCATTAGTCGGGTCAATGCCTACCTGAAAAATCAGGAAAGTTTTTTCCTTATCGAAGGAAAAAATGTAATTTTCCACAAAATTCCCGGAGCGATTTCTCTCATCCGTTCCGGTAATCGTCATAAATCGCGCGCCTGCCTGGTTTATCATATAGTCAACTACGCTGGTTAAGAATTCCGGTTTTATCGAAAGATAAACGCTATCAAGCGCTGGTTGTTCAACTTGTAAAACAGCATCAAAATTTGCTTTTATCTGGTTGATTAATGGTTCGCGAAACATCTATTTTTTCCTCTTTATACACTCATCTTGCCGGAAGAGTAATTATGGTTCCTGGTTTTGTTCCCACTCCTGAAAGAATGGACATTGCCCTTTTTCTGTGCACTTTCTCCATAATATTGTCGAATTCACCATAAGTAATAGCTCTCGTTGGACAAGTAGAGGCACATGCTGGGAGCTTATCCGCCTTGAGCCTATCAATGCAAAGGTCACATTTTTGTATCACTTTGTTTGCTGTATCAAGTTGGATCATTCCAAAGGGGCAAACTACCACGCATAATGTGCAGCCGATGCACTTCATACTATGATGGATAACTGCGCCTTCAGGGGTTTTTTCTAAAGCGTCAGTGGGACACACTTTTACACACGGTCTTTTTTCACAATGGCGGCATGAAAAAGGGATGGAAGATTTGCTATCTAAGAGTGTAACAAATATATTGGGCTTGTCACTACCATGTACTCTCATGCAGGCAATTTCACATCCCATGCAAGATATGCATCTATTTAAATCTATGTATAACAATTTTGACATTGGTTCTCACCCCTTTTGATTGTCGATTGTCGATTGTTGATTGGCGATTGGAATATTTTTCAATCAACAATCATCAATCATCAATCAACAATCATAATGCGTTTCACGTTTCACGCATTATCTGACAAGCAGCAACTTTGTATTCTGGGATTTTGGCTATCGGGTCGAGTGCATCGACAGTCAAAGCGTTTGTTCCTTCAAAATGAAACGGCATAAACACCACACCGGGCGCGACTTTATCGGTGATATGAGCTTTGGCCTCAGCTTCACCACGTTTAGTGATGATTTTTACTTTCTCATCCGCTTTAATGCCCCGCGCTTCACTATCTGTGGGATGAATCTCGACAAAAAGTTCAGGAACCTTTTTAAGGAGTGACTTTGTCCTTCTTGTCATACTGCCGGAGTTATAGTGGACAACAACCCTGCCGGTGGTCAAAATCAGAGGATATTCGGGAGTAGTTTGTTCAATTGCTAGCTTGTACTGGACGGGGATAAGTTTTCCAAGCCCATCTACAGTTTTGAATGTATCAGTGTGGAGAATAGGAGTACCAGGGTGTTCCAGGTTGGGGCAGGGCCATGTAAGCCCGCCGATGTTTTTAATCCTTTCCGGCGTTATTCCAGCATACGCGGGGACTGTTCGATTAATTTCTCTCAGGATATCCTCGGGCGATTGATATGGGAAGAACTTTTCTAATCCCATATTATGAGCGATTGTTATGATGATTTCCCAATCCGCTTTGACTTCGCCCAAGGGTCCTATTACTTGGTGCTGCCATTGAACCCTACGCTCGGTGGTGGTTAAACTTCCACTTCTCTCAGCCCAGCAAGCGGCGGGCAGAACGACATCAGCTAATTGAGCGGTTTCGGTCAAGAAAATATCTTGCACTACTAAAAAATCAGTTTTTTCTAAAGCTTCTTGCACATGGTGGGTATTTGGGTCACTCACTATTGAGTTTTCGCCCATGATATACATGGCTTTGATAGACCCTTCTGAGCAAGCTCTCATCATCTCCACGACAGTGAGACCTGGCCGAGGTGGAAGTTCATCCCAACCCCACTCTTTTGCAATTTTCTTTCTACCTTCATCATTGCTGACCGACACATAACCGGGAAGCAATGGGGCTAATGCTCCCATATCGCAAGCGCCTTGAACGTTATTTTGACCTCGGAGAGGAAATAGTCCTGCGCCCGGCCTTCCGATATGTCCTGTTATCAAAGCCAGGTTAGCGCAATTTATCACATTATCAGTACCTTTTATATGCTGAGTTATACCCATCGCCCAAACAATGGCAGAGGCCTTTGCTCTGGCATAAACCCTCGCCGCCTCTTGAATAAGACCAACATCCACGCCGGTTATCAATTCTATCTCTTTAAAGTCAACATTTTTGATGCAGTCTTTCAGTTCAGCAAATCCTTTGGTACGATTGCGAATAAATTCCGAGTTTAAAAGCCCCTCATCAATAATCGTTTTGAGCATTCCATTCAAAAGTACCGCATCAGTGCCCGGCTTGAGGCCAAGGAAAATATCCGCTGACCAGGAGATCGGTGTCTTTCGCGGGTCAGCCAATATTATCTTCGCGCCTCGGTCTTTTGCATCAAAAACCCAACGAGCGGCTATAGGATGATTCTCAGCATAATTGGAGCCGATAACAAAGATACAATCTGAATTTGCCAAATCAGACAAGGGATTAGTCATAGCACCTGCGCCTACGCTTGTGGTCAGTCCGGCCACTGTAGATGAGTGTCACAAACGGGCGCAGTGGTCAACATTATTTGTTCCGAAAACCCTCGCCAACTTTTGCAGCAAGTAATTCTCTTCGTTGGTACACTTGGCTGAAGCTAAAAAGCCGACGGCATCTGGACCAAACTTTTCTTTAATCTCATTCAATTTAGATGACACCAAGCTAATAGCTTCATCCCAACTGATTCTTTTAAACTTGCCCTTGAAGGAACTGAAGGGTTCGTTTCCTTCTTTTTTCAAGGGATAACGAAGCCTCTCTGGGTGATATATTATCTCAAGAGCAGCGTTTCCCTTGGGACACAGAGCACCTTCGTTTATGGGATGCTCAAGCATATATTCGATATTCTTTGCCCGTCCACCTTCCACTTCAGTATAAAAACCACAGCCCACCCCACAATAGGGACAGATACTAGGAACTTGAATAGTCTCCATCTTATCCTCCTTTTTGATTGATGATTGATGATTGTTGATTGATGACCCTGGATTGATGATTGTTGATTGATGATTGATGATTGTTAATTTCAATCGACAATCGACAATCCAAAGGCAATCGACAATCAACAATCAAAAGTAGAAGGCTAACGATAAATGGTTTCGTGATTCATTTTTTTAAATGCATCCCTAACAGCTACTTTCATTTCTTCTATGTTCAACGGTTTCATAGCGTAAAAGAATATACCTGCCTGCCTTACCTTTCTTGCCAGGTCAATTGAATTATCAGATGACATCACTATTATTGGAATTCTACGGTTAATTTTTTTAACTACGGGAATCACTTCATACGCTTTCACTCCAGGCATATTAACATCCATAACAATTACGCCGATATCGCTACTGCTGTGAAGTTTTTGTATCATCTCACTGCTAGCCATAGCAGTTTCTATCTTGTAACCTTCACCAGCAAGGGCAATAGATATATACTCCCGCTCTTCCTCGTTAGTATCTGCAATTAAAATTGTGTTGAAACCATCTGACATAGTATCTCACCTTAATTTCATTGCATCTTTTACTCTCATTATAGCAATTATAATGCCAACTGTTTCAAAAAAACACTAAAAGTTTCTCTAAATGCTTACTGCTTTTGGGTTCACAGCGTTTTAGAGGAGGTATAACATATTCATTTCAAAGATACTCCCGATACTCGATATGCACATCTTTTATATGCACCAAATTGAAATTCCATGTTGGATTTTGAGAAGGGAATATGTGCATATAAATATTGTGCAATGAATATTATTTATATGCAGAACCTGGAAGACGAAAAATCTTTTTCTTTGGGCATGTTTCAGAAAACGGTTTACACTTCAGAAATTTGAAACATGCCTCCTTCTCCGAGTTTTTCTCTGTGCTCTCTGTCTTCGCGTAATCTACTCACTCGCTCCAACACGTCCTGCAATAAGTGTTTCAACAATAGTAGGGTCTGCTAAAGTGGTGGTATCGCCCAGGTTATCAGTCACACCTTCGGCTACCTTGCGCAGGATACGTCGCATAATTTTACCACTTCGGGTTTTGGGTAGCGAATCGGCAAACTGAATCGTTTCTGGTCTGGCGATGGGGCCGATTTCCTTGCGTACGTGTTCCATTAGTTCTTTGATGAGGTCATCGCTTTTTCCCACACCTTCCCGCACCGTCACATAAGCGTAAAGTCCCTGACCTTTAATCTCGTGCGGTATTCCAACAACTGCGGCCTCGGACACCGCCGGGTGACTCACCAACGCGCTTTCCACCTCTGCGGTACCGATTCGGTGTCCAGAAACGTTGACGACGTCGTCAATGCGTCCCATAAGCCAGTAATCGCCATCTTCGTCAAGGCGGCACCCATCTCCAGTGAAGTACAAATTATTGAACATCGTAAAATAGGTTTCAATGAAACGCTCATGGTCGCCATACATCGTCTGCATCATACCTGGCCACGGTTTCTGGATACACAGCTTGCCACCTTCATTGATGTTACATTCAGTACCGTCATCGCGCAAGATTATAGGTTCGACGCCGAAAAATGGCCGCGAGGCGCTACCTGGCTTCAGGGTATGCGCACCCGGCAGAGGCGTAATCAGAATACCACCGGTCTCGGTTTGCCACCAGGTATCAACGACAGGGCACCGTCCTCGGCCAACATTGTTATAATACCACATCCAGGCTTCAGGATTAATCGGCTCACCGACAGTACCTAACAAACGTAAACTCGAGAGGTCACACTTTTCCACCCACTCTGTGCCGAGCCTGGCCAATGAACGAATTGCTGTGGGAGCAGTATAGAAAATATTCACCTGGTACTTGTCCACGATTTGCCAGAAACGACTGGCGTCGGGGTAGGTGGGAACACCTTCGAACATAAGTGAGGTTGCGCCTCCAGCGAGCGGCCCGTAAACAAGATAGCTATGACCCGTGACCCAACCGATGTCTGCGGTACACCAAAAGGTATCCTCATCATGAATATCGAAAATGTATTTGTGCGTCAGCGTCACAAATACTAAGTACCCACCGGTGGTATGTACCACACCTTTAGGGCGACCGGTGGAACCAGAGGTATAGAGGATGAAGAGAGTATCATCGGCGTTCATAAGTTCTGGCGCGCATGCCACGGGGGCCTTTGCCATTTCCTCATGCCACCAGGTATCTCGGCCTTCTTTCATTGCAACTTTGTCATCCGTGCGCTTGACCACAATCATGCTCTCAATGCTTGGACATTCTTCTAAAGCTAAATCGGCAGTTCCCTTGAGCGGGATAGCTTTGCCAGCGCGTAGCGAAACATTGCTGGTAACAAGCAGTTTGCAACTCGAATCCTGAATGCGGTTGGCAAGAGCTTCGGCGCTGAAACCACCAAACACCACGGAGTGGATTGCACCGATGCGCGCGCAAGCAAGCATGGCGATGGGCAATTCGGGAATCATCGGCAGATACAGAGCGACTCTATCACCCTTTTTAATGCCCTTACTTTTGAGAACATTGGCAAATTTACAGACCTCACGATGTAGTTCCTGATATGTCAGTATGCGGTTTTCTTCTTCAGGCTCTCCCTGCCAAATAATCGCCGCCTTGTTTTTGCGCCAGGTCGTTAAATGGCGGTCTAAACAGTTATAGGAGGCATTGAGTTCACCATCCTCGAACCACTTGATATCCACAATCCGTCGCTGAACATCCCAGGTGTAGTCACGGGTTTTGGTGGGCTTTTTGTACCAGTCAACGATTTCAGCTTCTTTCAACCAGAATTTGTCTGGCTCATTGATGGATTCGTCATACATCTGCTGATACTGTTGCATTGATTTGATATGCGATTGCTTAACAAATTCTGGAGGTGGCGGAAAGCGCCTTTTTTCCTCCATAAGAGAGTCAATTCCAATCCTTTGTCGTTCGGCCATAAAATCCTTCCTTAATTTAAATTGTCCTGTTTAATTTATTTATTGTACCATCTATCATATCAATTTGTCAAAGGAATTTTCAAACAAAAATGCGAACTCAAGGCCACGAAAGTCACTATTGCTGTTCTCATGTCACAACCTCAGTTAGTTTTCAGCAGATGGTTTAAGCCTTGGCTGTTTGAGCATGAGCGCAATGACGGCGGCAAGAAGGCAAGCAATGCCACAAATGATGAAAGCAGCAAGCCAGTTTTGCCAGACATCACGGATTCTACCAGCCATAATTGGGCCAATAATGCCGCCGACACCATAAGCCGTGAAAACCCATCCATAGTTTCGACCAACGTTTTTGGTCCCGAAGAAATCAGCCGTTACCGTTGGGAAAAGCGAAAAGTTGCCGCCATAGTTGAAGCCGACAATGGCTGCACCTAAATAGAGCAGATATTCGTTGCTGCCCATCCAATAGAATACCAGCATTATAACCCCCTGAAGCGTACACATAAGAATGAGAGCAGCTTTGCGACCGGTTTTATCTGAAATAGTACCCCAGATAATGCGGCCTAACCCATTCGCGATAGAGTAAAAAACAGCCATGGCAGTGCCCGCAACGGCACTTGCCTGGGCGCTGGTCAAACCGCTTTTCTGGAGGGCATCAATACCGAAAAGATTGATGATACCAATTGTCATGAGACCAGCCATGCTGGAGAAAATAAAAGTAAACCAGAGACCGTAGAACTGTGGAGTACGGAGAATGGCTGACGGTAGAAACTCAGCCGAACTCACACCAGAAGAACTCCCACTAGAAGTGATTGGGGGCTCCCAACCCTCCGGCTTCCAACCTTCAGGCGGATTAACCATCCAAATAGAGCTAATAGTTATGGTCGCAAAGAAAACGACGCCGTAGACCAGGAAAACCTTCATAACACCCATACTCTCAAGCAAACCACCCCAATTTCCCGCAAGTTTAATCCAGATAAGCGCGCCAAAGCCGAACCCAGCAACTGATAACCCTGTGATAAGTCCTTTTTTATCCGGGAACCATTTCATGCCCACGGCGATGGGGCAAACGTAGGCCAGACCAATGCCTGCGCCACTGATAAGTCCTATGAAGACAATCTGGCTGATGAAGCTCTTGCCAAAGAGGCCGGCGAGAATATAACCTACACCGACTGCGAGTCCACCGCCAAGAGCCACAATGCGCGGCCCAAATTTTGCCTGCCATCTACCAGCGAGCACCATGACGACGGCAAATGTTGCCAGACATACGGAAAAAATTGCTTGTGTTTGGGTAGTGGTAAAATTGAATGGCGCTTTTTTGAGGTAAGGGGTAAAAACGCTCCAGGCGTATAGAGAACCGAGGCAAACTTGAATAAGAAGCGCACTAACAACAACAAATGACCGATTAATAACCTTCTCTTTCGGTAGAAACATTGTTTCTATCGTAAACTCTGACATCTTCATAATAGAGATAATATCCTTTCTAATCATGCAATGAAATTTATCACATAAAGTGAATTTTGTGACATTGAATATATTAGCAATTATAATGCCAACTGTTTCAAAAAACCGTTAGGGTTTCTCTAAATGCTTGCTGCTTTTGGTTTAGGTTTTAGAGGTAGTAACATATTCATTCCAAGGGCGGTCCCGATGCTCGAAAAGCATATCTTTTATATGCACCCAATGGAAATTCCATGTTGAATTTTGAAAAGGGAATTGTGCATATAAATATTGTGCAATGAGTATTATTTATATGCAGAATTTGGAAAACGAAAAATGTTTTGCTTTGGGCATGTTTTAAATTTCCTCAAAAATTAGTTGACAAAGTGGCAAATTGGCAAGACGGCAAGACGGCAAGATGGCAAGATGGCTAATAGTTCTTTGCCGTTTAGCCGTTTTGCCATTTAGCCCTCTTGCCCAATTACCTTCCGCCGAAATGTAAACTATTTTCTGAAACATGCCCAATATTTCTTGTGTTTTTTATTATCTTTGGGTATAATAATACGGCTCCAGCTAAATTTTTTCTCACGCTCGTTAGAGGATAATTCTCTGGAAATCCAACGGTGCAATCGCTAAAGACAAGATTGAGGACAACTACAAAGTGAGGATGGGTTTACTTCGTAAACCGCGTTGCGCCTATTGAAAGGTTACAAATATGGTTTATCTTGAAAACATCAGCCAAATATATAGAACTCAACACTATGAGGTCAAACCTCTGAGTGAGGTCAGTCTCCAGGTTAAACCGAACGAGTTCGTGGTCGTTCTCGGCCCAAGCGGTAGCGGTAAAACAACGCTACTTTTGACCATTGGAGGGATGCTTCGACCGACGGAAGGGCGAGTTATCGTGGACAAAAAAGAAATCTATAAGATGAGTGAGCGGGCGAGAGCGAAGTTTAGAGCGGCAAACATCGGCTTTGTTTTTCAGATGTTCTATTTAGTGCCCTATTTAAACGTCATCGAAAACGTGCTATTGGCGTTTACTTTGGAAAAGGGAGATAGGGGGGATTTTAGAACAAAGCAACAAGTCAAACGAACAGAAGCGAAGGGATTGTTGAAACGTTTACGCTTATCAGAGCGAGAACACCACAAGCCTTCCGAACTCAGCACTGGAGAACAGCAACGCACAGCCGTAGCGAGGGCGATGTTCAACCGCCCCAAAATTATCTTAGCAGACGAGCCCACAGGTAATCTCGACCCTGAGAACGCCACTGAAGTTATCGGGTATCTATCGGAGTTCCATCGCAACGGCGGCACCGTAATCGTCGCCACCCACGGAAGAATTGCAGACCAATACGCCGACCGGATAATTCATCTGCGTGAGGGGCGTGTGGAAGATTGAAGAAGGAATATTGAAAAAAGGGCAAGATGGCAAGATGGCAGGAGGGCAATGGGGCATTGGAGCACTGGAGCATTGGGGCACTGGAGCTCCAATGCTCCATCTCTCCAATGCTCCAACGCGCCATCTCTCCAACTTGCCCTCTAGCCCTCTTGCCCTCCTAATCTTCAATCTTCATTATTCAATCAAAAAAAGGAGTGATGAATTTGAAATTCAATCGCATTATCGACCTCTCCCATACATTACGCCCATCTGAGGAGAGGCGAAAACTCGAAATTGAGATGATTGGTTCAGAAGCAGTTGCCAATGTAGTCAGACTCCCTGGGCAATGGTATATCATGCACAACGTAGAGATGGTCAGTCACATTGGAACTCATATCGAAGTTCCGTATCACTGCACGGAAAATGGGACTGATTTAGCGGAGGTGCCGCTTGAAAGTCTCATTGGTGAGGCCGTGATTCTTGACCTAACAAAAGAAGCAAAAGCGGGAGAAGCGATAACTTTGGAACAAATGCAGGAAGCGGCAAAAGCAACTGGAGGCATCAAACGGGGAGATATTGTGTTCGTACACGTAGGATGGGATAAGTATTACAACACTGACGCCTACGGTGATGGCCCGCTTTTTTCTTTGCCGGCAATGCAATGGCTTGTCGAACAGGGTATGAAGTTAATGGGGGTGGATTGCAGCGGTGTCGTTATACCGACCATGAATCACCGCGATGGACATATGGTGCTATTTGACCGTGAAATCTGTCTGATAGAAAATTTGACGAATCTAAATAAATTGACGAAATCTCAAGTGGACGTTTTTGCGCTACCTATCGGGGTGAAAAAACTGGAGTCATTCCCATTGCGGGTGATAGCTTTGGCGTGAAACGTATCACGTATCAAACTTCATTTTGTCGGTTTTCAAAATGGCACTATTATGTTGTCCGTAAATCCGCTTATTACTGTCACGGAATCAAGGCGCGGCGCATGTAACCCGCACTTGCTACAATTTTCGGTGTCTCATCTCAAAATACCGCCGAAGACAACCCCCTTACCCCCTTTTCTAAGGGGGAAGACAATCCAACCCAAATGGGTTGACGAGACAACGTTCACCGAACATTCATATCGCGGCGTTGCTGCGGATGGTGTTCGCGGCGAAATTTTACTGCTCAACATTGATGCGAAGACTGGTGAACAGTGCTGGAGTTTTGGCGATGCAAATGGCAATTGGACCAGGTGCGGACGGATTCGCTTTCCAATTCGCTCATGCTATCCGCAGGTTGAATTACGCAATCGCGCCGCGCACGTCCTTGCAATTGGCGATATTGTTGAGCCGATAGAAGAGTGGCGACATTATAAACATGAAAAAACAAAACGCGACTGGGACTATGTATTCCGGCGGCTATTCTATACCTGGACGCCCGACGCCGAAAACACCGATTTCGCATCCCCGCTTGAGGTTGAAGACGTTGACGCAACCGGCGGGCATATCAGCAATCTTGACCTCTGGATTGATGCTAATGGAGATGCGCATTTACTTTACATCAAGCAGCCTGTTGTGCCTATTCTGCGCGATAGATATTTTCCCGACCTACGCCTCACAAGGTCGTTAGAGTATTGCATCATCAGCAACGGAAAAATTGTGAAACGAGACACGTTGCTAATTAGTGGTGAGGATATCACTGGCGATATGGCGACTTACGCGCGGTTTCATGCTACCCCCGATGGAAAGCTCTTTGCCGTTTACGCCTGTAGTTCATCAGGGATGAAAATCATGCAAATCTCGCCGCAATGCGCCGAACCGATAAACCTTGAGCTACAAGAAGCGTTTCATACTTTTTTTACCGCCTCTGCGCGCAGCGGCTCAAAGCCGTCGGATGTCATTGACATTTTCGGTATCGCCAGTGAACCGGGCAAATTGCGATATGCCCGAGTTAGGCTGGCGCCATAGGTTTTCGAGAACCAACGTGAGTATAGCCGCCGATTTACAGACGCCGCTGATTATTATTGACGAGGTAGGAAAATCAACGGCTAATCAGCGTATTTTGATAATCAGCGGCTCATATAATCCGTGACTAAGATAGTAATAAGGAGAAATGACTAATGCAACCCAAAATAATTCCTGAACCAAAGCATTTACAGCTTTCCGATGGTTCATTCAAGTTCAACACAGACACAGTAATTATGTTGTCCGCGAATGGACAACCTGACGAATACACTCTGGCAAAGCAATTGAAGCAAAAAATTGCCAAATTCGCCGGAACCGAAGTCGTCATTGAACGGCATTTTTCGCCTTACGAAACAGAGAATAAAATATTTGTGTTAATTCCCGATAGAGACAGCGGGATATTCAGTCCAAAGGCGCTGGCATATCCAGAAGATATAAGTGAACTCGGCGAGCAAGGATATTTCTTGAAAGTTACGCCGCAGAATATTGTCATCGCTTCGCCTGGTCATGATGGACTTTTTTACGGCGCGCAGACTTTAGCCCAAATCGCGTTATCTGCGAGTTCACCCTCACCCCTCACCCCGGCCCTCTCCCAAAGGGAGAGGGAGAATAGAGGAGTAGGAGAATATGTGGAAATCCCCGCCCTGGAAATACGTGATTTTCCAGATATGCGTTACCGCGGGATTATACATGATTCATGTCGCGGGAAGGTGGCGAAAGTAGATACGCTCAAGGAGATAGCGAATGTACTCAGTTTCTACAAGATGAACATGATGTCGCTACACATCGAACACACCTACGTTTTCAAAAAACACCCGCTTATCGGCAGAGGGTGCGGTTCGCTTTCCTGCGAGGACATCATGGAGTTAGACGAACACTGCCGAAAGCTCAACATAGATTTGGTTCCGACATTGCAATCCTTCGGCCACTTTGCGCACATCCTTTCCTTTCCCGAATACAAACATCTTGCGGAATCTGACATGGGTTGGACGCTCAGTCCGATGAAAGACGGAACCTACGAACTGCTTGACGATATGTACTCCGAGTTTTTGCCCGCCTTCACATCGAAATTTTTCAACATTTGCAGCGATGAGACTTATGATTTAGGAAAGGGGACGAGCAAAGAGTTGGCTGATAAGATAGGCGTCGGCAGGGTTTATCTCAATCACATCCTGCGCGTTCATAACATCGTCAAGAAATACGGGAAGACGATGATGATGTGGGGCGATATAATCCTTCAGCATCCTGAGTTGATAAAGGAAATCCCCAAGGATATAATCATGTTGAATTGGGGATACGAAGCGGGACACAATTATGCTACCACCAAGCAATTTGCCGAGACTGGTCTGAGGCAGTTTGTCTGTCCGGGAACGTCATCGTGGAATGTGCTATTCTCACGCATCAACAACTCGAATACGAATATAAGAAGTTTTGTCAAAAGCGGCGTAGAGGTTGGCGCGGAAGGGATGCTCAACACCGACTGGGGAGATAACGGACATTACAACTTACTGGGGCATAGTTGGTATGGATTTATCTACTCCGCCGAACAATCCTGGTCGTCAGGAAAATCGTCAGATGAGGAATTTGACCGGAAATTCTCTCACCTGTTCTTCGGCGATGAATCTGGCAAAATGTCAATGGCTATCAGAAAGTTGGGCGACTCCAGCCAATACCACGATTTCGCTGCCCACAACCATTCTCCGCAATTCTATGCGATGTACGAGGATATGCTGACGGGTGAAAGGACACACCGTTTGAAAACCGAGAACGTCCGGAAAATGGGTGAGTTGGCAAAAGAAGCGCTCGAAATTATCGAATCCTACAAATCATCCGACCAGGAAAGAAAATTGACCGCGCGGGAGATAGCATTCGCCGCCAAACAGATAATTTATATGTCCCAAAAGGTATTTCTGTCTCATCAACTGAAAGAGTGGATGGAGAAAGGGGCAAGAGGGCAAGAGGGCAAGAGGGCAAGGGAGCAAGGGGAGAAAATAGAATCAAAGACGGTTGAGAATAATGAAATCGCTAAGAAGATTTCGGAATTTCAAGCGCAAATCAAAAGCCTGAAAGAGAAACTCTCACCGATAATCAGCGAGTTTGAAGAACTCTGGTTGACCAGAAGTCGAAGAGAAGGTATTGAGCAAAATCTAAATCGGTATGAGGGACTGAAGAAGCATTACGATAGTTTGTTGGAACGTTTGGTGTGAATTCCGTAGCCGAATTCGCCAGAATTCGGGGCTTCAAGCCCCCGGAACTCTGGCGAGTTCCGCTACTGGCGAGTTCGGCTACCAAGCGTTGAAGTAGTTATAAGATGGATTGGAGAGTGGAAAATATGTCTAAAGCAAACGAAATAGAAATAGGAAACATAAGCGCGCATAAATACAGTGTATCTCCAGGGCATCCGCATTATTCGCCGCGCTCTCGATTTCTTGGGCGTTTGGGTGGCACATGGCGCGGAATCGGCGCACAGATAGGTGAAAAATCGGGAGATTTGGTTCGTTGGGTGTCGGATGTCTGGTGGAAGGAACACGTTGAAAAGTGGGGATTTGAAGAGACTATGAAGGCAATGCGGCTCTATGAGGCGCAGATTGCCGCTTTGAATCCTAAGCTGATAGAATTTATGGAGGGGATAGCAGAAGGAGCGGCTAATGAATTGGATAAATCCCCGTATGCGCTGGCAAGTTCGCATTACGAAAAGGTATTGAACACCAACATCTTCGATGCCTGGTCATGGCGGCATCCCACCGATGACAAAATTCCATGGAAAAAGGAGTCTTCGGATACCGTAGGTTGCAGCAGTTTTGTGACGCTTGGAGATGGGCCGAACAAACACGGTGAAGCTATCGCCGCGCATAACCGTCACTGTCCCTTCAATCCCAAGTGCTACCAAATCGTCTATATTGGTATGCCAATCGACGGCAACGCTTATTGGGTTTTGACTAACGGCGCTGAAGCCGCCGCATGTCAGGTCGTAAATGATAAGGGTGTATCTTTGATTCTTAACGCCGGCGGCAATCAATCGGAAAAATACCATGCTAACGATTTCGGTGTCCCCTGGTTTTTGTTGTTTCTCCATGTAGCAGCTCACGCTAACAATGCGGAAGAAGCGATTGAGATGATTACTAAAGGTACGACCGAATATAGAGAAAATACCGGACGGAAGAGTTTATTAAGAACAGGTACGTGGAATTTCCTCATATCCGATAGGAACAACTGCGCTGTCGTTGAAGCGACATGCAATCGGTATGCTATCCGTCGCCCCGGCGACGTCGGCGAAATCGGCAACTATCTCGTGATGACAAACCACAACTACTGCGATTACAGTTATGACGAGGAGAACAAATTAACGAATATCCCGATGACGAAATTCGGTAGCGAGGAAACGTCTCTAGGAAGTGCAAAACGTTTCTGGACGCTGATGTGGGACATAAGACATAACTACGGCAATATTGACCTGGAGATGGCGATGCAATTCATGAAAGGACATCACCAACACGATAAAAACGGACGTCGACTTGAATCGGCAGAGGGTGAAGCGCCGTTGCAATTTACCGGCGATGTGACGTGTCCGCATCACGGCGGTTATCCCGAACAATGGCTTGGAGGTTCGGCTGACTCCAAAATCGTGGTGCTACCCACCCCCGGCCCCTCCATAGGAGGGAAGCAAAAGGAGGATTTGACAGTCTATTGGACGATGGGGCGTCCGTGTGAATGGAAAGGGCCGTGGGAGCATGTAAGCATTTAAAAGGCTGGAAGGTTGGAAGGATGGATGATTGGATGGATGGAGGCCTTCCACTCATCCATCCTTCCATCCATCCAGCGGATTTGGAAAACTGAAAAATAGGAATAAGCTAATTGATATCTCGTGGTACTGTTAGGAGGTCTTCAAATGACATCATCTACAATACGCAAACTCACCCCAGTACCCCTCACCCGGGTCACTGTGGAGGATAAATTTTGGGCACCCCGTATCCAGGTCAATCGTGAGCAAACGATTCCACACGAATACAAGCAGTGCAAGGATACAGGGCGCATTGACGCTTTTCTGCTCAATTGGAAACCAGGCATGGTGCCGAAACCACACTATTTCTGGGATTCAGATGTTGCCAAGTGGATTGAGGCAGCGAGTTATTCTCTTGCCACCCAACCAGACTCTGAACTGGATACACTCCTTGACGAAGTTATCGAAAAAATCGCCGGCGCGCAGCAAGAGGACGGTTATTTGAACACATACTTTATCCAGGTGGAGCCGGAGAATCGCTGGGTAAACTTAGGCATGTGGCATGAACTGTATTGTGCGGGACACCTGATGGAAGCAGCCGCTGCCCATTTTGAATCCACAGGCAAACGCAATTTTCTGGACGTGATGTGCCGTTATGCTGACTATATTGATTCCGTTTTCGGACCTGGCAAGCGCGATGGCTGTCCTGGACACGAAGAAATCGAACTTGCGCTGGTGAAACTGTATCACGCTACCGGCGAACGACGTTACCTCAAGTTAAGCCAGTTTTTTCTCGACCAACGCGGTCAGAAACCATCTTTCTTCAAGCGAGAGATGGAAAGACTTCTCCCAGAGAAATCTGGTGGCAATCGTCACTTTTTCGGGGAAGGAGATAACTTCCATAGCGAATACTGCCAGGACCATCTGCCCGTCAGGGAACAAAGCGAAGTAGTAGGACACGCGGTGCGAGCAATGTATTTATACTGTGGCATGGCTGATGTAGCGAATGAGACCGGCGACCAGGGCTTGTTGGAGGCCTGCGAACGTTTGTGGAATAACGTCTGTCGAAAACGCATGTACATTACAGGTGGCATCGGCCCGTCCGGAAGCAATGAAGGCTTCACGCAGGATTATGATTTGCCGAACGCATCGGCGTATGCGGAGACTTGCGCAGCGGTTGGTTTGGTCTTCTGGAACCACCGTATGCTTCAGTTGCAGGGCGATGGACGGTTCGCCGACCTGATGGAACGCGCTCTTTACAACGGTACTATCAGTGGCGTCTCGTTAGATGGCAAAAAGTTTTTCTATGTGAATCCATTAGAAAGTCGTGGCAACCACCATCGACAGGACTGGTTCGGATGCGCCTGCTGTCCGCCGAATATCGCGCGCCTCATCGCCTCCATCGGCGGCTACACCTACTCCCAAGCGGAGAAGGACGCCTACGTACACTTGTACGTGCAGGGCAGCGGCACATTGCAAATCGGCAGTAAGCAAGTGGTGTTGAGACAAGAGACGGATTATCCCTGGGATGGAACTATCAGGATTGCTGTGAATCCAGATGAGCCAACGGTTTTTGGACTTAATCTACGCATTCCCGGATGGAGTCGCAACGCAAAGTTGACGGTCAACGGTGAAACCGTGGATTTGGAAGCGATAACAAGCCTGGGTTATGCGCGCCTTGAGCGTGAATGGAAGTCCGGCGACGAGGTGGAACTTGTCCTTCCAATGCCTGTAGAACGCATAGAAGCGCATCCGGCAGTGCGCCAGAATATCGGATATGTAGCTTTGCAGCGAGGGCCAGTAGTTTACTGTCTCGAACAAGTGGATAACCGTATTCCACTGCACCGCATTGTTTTGCCACGTGACGCCGAACTGAAAGTACACTTTGAGAAGAAACTGCTCGGCGGAATCCCTGTCATTAAAGGAGAAGCATTGATGGTGGACGATTCGGATTGGGACAATATGCTTTACCGCCCAGAACCGTCGAAGTTTAAGCCGTTTGAGATTACAGCAATTCCCTATTATGCCTGGGACCACCGCGAACCTGGTGAGATGCGCGTTTGGCTCCGGGCGATGTGAACTAAGGGCCAATGGTTAATCTGCCCTAAATCCTTTTTCTGAACGCCGCTGCTTCCAAGAATGGAGTTGTTTATGGAATTAAAAAGAAATAACGATATCGATTGGCTGAGAGTTCTTGCGATGCTCATGATTTTTTTATTTCATTGCGCAAGATTTTTCGATGATGATGGCTGGCACGTCAAAAACAACCAGTTGAACGTTGGTATGTCTGTATTGGTTAATTTCGTGGCTCAATGGATTATGCCTCTTTTCTTCATCCTTTCTGGAAAAAGTACATATTTCTCGCTGACTTTTCGGAAAGGAGGACAATATCTTCAGGAGAGATTCAAGCGACTTGTCATACCTCTCGTATTTGGCATAGTGGTCCACATACCACTACAGGTTTACATTGAGCGCGTCAGCCAGGCACAATTTGTTGGTTCTTTTATTGAGTTCTATCCTCATTATTTTGACGGCTTTTACGGCTTCGGTGGAAATTTTGCATGGATGGGACTCCACTTGTGGTACCTGGAAATGCTCTTTATTTTCTCTTTGATGACACTACCACTCTTTATTTATCTGAGAAAACAACATCGTTTCACTTCCAGAGTAGCCGTCTTTTTCAACCAACCCGGAGCCATCTTCTTACTTGCTGTTCCTATCGCTCTCATGGAACTGCTCGTTAACCTCCAGCCAGATGGTATTGGCAGAAGAGATTTCGGTGGTTGGAGCCTTGCTGTCTACATCATCTTTTTTATCTACGGTTACCTGATTACCATTGATTTGAACTTCAAACAGACTATCGAAAAACACAGAATAATTGCGCTGGCAATGGGTGTAATTGCTTCTACAATAGGATATTTCCTGGTTGAAGCAGGTGTATCTTCTCGAGAATACTATTTTGCCTTTCTCCGCGGTTTCAATTCCTGGTTCTGGCTTGTTGCAATACTTGGCTTTGGAGGCAAATACCTCAACTTCAGTAACCGAGTATTGAGATACGCCAATGAAGCGGTTTTGCCATTTTATGTCCTTCATCAAACTATAATTGTGACGATTGGTTTTTATATTGCCAGTTGGAATGCAAGTGTGCTTGTGAAATACCTTATTATTAGCACCGCATCATTTGCCGCAATAATGGTATTATATAATTTAGCGATAAAACGGATAAATCTGCTTCGTCTTTTATTTGGTCTGAAGCAATTGACTAAATGAGTTTAAGAATCGATATTAGAAACTATGAGGATAATGATTAAAGCTGCACATTTGACCAAAAAGTTCGGCGACATTTCCGCCGTTGATTCCGTCAGCTTTGAAGTGATGGAAGGCGAAATATTTGGCTGTCTCGGTCCGAATGGGGCTGGAAAAACAACCATAATCCGGATGCTCGCAGGCATCATCGCCCCGACATCGGGATACGCTGAAGTGGCAGGTTTCCCCCTCTCACTCCCCCCTGTTGATGGAGGGGAAAAGGGTGGGCGTGAGGTGGAAAAACTCCACGAGGTAATCGGTTTACTCACAGAAGTTCCAGGCTTCTACGAACGCCTCAGCGCCAGGCGCAACCTGGATTTCTTCGCACAATTTTACCCTAACATAGATGCCAATACTCAAGTGGACAAGTATCTTAAAGATATGGGGCTATGGGAACGAAAAGATGATAGAGTCGGAACCTTTTCCAAGGGGATGAAACAAAGGTTGGCATTAGCGAGGGCTTTAATTCATAAACCAAAGGTATTGTTCTTAGACGAACCGACATCAGGTCTGGATGCAGAAGTTGCGGTTGAGGTGCGTGAATTTATAAAGAGATTAAAAAACGAGGGCCGCACAATATTCCTTTGTACTCATAATTTAGAAGAAGCTGAACTTTTATGTGACCGTATTGCGGTGTTTAACGGTCGATTGGTGGCTTTAGACACACCAAATAACCTGCGCAATCAACTGTTCTAGCGTCAGGTTATCGTGGAGCTGGAATCAATCGATAACAGGATTATCAATGCGGTTAACAATCTCAAGTTCACTCAAAGCGTCAGCCAGGAGGCATCTAAGCTAATGGTTGAGTTGACAGATTTTGATAAACATCGCCCGGATTTAGTGGAATGTATCGTAGAAGCGGGTGGAAAGATTCAAAGTGTATATGAAAATAAACATTCTCTCGAGGAAATTTACCTCACACTAATTCACGATAAAGAGGCATCTACGCCCTCACTATAAGCGTAGTTGTGATGTCCTGATCCGAAAGAGGAAAAAAGTAAATCCATGCCGCCCCAAAAGGAAAGGGAAAGAGACTACAAAACTGCCTCAGAAGATGGAAAAGAAACACTAAGGAATATTTAGAAAGGGTTGAATATGAAATCAGTGATTCCCAACACATATTTTTTTGAGTTCACATTCCAAGCGCCGAAAAGAATATCGCTTATCCAGATTAGTGGAGCTGCGGCCCTGATTTTCCACGACATCTCGACCCTAGCACCTGGGACTCTGTTGAGTTGATTAACTAGTGCTTGGTAGCCGAACTTGCCAAAGTTCGGGCTTGCTGTCGGCCCGAATTCTGGCGAATTCGGCTACCAAGGTTTAACTCAAAGCAATCAAAATAATTCCCAGAGTGATCAAAAGTGATGCCGGTAGTCGTATGGAAACATAAGGTTCTTTAAGTGCCGTCGCGCCTAAAACTGTAGCAACCACAATGCTAAAATTGCGTACCGTAGCGACATAACTTACTTGTGTCATGGACATAGCAAATAACACCAGCACATAGGCGAAATAACAGAGGAAGCCGACCAAAACGATAGGCAACTTGTTAGCTTCCAACTCGCGTTTCAAGACCGCGAACCCGGTAATCGTGGGCTTCAGGGGCCCCAAAGCACGGTCTTTTCGACAGGTGTACCAAAATACAAAGATGCTTAAAAAAATAAACAGGAAAATCTGGACGAGATACAGATAGACAATCGGATGGATAGCGCTAATAGCTTTTTTATCGACGATGTGGTAAGCAGAAATTGTCATGCCCGTTAGGATACCGAGTTGCGAGTCTTTCTGGGTCAATGAACGAATCGGTTTAAGCAAAGCGGAAAACTGAAGTAAATGCAGGTGAAGAATATAAATCCCAAAAACCACGATTGAAATGCCTATGATTCCGGTCAAAGATAGCCGCTCATTCAATAGCCAAATCGCGCCAATCGTGATAAAAACCGGAGCCGAACCGCGACTCAGCGGATATATAATTGACAAGTCACCTCGTTCATAAGCAAACGCTAACAGCACGCAATATGCCGCTTGAAAGAAGCCGCTCACAATCGGCCAGAACCAAATTTCACTCAAAGGCATACTCGACTGGCGTAGATACCAGAGAAACAAAGGGAAATATATGAACAGGATGGCTAACATCGACCACCAGATAAACGCTAATTTATCGCGGCTCTGTTTCGTCAAAAGATTCCAGAGGGCATGGATTATTGCGGAAATCAGGATGAGCAACAGCGCAATGAGGTTCAAGGTAAAAAGGTCCTCTCATAGTCAGAAACCGAGTTTTGGCGAAAAACTCGGTTTCTATGTGCAATGAAGTTTAATGCAAAAAGGTTCTCTCGTAGAGTTGGTAGATTCGTTTTAATTCCTCAATTGGTTTCGTGTGGTCATCTACCCTCAAGTCAATATATCTATCGTTAAAACCGCCAAAGCCCCCGTTTTTCCGAACAACAAGAAGCGCCGCGGATTGTTGACCGCGTGTATCGCCGCCCGCTGCTTGCCCGGCTTCTAAAGCCGCAAGCAATTTCTCAGCTAATGGTCCATCTGTCTTCTCGAACGCTTCGCCCATCGCTAAAACAACCTTTTCGCCCGCTAAAATATTTCCTTGCGCAGTATAATTCTTTCCGATGTGATGTCCCGCCCACGCATTGGTTTTGGTGCCAGTATAAGCAGCGGCATTGCCGTTGGCGTCGATAATACCGACTTGCCGATGCGCTCTGTCATCATCAGCCTGTACGAGTTTATCCAGGGTTTCCTGAACACTTAATCCTGACTCCAATAATTTTAACCCATTTGGGCCGTAACTTGTATTAGCACTCGCTTGCGTCGCAATTGCTCCTACCCCCGCCTTCGCCCACGGCACAACCGCGCCCACCGCTAAAAATCGCGATTGGACGGCAACGCCGAGGTCATTGGTTTCTGGGTCATAAGCAACAATTGAAAACGTCGCAACGACGGGCGGATTTTCAATTGGCATCGCTTGCATTCCACAACAAAGTACCGGGAATAGCAGTAAATTAATAGTCCTCATGATGTTTCCTTTCGTACCATAAGTAATTATGCAGTTACTTCTTTAGCATGAAACGGGTAAGAGGGCAAGACGGCAAGACGGCAAGAGGGTTAATTAGCCGCCATGCCGCCTTGCCTCTTGGCCATTTAACGATCGTCGTGGCGTTTGGTCAGCAATGTATAAAACCAATTTCATAGTTACTGAGTGGTCCTTTTCATAATTTTAGAAACTAAAGGAGCGGGACAGAGAACGTCCGCTACTGCGTCGTAGTATCGCCTCTCCGTCCGCGACCTTCGCTGACTCTATGCGAGCTTAAAAAATAGACCACCAGGCTACGTGATGGTAGGTTGATTTCAATATTCGCTAATAAGCTCGCACGACGTAGTTGAGGGTTATCTCGCTGTTAATAGTCTAGTACACACGGGCGTAAATCCGGCTACCATGCAATCCGGAGGCAATAAGAATTATCTATTGATAGAATCCCGCACCTTCTTCGCCTGCGTTAGAATCTTTTCAAGTCGTGATTCATCCTTATTTGCAAGTATCTTCTTGAATGCCTCCAACTTTTCCATCAACTTTTCGACCATGGGAATCAGCATATCGGCATTTTGCATAAAAATCCCCTTCCAAATTTCAGGAGAACCGGCAGCAATTCTGGTAGTATCCGCAAACCCCGTTGCCGTGAAATCCAGAGCATTGCCGGCGCGGTTGCGAATATCACCGACTGTTTGGGCAAGAAGGCATGCAGTTAAGTGAGGCAGATGGCTTGCGGCGGCGATGAGGAAATCATGTTCCGTTGGCGACATTACTGTGACATTAGCCCCGACGTTTCGCCAAAGAGATTCTATCATTTTAAGCGCTTTGGGGTCGGTTTTCTCGGTGGGGGTTAAAATACAGAGAGCATTTTCAAACAAGTCTGCTCGTGCCGCTACAACGCTGGATTTTTCTGAACCTGCCATCGGATGAGCGCCTACAAAATGCACGTTTTCCGGCAAAAAACTTTCGATGCTTGAAATCGGCATCCGCTTGACACTCCCAACATCTGTGATAATACATCCATCCTGAGCATATTTTGCGACTTGCTCTGCCATAGGAGCGATTAATTCGACAGGCGTTGAGATGACAACTATATCCGCCGATTCAATCGCTTCGGCGAAATCGAGAGTAATTCTATCTACCGCGCCTTTTTCTAACGCAATTTCAAGAGTGCTAAGACGCCGACCTAATCCCATGATGGTTCCCGAAAATTTATGCTTCTTGAGCGCCAGCCCCAGTGAACCTCCGATTAAGCCGACGCCTAAAATCGTTATGTTTTTAAAGTTATCATCCATGCTGAGATTCCTTGACCCTGGTAGATACCACGGACTTTATGGACGTACGCACCTCACCCCCGGCCCCTCTCCACAAGCTCGTGGAGAGGGGGAAGGAGATGAGGTATCCGCGTGCGTCCATTAGGTCAGTGGTATCATAATACTTCCCTCAAAGACTCGATAAACCGCTGATTCTGCTCCGGTGTGCCGATGGTCACCCGAATTGAATTTGGAAATTTATACCCTGCCACCGGACGCACGATAACCCCCAATTTCAATAATTCATTTGTCACCTCTTGTCCTGACCGCTTCAGATGAATGAGAATGAAATTCGCTTCCGAAGGCACGTAGTCTAAATCCAATTCCTCCAACTTGCTATATAAATACTTTTTGCCTTCGCTGTTTGTACGACGACTTTGTTCAACGTGCTCTGTATCTTGTAAACCCGCTTGCGCCGCCGCTTGAGCGATTAGATTGGCATTGAACGGCTGTCTAACTTTGTTCATCACTTCAATTATATTTTCATTCGAGATACCATATCCGATGCGTAAGCCCGCCAATCCGTAAATCTTTGAGAATGTGCGCAACACAATGACGTTACGTCCATCGTGGACGTATTTTAACGTCTGTGGGTAATCATCGCGTTCGACATATTCGTAATATGCTTCATCAAAAGCGACCAGGACATCATCTGGCACGCGTCGCATGAAGGCTTCCGCCTGTTCAGCATTGACCATCGTGCCTGTCGGATTATTGGGATTCGCTATGAATATCACTTTAGTTTTGTCAGTAATACAATCCGCCATTGCTTCTAAGTCATGGGTGTAATTTTTCAGCGGCGTTGTGACGGACTTAGCGCCGCAAACATTCGCTACCAGCATATATACGACAAACGCCTGTTCTGAGTAAATAACTTCATCGCCCGGCGAAACGAACGTATCACCGATTGTCGTGAGAACTTCATTGGAGCCGTTGCCCAAAATGAGGTTTTCGGGTTGGACATTTAGATGTTTAGCAAGGTCATTCTTCAGATAATAACAGTTGCCATCTGGGTAGAGATTGACCTTTTCCGCCGCGGCTTTGATAGCTTCAACAGCCAACGGCGCGGGGCCAAGTGGGTTCTCATTGGACGCTAATTTAATAATATTGGTAATGCCAAGCTCACGTTCGACTTCTTCAATCGGCTTTCCGCCTTGATATGGTTGAATAAATTCAATACCTGGTCTTGCTTTCATTTTGTAACCTCAATTTCCGTAGGGGCAAATTGGCAAGATGGCAAAACGGCAAGACGGCAAGCTGGTTTTTACCTCCTTGCCTCCTTGCCTCCTAGTCTTCTTGCCCCTTTACCTCTTTCTTCATTTTAATCGAAGCCATATCCAATCTATTAAGCAGATTGGAGGAATAGGAATACGTTATCTGGCTTTTTTCTTTATTCACTTCAATAGCTAATTCAATTAGCTTATCAGCCAACTGGGAAAATTCAATTTCAGCACGTTCCCATAAATAGAAACTAAATGAACCAGGGATTGTATTGATTTCATTGACATAAGGTTTCTCAGTTCTCTTATCAACAAGGAAATCTACTCTGGCAATCCCTTTGCAATCGAGAACTCTGAAGGCTTTTTTCGATAGTTCTTGAATTTCATTTGTGAGTTCGGCAGAAATAGGAGCTGGAATTACACGTTCAGCGCCGTTCATCCCGGAGGTTGCTCCATCCTCATGAGTATATTTATCATCAAAGCTGAGTAATTCTCCTGTCGAAATCGGTTGCTCACAAACTGATGTAACTAAATCGTAATTGCCCATTACTGAGCAATTAACTTCGATAACGTCTTCTACGCCTTCATCAACAATTATACGGCGGTCATATTGACTGGCAACATCAAGAGCAAGTTTCAAATCTTCCGTATTTTTCGCTTTCTTTATCCCAATGCTGGAACCCGAATTTGCGGGTTTCACAAAAACAGGATAGTTTAGAGCATCTTCAATTCTTTTAATAATTTCCATCGGTTTGCTTTTCCACTCATTTGTAGTACACCAGATATAGTTGACCGTCGGCAAATTATTTTCCCGGAAGATTGCTTTCATAACGATTTTATCCATCCCAACAGCCGAACCTAATACACCAGCACCGACATAAGGAATACCCGCCAACTCTAACAATCCTTGTAGAGTGCCGTCTTCTCCATGAGGCCCATGCATAACAGGAAAAACGACATCTATGGGAAGACGTTTGCTACTCCGAAACAAACCTGATTTTTCTCGGACTACGCATCTATCCTGTGGCGACGGCGATATGTAAGCTTTATCAAAGGTCACTGGGGTAGGAAGGCTTTTGGTAAAAGCATTTATATTGAGAAGTTTCTCACCGGTCAGCCAATCACCGTCTTTAGTAATGTAAATGGGTATAATTTCATATTTATTTTTGTCCAGGACGCTGATAAGCTGATGAGCAGTTATAATCGAAACTTCATGTTCAGCCGAACGGCTTCCGAATATTACAGCAACATTTCGTTTTGGCATTTTTTCACCTCTAATTAGAATTTCTTCTTGACACAGCTTTTCCTTGGGGTTATACTACTATTCAGCCAGCGCCAATTATTAAAAAAAGGGGGTTGAACAATGAACCGATTAATCGTTGAACTTCCTGAATATGCCTATAAGCAATTAGTCAAACGGGCGGAGAAGCAACAAAAGCTACCGGAACAGCTTGTTGTGGAAAAACTGATAGCAGAATTTGGCATAGCAGTCCGAAGCAAAAGCCAGGCCAAACGTATTGCTAAAGATTTTCTTGCCTCCTGCATTGGGGAGGCGCTTGTGCCGCAAATCCCTTCCTTTGACAGAAAACGCGCTGTTTGGCAAGTGCCAATCGCTATTGAACTGCTTGCCTCCTCTCCCCTTGTAGGGAAGGGGCCGGGGAAGAGATTGACAGAAGTTGGCACATTGGAAATAGATGCAAAAACAGGATGTGTGCTCACCGAATCGCCTTCCTTTTCGGCATTATGGAAGCAGTTTAGAGCGCTTTTGGGAATCGAAGATTTTCCAACAGAAAAACAATCACGTTTGAGCGAACTGCTGGACTTAGGAAATCAAGGCGAACTGACCGAATCTCTGCAAGCGGAGTTAAAAGCCCTCTTTGCGGAAAGTGAAGCCCAGGAGACTGCAAATTTACAACGTTTGTCAGAGCGTTTACCTGCTCGGAGGAAAAAATGACAGCGCACACGGAACCATTCAGACGCTTAGTAAGCCAGCGAGCAGGACATCAGTGTGAATACTGCCATTATCCTGGGTCCGTTAGCAATGCACCTCTTCCCGTCGACCACATCTACCCACAGGCAAAAGGGGGGACAACCCAAATAGACAATTTGGCACTTGCCTGTTGGCGTTGCAATACTTACAAGTTAGCAAAAACTGATGGCATTGACCCTCTTACCGGCGAACGCGTACGTCTTTTCAACCCGCGTTTGGACGATTGGAATATCCATTTCCATCTGAATATTCGTACAGGGGAAATCGAAGGGCGTACTTCTATCGGCAGAGTAACCGCGCAAGAACTCTCCATGAATGAACCTTTGGCAGTAGCAAACCGCTTGCTACTCATAGAAAGAGGGCTATTTATCGTCCATAATAGACCTTGACTGTTCAGATTACCAATTCTTTGCTTACTGCGTTTTCTTTATCCTTCCCCAAGTCGTTGTGAGTTTGCCCCTGGGTTTAACGATAAAGGGACTATCCATACCACCAGGCCCAGTATTGGGGACATCGGGACCCGTAATGATAACGTTGTCGAAATGATATTCGCCAGGCCATCTTGTCCATAGCTCAATTTTCCCACTTTTTGGAAGTGGTTGGTTGCTCCAGTCAGCGGATATCACCAACTCATTATCGAGAAAGAGATTAAACTGAGCTTCATTCACAGTAACCTTAAAGTTATACCATTCGCCAAGTTTCAATGAAAAGTTGTATCTTATCATACCGACATTATTTTCGTCAACATAAACACTGGCTTCTATGCGCTCGCCCGCGCCGCCAAGTGCTATACAATAATACGCATTAGCTGCTTTTTCTTCATCCCATCTTATAATCCCACCAAGAGCATACTGACCTTGGTGGGATTTTACCTTTCCATCGAATGTTACTGCATAATTTCTCCAAGTTGCTTTCCCGATATCCAGCCAGGTAAAATCATTATCATTCTTAGACACCAGCACACCATCCCTGACTTCCCATTCACCGGAAGGATTTGTCCAACCTTCCCAATTCCCATCCTCAAAATCATCCCGAAGCGTCCCTGCCAAAGCGGGCAGGGACATTAGGCAAAAGAATAACATCACAATTGTTTTCATCTTGTTCACCTCCTTGTACTTCCAAATGGTAAGGTGGGCATTGCCCACCAAAGCGCATCTTTGATCTGGTGGGCGGTGCCCCATGCGCGTCAAGTTAAGGTAAATCACATAGGCATAATGCCATTCCTCCCCCTTGATGGGGGAGGCTAGGTGGGGGTGAAATTAAAACCGTGGGCATAATCTCACCCTCCCCCTCCCGTCAAGGGAGGGGAAAGGGGAGGGTGCTTAGCTTGACGCCTATGGGGCGGTGCCCACCCTACTGCGAATACCATAGGTCAACGCTTTCAGGTCATCAGGCGCTTGAATTCTGACTTCAGTGCCTGTTTCAACGTTGCTAAAATAAGTAACGCCCGAGGAAATAATAGGATATTCCCCCTCCATCCGCAAAGTTACCTTTTTATTTGCCCCCATTATCTAACCTCAATAAATTCTAATTTTTGGCATTCTCAAGATTTTCAGTTGGAGTTTTTTGCCCTTGATGAAGGGCATTTTCTCCAGAGACTGCATCGTTTGCCTGGCGAACTCGCCACTTATGCCCATCCCAAGCACAATAACAGTATCCTCATCTTTATAATACTGAATAAATATTTCTGGAAATTGTTCGGTCGGAAAATCTTTCTCGGTTTTTTTGAGGAACTCATCAAATTTGTCCACCGGTATTTCTTTAGGTATGTCTTTGACTTCCAATAAAGGCATTGTGTTCACCTCCTATCTCACGTTTCACGTTTCACTCATTATAAGTATCCGGCAGGTCATTCTCAAACAATACAACATCCCCTGGTTTTACTATTTCCCTCATACGTTCCGACGCTTCCGCAAGGCTCTTTGCGATTATTATTTTCTCTTCTGGAAAACCAGCTTCCCTTAGTCCTTCAAGAATGGGTTTTGTCCTCGTAGGCCCGACCAGGATGACTAAATCACATGCTTTTGCGGCTTCAGCGCCAAATATTTTGTTTTCCTTAAACTCCATTTCGCCAAGTTCTACCATCCCTGGGGTAATCAAAACTTTTCTACCATTTTCAAAACTCCCCAGCACCTCAAGCGCGGCTTTGGCGCCGACGGGATTTGCATTAAAGCCATCGTCAATAACAGTAACATCGCCACTGCCGGGCAGCAATTGCAAACGGTGCGGTATTGGTTCAAGCATCCTGACCGCTCGGCTAACTTCATCTAAGGTCATCCCACATTCCAAAGCTACTGCGGTAGCGGCTAAGATATTGTAAACGTTGTTTTTGCCTAAAAGTTTGGTTTGAAATTGCGCCGTTCCGCCGGAACTATCTTCAACAGTAAATGTCAATCCACGACTGGTATTTTGAATATTTTTCGCGGTCAATTTAACTCTATCATCCGACGTATCAATTCCATATCTAACGACTTTAATCTTGGTTTTATCAGCGAGGCTTCTGCAAATTTCATTGTCATTATTGAAAACCGCTACTCCATTCTGGGGCAAAGATTCAATGAGTTCATATTTGGTTTTAGCAGTGTTCTCAATGCTTTTAAACCTTTCTAAATGTTGCGGTCCCACTGCTGTAAGAATCCCTATTTCTGGTTGTGTCAGGTCACATAATTCCTTGATTTCGCCTTTTTTATATGCGCCCATTTCAACGATGAATACTTCATGTTCAGGTTTAAGTTGTCCATTGATAACTTTACAAATACCCATTGGCGTATTATAACTATCCGGGGTCATCAAGGTATTGAACTTCTGACTGAGAATTTTTTGCAGAATATATTTTGTGCTTGTTTTGCCATAGCTCCCCGTAATTCCAATCACCTTAGTTTTAAGTTTCTTAATCTTTTCCTTTGCCGCCCTAAAGTATCTGGCATTAATCGCTCTCTCCACTGGATAGATAAGCAAATTAGCCAATGTCAAATTGATAGCGGCCAACTGGTTAAAAACAAATGTGAAGGTGAATAGAACTATAAATTGAAAATAGAGTTGGTCACTGCTAAGCTGCCAGATAAATAGTCCTCCAGGTTGCAACATTACAACTACAACCGAAGCTATTATCAGAAATATGGCAAGCCTGAAGAGTCTTGACGCCCTTGCGGTGTAAACGAGAGGTTTTTTCGCCTGGATTGGTTTGTGCGTCATGATGAAATATACTTCAATGGCTATCCAGAGTAGAATAAAAATAGGCAAGGTCAAGGTTTTTACATTGAAAAAATAGGCGATTAGTGCTAAAATCAAAAGGTCAGCGATGGCAATAAGTTCTTTTATATCAAGCATTTTCGTAAGATTATTCACTAACCAATTAAGAAACCTTGCGCTTTTATATCCCTCCAGTTGAAGTATATGAAGTGCGCCGTTGGTCCGGATAACGGCTCTTGTTATCCAGACCAAAACTGCAGGAATGAGAAGAATCCATGTGTAATTAGTAATAAAGTTCAGCATTTTCTTATCCTTTTAAAAATTCTGAAATAATACGACAAAATTGTGGAAATTCGTCCAAATAGGAAAAATGCCCCGCATTTTTCAGGACTACTAAATGAGCTTTTTTTATCTTTTCTTCCATTATTCTCGCATGCGAAACAGGAGTTTTTTTATCTTTGTCTCCCCATACAAGCAGGGTTGGAACTTCGATTTTGGGTAATAAATCTCTTAAATCTTCATTAACGACTTTAACAAGAACGTCCCGCAACTCACCCGCGTTTCGGTAATCTTCAGAACCTACGAGATAATATAGAGCGTTTTTAATCTGCTCTCCATATTTGCCCCAAATACGGGAAGAAAGTAGAATCTTGCCTATTTTAGCAAATGTTACGAAAGTATAATATTTGACTGTGCGTTTGGGTCTAATACCCGCGCTGTTAACCAGAATTAACCTATCCACCACTTCTGGAAAATTTGCCGCCAGCACTATCGCTATTCTTCCGCCAAAAGAATGCCCAATTATATGAGCTTTTGTAATTCCTAATTTAGTGAAAAATTTTGCAATAAACGAGGCGTAGTCAAAAGTGCCCCACGTATGAGGCGGTATGTCACTGCGTCCAAATCCGGGCAAATCCAACACATATACCCTGTGGCTTTTGACTAAAAAATCGAAAACCGGTTTGAAGCTCAATGTCTGTCCACCCCATCCATGGAGGAGAACCACGGGCTCGCCTTCGCCTTTAGATTCATAATAAATTTTTAAACCGTCTATTTCGATGAACATTTTAGTACCTAAAAATTAGTGATAATCGAAAAACCTCTGCTCCGATTTAACAAATTGGTCGAAGAGCATTTTGCACAAAGTTCTTAACCGATGTATAGATATTGATAAGCTCGTCCACTTCCCTTTTGCCAAGCTCTCCAAGCATTGAAGTTTTTACTACTTTTGGAACCATAGTAGATTTGTTGATTGTCTTTTCAATAGTTGGTAGCATGTGAAATCACTCCTTTTGATGATATTGCAAAAGTTTTTTAATTTTTTGAAGCGCAATAGCCCTATGGCTGATACGATTTTTTATCTCTGGTCCCAATTCAGCAAAAGTTTTTCTGTAGCATGGCACAATAAAAACCGGGTCATAGCCAAAACCCGTATTGCCTCTTGGTTCAAAGGCGATACTCCCTTCGCAGACGCCTAAGACTATGTGCGTATTGCCTTGAGGGTCGGATAATGCCATTGCGCATTTAAAACGCGCGCTACGTTTGGATTCTGGGACATCTTTGAGCAGATTCAACAATTTGCGGTTTCTGTCTTCGTCCGTTGCATTCTCGCCGGCGAACCGGGCGGATTTTACTCCCGGTTCGCCATTGAGAGCATCTACTTCCAATCCAGAATCATCCGCTAAAGTCAAGAGCCCCGTATGCCTGGCAATTATAGACGCTTTTTTGACCGCATTTTCTTCAAAAGTGCTCCCGTCCTCCGTAACAACAGGAGCATCAGGAAAATCCTTCAACGATAATATCTCATATTTGTTTGCCTTGTGCTCGTCAATGCGCCTTCTAGTAGTATCTGACATGAGTCCAAGGCAAACGACATTTTGCCCTCTAAGGATGGAAACAATTTCTTTTATTTTATGTGGATTATTAGTCGCGACTACTAATTTCATTTAGATTACTGAGAAGTAATTTCTGTTGTAAGCCAATCAACTGTCGGATGCCGCTTGTCGCCAAATCAAGCAAAATGTTAATGTCCTCTCGCGAGAATGGAATCTCTTCTGCTGTGCCTTGAACTTCGACAAATTTACCTCTGCCTGTCATCACGATATTCATATCGACATCGGCATTTGAATCCTCCACGTAACACAAATCTAAAACTGGTTCACCCTTCACAATACCGACGCTTGTAGCGGCGATGAAATCTGTTGTGGGTATATCAACGATTAAATCCTTATTTTTTAGTTTGGTTAAAGCGTCAGAAAGCGCAATGAATCCGCCGGTGATAGCTGCGGTTCGCGTTCCTCCATCAGCCTGGATGACATCGCAATCAATCCAAATCGTCCTCTCGCCCAGCATATTGAGGTCAACAACAGCACGTAGCGAACGACCTATTAAACGCTGAATTTCCTGGGTTCGCCCGCCAAGTTTCCCTCTGGCCGCCTCGCGAATCATGCGCGTCGAAGTCGAACGGGGCAACATCGAATATTCAGCAGTAACCCAACCTTTGCTTGCAATAAATTGCTCTTCCATAAACTTGGGTTGTTTTTCTTCCACAGAGGCGGTGCAGATGACTTTGGTATCACCAATCGTTATCAAAACAGAACCCTCTGCATATTTGATGTAGTCCCTGATAATTGTCACCGGACGCAGTTCATTTGGCTTTCTACCATCAATTCTTGCCATATTTATCTCCCTTATTGATTTTATTTCGTCTCACCGTAGATAAGGTTGTACTTAGCGTCACTTGCCCAACAACTCTCTAACATGCTTTACTACATCAGCCGCTGAAAAGTAAATTTCCACGCCAACATCGGCAAGTTCAGCTTTGACCTCCGGTACATCGAAATGGGCCTTGTCGCGTTCGAGAAAAATCATATTCAAATTACTCGCCTGGTTTTGACGCGCAAAGTAAAGAATGGATTCATAAATTTCTAAATCTTTCACATCGTGCGGCGGACGTCCCCGCACACGCCGCAACCTGGCTGCTATGTCTATTTCTGGTGTAAAGGCAATCTGAAGAGTAACAGCATACAAAGCGTTTACGCCGTCGCGGGCTTCTTGCAGAGAATCGCTAATAAGCGCGATGCAATCGTCAAAGGTATTCAGGCGCTGAGTATGTGCTTCCCTCTGTCGCCGCGATGCTGGCAATTCCTCAAGAACCGCCTTCGCTTTTTCAAACATATTGAGCCAATAGACTTCGAATGAGGCTAACTTAGCTTCCACTTCAGCAAAGGCATATTCAGGAATAACCAGTTGCAGTTCTTCCGCTACCGCTAAATCGCGTAGATAAAGACAATCTTTATGCCGTTCGAAAGCTGCGTCTAACAAAAAGTTACTCTCGCTGATAAGTAGAACCTTCTTCTTGCTCTTCATGAAAAAATTCCTTAAACCATTCTTCTGGGATACCAGCTCGTTTGAATGAACCAGTAGCCTTTTTCCATAGCCGCTTGCGTTCAGCCTTTGTCAAAGGCTTATGTTTTGGGACAATCCCTTTTAGTTCAAACTCTTCTGGCAATCGCATTCGCGTTGTTCCTAAATCATGGGTAGAATGCGGCATAAGATATAAAACGCGAGGACTTATTGTGAATTCGACGCATGGCAAATGGGCGAAGAAAGTTATTATAATGGAGCCTAAAGGAAACCATTCAGAGCGCGGTAAATCCTTCTTCAAATTTAAACTGCCTTTTTCTACCAACGAATTCCAATATGGCTTAAATTTTTGTCGTGTCAGTATTCTTTTATTCCCAGACCTGGACTTTTGTGAAACCACCGTTATACTGTCATCAGTTATAGAAACGATGTGGTTTGATACTTGTTGGGCAAGAGTTTTAATCTCTTCCTTTTGTTTAGCTACTTTGAGAATATCTTGCCAGGCTTCATCAAAATTCTTATAATACATTTTATCACCCCTTTACACTGTATTCGCTTAACTTAACTTGTACTTCATCAATCAAATCTAAGCCAATAGTCAAACGTCGATGTATCAAACAAATAAAGTATCATGGATTATTCCTCAATAGACTTCCAAAGTCTCAAAGACTTCGGAAGTCTAAATTATCTACAGAATCCGTTGACGGCGTTTTTCATCAATCATAGCTTTAACTCTCAGCGGCAATCCCCAAATCTTGATGAATCCTTCAGCGGCGGTGCGGTCAAACATATCGCCTCTATCATAAGTGGCGAGGGAATAATCATACAAAGAATATGGCGATTCTCTGCCGACAAGGGTGCAAGCGCCTTTGTATAACCGCATCCTTACGCGGCCGGTGACGTTTTCTTGAGTTGATTTGACGAAGGCGTCCAACGCCTCACGTAACGGATGGAACCAAAGTCCATAATAGACCAATTCAGAATATCTCGGCGAAACCATTGCATTTTTATAGTGCAAAGTTTCGCGGTCTAAAGTCAACTCCTCCAAACCTTTGTGAGCAGCAAACAAAATCGTCGCGGCGGGGCATTCATAAATCTCACGCGATTTAATGCCGACCAATCGGTTTTCAACTAAGTCAACGCGACCAACTCCGTTTTCACCGCCAATTTTATTCAATGTTTGAATCAATTCTACGCCATCCATCTCTTGTCGATTGAGTCCAACAGGAACACCGTGATTAAAGTAAATCTCAATATAGCACGGTTCATTCGGAGCTGTCTGCGGCGAAACCGTCATCTCATAGATTTCCTCTGGCGGTTCAACCCATGGGTTCTCCAAAACGCCGCATTCGATGCTTCTCCCCCAGAGATTCAAATCTGTACTGTACGGACTTTCCTTAGTTACGGTTATCGGAATCTTGTGTTCTATAGCATATTCAACCTCTTCTTCACGGGATGTCATAGACCATTCTCGCACAGGGGCAAGCACTTTAATATCGGGATTCAACGCCGCGGAGGTCACATCAAAACGCACCTGGTCGTTTCCTTTGCCCGTGCAACCGTGAGCTATCGCATCCGCGCCCTCTTCCTTCGCTATTTCAACAAGCCGTTTCGCTATCAGCGGGCGACCCAACGCCGTCGCTAACATATATTTTGATTCATAGACTGCGCCGGCTTGCAAAGCAGGAAAAACATAATTTGTCACAAATTCTTCTTTAAGATCTTCTATGTATATCTTACTTGCGCCCGTTTTTTCCGCTCTCTCTTTAGCAATTTCCAAATCGGCGCCTTGCCCTAAATCCGCGGTAAATGTAATAACCTCCGCGCCATATTCCTCCTGAAGCCATTTTAAAATTACAGAGGTATCCAACCCGCCGGAATAAGCGAGTATTATTTTTTCAATTTGTTCCGACATAAAATAATGTTGTTTACCCTGACCTCGGCAACGCCCCCCCCCCTCCGCGACGGGGGGGAAAAGGGAGGGGCTTTGATGAGCACAAGGCAAACGAAAAAGAGGAAATGTAAATTTCCCCTTATGCCTCCTTAAACTGTTTTGGAACTTTTATCTTCCTATTATTTCTTTTGATCAAACTTTTCTTTCTAAAAGAAAAGTTTGGTTATAAATATATCACCAATACTTGCCGTTGTCAACCTAATTTTTCTTTAGCTATAAATCCACGGTAACGCAAACTGTTAGTTTGCACTTGCACCTCACCAACGACTTCGTCTTATGGTTACATCTGGGGAATTTGTGTCAAAGAACAGTTTTGTTGCAAAAAATATTCTTTTATGATAAGGTATATGTGATTTCTCAAAAAGAAAAGCTGAAGGAGATAGTTATGAACGTAAAAATTACAAACGTTGAAACCATTACGGTTGATGTGCCATTTCTTGAACGTCCGAGATACCACATGGCGCGGCAGTTAGCCGGATGGTCAGTATTTGAGATTTGTAAAGTCACAACCGCTTCTGGCATTATCGGCTATGGCGAAACGATGGTAAACTATACCTGGAGGCGCGTTGGGGATGACCAAATTAAGCGTGTAATCGGCGAGAACCTATTCGAGTTTCTCTGGGATGATTCACTTGGGGCTGGACTTCAGATGGCGATTTATGACGCCGCCGGCAAAGCGCTTGAGGTCCCGTGTTACCGCCTACTGGGGGAAAAAGTACGCGATGAATGCCCCATCTCATGGTGGGCGATTGATATGCCACCTGATGATTGGGCGGCGGAAGCCAAAGAAGCAGTCCGACAAGGTTACAAAAGTTTTAAAATAAAAGGGCGTCCGTGGTTTGATATAATCGAACAGGTGCAGGCGATTAGCGCTGTTGTCCCAGAGGATTTCAAACTCGACGTGGATTTCAATTCGTTTCTGCTAAATGCGGACAAAGCGTTGCCAGTGTTGAAAGAATTGGAAAAGTTTGCACGAGTCTCAATTTTCGAAAGTCCCATCCCGCAAAGTGATATCGAAGGGAATAAAAAGATCCGAGCAAATATCACCCATCCAATTGCGATGCACTATGGCAGTCCGCCAATTATGGCCGCGTTGAACGCGGAAGTATGCGATGGTTTTGTTATCGGCGGCGGCGCCACAAGCGTTATGCGGCAAGCTACAGTAGCGGCAGCGGCCGATAAACCATTTTGGCTGCAACTTGTCGGCACCGGCTTAACAACGGCGTTTTGTGTGAATTTAGGCGCGGTTTGCTCACACGCGAAGTGGCCGGCCATTACCTGTCTGAACCTGTACGCGGATGATTTGCTTAAACAACCGATTGAAATTGAGAATAACTATGCCCGCGTGCCTGAAGCGCCTGGATTAGGATTTGAAATTGATGAGAATGCGTTAGAGAAGCTACGAGTTGAACCACCAGTCGAAAAGTCAGAACCCAAATGGGTGATTGCCGTAGTATGGCCAAATGGACGCCGCACTTATTATGCCAACTCTGGCGAATATCACAAGGATTTCTCTGCGGGTAATGAACCCATCTTTGAGCGCGGTGTAAAGCTGGAAGTCATCGAAGACGACGGCAGCAAGAGTTTCTCAGATTTATATGACCAGGTGCAAAGCGGTCCCGTCCGTGCCGCAGCATAGCCTTCGCTTTAGAAACCAGGTTTTTCCCAAAAACCTGGTTTCTCTGAATCATAAATTTCAGCCTCAGAATGCTGGGCTTGTAAATCAAGGGTTGACAACTTTCCAAATATTTGTTATACTTTATACCCGCGCGAATTTTCTATATAGATAAATGTGGCGCGAACAATCAAAAGAAACACTAAGGAATATAGTCAGGAGAACAAATAATGTACGCAATATGTGACATAGGTGGGAAGCAATATCAAGTTGCCGTTAACGATTTAGTCGATGTTGAAAAACTCAATACGCCTGTGGGAGAAAAAGCTGAATTTAATGATGTGCTTCTGTTTGCGGGAGATGATGGCAATGTGCGAGTGGGTTCGCCATATTTAGAGGATATTGCAGTTGTCGGCCAGATCTTGGAACATGGTAAAGATAAAAAAATTATTGTTTTCAAGTCGAAACGCAGAAAAGGTTATAGCCGGAAACTTGGACACAGACAACAGTATACCCGGTTGCGCATTGAGGAAATTAAACAAAAGGACATAGCAGTGGTAGAAGCTGCACAAGAAGAAACAGCAGCGGTTGAAGAAGTTGCATAAGAAGTGGCAAATTGGCAAGAGGGCAAGGAGGCTTACCATCTTGCCCAATTACCAGCCGCCGAAATGTCAACTATTTTCTGAAACATGCCTAAGAAATAAGTAACTTTTCTGAAAGGTTGTTACGCTGTTGTATATAATTGTATTGGAGGTGAGTAGAAATGGCGCATAAAAAAGGCGGCGGTAGTACCCAGAATGGAAGAGATAGCAACGCTAAAAGGTTAGGTGTAAAGCGATTTTCTGGCAATTACGTTACAACGGGTAGTATTATCGTTAGACAGCGCGGGACCAGATTGCACCCGGGTAAAAATGTGGGTATAGGTGGCGATGATACTTTGTTTTCAAGAATCGACGGTTACGTGTGGTTTGAACGAAAAGACAAAAGACGCAGGCAAGTCAGTGTTTACCCGGAGTTGCCAGTTGCGGTTTAATCATATAGAAACCGAGTTTTTTGAAAAAACTCGGTTTCTGACCTGAAAGCCCCATAACTTCATCGGGGCTTTTTTTTTAGATTGAGGGGCTAAGGTAGTCACCATTTATTATTTTGGTTTTGCAAAGAAGGAAAGGGGCAAGGTGGCTCAACGGCAAAACGGTTAAACGGCTGATTTTCCCTACGACCGTCTTGCCGTCTTGCCATCTTGCCGTTTTGCCACTTTGCCATTCACATTACAAACAAAGTATTGGATGGTGGGCACTATAGCTGAAAGAAAAATGGATATCGCTAAAATATACGTCAAAGGCGGAGATGGCGGCAACGGTTGCATCAGTTTCCGGCGGGAAAAGTACGTTCCCAAGGGCGGGCCGAATGGCGGCGATGGCGGAAATGGCGGAAATGTAATTCTTCAAGCCATAGAAAACCTTACGACATTAATTGACCAGGTTTATACCCAACAATACAAAGCGACGCGCGGACAACACGGGAAAGGCAAACTCATGCACGGCAAGGACGGTGAAGATAAAATTGTCAAAGTACCGGTGGGAACTATCGTCCGAGATGCGGATACCGGTGAATTCTTAGTTGACCTTTCAGAGCCAGGTATGCAAATTGTAGTTGCTAAAGGTGGACAAGGCGGTAAAGGCAACGCACACTTCAGAAGCAGTACGAACCAGGCGCCGAGGGTTGCGGAAAAGGGCGAGCCGGGACATGAACGCTGGCTCAATTTGGAATTGAAGCTTATCGCCGATATCGGTTTAGTCGGCTATCCAAATGTAGGCAAATCATCACTGTTAGCGCGGACTTCCTCTGCCAGGCCGAAAATCGCAGATTATCCTTTCACAACGTTGTCCCCGAATTTAGGAGTAGTGCGTCTTGATTACGAAAAAAGTTTTGTCCTCGCAGATATTCCCGGCTTAATCGAAGGCGCGCATAAAGGAGTAGGCCTGGGAGATGATTTCCTGCGCCACATTGAACGCACTAAAATGTTGATTCATGTTATAGATGCCGCCGCGCTTGAAGGGCGAGACCCAATCGAAGATTATAAAAAAATCAACGAAGAGTTACTACTTTACGACCCAAAACTCGCCGAATTGCCGCAGCTTATTGCCCCCAATAAAATGGATATGCCCTCCGCTCAAGCCAATCTGCTAAGATTACAAGCATATTTTGGAGAAAGGAAAATCTATCCCATATCCGCACTGACAGGCGAAGGAGTAAACAGTTTGATGAACGCTGCCTTCAGCTTGCTACAGAAGATTAACCAAAAACGAAGCCAAGAAGAGCAAATGAAACCTCGTCAAGTAACGCCAATAGAATATACATACAAACCAGAGATTGAAATTACTCAAAAGGGCGGCAAGTTCATCGTCAAAGGCGAGCAGGTGCGCCGCGCTGTCCTTATGACGGATATGGAAAACCCAGAAGCGCTCATTTTGCTGCATCGCAAGCTAAAAAATATGGGCATTATCAACGGACTTTTAAAAATGGGAGTCAAAGATGGAGACACAGTACAACTTGATGAAATCGAATTTACTTTCAGTACAGACGGAATACGGGCAGGAAGTTAATCGCCGAGAACTTTTTCAATCTGTGAAACGAATAGTCGTAAAAGTCGGAACAAGCAGTTTAATCACGAAAGATTTTGAATTAAATAAAGAACGTATTGACCAGTTTGTCGATGATTTAGCATCAGTCAAACAATCGGGGAAAGAAGTAATTCTCGTAACCTCCGGAGCTATCGGCACAGGCGTAGGACGCATTGGATTAAAATGTCGCCCACAAGATATCCCCAGCCAACAAGCCGCCGCAGCCGTCGGACAGAGCTTACTGATGTCCGCTTATGAAGAACGATTTCGCCAGTACAATCTGCCAATCGCACAGATGTTGCTGACCCAGGATGACCTGAGAAATCGAAAGCGCTATACCAATGCGAGCAACACGTTACATGCGCTTTTGCGATACGGCGTCATTCCTATCATCAACGAAAACGATACCGTCGCAGTTGAAGAGATTAAAGTTGGAGACAACGACACCCTATCGGCTTTGGTGACGAATCTCGCAGACGCCGATTTATTGCTCATCCTTTCAGACACCGATGGCTTCTACACAGATGACCCGCGCAAAAATTCGGGGGCGAAACTCATCAACGTCGTGCCGATGATTAACTCGGAAATAAAACAAGCAGCGGGCAAAAAAGGCAGTTCAGTAGGTACCGGCGGAATGGAGACCAAACTCAAGGCGGCTCAAATCGTAACCGGTTCAGGTGTGAACATGGCATTAGCGAATAGTTCTATCGAAAAAGTCATCAGCAGAATTTTAGATGGTGAAGAAATTGGCACGTTGTTTCTAGCTGAAGGGGAAAGAAAATCAGGATGGAAACGGTGGATAGCGTATTCACTCCCAGTCAAAGGCGTTTTGCAGGTCGATGCAGGCGCATACCATGCCCTTACAAAAAACGGAAAGAGTTTACTGGCGTCCGGATTGATAGGCGTCACGGGTAATTTTAAATTCGGCGATGCAGTAAGTTGCATAGACGATGATGGTAATGAATTCGCAAGGGGGCTTGTGAATTACAGCGCTAATGAGGTCAATAAGATTAAGGGTAAAAAAACTATTGAGATTGAAGGTATCTTAGGGTATAGACATTACGATGAAGTAATTCATAGGGATAATCTGGTGATTCTCAGAGAAAATTTTTAGTCTGACAAATTCTTTTTTAGAGAGGTGTTGGTTAGGTTGGAAGAATGGAAGGAAAGGAAGGAAGGAAAGGAAAGGGGGGAAAACAGTATAATGAGCGCCATATCTTATGAGAAATTTCAAGAGGCTTATAAAAAGATTACAGGGTGTAGCATAAATTTTAACGACATAACCGAAAGCCTTCAAAAAGCCCTGAAAGAAAAGAAAACTGGGGATACTAAAGACTTTGCGAAACTTCCTCTTGAAGAAGCGGCGGCTTACCTGGAAGCGCATAGACTGCCCAAAGAAGAAGTGTTCGCAAGGCTCACCAACGCCAAAGGCTTATGGATAAAAATGCTGGAAAAGGAATTGGCTGATTTTGAAAATCAGTATGGTATGCCATCAGATGTTTTCATTGAAAAATGGCGTAACTTTGCACTTGATGAGAAATATGATTTTTTTATATGGGAAAGTTCGTACCAAAAGTATCTCCAATTTAATGACTGAATATGAATTATTAGGAAAAATAGTGAGGTGAAAGGCTATGCCTGCGAATCTCCCGCCGCAATATCTCAAGGTAAGAAGACGATATGAGCTTGCTAAAACCAATGAAGAAAAAATAGAAACTCTAACTGAAATGCTCGCACTCATACCTAAACACAAGGGCACGGATAAACTGCGGGCTTCCCTGCGAACAAATCTATCAAGGATAAGGAAGGAAGAACAAACAAGCCGCAAGGCGGGAAAACGGATTGATGAATATCACATCAAAAGACAGGGCGCTGGTCAGGTCATTCTGGTGGGCGCGCCAAATGTGGGAAAATCAAAAATTTTAGCTGTTTTGACAAACGCTAATCCTGAAGTCGCGGATTATCCGTTCACAACCCAGAAGCCGATTGTGGGAATGATGTCCTTTGAAAATATCCATATCCAGTTGATAGACCTTCCACCCGTAATCGGCGGTTCCATACAGCCACAAATTATGGATATGATTAGACATACAGATTTAGTATTGCTTGTTGTCTCCCTGGGCAGTGATGACGCTCTGGAAGAGATAGAATCTATAAGAAGTAGCCTGGAGCAAGCTCACATTAAACTTACTTTAGAAGCGTTTGAAGAGAAAGAAATTGAAGAATATTCCGAGGAAGAGTTGTTACTAATCCACGTTAAAGCGATGATTGTAGGAAATAAAAGTGATTTGGAAGGTTCATCGGCGCGGCTGGACGTATTAAGAGAATTGTATGCCGAAGAATTTCCTGTCATTCCAATTTCTGCGGAAACGGGCAACGGATTAACTCAGTTGAAAGAACAAATATACAAATCACTGGATATTATTCGCGTCTATACAAAAGCGCCTTCTAAACCCGCTGATAAGACTGAACCAATAATCCTCCCTAAAGGAAGTACGGTCATCAAAGCTGCGGAAGAACTACACAAGGACTTTGTCAATGAACTGAAATATGCCCGAATATGGGGTAAAGGCAAGTATGATGGCCAAAGTGTGAGCCGGGAGGAAGTATTAGAGGATGAAGATATTGTAGAATTTCATCTGTAATTGAAACGCTTAGGGTGAATTAAAACGCCAAAACCTCGTAGAGCTTGCCCTGAGCGAAGCCAAAGGGATGGGCATCGCCCATCAAAATTGGTTCTCGATTTACAATTGATTTTCAGGGGAATGTTATTTACCCAAAATAAAGGGGGACAAACTGTTACGATGGATGTTGATGTGATTTATTACAAAGATGCTCGATATATGACGGAATTAGAAGATAATTCGATTACTTTGATTGTTACTAGCCCGCCTTATTGGAATATCAAAGATTACTCTTTAGATGGCTATCAAGAACAAGCCAGGACAGACAAAATCGAAGGGCAAATTGGTGATATCGATGATTATCAAGAATATCTAACACAGCTAACGGAAGTATGGAAAGAATGTGAACGAGTCCTACAACCAAATGGCAAACTGTGTGTGAACGTGCCACTGATGCCTGTTTTGAAAAAACATCTTTCTACCCATTATACTAGAGACATTTTCAATTTGTATTCAGATATTGAGCATGAAATCCTCCAAAATACCAGGCTGTACCTGCTGGATGTGTATATATGGAATCGGATGAATCCAACGAAAAAACTGATGTTTGGTTCATATCCTTATCCTTCTAATTTTTATGCTCAGAACACTATCGAATTTATTGGCATTTTCGTCAAAGACGGCGAACCGCCTAAACGGACACCGGAAATTAAAGAAGCTAGTAAGCTAACTCAAGATGAATGGGTTGCTTACACCAAGCAGGTTTGGGATATTCCCATTCCTAATAAGGGAGACGTTGCTTATGGGATTCATCCTGCAATCATGCCGCTGGAATTGGCTTATCGGTTAATCCGACTATATTCATTTGTTGATGATATTGTACTTGACCCCTTTATGGGTTCGGGAACAACAGCTTCTGCTGCCGTGAAAGCCAAACGACACTATATTGGCTATGAGATTGACCCTTCGTTTGAAAAAATCATAAAACAGCGATTGGCACAATTGCCTCTAATGACTTCTGGCTGGACCAGAAAAGATAAAAGAAGGTGAAAAGCAGCGAAAATCATCGTATTGTAAGCACAACTCGGCATATTGTAGATTGTGGAGAAGATGATAAAAAAACTAATACATGCAAGTATAAATCTGTGATTATATCTTCTATTACGTTTTATGCATTGCGTATTACATTCTTCTTATTTCTTTTGATCAAAATTTCCGTTAAAGAAGAGTTTGGTTACGTTTTTCTACACAATCCGCCAGCAACTTCCCTGTTATCGGTGCCAGTGCGATGCCATCGCCTTCATGTCCCGCCGCCACTAAAAAGCCTTCCGGCCCGCCGATATAACCTAAAAACGGCAATCCATCTGAAGTATACGGTCTAAGCCCGGCAAAACTGCGAATGATATGGACATTGCTCAAAATCGGCAGGATATTTTTCGCATGGTGGGCAATTGCTCGCATGCCTTCGATTGTTACGCGCCTATCATAGCCGACAAATTCGCGCGTGCTGCCGAGGAGAATATTGCTGGCGTGATGCTGTTCTAAGACAGTTCCAACGCCTAATTGCGAATCGTCGGTAAGATGTGAATCTACCTTGCCTTCTTGCCCTCTTGCCTTCTTGCCCTCTTGCCAATCAACTTTGAATTTCGCCGCGATGTAACAGGCACAGAGCATGATGCAATTTATCAGCGGCGGCAGAGGTTCAGTGACTAAAATCTGACCGCGACGAGGGATGATGGGAATCTCAACTCCGACCATCATGCCGATGAATGGCGCATAAACTCCGGCGGCGTTGATGATTATTTCTGCGGCTATTTTGCCGCTATTGGTTTGAACACCCTCGGCTTTGCCATTTTTCACTGCAATAGATGTAACTTCTGTATCTGTCAGAATTTGCGCGCCCAGGCGTTTGGCAGCCGCGGCGAAGGCGAAGGTGAGGCTCAACGGGTCAACTTGAGCATCCATCGGAGAATAGGTCGCGCCGACGAGTTGAGGAGATAAATGTCGCTCTATCTTCAAAGCATCCTCAATCCCCAGCAACTCAACCTCCAGACCGGCGTTTTGTTGCTGTTGTGTAAATTGTCGCATAGTGGCAAGTTGTTCTTCTGATTCAATGAGAATCATGCCGCCTGATTTTTTGTATCCAATATCGCAGTCGAGTTCGTCAGGAAGGGTTTGATACAGTTTGGCGCTTTGCAAAGCAAGTTCAAGATGTCTGCCAGGCTTTTTGGATTGCATAAATATACACCCATCGCACGCGCCTGACGTACCCGAGGCAAGGTCATTTTTCTCGACGAGAATCGTCTTGATGTTGCGTTTGGATAAATAGTATGCAGTGGCGGCGCCAATGACACCGCCGCCGATTATGATGACATCATTCGTAAAACGTGAAACGTGATGCGTGAAACGTGAACTATCATATATTCTCATGGCGTGAGATTAAAGTTTTGAGATATTTCCAATGCCGTGCGGGCAATGGTCCAAGGCAATGAACATTTTCTTCCAAAGATTCATAATACTCAACTAAGCCTACACAAAGGTCAGACAGGGCTTCCTCTAAATCTTCCCCATGCGCATCAACTTAAGACAATCTTCACAGCCGTGACGCTGTTCCTCCCCCTTGACGGGGGAGGTTGGGTGGGGGTGAAAGGAGAAAGTAAATTTCTCGCTT
>Ga0194125_10000131_pt1 | contig 108514 bp, 95 predicted proteins | sample TA2KigC250mmetaG_FD_148626 | JGI IMG/M metagenome (GOLD analysis project Ga0194125, IMG submission 148626) | Freshwater microbial communities from Lake Tanganyika, Tanzania - TA2015034 Kigoma Deep Cast 250m | ecosystem: Environmental > Aquatic > Freshwater > Lake | place: Tanzania: Lake...
ATTCGCTCGAGATTGCGCAGCTTCGTAATGTCGTTGAAAACAAACACCGTTCCCTCCGATCGTCCCTCTTTGAGTACCGGCATCGAGCTGATCTGCATGATGCGGGTTCCTTTGGAGGTACCCAGAGAAACTTCTTCTCTGAGAAGGGTGCTTCTGTTCTCGTGAACGCCGTCGATGATCTCCTGAAGCCTGCTGTCCGAAAGCGTTTTGAGCGGACGGGATGCCGGGATGGCGTTCTCGATGCCAAAGAGCCGGGAGGCCACCGGATTGACGAGAATGATCTCTCCTGATGCGTTGGTGACGATGATCGCTTCCCGGATGCCGGAAAACACCGCCCGGTACCACTCTTCCTGACGACGGTTCCTGCGTATCTCGTCGGAGAGATAATTGATGCCTCTGGCAAGTTTGCCGATTTCGTCGTTCCGATGTACAGGAATCACTCCGCGAAAATCGCCGTGCAGGCGTTTTTCTGCGGCATCGGCCAGACGCTGGAGCGGCCGCGCAAGAATGAATGCAGTTATGATTCCCGCAAGCAGCGATAAGAAAAGCGCCCAGAAGAGAGCGGCCTCGATACCTTTGCGAACTTCACGCTCAAGCGCTCCTATGTCGCGGACAGGTTTTGCAAAACGCAGTACAGCATACGCATCGGGGTTTCCAAGAGGAACCGCAACGTAGAGCATGTTTTCGCGTACGGTGTCGCTGTAACGGATATTCTCTCCGTACCCGCTCCTGAGGGCTTCCTGTATTTCAGGTCTGTTGCGGTGATTTTCGATTGTACCGAGCGATGAGCCCGAGAGATAGGAGTCTCCGATAACGCGACCATCAACAGAAATGAGAGTCACGCGAAGATCGAGCACGCTGCCGATCATGTCGGACAGGCTGTCAGGAACGCCTTCAACATGCCAGTTGGCAGGTTTTGCTTCAAGCATTAACCCGTTGAGCCTAAGCTCGCGGCTGATTTCCTGGCGGATGCCTTTGAGCAGCAGCTCGTTGATGAACCGTACCTGCGTGAAATAGCTTACCGCTACGGTGAAAAAGATAATCAACCCGAAAACGATGCCGAGCCGTACGGAAACCCTCGAAAGCATGTTACACGTCCCCGTCGGTCTCTTCGAACTTGTATCCCAGACCTCTGACGGTTTTGATCATCTTGCCGGTATCGCCGAGTTTTTCCCTCAATCGGGTAATGTGGGTGTCGATTGTTCTTGTATTGATTGATTTATCCACATCCCATACGTCGCTGAGCAGCATCTCCCTCGACTGGGCCTGCCCCCTGCGTTTGAGCAGAGCGACCAGCAGCTTGAACTCCATGAGGGTCAGCAGCAGGCTTTTTCCGTCAAGGGTAACCTGGTGGCGAGCAATATCGACTTCGAGAGGGCCCGAACTGAGAACCTCCTGAAGAGCGGCCCGCTGCCGGCGATCACGCTTCAGCACCGCACGGATCCGCAGGCTCAGTTCTCTCGGGCTGAACGGTTTGACCACGTAGTCGTCGATGCCGAGCTCGAAGCCCAGCACCTTGTCTATCTCCTCTCCTTTTGCGGTCAGCATGATGATCGGCAGATCCCTGAGCATCTGATTCTCCCTCACCCGGCGGCAGACTTCAAAACCGTCTATACCCGGCAGCATGAGATCGAGCAGCACGAGATCGAAGCTCCTGCGACTCAACTGGTCGAGCGCCTCCTCACCGGTACGGGATACGTGGTACCGGTAGCCCGCCCTTTCGAGATTGTAGCCAAGCAGCCGCGCAAGATTGTCGTCATCCTCGACGACGAGAAGAAGTGGTTCGGACATGGCTTCGATAGTTCCTTATTAGTATTACTCCCCAGCATGCCTCTCCCCGGCTTTCCAGCATGCTGCTTCATGGCCGGGTTCGAATACGGCGAGCCGGGGGCGCTCCTTCCGACACAGGTCATCGGCAAGGGGACATCTTCCTGCAAACCTGCACCCCTCAGGAAGCCTTACTGCACTCGGCACGCTTCCTTCGATGACATGCAGCCTCTCCCTGCGAGATCCCGGCCGGGGAATAGATCGCAAAAGACCTCTGGTATAGGGGTGGAGGGGATTATTGAAAATACGGCGAACAGCTCCCTTTTCGACTATACCAGATGCATACATGACGATAACCTCCTCGCACAACTCGGCCACTATGCCGAAATCATGGGTGATCAGCATAACGCTCATACCGGTATCGCCCTGCAGTTTTCCTATCAGATCGAGAATCTGCGCCTGTACGGTAACATCGAGAGCCGTAGTCGGTTCATCGGCAATGAGCAGGCCGGGATTGCATGAAAGTGCCATGGCGATCATCACCCGCTGGCGCATGCCGCCGGACATCTCATGCGGATAGGAAGCGAACCGTTGCGACGGATCGGGAATACCGACCAGATGCAGCAGTTCGACGGCCCGCTCACGTGCCTCCTGCCGGGAAATCTTACGGTGCAGAAGTATCTGCTCGGTGATCTGGCTGCCGCAGGTAAAAACCGGATTAAGCGAGCTCATAGGCTCCTGAAAGATCATGGCAATCTCGTTGCCCCTGATCCGCTGCATTCCTTCTTCCGGCAATTTGAGTATATTGTTACCTTTCCAGAAAATTTCGCCTCCGGCGAAATAGCCCGGAGGCATGGGAACAAGTCTCATTATGGAAAGAGCCGTAACCGATTTGCCGCACCCTGACTCGCCGACAATGCCGAGCGTGCGGTTTTCTGCAAGCGTAAAACTCACCCCGTCTACAGCTTTTGCCACACCGTAACCGGTTTTATAGTAAGTTTTGAGATTGTTCAGTTCAAGAATCTGCATATGCAACGGTTATAGCGGTCAGGCCTTACTGCCCGGCCAAGCATGAAAATAGGCTTTGTACGACTTATATGAAAACGTTATCACTCTCACCCGGCAATACCCTTCAGGTAGTCAGGCGAACCCTCTCCTTTCTTTTCGACAAGCTCCGTGAAAACGAGAAATTCCGTCTTCTCACAGATACCGTCCGCAATAACGAGGCATCAGCTGATTCGGCCATGCCGAAACCTGTTACCGCAAGCGGCCTTTGCGGCTCGCTTGCATCGATAACTGCCGCAAACTGCTTTCTCGAAATACAACAGACAGTGCTGGTACTGAGCATGTCCGAAAAATGCGAACTGTATGAAAACGATTTCAGTGTACTGGTTCCTGAAGGCGCATTTATCGACCTTGCCGAGCAGATGCCGCTCGCCATGGAGGCTCTTGCCGCAGAACGCCCCGTCATGCTGCTCGCATCGTTCGACGACATCCTGCAGCCGCTCTGTCAGCAGGAAGAAATCGAAGGCAAGCTGTTCAGACTGAAACAGGACGATGATACAGGTTATGAACATCTGAAAACCTTTCTCAGGGAAAACCGGTTCGAACACCGTGAATTCGTGGAAGACGAGGGAGAATTTTCCGTGCGGGGATCTATTATCGACGTTTTCTCTTTCGGATCGGAGGAACCCCTGCGCATAGAATTTTTCGGCGATACCGTCACCTCGCTGAGAACCTTCGATATCAATTCGCAGCTTTCAGGCAGAACGGTCGGCACAGCGACAGTAACGGGAAATTTCGCCCCCGAAGGAACAGCCGGCCCGGAGACACGCAACACCATTCTTGATTTTCTTCCTTCCTCAGCAATCGTCATCGTCGATGATACGGCAGAACTCGCCTCATCCGAAAACAGTGCCGCTATCGGGCAGGCTATTTTACGCTTCCGCCGGATCATGCTCTCGCCCCTCTCCGCGGGAGACATCGATTTCGGCTCTGTGCCGCAGCGGAAATTCTACGCGAATTTTCGTCTTGTCGCAGCAGCAGTCGGCGACAGCATCGATAAACAATGCCTGTCCATATTCGCCTCCGCATCCAAACGGGAGATCGAAGAACTGGCCGAGTTTCTGGGTGACGAACTGCACGATGAAAGACTCATAGAGAACATCGCCATCGAATGGCTCCCGCTGAACCTGCATACCGGATTTTCATACGGAAACATTGACCTTTACACCGAATCCGATATCTTCGGCAAGTTCCATACGCATAAATCGCACCGCAAGCGAAAAATCAAGGGTATTTCGCTGAAAGACCTGCACCGGCTCAAAATCGGCGACTATGTTGTGCATGAAGACTACGGAATCGGCATCTTCAAATCGCTTGAAACCATCACCGTTGGCAACTCCGACCAGGAATGCGTCCTGCTCGAATACGAAGGAGGCGACCAGCTCTTCGTCAATGTCCAGAGCATCAACCTCATTTCGAAATATTCTGCCGCCGAAGGTTCGCAACCGACCCTGTCGAAACTCGGAAGCGGCAGATGGGCGGCAAAGAAAGATAAGGTACGCAGAAAAATCAGGGATATAGCCATCAACCTGATCAGGCTTTACGCTGAACGTACCATGAAGCCCGGTTTCGCATTCGCACCGGACTCGATCTTCATGCGCGAGTTTGAAGCCTCATTCATTTTCGAGGAGACTCCCGACCAGCTCAAAGCCATCGGGGAGGTCAAGGCTGACATGCAGAAACCACACCCCATGGACAGGCTGATCTGCGGCGACGCCGGATTCGGAAAAACCGAAATAGCAATGCGGGCCGCTTTCAAGGCTGTGGAATCCGGAAAACAGGTGGCGATTCTCACACCGACAACCATCCTTGCCCACCAGCACCTGGAATCATTCGAACGGCGTTTCGAAAATTTCCCTGTTTCCATAACAGCGCTCAGCCGGTTCGTACCGAAAAAGGAACAGCTGGAACGTCTGCGTCAAATCGCGAACGGCGATATCGACATCATCATCGGAACCCACAGGATCGTCTCGAAAGATGTTCGCTTCAAAGATCTCGGACTGCTTGTCATCGACGAAGAGCAGCACTTCGGCGTCGAGGTCAAGGAAAAACTCCGGGAAGCCCACCCTGAAGTGGATACGCTCACCATGTCGGCAACCCCGATTCCCCGAACGCTGCAGTTCTCCATGCTCGGCGCACGCGACCTGTCGATCGTCACGACACCTCCGAAAAACCGTCAGCCGGTCGAAACTGTCATCTCGGATTACGATACCGCTGTCATCAAAGCGGCCATAGAAAGGGAAATACGGCGGGAAGGCCAGGTGTTTTTTCTGCAGAACCGGATCGGCAGCCTCGAAGAGATGCAGAACATCCTTCGCGAACTCGTTCCGTATGCAAGAATCGTATACGCTCACGGCCAGATGCCGTCCCGCGAACTTGAAAAGATCATGATGGACTTCATGCAGCAGGAGGTTGACGTACTGATATCGACCTCCATCATCGGCTCCGGTCTCGATATATCCAACGCGAACACCATCATCATCAACCGGGCGGATATGTTCGGACTCTCCGACCTCTACCAGCTGCGGGGACGGGTAGGCCGGAGCGAACGCAAAGCATTCTGCTACATGATCGTTCCTCCGCTGCACACGCTCAAACGCGAAGCCGTTCAGCGGCTCGCCGTCATTGAAAGCTTCACTGAACTCGGCTCCGGCTTTACTGTGGCCCTTCGCGATCTCGATATCCGCGGAGCGGGGAATCTTCTCGGCGCGGAACAGTCCGGATTCATTCATGAACTCGGTTTCGACCTCTATCAGAAAATGCTCGAAGAGACCGTAGCAGAACTGAAATCGACGCACTTCCGGGAACTGTTTGCCGAAGGAAGCCCGGCTCCTCTCAAGCAGGCCGTAACCTGCGATATCGTCTTCTTTTGCGATGCACTGATCCCAGACTATTACATCAGCGCGGTTCACGAACGCTTCGGGTTCTATGAAAAAATCTCGAAAGCCCGCAGCGAACGGGAACTCGAGTCTATCGGCACGGAACTCGGCGACCGATTCGGCAAGCTCCCCGAAGAGGTAACGAACATGCTGCACCTCTCGAAGCTGAAAATTATCGCCGCTTCGAACGGCATCGCGAAAATCGATCTTCAGCCCGATACCTTCACCCTTTTCCTGCCGGATAACACCGAGGAAAACAACGAACACCTCGCATTTTTCCAGTCGCTTTTCTCCTCTGTGCAGAAACCGTGGATGGCACCCTTCAGGCCCGGATTTTCAATGGAAAAGAAAATGAAACTCCTGCTGCATCGCCCCCATCATATCCCCGCTCTTCCAACAGAACTGCTTGCCGCCTACATGCAGGTACTCCTGCAGCTGAAGGAAGCTGCCGAACAACCCGATACGGCTGAATACAGCTGACATCAAAGAGGAACCGGAGTATCCCGAACTGCGTACTCCTGACCGATCTCCCGAAAAAACCCTGCACAGACGCCTTGCATAGCGGCAACTTTTTACTGCCCGAATGAAGTTAGATGATTAAGATGCATCGAACTGAATAAGCATAAAACCATATAAGCAATGACTACCATCATAAATAACCGCACCTGTGAAGCAGCAACAGGCGAACGCCTTATAGACATAGCTCGCGAGAACCACAGCCACATTGGATATTTCTGCGGCGGAAACGGTATATGCCAGACCTGTTATGTTAAAGTGCTCGAAGGCGCCGAGTTGCTCTCGCCGCTCTCCGACACTGAAAAAGCAATGCTCTCAGACCGCCTTATCGAAGAAGGCACCAGAATGGCATGTCTTGCCACAGTCGAAAAACCGGGAACCGTCAATATCCTCACTGCAGTGGAAGAGGTTAAACAGATGTTCGAAACAGCACCATATGAGCTTCCTGCCTACTCAGCTAAAATGGGCTGGGAATCTCTGGTGAAGATGCCCGAAACCATTGCATTGCAGATACAGCGAACTGTCACCGGCCATTTCGATATCCTCCAGATTCTTTCGGATGTGGTTAAAGGTATCGGGGATGCCGTCGAACTCGCAATGGTTGCACTCTTCGGTAACAATAGTCAGGATGAAGCCCGCCTGACCCAACCGGACAGTACAATCCGGAAACGGCTTGCAAAAGAAGGCATAGGCACCCTTCTTGACGGATGCTGCAGGAAAGGAGCTGCAGACGTCGGACCAAAAACGGCTAAGGATCATGAACCGGCATGCCGAAAAGAGAACGGAATTGCCGCCTGAAAATCAACGACAGAAAAAAGGCCCCGGCAACGGGGCCTTTTTCAATGAAACAAGAAGACGCACACTGATTGAAAAAAATCAGATGAGGCATGCCTTATCAGGAATTGTGCCGCAGACAAAATGGTTATATTCTGAAACACATGATCTGTTCACCTGAAAACACCGGCAACAATGATCATCTACATAAACGACAAAGCATGCGAAGCAGAATCAGGCAGCCTTCTGCTTCATGCAGCGCAGCATAACAAGGCTCATATCGGCTGCATCTGCGGGGGAAACGGCATCTGCCAGAGCTGTTTCGTCTATGTCAGGGAAGGCGCCGAATTGCTTTCGCCGCCAGGCGACGAAGAAAAAGCCTTCATTTCCGACAAGCTTTTCAAGGAAGGAGGCCGACTTGCATGCCAGACCGTTATCACCGGCGAAGGCACCATAAGGGTGCTCACTCGAGCTGAACACCTTAGAAGAATTGTTTTAGGGCTCAACGTTCCGGGCTTCATCACCTATGCCCGGACGATCGGCTACAACGTAACCACCAAACTGCCCGAAGGAGCATCAAATGTGATTGCCCGTGTGAGAGGCGGAAAGCTCAATCCTCTGGAATCGATCGGAAAAATTGCAGGCGGCGTCGGCTATGGAGCCAATCTTGCAGTGCATACGGCGCTGGACACGCTGCCGGTGCTCCAGGCTCCAGTATCATTTGTATCAGGAGCACTGCAGGGCCCTGTATCATTTATTTCCGGCGCACTGCAGACTCCGGTTACGATTATATCTGGAGCACTGCAAAGCTCGGTCTCCCTGGTTTCGAACGCGCTTCAGGCACCGGTTTCGATTGTTTCAGGAGCGCTCCAGTCACCCGTATCCTTCGTTTCGGGCGTATTGCAGACTCCTTTATCGCTTGTTTCCATGGCAGCAAACGGCATCTTCAGCACAGCGAACGGCATTCTCTGCTCGATTTCGGGAGGCCGAATAAGCCTGCCGGGAACCGCCTGTTCTTCCGGCGATGCCGCAAAACCGCAACACATCGAGAATGTTACCATAACAGTCAGATAAACCGACAGCAGCGCCCCTCGAAAGAGGGGACGCATTTATCCGGCGGGCCATTGTGCCAGGACATGGCCGGCTTTACATCCCGCACACTCTAACACCCTATAAACGCACCTTTCATGGGATACGGTTGTGATATCGAGTTCGACCTCGGAGTCAAAACACTTGAACGTTGGCTGATCAAGCCGGAAAAAACCATGAACATCTCCCTGGGAATTCCCAGGGAAAGAGCCCTGGACGAGAGACGGGTTGCCATATCCCCTGCTGGAGTGCAGATCCTTGCCGAACACGGTATCAGAGTGATCGTTGAAACAACCGCCGGACAGTGCTGCAATTTTTCCGACACCGAATATGCCGAAGCCGGAGCGCTCATCGCTCCGTCGCCCGAAGAGCTGTTCCGGCAGTCAAACGTCATCGTCAAGGTGCTGCCGCCCCTGCCTGAAGAGCTGCCCCTGTTTTCATCCGGCCAGATGCTCATCTCGGCGCTCCATCTTGGTACGGTTAACCGCCATCTCATGAAAACCCTGCTTGAAAAAAACATCACCGCACTCGGTTTCGAATTTATCGAAACCCGTGACGGAGAACTGCCCATCGTAAGGACGCTGAGCGAAATAGCGGGATCGCTTGCCATACAGACGGCTGCGAAATATCTTGAAACCGGCTACGGCGGAAGCGGCATCCTGCTCGGAGGCATCGCAGGAGTACCTCCTGCCAGTGTCACGATCATCGGTGCTGGAACCGTAGGACTCTTCGCTGCCCAGGATGCACTCGGGCTTGGAGCCCAGGTGACGGTTATCGACAAGGAGATCAATCGACTCAGGAGGTTCGAAGCGTTCTTCAACCGTCACCTCGTCACGGCAATCGCAAACGATCACTATATCTCCCAGCTGGCAAAGACATCCGACGTCATGATCGGAGCGTTGAGCCCGAAAAAGAAAATCATCAGACCGCTGGTCAGCGAACAGGTGATTAAAACCATGAAACCCGGTTCCGTCATCATCGACGTCTCCATCGACCAGGGTTCATGCTTTGCAACGAGCCGCCACACATCGCATACCAATCCGATCTACGTCAAGCACGGCGTCACCCATTACTGCGTTCCGAACATCCCTTCCGCCGTAGCGAAAACCGCGTCGTTCGCGTTAACCAACACCCTGCTTCCTTTCCTCCTGAAACTCACGGAACATGAAACCATATCCGACATTCTCTGGAAAAGCCACAGCCTGAGGAAAGGCACCTATCTCTTCAAAGGATATGTCACCAAGAAAATACTTGCCGAACTGACCGACTTCCCCTACCGTGAAATCGACATGCTGCTCGCAGCAAGCTGAAGGACTCATCGGAGGACGCATTCGACCCGACCCCGTTCAGGACGATAAACCCGCTCGATGCATATCTACAGATAATCGAGAGGCTTTCCCATCCTGCGGGCCACAAGCGATGCGCAAGATACTCCGGAATAGGTCACGGCAATAACGCCCTGTCCCGGAAACGTGCTGTCTCCGGTTGCAAAAAGATTGCCGACCGGCGTCCGGTTCTGCGGCTTCTGCAGAATATTCTGGCCGGGCTTGAGAAGAGCACCGTAAGACCCTTTGTACCGGTTAAGATATCGTTCATGGGTCTGGGGAGTAGCAAGGATTTTCAGTTCCACTGCTTGTGCCAGTCCCGGCAGAATTTTTTCGGTTCGCTCGATGATCGAATCGGCATAACGATCCTTCGCCTCGCAATAAGCCGAGCTTCCCCGCTCATACTGCTCCCACAATGTCGTCTCGGAGGTCACGAACGCATGCACGACATGTTTGCCGGAAGGGGCGAGCGAGGGATCGAGAAGGGACGGAGCGGAAAAATAAATGGTACCTCCCGGACTATCGAAAGTTTTCCAGTCGTCGACGAGAATATTGTGCACATTGAACCCGACAGGAATCACTCCGGCATCGACGCCGAGGAACAGCTGGAACCAGCTCGGGGCGCGAAGAAACCGGTCTTCCGGCACCCGGTAGCGCTTGTCGGGAATCAGCCGGTTGAAGGTATCCCATACAGTGGCGTTGGTAATGACCGCCTGCGCTCGAACAATCTCGCCGTCCGAGAGCCGAACGCCGGTTGCCGTTCCGTTTTCCACGACGATTTCAGTAACCTCGGTACGGTATCGCACACTGCCGCCGAACTTCCCGATCCCCTTGCACAACGCTTCGGGAATTCTTCCGGAACCGCCCAGAGGATAGTTGATGCCTCCGTGATGCCGGTCGGCAAGGCATATTCCCGCATTGACCAGCGGAGTGGATATCGCATCCTGTACGGCCCATGAATATGATTCGATATCGATGAACCGAAGCAGTTCTTCGTTGCTGATGTACCGGCGAGCCGTTTTTCCCATCGACCGAAAAGTTTTCAGGGCAAGCATGAGGGTCTTGACAGGAAATCGCCCTCCGACGGAAGCAAGATGAACAACATCCTCGAGAGAACCGGCTGGCAGCGAACTCAGAATATCATAGACATCTTCCAGTTCCCGGTAAAAACGCATGATTCCTTCTCTCTCCCGGGGAAAACGCATAACCAGAGAATCGAGAAACAGCTGACGATCGTAAGATGCCGCCACTGAAAAACCATTCGGCAGATGGTAGTGAATCTGAACCGGATCAGAAACGGTCTCAACCGACACTCCCAGCTTACGGAATATCCGGGTATGCAGGTTCAGCGTTCCGCTCCGGTCATTATCGGAAAAACCATAAAAAACCGAAGCTCCGGCATCAAACGTATAGCCGTTCCTCCGGAACGAAGCGCAGCTTCCTCCCGGAAAACCGTTTTTTTCAAAAACGACCGTCCGGATCCCTCTCTCCTGCAGGAGCGCAGCCGCAGTCAAACCGCCGATGCCCGCCCCGACCACTATCACATCTGTCTGTACGCTCATGACATTACTTCAGAAATATGAGATGCATTCTTGTTTACGTATTATTATTGTTATAAATTAGTTATTTAACTCCGGAACGCCATGCCAGTTCATGGTTCAGGGAAATATCCCCGGCAAAGAATTAAAACCTGTTATGGATACTAACGAATTCTCAGAGAAAAAAAAACCGAGAACGGGCAGAAATACACTGTCCAGGGAAGAGTTGAAAAAACAGCAGGAATTTCAGCAGGAAGCTGTTACGCACATAAACTCTCTTTATAACTACGCCCTGCATCTGACCATGAACCCTGACGATGCCGAAAATCTGGTGCAGGAAACCTATCTCAAAGCTTACAAATTCTTTAATTCTTTCGAACGGGGAACAAACTGCAAAGCCTGGCTGTTTAAAATCCTTAAAAATAATTATATCAACAGATTCCGCAAGAATTCACGAGAACCGGGCAAGGTTGATTATGATCTGATCAAGGATTTCTATCATTCCATCAAGGATGTAAGAAGCGATACCAGCGAGGCAGAGTCGGACTATTTCCACTCGCTCATGCATGAAGAGGTCTACCAGGCTCTGCAGTCATTACCGGAAGAGTTCAGGGAGGTCATACAGTTGTGCGATATAGAAGGGTTCACCTACGAGGAGATTGCAAACATGGTGGAAAGTCCAATAGGAACAGTGAGGTCAAGACTTTATCGGGGAAGAAAACTGTTGCGCGCCCAACTTGAAACTTATGCGAGAAAATATGGTTTTAATACCGATTCAGAAGAGTAATACCTTTCACATACAGAGATCATTTGCCATGAACTGCAACAAAACCCGAGTACTGATGAGCTGTGCTCTGGATTGCGAGCTTTCCGCCAGGGAAGAGGAGGAATTTCTGAAGCATCTTGCGGAGTGTCCTGAATGTGCCGCAGAATTCACCGAGGCGAAAAAGACCAAAATGATTATCAGAGAAAAAATCGTCCGGGTCAAGGCCCCTCAATCCCTTGTAGAGTCCATACTCAGGCTCGGAACTCATACAAATCCCCAGGCTGAAGGCTCCCTCCTGTTCGATCAATTATAATCAATCGCTACCCAGGCCTGCAGATCAGGCTTTTTTTGGTTTGAATTGTATGAATTAATAGCTATATAGCTACGACTTACATTTAAACCGTCATACTGCAAGGGCGGGTAGAGATAAAACCTGTCCGAACCAACCGGATTGTTATGGGTAAAACGATTACGATTTCCGAAGACGAAGTTAAGAAGTGGAATCTGAATATGCCTGACGAGATGCTTGAAGCCGTCTCCAACCGCTTCAAACTGCTGTCGGAACCCATGCGGCTGAAAATTCTGCGGGTTCTCTGCGAAAGGGAACGCACGGTTCAGGAGATTGTCAACGAAGTCAGCGCAAGCCAGGCAAACATTTCCAAGCATCTCGCCCTCATGCACGACAATGGCGTGGTCAACCGCCGCAAAGAGGGACTGAAGTGTTATTACCGCATAGCCGATGACAGCATCATCTTCGCCTGCTATCTCATATCGAAAAGCGTCGTTGAAAACCTTCAGGACAGACTGAGCTGGATTCAAAAGGTCAATAACAATCTTACCGCCTGATACTTTTCCACGCATTGAGCCCCTTCCACTCTCCGGTGACGTAGTACGCCCTTCGGCAACCGCACGGCCTGACCCCCGCGACCTCAACAACACAGGTACGATGAAATCGACACAGCGGATCACTTCCTCTGCCGAAGAACCGCCAGCATTTCACATTAATCTAACCATCCGCAGATGAACACCATATAGACACAATACCTGACAATAATGTCAACATATGACATTTTGTCGCAATTATGCATACAAATATGACACATATCGAACTCCATTCAGCGCAATCAAGCTGAAAAACAGTTCTGGCACGCTATTTGCCTATCAATAAGCGTGACAATAAATTGCTTGTAATAAAGCGATAAGGCAAACAATAAGAGAAAACAGATCCATGGAGGAAACGAACATGCTTGTAAAATTAGCTAAAGATCCGCTCAGACTTTTCGACGATATCTGGTCAGGCACGCAGATGCCTGCATCTGCAGCTCCTGCGTTCAAAGTGGACATTTCCGAAGACGAAACCGGGTTTCATATCGATGCGGAACTTCCCGGTCTGACGAAGGAACAGATAGCGCTGAATATCGAGGACGATGTACTGACCATCAAGGCCGAACGCAAACAGGAATCCGAAGAGAACAAAAAGAATTTTCATCGGATAGAAAGAAGCTACGGAAGTTTCTCCAGAAGCTTCAACCTCGGAGAGATGATAGATCAGGAAAACATCAGCGCTGATTTCGATAACGGCGTGCTGCATGTCACCCTGCCGAAAGCGCAGCCGGTGAGAAAAACCAAGGAAATATCTATCAGGTAATAACACCAGACAGTCCGGCCGGCGACAACCAGTAAGCCGAGCCGGATAACTTTACAGACACACTCAAGAAAAGGAAGTAACACAATGGGAAAGATCATCGGTATTGACCTCGGAACCACCAACTCCTGTGTAGCCGTCATGCAGGGCACCCAGCCGACGGTTATCGAAAATTCCGAAGGCTACCGTACAACGCCCTCGATTGTTGCGGTAACCAAAACCGGGGACCGTCTGGTCGGACAGGCAGCAAAGCGTCAGGCCATAACCAACCCTAAAAACACCGTCTCTTCGATCAAGCGTTTCATGGGACGCAAATACGACGAGGTTCCGAACGAAAAAAAGCTCGCGCCTTATGACGTAATAAACGAAGGTGGAGAAGCCCGCGTCAGAATCAACGATAAAATTTACTCACCGCAGGAAGTTTCGGCAATGATCCTGCAGAAAATGAAACAGACCGCAGAAGATTTTCTCGGCGAAAAAGTGACTGAAGCCGTCATTACTGTTCCGGCATACTTCAACGACGCTCAGCGTCAGGCAACCAAGGATGCCGGCAGAATCGCAGGGCTCGACGTGAAAAGAATCATCAACGAACCGACAGCAGCTGCACTTGCCTACGGGCTCGACAAAAAAAAGAGCAACGAAAAAGTGGCAGTGTTCGACCTTGGGGGCGGAACCTTCGACATCTCCATACTCGAGCTTGGCGACGGAGTATTTGAAGTCAAGTCCACAGACGGCGACACGCATCTCGGTGGAGACGATTTCGACCAGAAAATTATCGATTATCTTGCCGAAGAGTTCAAAAAGCAGGAAGGCATTGACCTGAGAAATGATGCCATAGCCCTGCAGCGCCTTAAGGAAGCGGCGGAAAAAGCCAAGGTCGAACTTTCGTCGAGAACCGATACCGAAATCAACCTGCCCTTCATCACGGCAACCCAGGAAGGACCGAAACATCTGGTGATCAACCTCACAAGGGCGAAATTCGAAGCCATGAGCGAAGAGCTGTTCCGCAAAATGCTCGAACCGTGCCACCGTGCCGTCAAGAACTCGAAGCTTGAAATGAAAGAGATCGATGAGGTCGTACTTGTGGGCGGATCAACACGCATCCCGAAAGTACAGGCTCTTGTCAAGGAGTTTTTCGGCAAGGAACCCAACAGAAGTGTAAACCCTGATGAAGTGGTGGCAATAGGGGCCGCCATTCAGGGCGGCGTGCTCAAGGGCGACGTAACCGACGTGCTTCTGCTCGACGTCACTCCTCTTTCGCTCGGCATCGAAACGCTCGGCGGCGTGATGACAAAACTTATCGAAGCAAATACCACCGTACCGACCAGAAAGCAGGAGGTATTTTCTACGGCCGCCGACAGCCAGACATCGGTTGAAGTGCATGTGCTTCAGGGAGAACGTCCGATGGCTTCCGACAACAAAACCCTCGGGCGCTTCCACCTCGGCGACATTCCGCCGGCCCCCAGAGGGGTTCCGCAGATCGAGGTAACCTTCGACATCGACTCGAACGGCATTCTGAGCGTCTCGGCCAAAGACAAGGCTACGGGCAAGGAACAGAGCATCCGCATCGAATCCAGCGGAAAGCTCAGCGATGCCGAAATTGAAAAGATGAAACAGGACGCAAAGGAACACGCAGCCGAAGACGAAAAGAAAAAGGCTGAAATCGAAATCCGGAACACCGCTGACTCGCTGATCTTCAGTACCGAAAAACAGATGAAGGAACTCGGCGATAAAATACCAGCCGATAAAAAACCGCGTCTCGAAGGCGCGCTCGAAAAGCTCAAGGAGGCATACAAAAACGGCACCGCCGAGTCTATCAGAACCGCTGTCGACGACCTGAACAGGGAATGGAGCGATATCGCCTCAAACCTCTACCAGACACCTGAAACCGGTGCACCGGGCGCATCCGGCCCAGCTCAGGGCGGCGACGGGCAGAGCGGGAAAAAAAGCGGAGATGGTGAGGTTCAGAATGCTGAATACGAGGTCATCGACGGCAACGACAAATAATCCTGCACCGGACGAATCGACAGCATGAAAACATCAACGCGGAAGGGCGACCTGAAAAGGCGCCCTTCCGCATTTATATTGGTACATCGAGCCATGAACAACATTATTGTCACCAGATGGCTAGCCGGACACCAGGATCGAAGTTCAGCACCCGACAAGTATGGGGCTTCCATATCGGTATAATTCCTCTGTTCTGTTCAACCAGAAATCTCTTACCTGCATCTGACATCAAGAATCTTTTCTCCCGAATCATGCAAAATCAACCTTTTTTTTTGTATTAAATGAACCATGCCTTGTTTCAATCGAATCCGGCACATAAATTCACGATCGTTAAGGAAAAAGGAAGCATAGTGATCTTTCAAAGGCGCCCGTCTTTAAGTCACTTCATAGATGCGGATTACAGGTGCCAGCCTGGAATCCGCATTTTCTTTTTTTCTTCAACCCGCTTCCTCTGATAGTCGGCCGATAATCAGCAAAGAATCGCAAAAGCGCTGCAAGCCCCAGGTTTGCCTCAGGAAAGCATCGTACCGGAATCTTTTTTTATTTGCCGATGTTTTACTAACTTGTAAGTTGTTGAAGGTACACACTGCTGTGTGTATTATTTGCCAATCCAAATCATGTGCAAACAATGCAACCTCAGCTCAGCCGGCCATTCACCTTAGATAACCAGGTACGCAAATCAGTTTCCGGTCCCTGGTCTGGTAACGCTGCTCATAAAGCGGAAAAGTATTTTATAACCTCAGCAAGGAGAGACCGGAACAATCGCCTTCAACTCGAAATTTCTCCTGCTACCGGACGAAAGAAACTCTCCCCGACCAAAGAGATGATAGACAAGATCATATCAGGGGAGATCGAGCTCTTTGTGCTGACCACGCAGCCGGATATTGCAATCAATCTTGCCCGGAAGGTGCTTGACAATGAGAACCGTTATGTTATCGACTTCGACAAGCGAGGTGTAAAATGGACCATGCGGGATATTCCTGTATTCTACGATTCGCTTCACAGGCAGCTGTGCGTTGAAATCGATCGGCGCACCTATACGCTCGACGAATTCTTCAAGTAAACCGGATTTTTCTTCAGCGGAAAAAGCCATGTATTCATTGTAATACATGGCTTTTTCTTTTTCAGAAAATGATCTGAAGAATAAACAACGACGTTCAGAAAAGCACAGGTTTTATCTGCTCTACCCAGGCCTGAACCCTTGAATGGGTCAGGTGATCCTGATTGTCGGCGTCAAGCGCAAGACCTACGAAGGAACCATGCACGACGGCTTTGGAAGAGGAGTATTCGTAGCCATCGACAGGCCAGCTTCCCGTCACCTTTGCACCGCGTTCTATAAATTTCTCATAAAGAATTCCCATGGCGTCAAGGTAATAATCGCCATAACTCAACTGATCGCCAAGTCCGAAAAACGCAACGGTTTTACCGCCTAAATCGAACGAATCGAGCTTTCCGTAGAAATTATACCAGTCATCCTGCAACTCTCCGGCGCCCCATGTCGAGGAACCGATGATCAATGCGTCATATCCTGCAAGTGTATCCGGAGATACATCCCTGATATTGTAACTGTCCACGAAATCATTGCCGATTGTATCCGCAATGATGCCGGCAGCATGCTCTGTATTGCCAGTCTCTGAACCCCAGAAAAGTCCGATTTTTTTCATGATGTCGATTTGTTTCATGTTACTTGAAAAGCAGATATTTTTTTTCCGCTACCGAAACCTCAAATCTGTCCAACAAGGGCAGGCAGGCCGAGTTCCTCGGTAACAGCATCGTTGACAGCCTTGCTGAACAGCTGAAAATCCTCTTCCGGAACGATAAGCGATACGATTCCGAGCATGATGATAAGCGGCGAAGAGGATTTCCGGCCATCTTTGTGCCCACTGCCCTCTTCCCATTGATAGCACTCTTCCATGATCTGGAACAGTGTCTGCTTGTGCAGAACCACCATTGCATAGCGGTAATGCAGATGAAATGCTCCGCAGGAACATTTCTGCACAAAGCACAGGGTATGGCAACCTCTGTTTTTTCGCTCATGCGAGTTCATACTTTTCCCTCCTTCTGAATTATTTTTATTAAGATTATTTATAAATTAACTTATAGCCACAAAAAAAAGGCATACGTACCGTACCGCCTTCCGCGTCATTTAACCTCTGTTTTATATAGAGAACTATGCTCCGATCCAATGGCAGATATCTGATCGATGAGCACTGCATTTGCCGCAGCAGACATGCGAAAAGGAATCCGCAGCCTTCTTCTCGACCATTCCCCTTCTGATCCACTCGTCGATCATGGTCTCTGCCATGACAGTATCGGAACCGAAATGCCTGGCAATATCACCTACAGATGCAGGCCCCCGCTCACGGAGAAAATCCCTTATAGCAGACAGCGTCATAGATGCTCCGATCGTTTTAATGAATGAGAGATGCGGCATCCCGGAAGAAACCGCCGCATCCCGTTAGAATCATAACCGCTCAGACTGAAGATTTCCGGTCATTATCGCGCACTCCTTTCACATACATCAGACCTGTCGCTGCAAGGAAAAGAAACAGCATGCCCGCGATCCATCCCGACGAGGCAGCGGGATTAACCGTAAATGTTGCAATCTGATAAACGATAACCGCAAAGAAATATGCCATTCCTGTCGTCCATGCACCTGCAAAAAGCGTCCATCCGAAGTTGGTTTCGCGATAGACAGCAGCAATGGCGGCCGAACAGGGGAAATAAAGCAGAATAAAAACAAGATAGGCGAATGCCCCTGCCGTTCCGTCGAATAAAGAAACCATGTAACCGAAAATGGACGTACTGACCCCCTGCTCTTCGGCTGCTGCCCCCGCATCCGATACCTCGCCGATGGAAATCCCAAGCGGATCGAGCAGTGTTTCCGTTATTGCGCCAAGATTATCAGGAATCGTAGCGACAGCTTCCGAAAGCGCGCCAATGAGACTGAAATCCCCCTCCTCTTCCGCCTCGCCTCCTCCATCTGCCGACATCTGCGCATAGAGATTGTCAAGGGTACCGACAACGGCTTCCTTGGCAAAAATGCCGGTAAAGAGGCCGACAGCGGCAGGCCAGTTCTCTTCTGTAACGCCGAATGGCGCGAATGCAGGCGTTATGGCCTTTCCGGTAACCGACAGCACCGAGCGCTCGGTATCCTCGTTACCAAACGATCCGTCTGTACCGAGAGAATTCATGAAACTCAGCACCATGATGACCGGCATAAGAACCTTTCCCGCTTTGAAAAGAAACGACTTCTGCCGCTCCCATACCCTGATGACAATACCTTTCAAAGTCGGCATATGGTATGCCGGCATCTCCATGATAAACGGAGAGACGTCGCCCCTGAGCAGGGTATTTTTCAGTATGAATCCTGTCAGAACGGCGACACCGATTCCCATAAGATAGAGCAGAAAGACAAGGTTCTGTCCTCCGGCAGGAAAAAATGCCGCCGCGAAAAGCGCATAAACAGGCAGCCTTGCGCCACAGGACATGAACGGCACCATCATGACCGTCATGATGCGGTCGCGTTCGTCGTTCATGGTTCGAGCCGACATGATAGCAGGCACAGAGCAGCCGAACCCTACAAGCATCGGAATAAAGGCCTTGCCGGGAAGACCTATCGCCCTCATACCTCGATCCATGACATAGGCCGCCCTTGCCATGTACCCGGAATCCTCAAGAATGGAGAGAAATAAGAACATGAACCCGATGGGCGGAATGAAGGTGGCCATGGTCTGCAGCGCCCCGCCGAACCCGCCGGCTAGAATGGTTACCAGCCACTCCGGCGACCCAAGAGAGGCAAGCAGAAGTCCGAACCCATCAACAAAGAGCGCTCCGGCGGCAATATCGAAGAAATCGATGAAAGCTCCGCCGACGTTGATGGTGAACAGAAACATCAGATACATCACGAGAAGAAAAAACGGAATGCCGAGAAACCTGTTGAGTACGATCCGGTCTATACGGTCACTGAATGTCGCCGATCTGTCAGTCCTTCTTTTGATGGCGCTTCCGGTCAGATCGCCCACGAAACGGTAGTGAGTATCGGCAATGACTATATCTGCATCGTCCCCAAGCTGCCCGGCGACAGTTTCGCGACGGCGCCCTGCAAGCTCGCGCACGGAAACATCGAGTTTTTCCTCAAGACGCTCGTCGCCCTCCAGCAGCTTGAGCGACAGCCAGGCAGGATCGTATTTCAATGCTCCGGCAGCAGAAGAAAGCTCCTGCGACATTTCCCTTATAGCCTTGTCGAGCGGCTCCGGATAGGCAACACGATTGCCTGCCACACGCTTTTCAACAACCGCTTTCTCTATAGCAGCCTTCAACTCCTCAATTCCTTCACCCTTCGAAGCGACGAGCGGCACGACAGGAGTTCCAAGCTGTCTTGAAAGCTCCGAAACATCGGTCTCGATCCCTTTTTCGGCAGCAACATCAACCATATTGAGCGCAACCACCACAGGCACCTTCATTTCAAGCAGCCGGCTCGTCAGATAAAGGTTTCTGTCCGGATTGGAAGCATCAACGATATTGACAATCAGATCAGCTTCCCCGGACAAAATACAGTCGCGGGCAATCTCTTCATCCTGAGAGAGCGCAGAGAGCGAATAGATACCGGGCAGATCGACCAGCTCGAATCGCGTTCGCTCGTGAGTGTAATAACCGGTCTTCCTGTCTACCGTCACGCCGGGCCAGTTTCCGACCCTCTGAGTCAAACCGGTCAGCGCATTGAACAGGGTGGTCTTTCCGCAATTGGGATTACCCACTACCGCGACCACATAACCACTCACCCTGGCGCCATTCTTCTTCAGGGCCGCGCCAACCATTTCTTCAGCCTGCACCATCACCGCACCTCCTCTACAAGAATTCCTTCAACCTCATGCTTTCGCAGCGTAAGCCTGTAATTTCTTACCAGCACCTCCATAGGATCGCCTAATGGGGCAACACCCTCTACCCGGATAACCTCGCCTGCCAGCACCCCCATATCAAGAAGCCTTTTACGCAGTGCCGGCAAAGCAACAACCTTCAGCACCCTGCCCGACTGCCCTTTTTTCAGTTCCGATAAATTCATGACGATATTCTCCTTACCATTATTTCCATTGCGGTTCGCTTGTCCACCGCCATTTTTCCATCCCTTACCCTTAGCAGAAGCGGCACTCCGGGACTGTTCTGCACAACCTCGACTATCTGACCGGGAGAAAACCCCATTTCGGATAAACGGGCCGAACGTCGCCTCCCATCGCCATGATGACCGGAAGAACAACCGGAATCACCATGACGGACACACTCGCCTCCATGATGGCGAAAACCATTCCTCACGCCAACAATTTCAGCAGATTCGCCGCATGTCAGCATTGCCAGAGGACACATCACACCCCCCCTTTTTTTTTAAAATCCCATAGCCAGCTGCAGCGTCACCATATCCCTCTTCTTCAGATCGTCGTCCTTCTGGCGCAAATACTCAACCGCTACCGTAGCCTGCTCTGCCAGATCGTAAGCGAGTGTGGCGCCATACTGCTTTTCCACGCCATAATCCTCGGCACCCGCATAACGCAGCGCAAAGTGCAGCGGAAAAGGAAAATCGTAACCGATCTCGAAGTTGTAAGCCTGTGGCCTCAAGCCATTCATCCCGCCATCTGAAAACTTCTCTGCCGCAGAAAGATACTCGGCGCGGAACTCGAAATCGCCGAATCCGGCAATACCGTAGATGCTGTAACCCGCAACAAAATCGGCCGTTTCGTCACCCGATAACTCCCAGGACTCCTGCAGACCATCAGTATCGCCAATATTGCTGATATACGATACTCCGATTCCGTAGCTGAACGAATCATTCACCCCGCCGGCAGCACCGATTGACGCAACGATAGTATTGATATCGTCCTTCCCTGTTTTCTGCAAATCGCCTTTGAGCACCGCTATCGATGCCGTTACCGGATCAGCCTCGTAACCGACCCTGAGGGTAGCATGATGCTTTGTTTCGCCGAGCTCAAGCGTCAGCGGATCTGAAATCATCCCTGTCGCGAAATTGCCGAATGCCTGCGTCATCCGTCCGGCTTCCGCAAAAAACGGCGAATCCTCCTTTTTCATCCTTAAATAGGCCTCATCCACTATCAGCTCGTCATCGCCATCCTCCTCGTACAGCAGCAGAGCATGTGCGCTGAGCCAGTCGGTAACCTGTGCCTCGAGACCCAGTTCGAAGGTTGCCAGGCTCAGGTCTGTCGCCTCTTCTTCGCTGTTATAAGCGGCCTCAACTTCGACAAGTCCCGAAAAACTCAGACCTTTGATAAACTCTTTCTTCTCCGGCTCGTTTTCGGCAGCAAAAGATGGTGCCGCAAGAAAGACGCCAAGACATGCGAGAGATAATGCACTGGTAATGGTATTCATGAGAGAAACACTATTGTTAATTAGCAAACAAGAAGCTTCGCTTTTCAGCGAAACACACGCAATCATTAATTAATCAACGAATATATTATTATTTAGAATAAATAAAAATAAATACACAAAAAAAGAAAAACCCGGATATACCGGGTTTTTCCATACTCTGCAGGCAAGACAGAAGGCTACTTAAACATCTTTTTTGCCTTTGCTGCTTCGGAAGAAGAAGGATAAACGTTCATAACATCCCTGAACCTTGCTTTCGCATTGACCGTATCGCCAAGCTGCTCGAAAGCAAGCGCCTGTTTATACAACGCAGCCGGGCGTTTGCTGCTCTTTGTGTATTTTGCAATCACCGTCTGATATTCAAGCACGGCTTTCTCATACCACTTTTCGGCAAAATAACTTTCAGCAATATAGAACTGGGCGTCGTCCACGAGATCGGATGAAGGATGGCTCTGCAGGAGAGAGACGAAGCTCTCCCTTGCCGATGAATAATTTCCGCTTTCAAGCTTCTGAATTCCATCTCCGAGCATCGCAGAGGCAGTCCGGGCGACCGGCCCTGAAGAAACGCCCGAAGCGGAGGAGGGCTGAGAAAGGGATTTCGCAGGAACCGGGCCAAGCTGCTGCTCGAGCCTTGAAAGCCTTGCCTCCAGGGCATCGAGCTTATGGACGATGAGAGAATCCTCAAGCCCGAGACGCCCGAATGTCTGTTTGTTCCTGTAGGCCATCTCATCGACATTGCCCTTAAGCTGCGCAACCTCGTCGCGAACAAGCTGCACATCTGAATAAGATGCCGCCGACTGGCTTCTTACGGTTTCGGTATCGGTTTTAAGCCGCTTTACGTCATCTGCCACAACGACAAGTTCCGATTTGGAGGCACATGCGTTAAGAACAAGCAACGGACATAAAAACACAACAGCATTCCTGATATGCATAACCACTGACCTGGTTTTATTCATTTTCAACTGCCGCTATCTTCCGGTAAATCCTTTTTCGTCATCTATTTTACAACGAAATGGGCTCTTCTGTTTTTCGCCCAGGCCTCTTCGTTCTGACCCTTGTCGAACGGACGTTCTTCTCCGTAGGTCACCGATTCAAGGCGCGAGGAGGATACCCCAAGCCTTACAAGATACTCTTTGGCGGTAACGGCCCTTCTTTCTCCCAACGCAATATTGTATTCCGATGTTCCCCTGTCATCACAATGGCCTTCTATCAGCACCGATCTGCCCGGATTGCTTTTCATCCATGCAGCGTTCTGCACAAGCCTGTCCTGAGCTTCCTGAGCAAGCATCGAGCTGTCGAAATCGAAAAAAACATCCCCGATAGGGCCGGTCTGATACTCGTCAAATCCATATCCCCTTCCGCTCTGCGATCCTGAACCCGCAATCCCGCCCTGCTGCAATTGCGATGTGTCTGTGCCTGCATCAGGTGAGGTCGCGACATTCTTCGATGAACAACCCGCACTCGCTATCATCATGACGACAATCAATCCTCTGATTCTGGTATTCATGGCAGCATGGTATTAATCGTGAAAAAAAAGGGCAGACATCACTGCCTGCCCGGTGTTCATATAAAGCAAGCAGTCTGCTTAACGGCCCTGACCGACGAAATGAGCCCTTCTGTTCTGCTGCCATGCGGCCTCGTCATGCCCGAGAGCGAAAGGACGCTCTTCACCGTAGCTGACAGTCTGCATTTTTGCGGGATCAGCACCGATATTGATCATGTAGTCCTTGGCTGCATTTGCACGGCGCTCGCCGAGAGCCATGTTGTATTCGTTGGTTCCCCTTTCATCGCAGTGGCCTTCGATGATAAGCGTGCCTGCAGGATTCTGTTTCATCCAGTCAAAGTTCTTCTGCAGCTGCTGTACAGCCTCTGCACGAAGCTCGGACTTGTCGAAATCAAAGAAAATATCTCCAAGCTCAACCTGCGGCGGCGGAGGCGGCGGCGGAGGTGGTGCGACGACAACGTCTTTTTCGCAGCAGCAGGCACCGAGAAGCAGCATGCCCGGAATGAACATGCTTCTGAGTAGTGGTTTTACGGATCTCATGTTTCCCCCTTTTTAAGGTTATTGCAAAAACATATACTAACGGAACAAAGACCAGGAAGGCTGCATCTGCTCACCTTCCATCTGTAATAAACGCCTCTGGTTTTCTCCATTCGAACCCATTACATATAATCTCTTGCCTCCCTGACGATTTGAGGTGAAGACAATCATGCTGCCGTCAGGAGACCACGAAGGCGATTCGTTCTCACGAGCGCCACTGGTAAGGCGTTTCAAACCGGAACCATCGGCATTTATAACAAATATATTGATTTCCCCGCTTTTTTCCCATGTCGTATAAGCAATTTTATCTCCGCCGGGCGACCATGATGGCTGGGTATTGTATCGACCGCTGTATGTGAGCCGTTTGACTGCGCCCGTCTGCATATCCTGAATAAAAATCTGAGGCAGACCGTTTCTTGCCGAAACGAAAGCCATACGGCTGCCGTCCGGCGAAAACGTCGGAGATACGTCGATGCCCCGACTGCTGGTGATGCGTCTTGTAATGCTGCCGTCCGGACGGACGAGGTATATCTCCTGATCGCCTTCGAACGAGAGGGTCGTTGCCACCTCGCCGGTGTTACGCCAACCGGGATCGACGCTGACGCCGTTTTTAACTACCGAAGCAATCGTATTGTCAGCAAGATTTTTCACATAAAGGGTGGGACGCCCGGATGTATATGATGTGTAGGCAAGATAGCGGCCATCAGGTGAAAAAACAGGAGTAAGGGATATCGAACGGAAATTGGTCAGCTGCTGCACTCCCTGACCATCGAAATCACACTGGTAAATCTCCTTGTTTCCGGTTTTGCTTGAGACAAAAACGATTTTACTCCCGAAATACGACTTCTTGCCCGTCAGCATCTCTATCAGATCTGCGCAGAAAGCGTGACCCATAGATCGAAGCTCCGCCTCCGAACCCGTATAGCTTTTCTTCAAAAGCAGTTTTGAGCCGAACGTATCATAAACTTCCATATCGAGATGCACCTTGCCGCTTTTCTTTGAAACGCTGCCGCCGGCATAGACCTCGGAACCCACTGAACTGAGAGCGCTGAAATTGACAGCTTTATCCTTACCTTCGGCCCTGATATTCGAAGGTGGTGGCAGAATCGAGAAAAGATCGGAAAAAACCAGTCCGTCTTTAACAATTGCATCGAGGCTCTGGGCCCAAGCGGATTCCGTTTTCCCTTTTGCGGATGTGCGGTCAAGCACAATGGCGATTTTTCCGGTGCCCTGCTTGCGTATAGCGATATATTCGCCCTGTTCGACGGCAATTGCAGCAAGAGGATTCAGTAATATGCCGGCAAGAAGCAGAAGCGCAGCTGAGATGATAACTTTCGAAAACCCGATCATTGTTCCATGACTGTTCATAAAAAAACTGTTAACCTTAAAAAGCGATACTACTGATTATCATTGTCATTGCAAAATACATCCCTATCACCCGGAGGTTGGGAAAAACTTGCCAGCCGAGCATAAAACAAGGCCACCCCCCCTGATATAAATATGTAACAATATAAAGATAAAACCATACACAGAAAACACTGACTTCAAATCGAAACAGCTCGAAAAGCTACATATCGATCCCTTCCGGAGTGAAAACAAAGCCTATGGACTTCCCGCCAGTACCGTTTTCACGGGGAAGTGGCGGCAACGGGGACGATTGTTCGAGGGCCCTCTTCACCGAATTGTTCAGGTATGCGCTCGGAGAACTTTTATCGTAGCGGATATCCCTGATCGTTCCGTCAGGCAGCACGAAAATATGCACATATACTTCCATGCCGTAATTGCTCTGCAGCATTTTAGAAGAGAACTCCCAGTTCTGCTGGATTATCGAAGCCACCCTTACCGTATAGGGATCAGCCTTGCCGCCGCCGCCGCCTCCGGGGCCACCGGAGCCGGTGCCGGGCTTTCCGGCACCCCCGCCGGCACCATTGGTATTACCTCCTGCCCCGCCCTGCCGGGCGACCTTTTCCTGAAGCTTTGCCAGAGCGTTGCCGAGACTCTTTTGTTTCTGCTGTTCGGCGCTGCGGCTCTCGACCGACTGTCTGAGCTTGTCAAGCGCCTTTCCGAGATTCTCCGTTTTTTTCGGAGACTCAGGAATCTCTTTCCTCACAGCGGCAGGCTGTTTCCCGACCGGCATTTCCGGCGCCTTCGGTTTTTCCGGTTCCGGGGGCGCTGCCTCAAGCCTGATCCCTTCCGGCTCCGATTCCGGAAAAGCGCCTGCCGGCTCCCCGCCTTCCGGTTGCGGAGCCCCGCCGGGAACCGCAGCGGGCAGGGGCGAACCCCCTGACCCCGGAAGCGTTACGAGGCTGACACTCACAACGTTTCTGATCGGTTCCTTCTTTCCGGCAAAATGCTGCCATGCAAAAGCCGAAAGAAGAAGCATGATGTGCATGCCCGCCACTGCGGCAAGCCAGAACGAAAACCGCTGTCTCTCTATGGCGACTTCACGTCGATTCATAGTACCGGCCTACCTTTGCCGTTCCGTCCGAACCGGAGATGGTTCGGTTACCATGCCGATTTTCCCGATGCCGGCATCCCTTATCTGAGCCATGACATCCATTACAATGCCGTAAGGCAGGGATTTGTCGGCTTTAAGAAAAACTTCTCCCGTCTGACGCACGTCGAGTATTGCCGGAAGACGCTCCCTGACTTCCGAGGCATCGAGCTGGTACTGATTGATAAAAACCTGACGGTTTCCGTCTATACTGATAATGAGCGCTTTTGCATCGACATCCATGTTTTCATGCGTTGTCTGCGGCGTATCAACTTTCACTCCATGGGTCATCATCGGGGCCGTTACCATGAAAATAATGAGCAGCACAAGCATGACATCGACAAACGGCGTTACGTTTATCTCGCTCATCAGACCTTTCTTTCCGGAAGTCATCATGCGTTCCGCGAGTTATCGGTTTGCTCCATGCAGGCTGCCGCGAATTCGCCGGAAAAGTCATCGAGGTCGCGTTCGATAGTACCGATCTGCTGGATAAAATAGTTATATCCCATGACTGCAGGAATTGCTGCGGCCAGTCCTGCAGCGGTCGCAATGAGCGCTTCGGAAATACCCGGTGCAACTGAGGCAAGAGATGCCGACTGAGTCAGTCCGATCGTATGAAACGAGTTCATGATACCCCAAACCGTACCGAAAAGTCCGATAAAGGGGGCCGTATTGCCGACGGTGGCCAGAAAAGGCACCAGACGAGACAGTCGCTTGCTTTCGGCATTAGCCTCTCTTTTGATCGCGCGTCTTATGCGATCGGCTGAAACTGAAGTCTCGCCGCTCTTACCGGCTGCCCGGTATTCCAGATAACCGGATCGGAATACCCGGGCAAGAGAACCGTTGCGGTATTTTTCGCTCTCGGCAAAAACCCTCTCAATACTCGAAACTTCAAAAAAGCATTCAAGAAATTCGTCGGATTCCTGTTTGGATTTTCTTACCGTGTTGAACTTGTACGCTATTATTGCCCATGAAATCACGGAAAAAGAGAGCAGCAGGAACAGGACAAAAAGGACTAACGGTCCCGAATCAGATATCAGCGAGAACAGCCCTGATGAAGAATCGTTCATGACGGTACAAAGAGAAAAATGATTAAAAGATATTGAGATTTCCGATGACGATGTATGCCAGTGCGGACCCCGATACCGCGCAAAGAGTATTGACCATATCGTTATTTACAAAAGCGACTCCCTTGAGCAGACGGTTCTCGACAAGTGTTCCGTCGGGAGCAAAGCTGTGCGTCCGTTCGGTAACTTTTTCACGTATCGGATCATAGTACTGCGCCTGAACGGTCGCTCCGAAAAAACTGTCAACAAGGCTTGCAACCAGCCCCGAAACCCCGATAAGCAACATCGACTGCACAACGCCGAACTGATAGAGCCACCCTGCATTAACCATTAACGCGCTCGCACATATGAAAAGCGAGCCGATAAAAGCGCCGGAAGTACCAGGAACCGATACACCACCCGATGTTCCAACAGGTACCTCCCTGAGCGATGTTATCAGCCAGGCCTTGGGGTTAGGCCACATGGTTCCTATCTCGGTCGCCCAGGTATCCGCCTGCACTGCGGCCAGCGTTCCCAGGTATGCGAAAAACACGGCCGGATCATTGGTAAGAGAAAAAACAACCATAAGAATCCATGCAATACCACCGTTGGCATATACCTGGCCTGCATCCCTCTGGGATCCCTTTTCAAACACAAGATCGAATTTCGCCTTACGCTTCTTGCCAAGTTTCGAAAGTACCGACGAAAGCAGATAAAAGGTTAACATAGGAACCGTCCAGGTAATTCCGCCGATACCGAAAATAGTGGTTCCGAGAAGAAACGTCGCGACGGCACCGCTGTTGTTGAGGAATTTCACCCTGATGGAAAAAAGCGCAAGCAGCAGGGCAAAAAAACCGCCGAGCAGAAAGTTCTCAAGCAGAACGGTATGATTGACATCGAGAACGTACAGCGCATAGGCAACGGAAAAAGGAATGAAAAGATTGTCAAGCCCATAGGAGAGCAGCGCCTCGACCGCCGTTGCCACAAGTGCGAGAAAAAGCGCGAACAGCACGATCATCCACAATGGCCGGTCAGCGATCGAGCCGGAAATTTCCGGCCGGAAAAAGCCGAGGCACAAGAGAATGAGCATAAAGGAAATCCCGAACATGACGAATGACCCTTCCAGCGTTTTCGGGCTTTTAGTCAGATGTTCTATATGACGGCGGCCGGCGGTGCTGCCGACAATCGCGGCAAGCGAATCGCCCACGCCCATAACGAGCATTGCTGTCTGCAGAATCCATTTATGGGACTCCCACAGCAGCAGCGACAGCATGAGAAACGCAAGCGGAAAAAGCATCGAACCGTAGGTGTTGACGCCTTTGGACCCTTCGGGCTCTATGGTTTCCTTATGCAGGGCCCGCAACCGGCCCGTCAGAGTATTATAGCCGTTGAACACGACGAACAGGAGAGCCGCAGCCGCCGGATAAAAATTCGATTCGAAATAGTCAGGGACGAAAAACACGACAATACCCATGCCGAGATGGATGATCTTGCGGACGGCAAAAGCATTGACGCTGAACTTCCTGACAAGCAGTTCGCCCAGAATCACGAAAAAGAGCGAAAGCGTGATCGTCAGAAAAAAAGCAGGAAGGTCCTGAGGTTGTGGCGGCTGAAGATGCAGCATAATACCAGTTCTTTGATTTCGTTGCTGAAAAAAGCAGATCCGGAACGATTACCGCACAAAGTGCATTCGTTCATTTTTACACTAAGAAAACTACAAATAAATAGAAAATCCGAAGGACCTTTTATCCTTTTTTTTACAGTTTGTTTTAATTGGCTCCAATATGTAAATTATGGCCTGTTTGTATATTTTGTTCGTTTATAAAGCGCACTGCAACCGACAAACCCTGTATTGAACGAGTTACATGCAAGGAACAGGAACACATAGCCGCTCAGCACATACAGGATCGACAAGTTCCTTCGAAAACAGCGTCAGTGCGGTTTGCACGCGCCTCATCCTCAGCACCAGGATCGGAGTGTCGGTATCTGTACTTCCCGTACAGGTAATCATTTCTGTAATCTGAACAGAAAGCCGGTCCCAAGTCCATTTTTTCCTTCTCAGACAATAAGCAAATCTGATGGCTTCGGGAACGGCAGGCCCGGGGGTTGTTTTGTTAATTGTCAACATTGTCATCATGAGATCTGATACGGTAAAAAAAGGATTCGAAAAAGCGCCGCACCGCAGCCTCCTCAAGGCTACCGGAGCAATCGCATCCAACAGCGATTTCAGAAAGCCGTTCATCGGCATCTGCAACTCGTTCAACGAGCTCATTCCCGGCCATGCGCACCTGCAGGAACTGGGAAGAATCGCCAGTGAAGAAGTTCGAAAGGCCGGCGGAGTGCCCTTCGAGTTCAACACCATCGGCGTCTGCGACGGCATCGCCATGGGCCATATCGGCATGCGATACTCGCTCGCAAGCCGCGAAATCATTGCCGACAGCGTCGAAACCGTAGCCGAAGCGCACAGACTCGACGGGCTTGTCTGCATACCTAACTGCGACAAGATAACGCCGGGCATGATGATGGCCGCGCTGCGCATCAACATCCCGGTAATCTTCGTTTCCGGCGGCCCCATGAGAGCCGGCCATACACCCTCCGGCAAAACGGTTGACCTGATCTCGGTATTCGAAGCGGTCGGCCAGTGCAGCACCGGAGAGATAACCGAATCCGAGCTTGAAACAATCCAGGACAGCGCGTGCCCCGGATGCGGCTCCTGTTCCGGAATGTTCACGGCCAATTCAATGAACTGTCTTTCCGAAGCCCTGGGCATGGCCCTTCCGGGAAACGGCACGGTTCTTGCCGAAGATCCGCGCCGCAGAGAACTGGTCAGGGAGGCTTCGCGCAGGATCATCGACCTGGTAGACCGCAATGTCAGGCCAAGAGACATCCTCACCAGAAAATCGCTGCTTAACGCTTTTTCCCTCGATTTTGCCATGGGAGGAAGCACCAACACGATCCTGCACACGCTGGCCATTGCCAACGAAGCGGAACTGGATTTCGACTTTTCGGAACTGAACGGTCTTTCCGCAAAAACACCCTACATCTGCAAGGTGAGCCCGGCAACCATGGAAGTGCACATCGAAGACGTCGACCGTGCGGGAGGCGTTTCGGCTATTCTGAAAGAGCTCAGCTCGATAGAGGGTCTGCTTGACCTCTCGGTGCCGACGGTAACCGGAAAAACCCTCGGTGAGAACATAGCCGAAGCCGGTGTGCTCGACCGCAACGTCATCCGGAGCGTCGAGGACCCTTATTCCGCAACAGGAGGACTTGCCGTGCTGTACGGCAATCTCGCGCCGCAGGGCGCCGTCATCAAAACCGGCGCAGTCGCCCCTGAAATGATGCGTCATACCGGCCCCGCCAGAGTATATGATTCACAGGACGACGCGCTGAAAGGCATTATGGAGGGCGATATCGTTGCAGGTGATGTCGTGGTCATCCGATACGAAGGACCGAAAGGCGGACCCGGCATGCCCGAGATGCTCTCGCCCACCAGCGCAATCATGGGGCGTGGACTCGGCAGTTCGGTGGCGCTCATTACCGACGGACGGTTTTCCGGAGGGTCGAGGGGGGCCTGCATCGGACATGTCTCTCCGGAAGCCGCAGAGAATGGACCGATAGCCGCCCTGAGGAACGGCGACATGATCACCATTGATATACCGAACCGATCGATCAGCATGGACCTGCCCGACAGCACCGTACAGGAACGGCTTAAGGAGCTCACGCCGTTCGAGCCGAAAATCAAAAAAGGGTACCTTGCCCGCTACTCGCAGCTCGTCACATCGGCAAGCACCGGAGCGATCATGAAAAGCCCTGTTTTCTGCGAAACCAAATAATACCAGATCATGCATGCACCAGGACAGAAACTGAACGGTTCCGAAATATTCTTCGAGTGTCTGAGACGTGAAAAGGTCGAATACATTTTCGGCTACCCCGGCGGAGCGCTTCTGAAAGTTTACGAAACGCTCTACGACATCAAGGATATCCGGCATATCCTTGTCCGTCACGAACAGGGAGCCACGCACATGGCCGAAGGCTATGCAAGGGCTACCGGCAAACCGGGCGTCGTGCTTGTCACCTCAGGACCGGGAGCCACCAACACCGTCACAGGAATAACCAACGCCTATATGGACTCTTCTCCGATGGTGGTCTTCACCGGTCAGGTACCGAGTTCCCTTATCGGCAACGACGCATTTCAGGAAGCCGATATCGTCGGCATAACCCGGCCTATCACCAAGCACAACTTCCTGGTCAAGGACGTCAGGGAGCTGGCCTCTACCATCCGCAAGGCATTCTACCTTGCCACGAACGGCAGACCCGGTCCGGTTCTGGTCGATATGCCGAAAGATGTCCTGAACGCCCAGTGCGCTTTCGAATGGCCGGAAAGCGTCGATATCAGAGGATTCAAACCGACCATCAGGTGTCATCAGAACCAGATCGAGAAAGCCGCGCACAAAATAGCAAAAGCAAAAAAACCTCTGCTCTACATCGGGGGAGGAGTCATTTCGTCCGAAGCTTCCGAAGAGCTTCGCCGGCTCGCCGTCGAACAGAACATTCCGGTCACCATGACGCTGCAGGGACTTGGTGCATTTCCCGGCGACCATCCGCTCTCCATGGGCATGCTCGGCATGCACGGCACCTACTGGGCGAACCAGGCCGTCAATAACTGCGACCTTCTCGTAGCCGTCGGTGCGAGGTTCGATGACCGGGTAACAGGCAAAACGGATACCTTTGCCACCCAGGCATACATCATCCATAACGATATCGACCCGACAAATGTCGACAAGAACATCAAGGTCGACCTTCCCGTGGTCGGCGACGCCAGGGATTTCCTCACCGGACTGCTCCGTGAGATGCCGAAACACACCGAAGACCGTTCCGGATGGCTCGCGCAGATCCGCGTCTGGCAGGACGATTGTCCATTGACCTACACGATCGAGAGCGATTCGCTGAAAACCGAATACGTGATCGACGAAGTCAGCCGTCAAACGGAAGGAAACGCCGTTGTGACGACCGACGTTGGACAGCACCAGATGTGGACGACCCAGTACTACAGGTTCAGAAAACCCCGATCGATCATCACCAGCGGCGGCCTCGGCACCATGGGCTACGGACTTCCGGCGGCAATCGGGGCGGCATTCGGAGTGACCGACCGGCCCGTCGTGCTTTTCTGCGGCGACGGAGGTTTTATGATGAACGTGCAGGAGATGGTTACGGCCGTACACTACCGAATACCGGTCAAGATTTTCCTTATCAACAACAGCTTTCTCGGCATGGTGCGTCAGTGGCAGGAACTTTTCCACCAGGAAAAGTACTCGTTCACCGACCTCGCCGAAAGTAACCCGGATTTCGTAAAAGTTGCCGAAGCGTTCGGCTGCCGGGCAATGCGTGCAGAAAATCCGGAAGAGGCAAAGCTGGCCATCACTGAAGCGCTCGCATACAACGACGGCCCGATACTGGTCGATTTCAGGGTCATCAAAAAAGATATGGTATTCCCTATGGTCCCGGCAGGCGGATCGATTTCCGACATGCTGCTGAAGAGACTGAACCCGAAAACAATGGTTTGAAACGCACCATGAAACACATCATATCCGTTCTGGTCGAAAACAAGTTCGGCACACTGAACCGTGTCGCCGCGATGTTCAGTGCCCGGGGCTTCAACCTCGAAAGCATCTCCATAGGCGAAACCGAAGACACCGAAATTTCACGCATGACCATCGTCACAAGAGGTGACGACCAGATCATCAGCCAGGTGCTCAAGCAACTCAACCGGCTGATCGATACCATCAAGGTAACCGACCTGACGAAACAGCCTCATGTCGAGCGCGAACTGCTGCTCATGACCCTGAAACTCAGCAGAGCCACCCAGCATGAGATTTTCGGTCTCATCAATGTTTTTAAGGGAAAAGTCGTGGATATAAAACAAAAATCCATTACTATTGAGGTCATCGGTTCTCCGGACAAGATCAATACAACCATTGATATTTTCAGACCGTACGGCATAAAGGAGCTTGCCCGCTCCGGAGCTGTAGCCATCCACCGGGGTGAATCCTGAACAATTTTTATTACATACACAAAATTCAAACATATCAGAAGAATGAACGCTTATTATGAGCAGGATGCCGATCTCGGTTATCTGCAGGGAAAAAATATCGCCATACTCGGTTACGGCAGCCAGGGCCATGCGCACGCCCTGAATCTCAAGGAGAGCGGAATGAATGTCTGCGTGGGTCTCCGCCCCGACAGTTCATCCTGCGACCGTGCCCGCGAAGCAGGCCTGCAGGTCAACACCGTGGCCGATGCCGTGAAATGGGCAGATATCGTCATGGTGCTCCTGCCCGATCAGTACCAGAAAGCGATCTATGAAAGCGAAATTGCGCCGAACCTGCAGCCGGGCAATACCCTGGCATTTGCCCACGGATTCAATATCCATTACAATCAGATCGTGCCTGATGCGTCGATAAATGTCATCATGATTGCACCGAAAAGCCCTGGCCACCTTGTTCGTCGCACCTATGCCGAGGGTAACGGCGTACCGTGCCTCATCGCCGTGCATCAGGATGCCACAGGCGAAGCGCACCAGATCGCCCTTGCCTGGGCAAAAGGCATCGGCGGCACTAAAGCCGGCGTCATCGAAACCACGTTCAAAAACGAAACCGAAACCGACCTCTTCGGCGAACAGGCCGTGCTTTGCGGCGGTTCGGCGGAACTCATCAAGGCAGGATTCGAAACCCTTGTCGAAGCCGGATACCCGGAAGAGCTGGCCTATTTCGAGTGCATGCACGAACTGAAACTTATCGTCGATCTCTATTATGAAGGCGGCCTTTCGAGGATGAACTTCTCGGTCAGCGATACCGCAGAGTACGGCGGCATGACCCGCGGTCCGCGCGTCATTACCCCTGCAGTGAAAGCCGAGATGAAAAAGATTCTCGAAGAGGTGCAGGACGGACGTTTTGCAAAGGAGTTCATCGACGAGTGCAACGGCGGCTACAATAATCTCAACAGGCTCAGAGCGGAAAACAGCGGCCACGCCATCGAGCGGGTCGGCGCGAAACTTCGCGACATGATGAGCTGGCTGATCAGGAAATAACGCAGCAGGAAAAGAGCATGTATAAAATAGTATCCATACCGGGTGACGGCATCGGCCCGGAAGTTGTAGCCGGAGCTGTAGCCGTCATGAACCGGCTCTCGGAAAAACATGGTTTTACCGTCAGTATAGAGGAACACCCGTTCGGCGGAGCCTCATACGACCTGCACGGCGAAATGCTGACAAAGGAAACGCTTGAAGCCTGCAGAAACTGTGATGCAGTGCTGCTTGGTGCCGTTGGCGGTCCGAAATGGGAAAACCTTCCTCACGAACAAAAACCCGAAGCCGCGCTGCTGAAAATCCGCAAGGAACTCGGCCTTTTCGCAAACCTTAGACCAGCCAAAATCTACGACGCGCTTATCGATGCATCGTCACTCAAGGCCGACGTTGTCGGGGGAACCGACTTCATCGTCTTCAGGGAGCTCACCGGCGGCATATATTTCGGTCAGCCGAGGGGCTATGACGAGAACAAGGGGTGGAACACCATGGTTTACGAACGCTACGAAGTCGAACGTATCGCCCGCCTTGCGTTCGAAGCCGCCCGGAAACGCGGCGGAAAAGTCACCTCTATAGACAAGGCCAACGTGCTCGAAGTTTCGCAGCTCTGGAGAAACGTGGTGCATGAAGTCCATAGGGATTTCCCCGATACAGAGCTTGCCGACATGTATGTCGATAACGCCGCAATGCAGATCGTGCGCAACCCGAAACAGTTCGACGTCATCGTAACCGGCAACCTGTTCGGAGACATCCTCAGCGATATCGCCGGCATGATCACCGGAAGTCTCGGCATGCTGCCTTCGGCAAGCATCGGCAAGAGTCACGCTCTGTATGAGCCGATCCACGGAAGCGCGCCGGATATCGCCGGTCAGAACAAGGCAAACCCTATAGCCACGATCGCATCGGTTGCCATGATGTTCGAACACAGCTTCTGCATGCCGGACGTCGCCGACGAAATCTACAAAGCCATTGAAGCGTCTCTTGCCGAAGGACTGCGGACCGCCGACATCACCGCCGCCGGCCAGAAACCGGTTTCGACAACTGAAATGACCGCATCCATCGTAAAAAATCTCGGCTGACGAAACAAACATACAACCCAACAATAACGAGAACAGAGGGTTAACGATACCATGGCACAAACCATAACCCAGAAAATCCTTTCCCGGGCCGCAAACCGTAAATTCGTCGATGCCGGCGAAAACGTATGGCTCAATGTCGATATCCTGCTCACCCATGACGTCTGCGGGCCGCCGACATTCGATATTTTCAGACAGGAGTTCGGTCCCGACGCCAAAGTCTGGGATCCGGAAAAAGTGGTCGTCCTGCCCGATCACTACATCTTTACCGCCAACGAGCATGCGCACCGCAATATCGATCTGCTCCGTGAGTTCGCGGCCCGGCAGGGACTCCCCAACTACTACGATGTAGGCACCGACCGTTACAAAGGGGTCTGCCACGTGGCTCTTGCCGAAGAGGGCTTCAATATTCCCGGCACCGTGCTTTTCGGAACCGACTCGCACACCTGCACATCCGGAGCTTTCGGCATGTTCGGTACCGGTATAGGCAACACCGATGCGGCATTCATCCTCGGCACAGGCAAGCTCTGGGAAAAGGTGCCGGAATCCATGAAGTTCACCTTCGAGGGCGAGATGCCGGAATACCTCTCTGCGAAGGACCTCATCCTGCAGATTCTCGGCGACATCGGTACCGATGGAGCGACATACCGGGCTATGGAGTTCGACGGCGAAGCGGTTTACTCGCTGCCTGTCGAAGAGCGCATGACGCTCACCAACATGGCTATAGAAGCCGGCGGCATGAACGGCATCATCGCCGCTGATGCAGTAACCGAAGCTTATGTGAAAGCTCACAGCAGCAAACCGTACGAAATATTCCATAGCGACCCGGACGCCCCGTACCACAGCATCCGCCGCTACAACGTAAAAGAGATGGAACCGGTCGTAGCACAGCCGCACAGCCCGGATAACCGTGCCACGGTAAGAAGCGTTCAGGGGACGAAGATCACCAAATCGTATATCGGATCCTGCACAGGCGGAAAACTTACCGATTTCATGCTCGCAGCAAAGATACTCAAAGGCAGACAGGCTGCGGTACCGACCAATATTGTACCGGCAACCGTGAAAGTTGCGCGTGATCTCGAAATCGAAACATATGAAGGCGTAACGCTGAAAAAGATTTTCGAGGATGCAGGCTGCAGCATCGCCCTGCCTTCCTGTGCAGCCTGCCTCGGCGGCCCTGCAGATACGGTAGGACGATCGGTGGATTACGACGTCGTGGTCTCGACCACGAACCGCAACTTCCCCGGGCGCATGGGAAGCAAGAAAGCCGGAGTCTATCTTGCCTCGCCTCTGACTGCGGCGGCATCGGCCGTTACCGGAAAACTTACCGATCCGAGGGATTTCCTCTGACCGGCAAGAGACAGCAACGAAACGCCAAGGAACAAGATACATGGAAACAATCATTCAGGGAAAAGCCTACGTATTAGGCAGGAATATCGATACCGACCAGATCATACCGGCCGAACATCTTGTATACAGCCTCTCCGATCCGGAAGAGGTGAAGCTGTACGGCAAATATGCCCTCTCCGGCGTCCCTCCCGAGCAGGGCGGTCTGCCGCAGGGAAATATCCCGTTCGTCAACGAAGGCAGTTTCCGGTCGGAATTCACCATCATCGTAGCCGGTCCGAACTTCGGCTGCGGTTCGTCGCGCGAACATGCCCCGTTCTCGCTGCAGGTCGCAGGAGCAAAAGCCATTATCGCGGAATCGTACGCAAGAATCTTCTACCGCAACTGTGTGGACGGAGGATTCGTTATACCCTACGAGACTGCTGATACGCTGACTGAAGCGGTCAGAACAGGCGATGAACTGAAAATCGACATAGAAGCGAACACTGTAACCAATCTGACGACAGGAGTGACCTGGCAGCTTAACCCTCTCGGCGACGTTTTCAACATTGTCAGGGCCGGAGGGATATTCGCATACGCGCGTCAGGAGAATTTAATGGCCGGAACTGAACCACATGAATGAAACGCCGAAGGCAATAGAACTCTACGATACCACCCTGCGTGACGGCACGCAGGGCGAGCACATCAATCTCTCCGTGCAGGACAAGCTGCTCATTACCGAAAAACTCGACGAGTTCGGCATGGACTTCATAGAAGGAGGGTGGCCCAGCAGCAATCCCAAGGACGAAGAATATTTCCTGAAGGCCCGAACGCTCAATCTTGCACATTCGAAACTTTGCGCCTTCGGATCTACGGCCCGTTCTCTGCAAAACATCGACAACGACCCGAACCTCCTTGGCCTTCTGCAGTCAGAAACGCCGGTCATAACCATTTTCGGCAAAACCTGGCAGGCCCACACAAAAAAAGGACTCGGCATATCCGAGGATGAAAATGCCGAACTGATCTATCGATCGGTTTCATTGCTGCGAGCAGAGGGCCGTGAGGTATTCTTCGATGCCGAGCATTTTTTCGACGGCTACAAGGATAACAGGGAATTCGCCCTCAGAATGCTGCGTTCGGCAGCCGAAGCCGGAGCATCACGCCTGGTACTGTGCGACACGAACGGCGGATCGCTGCCCGACGAAGTCACCGAGATCGTTCGTACCGTTCTCGAGCAGACAGGCCTGCCTGTGGGTATCCACAGCCACAACGACGGCGACCTTGCCGTTGCGAACTCCCTTGCCGCAATCCTTGCCGGAGCGACACATATCCACGGCACCATCAACGGTATCGGCGAACGGTGCGGCAACGCGAACCTTATCAGCATCATTGCCAACGTCATGCTGAAGCTGCAGCGGAGCTTCACCTTCGTGGAACATCTCACGCAGCTCACCTCACTGTCGAAGTTCGTTTACGAAATCCTCAATCTTCCGCCGGACGGAAAAGCTCCTTTCGTAGGCCGCTCGGCTTTCGCGCACAAAGGAGGGATCCACGTCAGCGCGGTCATGAAAGAGAGTTCGCTTTACGAACATATCGACCCGATGCTGGTAGGAAACCGTCAGCGCGTGCTCGTTTCTGAACTTGCTGGCCAGAGCAACATCCGTTACAAGGCCAGAGAGCTCGGAGTGGAACTGCCGGAAAAAGGAGAACTCCTGAAAACCCTCGTACACCACGTCAAGGAGCTCGAACACAAGGGTTACCAGTTCGATGGGGCCGAAGCGTCGTTCGAACTCATCCTGCAACGTGAACTCGGCAACTTCAAGCCATTCTTCGATGTGCTTGAAACAAAAATATCGATAGAGTCACGCAAGGACATGAAAAATGTCGACCAGGCGGTGCTGAAAGTTGCCGTCGGCGACGAAACCGAACTGGTGGCGGCGGATGGCGACGGACCGGTAAACGCACTTGACAAGGCCCTGCGCAAGGCGCTCAGCCGTTTTTATCCGCAGATCCGAACCATCAAGCTGGTAGATTACAAGGTTCGCGTACTGGAAGAAAAACGCGGTACGAGCGCAAAAGTGCGGGTACTGATCGAAACCGGCAACGGTAAAACGATCTGGGGAACGGTCGGTGTATCCACCAACATCATCGAAGCCAGCCTGCAGGCGCTCTGCGACAGCATGAACTACCATCTCTTCACGGTAAAAGCCGTCGTACCGGGCAGGGAATCAGCACTTTCGAACTGATCATCGTATCGTCAGTCCTGATCGGATGCACCGTTCATGACTGACAACCCCGGCAAGTCTTTCGACTGTCACCATCAGCAGACGAGAACAATCAACCGGAAACACAACTGCATCCGGGATGGGTGTGCAGCACTGTCGGTTCGGCAGGTTCGGCGCGCTCGGGCAGATCGGAATAAAAACGCCACTCCTTGTTGACGATGCGCGCTTCATGCCCGAACGTAAAATATGACCACGCCCACTGCATCAGAACAAAAAAGCGATGTCTGACTCCGCTGAGGTAGTAGACATGCACTCCGATCCAGATGATCCACGCTAACAGGCCGTACAGCTTCACATTGCCCTTTTCGGCGATCGCCATCTTCCTGCCTATGGTAGCCATCTGCCCCTTGTCCTTGTAGCGGAAAGCCTTGCGCTCCTTCCCTTCTGCCGAAAGCAGAATATTACGCCCGATAGCACGCCCCTGCTGCAGGGCAACAGAGGCTATTCCAGGAAGAGACGTTCCGTCCTCAAGAGAAAAGCACGCCTGATCTCCTCCGGCAAACACATCCGGATATCCCGGCAAACTTAACTCATCGGTAACATATACCCTGCCGCCGCTGTCGGTTTCGAAAACGCTGCCGCCAGGCAGGCGGCTCGCTTTCACGCCGGCAGCCCAGAGCACCGTACCGGCCTCTATCCGCTCGTTGCCTACCTGCACGCCATATGCATCGATCCCGTTAACAAGGCTGCATGTCCAGACCTGAACGCCAAGCTTCTCGAGTTCGCGGGTAGCTCGCCCGGAAAGTTCCGGCGAAAAGGTCTGCAGAATACGTGGAGCAGAGTGAACGATAAATATCCTTGTAAGCTTCGGATCGATATTCCTGTAGTATTTTGAAAGGTAATACCGGCTCATCTCGCCAATTGAACCAGCAAGCTCTACCCCGGTCGGACCGCCGCCGACAACAACGAAAGTCAGCATCCGTCGCTTTTCCGCACTGTCCTGCGTCCGTTCGGCCTTTTCATAGGCATCCATGACGCGCCTGCGGATTTCGGAAGCCTGCGCGATGGTCTTCAGTCCGGGGGCATGTTCCTCCCATCCGTTATGACCGAAGTAGTGGTGCTTCGCGCCGCACGCCAGAACGAGGTAATCGTAATCCAACGAGCCGAAATCAGTGTAAACTTTTTTTTCATCCGGATCGATCCGCTCAACAACCCCTTTATAGACGGTTACATTCCGGTAACGGGCAAGCATCATTCGTAAAGGGTAGGCGATTTCTCCTGCATTGAGTGCAGCCATCGCAACCTGATAGAGCAAAGGCTGAAACAGATGAAAATTATTTTTATCGATAAGCGTGACCTTTACATTCCGCTTGTTGCCAAGCTCTTTAACGACATTCAGGCCGGCAAATCCACCTCCGACAACGACGACATGCTTCATGGCTGAATCCGCTGAAATTAAACAATACCATATAACTATACAGTTAATTTAAAGAAAAACAATAAAACGCCTAATTATTTGTGCGCATCAGACAGATTATCCTGAAATTTTTAATATTACAGGATTACAGGTGTTTTCCGGCAGCCCGTCAACCGCCTTCAGACAACAGCGACGATAATGACAGATTCAGGGATTAACTACATTGATGTATTATTTTTTTAGAAAAATTTTATATTTATCCGTAATATTTTAAGTTATGTAAATATCAGCTTGAAGATTATTAAAAGCACAAAGCCATCCGGAAATGATCAGTCTGTTTGAGCGATACGACGCATCCGCCGACCGTTTTTTTGACGAAGTGCTTTCGGCTGAAATGAAGCCAAGAGATCATTACGTTAAAATGGTACACCGGTTCGGTCAGTTTTCGCTTGAAGATATCAGAACCCGCAGGCAGATCGTCAATGTCTTTTTCCGCAACCAGGGAATAACCTTTACCGTCTATGGCGTTGAAGACGGTATAGAGAGGATTTTTCCTTTCGACCTTATTCCGCGGATCATTCCCGCCAATGAATGGCATTGCATAGAACAGGGCCTCATCCAGAGAATCACGGCGCTCAACGAATTTCTTACGGATATCTATTCTGACCAGAAAATCCTGAAAGACCGGGTCGTCCCTGCCGAACTGGTACTCGGCAGCAAGCACTTCCGCCGCGAGTTCGTCGGAGTCCGACCTCCGCTCGGCGTCTATATCCACGTAACCGGCAGCGACATCATCCGGGGGCTTGACGGCCGGTACATGGTTCTTGAAGACAACCTTCGCACGCCCAGCGGGGTCTCTTACATGCTGCAGAACCGGCAGGCGCTCAAACGCGCATTCCCGGTACTCTTCGACCGTTACAAGGTACGCCCTATCGACAACTATCCGCAGGAGCTGCTGCGCACCCTTCAGGAAATCAGCCCGACGTCCCGACCCGAGCCCAACGTTGTCGTACTCACGCCGGGCATCTACAACTCCGCATACTTCGAGCACAGCTTTCTTGCCCGGCAGATGGGAGTGGAACTCTGCGAGGGAAGGGATCTGGTTATAAACAACAATAAGGTATATACCCGTACGACAAGGGGGCTGCAGCGGGTAGATGTGATTTACCGGCGCGTAGACGACGACTTTCTCGATCCACTGGTCTTTCGTCCCGACTCGAAACTCGGCGTCGCAGGGCTGATAAACGCATACAGAAAAGGCAACGTCGCGCTTGCCAACGCCATCGGCACCGGTGTTGCGGACGACAAGGTAATCTACAGTTTCGTGCCGAAAATCATACGCTACTACCTTGGAGAAGATCCGCTGCTCGAAAATGTTGAAACATGGCTTCCGAGCAACCCGAAAGAGATGAAATATATCCTTGAAAATCTCGACAGGCTGGTAGTGAAAGCCGCGAACGAGTCCGGAGGCTACGGCATGCTCGTGGGACCTGAATCGACAGAAGAAGAAAGGGAACGGTTCGCTGAAAAAATCGTGGCAAATCCGCGCAACTATATTGCCCAGCCTACGATCTCTCTCTCGCGACATCCGAGCCTTTTCAACGACAACGAACTTGTCGGCTGCCACATAGATCTTCGGCCATATGTTCTTTTCGGAAAATCGCCGGTCATCGTTCCCGGCGGTCTGACGAGGGTTGCGCTCAAACGAGGATCGCTTGTGGTGAACTCCTCCCAGGGGGGAGGCAGCAAGGACACCTGGGTGATCGACGAATAACACAATAAAGAGGAATTGAACATGCTGAGCCGTGTCGCCGAATCGCTTTTCTGGATGAGCCGCTATGTCGAAAGGGCAGAAAACACCGCACGTTTTCTGGAGGTGAATCTGAACCTGCTGCTCGATCTGAACGACATCACCGCTATCGACCATCCGAACTACTGGAATCCGCTGATCCGCGTAACCGGCGATCCCGCGTCATTTATGGAACGCTATCCCGAGTTCAATGCCCATACCGTTACGGACTATCTGGTATTCAACCGCCAGAACAGCAATTCCATCAACGCATCAATCGGCATGGCGCGAGAGAATGCCCGCAGCATCATCGACAGCATATCGAGCGAAATGTGGGAACAGATCAACAACCTGTACCACTTTCTGCAGACCGTCACGCCGCAGCAGGTGCATAACGACCCGTTCAGTTTTTACCGAGAGATAAAAAACGCATCGCATCTGTTCCAGGGCATCACGGACAACATCTTTTCACGCACCGAAGGATGGGAGTTCATTCAGATCGGCAAATATCTCGAACGCGCCGACAACACGGCGCGGCTTATCGACGTGAAATATCACATGCTGCTTCCCAGAGAAGGACGCGAACACGATCCTGTCCACGATTCGTTCGATACCATTCAGTGGATGGCCGTGCTGAAAAGCTGCAGTGCGCTCGAAGCGTTCCGAAAGGTCTACCTGTCAAAGATCGATCCCGAAAACATTCTCTGGTTTCTCGTCCTCGACCGGACTTTCCCCCGCAGCATCGCTTTTTCGATCTATGCGGCGCAGGAAGCTCTCTGGAGGATTTCCGGCAGCTCCCGCCACCGCTACGCAAACAACGCCGACCGGCTAATCGGCAAAATGGAGGCGGAGCTGATATATACCACGGTTGAGGATATGTACAACAAAGGACTCCACAGCTTTCTCGAAGAGATCGAACAGGGGCTGAACAGAATCGGCGAACAGATACATCTGCTCTACTTTGCCTACCACACCCCGAAAATCGAACCGAACGACATTCACGAGGCGCTCCCCTTCACCGGACTTGCCGGAGGACGTGCAAACTGGAGCCAGTCGCAGCAGCAGCAATGAATATCCCGCGCTTTTCCGGCGGGAAATCTCCGGGAAATAAGTAGTTTGTGTTATGATACTCAAGGTTGAACATACCACCCTCTTCGAATACGACTCACCCATTTACGAGACCGCAACGGAAGTGCGCCTGCATCCTGCAGGAAACGGAACAACTGCCCAGCGATGCGTGAACTTCAACCTGCAGCTCCATCCGGATGCGACGGTATTCGACTACACCGACTTTTACGGCAACAAGGTACACCACTTCAATATCCTGCAGAGCCACAAAAGAGTGAAGATAGTAGCGACATCGGTAGTAGAAACAGCTCCCGCATCACAGGGAACGCCCGAAGAAAGAGAAATTTATCTCATGGACTTCTCTGCAGAGAGCCGTTACGTGCATTTCGACCCGGCAATTCTCAGCTTCGCCGAACCTTTCAGAGGAACCGTCGACCGTTATCAGCAGGCTCTCGATATCTGCCGGCATATAAACGAATCGTTCCGCTACGAGCCGGGGGTGACCGACGTTCACAGTACCAGCGCAGTGGTCATGGTTCTCGGACGAGGAGTCTGCCAGGACTTTGCGCATATCATGATAGCTGTCTGCCGCAGTCTCGGACTGCCCTCACGCTATGTAAGCGGCTATCTTTTCGGTGGAGGCAGCACTCCTGAAGGTCGCGACGAAGCCAGCCACGCATGGTGCGAAATCTACTGCGGTGCGGAAAAAGGATGGACGGGATTCGACCCCACCCACAGCACCCTCCTTGTCGATGAGCGTTACATCAAGATAGGCGCCGGGCGGGACTACGGCGATGTGCCTCCCGTCAGGGGCACCTACAAGGGAGCGGCGACGGAAAAACTCAGCGTGGCAGTACGGGTCAGTTCTCTTGAATACTCTGCAGCGCTCTGACAACATCACCCCTTCACCAGAAAGCCATGTTCACCTGTTTCTGCAGGACTCAAAAATGCTGCCGCAACGATCTCCGGCAGCGAACGCGCAAATCCCATGAACATTGATCGCAATCCTGTAAGGCTACGAAGGATTCCGATAGGCTTTGATCCAGTCGATATCAAGCGAGAAGCCTCCGATCTGCTTTTTCGAAACGAGTATGCCGATCTGAACGATATTTGAGGCATCGAGCGGATGGGTTCCTTCGACGGTCCTTCCCCTGAATGCAGCCTTGAACTGCGAAAACGGAAGCAATACCTGAATCCACTCCCCCCGAACGGTATCGAAATCGTGTTTATAGACTATACCATCAAAACGATCGTCGTTGCGTATGCGAAAACTGTACCGCTTGCCGTCACCCCGCACAGAGAGCTCTATGCCGGTAAATCCCGAATAATCCCTGTCGGGCAGAAATGTTCTGACAGAAGCGAATCCACCGCTGTTTTCCGTTGTGAGAAATCCCTCGAACGTCGCGGTGCTGTCAGCATTTCGATAAAAACGGCTGCCCGAAGCACCGCCCATGACCACATCATCAACACTGTACCAGTCGAGGCAGTGAGGTGTCGTAAAATCGCAGATCAGTTTTTCCGTACTCATAAGCAAAATTCTGTTATACTACCAAATTGACAACCGAAAGTCAGGCCGATCCATAAAAAGAACACGATGCCATGTGCCCGAAGCATGGCATATACATTACATATTCTTGTAAAAAATTATTTAACTTCAAACAGCAACAGCCATGGCATTTGTGCGCAACCTGCTCTCATCCACACGTTACCTCATCATAATCGCCGTTGCAGGCACATTCCTTTCCGCCCTCACGCTGATCATCTACGGGGGCATATCCGTCGTTCAGCAGATAACCCATACCATTCTGGATGGCGCGGTATCGGCCAAGGGAGCGAAGTCTCTTGCGCTCGGATTCATTGAAAACGCCGATCTTTTCCTTGTCGCAACGGCGCTCTATATCATGTCGCTGGGATTGTACGAACTGTTCATCGACGATACCATAAAACTCCCGGAATGGCTCATAATCCATAATCTCGACGACCTGAAAAGCAAACTCATCGGGGTCATTGTCGTTGTCATGGCCGTCATCTTTCTCGGCCATGTCGTAAAATGGCACGGTGAAACAGAAATACTTTACCTGGGTGGCGCCATAGGCATAGTGGTAGCAGGGCTGACCTACTTTACCGGACAGAAGAAAAAAGGAAAATATGAAGAAAAACACTGATTACCAGTAGAACTGATCGCTAAAACCACCGTTTTGTGCGAAAATAAAGCATCATGCCGGCAGAAAGGGCGAGCATGAAGCCCCATACGGCAAAATAACCCCATCGCCACTCGAGTTCGGGCATATAGCGGAAGTTCATGCCGTATACGCCGGCAATGAAGGATATCGGCATGAACACAGTGGCAATGATCGTGAGAACCTTCATGATCCCGTTCATGCGATTGTTGACGATAGCAAGCCTTGTGTCGTACATGCCTATTGCAATATCCCGATAGGTATCGACGGTTTCTATGACAAGAATCAGGTTGTCGAAAATATCCCTGAAAAACGGACCGGTCGAGACATCGTCGATCACGTCGAACCCGTCCCGGCTGATGCTGTTGACGATCTCGCGCATGGGCCAGACTGATTTTCGAAGCAGAATAAGCTCTTTTTTCAGCGTGTAGATCGACTGGAAAGCCGCATCTGCAGACTGATCGAGCAACTGCGTGTCGAGCTGATCGATTCGGTTCTCGAACTGTTCGAGAACACTGAAATAATTATCGACGACTGCATCCATAAGCGCATAGGCGAGATAATCGGCGCCCCTCTTGCGCAGCGATGTACCGGATGTGGCAATCCTCTCCCGTATGGAATCGAAAACGTCGCCGGACGTCTCCTGAAAGGTCAGCACATAACCGTTACCGACAACCATGCTCAGCTGCTCTTCGGCAACCGTCTCCGAACCTGCAGCGATACTGAGCATCCTCAGCATCAGAAACAGGTATTTGTCGTACTCCTCGATTTTCGGACGCTGATGGGTATGCAGGATATCTTCCTGCGTAAGCGGATGAATGCCGAACATCCTGCCCGCATCTTCGACGACCTTCACCTCGTGCAGCCCGTCGATGTTTATCCAGAGCACCCTGTACTTTTCCCGCAGATCGCGACACTCTTCGAGGCTCTGCACATCCAGACGGACATGCCGCTCCTCGTCATATCCGAATACCGTGATGACGGGACGCTCCTCTCTCCGCTCCCCTGTATGAAACAGCGTTCCAGCCGGCTGGCCGATCTTGCCGGAAAAATGACGCATCACCTTCTTCATGGAACGGACATCCGCCCGATCGTCCCTTCCGCCTTTCGACGCAACGCGTTTCTGCTTCATTATCGTGTTTCCCCTTTTGCACACGCATTAACCGGGCACCATGCATAATCAGACAAAGCCGGAAAACCGCCGATAGCCGGAAAAAGTTTCAGAACCAGACATTCTCTATACAATGAAAAAAAAGAAAGCGGGCTTTCCGCCCGCTTTCCACATTGCCGCTGAACCGATTCAGGCAATCAGAATGTTTTTCTCAATCCGGCCATCAGCGAGTAGCTGTAGGAATCGAGACTGTCCATTCCATAGAGTGCGCCAAGCTTGATGTAGTAGCCAAGTGCATTCTTTTCGGATACTTCCCTGCTCAGGCCGACAGCTCCGCCGAGGAACCATCTTTCAGGGTTTGAAGAAAGCTCGACAGCCTCATGATCAAACGAAGGATCGAGTTCGGCGTTGCCCTGATAGACAACCTTGCCGCTTTCCGAGAAATCCCTGATAAGGGTAACCTCGAAGAAAGGATTCGTGTCGTCCTTGCATGCACCGGCAATACCGGTCAGGCTCAGACGGCCCTGCAGCCCTTCGTGATCCTCGATGTTGACTTCTCCTACAAGAGTCTGCAGATCGATGCCGTCGGTATGCTGGTAGACGAGCTGCGCCTGCGGCTGGAGCCGGAACGAATCACCCAGGCCGATACATCCGCCCGTTTCGATTGAAGCCAGCCACGACCATGCATCGGGCTTCTGTTTCGCCTCGGTCAGATAGTCGATGCTCAGGTCGTTGTAGATTGCCTGCGCCACGGCATCGAGGTACCATGCTCCCCGCTGGTGCAGCGTCATGTAGGCGCCTATGCCATAAGCGGTCTGCGAAAGTTCGCCTGCCTTGTCGCTCCTCAGGCCCGCAACGTCGGCCTCGCCATAACCGGCGCCGGCGAACACACCGATATTGAACCGGGTATCCTCGTTGCCGTCTGCGTAGAGGTCGGCACCGATCTGGAACCAGCCGGTGTAGCCTTCAAGCTCGCTGGCAGCATCGCCTTCCATGCCGAGGCGATACTTGCTGCCGGTCATACGCACCCAGTACGCTTCCTGCTCACCCTCGTCATACCGGAACCATCCGTAGGCGCGGCGCTCGTGGAACTTCATGATCGACTCGTATCCGAGGCGCTCGATGAACGGCGTTACAGCCTGAAGCACGGCAGCCTCTTCGCGATAGCCGGGCGATACGATAAACCAGCTTTCATCGGTCAAAGAAGATGTCCCCCGAGCGATGTCCACAGCGAAGGGGCCGAAATCGTTCGGATTTTCAAGCACGAACGCATCGTTCTGGCTTGAACCCGCCACCGCGGCAAACAGGATACCATCACCTTCGGTAACCGCAACATGGCTATCGACATTATTCAGCATCACCTTGGTCTTGCCGGAAACATCGCCGGCCACAATCAATCCCTCGGTCGATATTTTACCGCTTGTGCTCAGATCGGCATCGAGATAGTAAAACGCATCATTGCCCGAGCCGGAATAATCAATGAGAGCCATGACGTCATTGACCTCATCATCCATCTGGTCGAAAAGGCCCTTATTCGTCAGATTGCCAACGAGCCCGTAAAGACCCGGCGAATTGCCTTTGGCACGAACAGCCGATGTTTCATCGATCGTCATGTTCACCGGCTGCAACAGTTGCGCTTCGTACTCCTGCAAGCCGTCAGCAAGGGTAATGATAACCTTGCTCTTGCCGAGATCGACATCGGAGTTGTTGAGAACATCGATGGTTTCCCAGTTGATCACCACATCGCCGAGCGTTCCGGTCCAACCATCAAAGGTCAGCACGTCGTTCTCGGAATTCTGGAAATCCAGGGTGGTCCCGCCGTTCAGCATCGGTACGCTGCTGATTATCGCCTGATCCTCCACCGTCATCTCATCATCACCGGCACCGAGATTGACGCTGCCGATAAGCTCTCCGTATTCTCTGACCGTCACCTTGTCGGTAACATTGTTCGACGTCAACAGCGAGCCGGACAGAACAGAGAAGCCGAGATTCTCTCCATCGATAAACGTATCGATACCTGCAACCGTACCGGTAATGTCAAGGTTCATCGGACCAAAAGCCACTATGCCAGCAGCTCCGATATTTGCCTTTGCCAGTACAGTACCGGAAATATCAAGCGACTCGTCCGGAGTTGCGCCATAAATCCCGCCGAGAGCGCCAAGGCCGAATGCGCCAATACCGAAAAAATCGAATCCGGTACCTTCACCTTTTGCAATCGAGATAACCTTCCCTGAAAGCTCGCCGGCGATTTCAATATCGCCCCCGGCCGAGAGACCTGCAGCCAGGTTACCATCGGCAATCGTAATCACTTTACCGGAAAGATCGTTGCCGATCTCGATGTTGTTCAAAGCCAGTATACCCGACGCTCCTGTGCCGCCGGCTTTCGTGATGATTTTACCGGAAAGATCGTTGCCGATCAGCACATCGTTACCCGATGACATACCCAGGGCAGCATTCCCTCCGGCTTTCGTGACGATTTTTCCGGACAGATCGCCGCCTGTTTCAATGTTACCGAGAGCAAGAATTCCCGTTGCCACATTGCCGCCTGCATCGGCCCTTACCGTTGCCGACAGATCGTTTCCGACTTCGATATCGTCGCCGGCGAAAACGCCTGTCGCTACATCGCCGCCTGCCGTAGACGACACTGAGGCAGAGAAATCGTTACCGACGTTTATGTTGTTTCCAGCAAATATACCCGAAGCCACATTGCCGCCAGCTGAAACCGATACCGTGTTGGCAAAATCAACGCCAACTTCGATATTATTGAGCGCGGTGATGCCCATGACGAAATTTCCGGCCGCCGAAATATCTATATCAGGATATCCGGAATCCATTACCGAAACCTTCGCAAGGTCGGGTACGCCTGTACCAAGGAAGGAACCGCCGACTATGATATCATTGGAGGCAAAAAGACCGAATGCGTTGGAACCGGTTGCTGCATCAACAGATACTTTACCGGAAAAATCACCGGTTAACGATGCATGGTCTCCGACTATAATATCCCCCTCCAATACGGAAACCGGGAGATTGTTGACGAAAATTGCCTCTCCGGCTTTCAGACCATAGGCGTTGCTGCCTCCAGCTTCCACATCCATCGTACCGGCAAAGTCTCCTCCTGTAACAATGTCGCCTGACGCATACATGCCGTACGCATGATCCTGACCGGCCCTGACAGTAACGAGACCGCCCTCTGAAGCGGAACCCTCTCCCTCTCCATTCAAGGTCACATTGAAGTTCCCTTCAGTAAAAGATCCATAAATAGTGATGTCTCCTGCTGCATACAATCCGTAAGCATTTGAACCCCCGGTTGCCTCGACGTCGATAATGCCGGAAAGGTCGCCGCCGTTCCCGCTGCTTCCGATAAAAATGTTACCGGGAGCATAATTAACCAGACCAAGTAAATCATCCAGGCCATCATACTCACCCGGAGACACTCCAAGTTCTCCGGCCTTCAGGCCATACGCGTCGCTACCGGCCGCAGTAACCGTAACCTTGCCTGACAACGCTCCGAGTGAAAGTGTGCCTGTCTTTATGCCGTTTCCCGATAGTATATCCCTGGAAAGATCCAGCGACGTGCCACGTGCATAGAGGCCGTATGCATAATTTCCTTCAGTAGCTGTGGCTGTAACCGAACCGGACAGATCGCCGTCGATCGTGATCGATCCGTTCGCGCTGCCCCTGCCGCCCTGGGCATAGAGACCGTACGCATGGTCATCGACGGCAGTCGCACTCACTTCTCCTGAAAGATCGCCGTACACCGCTATATCGCCTGCAACGCGAAAATTCGTAAGAATACCATATTCAGTCGGACCGCCAGCCCTCAGGCCATATGCATGGCTTGCGGCCGACGTAGCTGTAACGCTGCCGGAGAGGCCGTCATCAGAAAGAAGACCGATGCTTATATTTCCCGAATGATAAGTCCAGTATCCACTAAAAATACCAGTAGAAGTCCATCTCGCATCCCCGTTGGCAAGAATACCGTAGGCTCCGTTTCCTAACTGGGTTTGCGCCTCATAATCGCCGCCAAGCCCGCTGAGGATATTTATGCTTCTCTTGCCGAAAATGGCTTTCACGTTGTTCTGCCCCTGCGCATAGAGATCCAGATTCGGCGAAATTGAAATCGAAGGACTGTCATTACCCAGGGTGAACAAACTTTTACCGGTCAGGCTCGATGAACGAATCTGCACACTGTAATCCGAAAGAAAGGAAACCCCTTTGTTGATCTCGGTCAGATCGTTTGAAAGAGCTATCTCGCCAAGACCGTTTGAAAATGTAATGGTATTTCCGCTTCCGGATCCAGTAGAGCTAAGATTACTCAATGCCTTGCGCAATGTCCCGTTATCATTGGTACCGGCATAGTCACTGACGCTGTAACTCTGCCCATGGGCATTGGACGCTCCGAGCGCAACAAGAAGCGCCACGATGGCTAAACGTGATTTTTTCATATGTTACATGAAAATTAATTGGAAAGTTGGTATTCTCGAAAAAAGCGTAAAAAACACTCTTCAATGCAACATATCGGGAAACGGGCATCTTCATGGGTAGAGCGAACCTGCCTGATCGAATCGAATGGGCAACAGGATACAAATTTCATCCAATATACATTTTTTTTATGTTGTATATATTAAAAATCGCTCAACGAATATGCCGAAAGCGTTCTGATACTTGAAAGTATCGGCAAAAAACGCTCCCGGGTTCTGCCGGTTTGCCACCGGCAGTTGCTATATTGATGCAGCAGAAGCATCAAACCGCCAACCATTTACTTATCCGCACATGTTTCCTCTGGTCTACGAAATAAACACACGCGTCTGGCTTAAGAACCTGACGAAAAAATACGGAACAGAGGTCACTCTCGGCTTTGTACCGGATGAGGAATTCCTGTTTTTTACCGAATGCGGCTTCGACTACGTCTGGCTGATGGGCGTATGGCAGCCCAGCCGGTACAGCAAGGCTATCGCCACGGCTCACCCCTGCCTGCGCACCACCTTCCTGCAGCATCTCGGCTCGGTAGATCCCGACGATATCGTCTCATCTCCCTACTCGATTCCCTCGTATACCGTCAACCGCGATCTCGGCGGCGAAGACGAACTGCGCATGTTCCGGGAACGGCTGAAACAGGCGGGCATAAAGCTCATGCTCGACTTCGTGCCGAACCACCTCGCTCTCGACAACGAATGGCTTCCAGGGCACCCGGAATATTTCATTCCCGTCTCCTGCGACGAACAGTGCCATGATCCCGAATCCTGCTTCGAATATGCCGAAGGGAAGTATCTCGCTTACGGCAAGGATCCCTATTTTCCGGCATGGACCGATACGCTGCAGCTGAACTACGCCAATCCCGGCACTCATGAAATGATGATCGACAATCTGCTCACCATCAGCTCACAGTGCGATGCGGTCCGTTGCGACGTAGCCATGCTGGTGCTGAAAAGCGTATTCAACACCACCTGGAGCAATCTGAGCGGCCCAATGCACGACGAGTTCTGGACGAAAGCCATACGAGTCGTCAAAGAGTGCCATCCGGGTTTTCTCTTTATTGCGGAATCCTACTGGAACAAGGAGTGGGAACTGCAGCAGCTCGGCTTCGACTTCACCTACGACAAACCTTTCTACGACTACATCACGCACGTTCCGGCCAATATCGAAAAACTGATGGGACACATGCAGGCCCAGTGGCACTACCAGAAACATCTCTGCCGTTTTCTTGAAAACCACGATGAACCAAGGGCGGCCGCCAAAACGGGACTGAACAACAGCGCTGCCGCTCTTGTGCTGATGACCTCTCCGGGCATGCACCTGATACATCAGGATCAGATGGACGGCTATAAAAAGAAAATTCCGGTTCAGCTGATACGGCAGGCCGAGGAAACCGATCATCCGGAACTCGCAGGGCTTTACAGATCTCTTTTCATGCTGCAGAAACAGCGGGTCTTCCAGGAAGGGCACATCGAATGGCTGCACCTGAACGCGCCAAGCAGTTCCCACTGTTTCGGCTACCATCGTTTCACGGAAAAGGAGCACGCATTCGTCATAGCCAATTTCAGCGTGACCGGTATAGAGATAGCCTTCAGCCACCCGGCGCTGCTGTTGCTCTCTCACGAAGATATCGACATGCTCAGCACGATGGAACGCGATAAAACCAGTATCCATATGGCGGGAGAAACCATGCAGGTGCGGCTCGCTCCTCATGAAGGCATAGTGATTACCTGCCGTACCGAAAGCACACATCAATCCTGACGAACGCCCTGACATGCGCTTTACGACAACAACCATAACCCTGGAAACCCGCAAGCCCGTCGAAATAATCGACATCACCGAAAAGATTCGGGAAGCGGCTGCAGCTTCGGGGCTTGCCGACGGCACGCTCACCATCTTAAGCCGACACAGCACGGCATTCGTCAATATCAACGAAAAGGAAGACCGCCTGCTCGAAGACATGGAAACCTTCCTGAAGCGGATTGTTCCCCGCGACGGCAACTACCTGCATAACATCGCGCCTGTCGACGGGCGCGACAATGCCCATGCCCACCTGCTCGGACTCTTCATGAACGCCTCGGAATCCATTCCGTTTTCCGACGGCAGGCTGCTGCTCGGAACATGGCAGTCGGTATTTTTCGTGGAGCTCGACGGACCCAGACCCCGCAGGGAGGTGCTCCTGCATATCATGGGAATGTGAAGCAGACGGGCTGATACGGAACCCTGTAGGAAAAGCTCCGGTTAGAGTGCATTGTACATTGGAACATTCGCAATAGAGTCTTTGCAAACCGAATAAAAACCACATGCCGGATTCCCTTCAGATTTCCCGTCCCGGGAGCAGCCCGCTGCTTCCGACGATTCACTCCCCTGAAGACATGAACAACCTCTCGATACCCGAACTGCTGCTGCTTGCAGAAGAGTGTCGTCAGGAAGTCATCAACCTCGTCGCAGAAAACGGAGGCCATTTCGCCTCCACTCTGGGCGTAGTGGAACTGACGGTTGCATTGCATCACGTCTACGACTCGCCTCGCGACAAGATCGTATGGGACGTCGGCCATCAGGCATACGTCCATAAAATCCTTACGGGAAGAAAGGATCGAATGCACACCAACCGCCAGTATGGCGGCCTGTCCGGATTTCCTAAAATCGCCGAAAGCCCGCACGATGCGTTCGGCACCGGCCATGCATCGACCTCCATTTCGGCTGCCGCAGGCATAGCAGCCGCACGGGACCTCGCCGGCACCGGGGAGAAGGTCATCGCAGTCATCGGCGACGGCAGCATGACCGGAGGCATGGCTTTCGAAGCCATGAACCATCTCGGCGATCTGAAAAGCGATGTGCTGGTCATCCTCAACGACAACCAGATGGCAATCTCTCCGAGCACGGGCGGACTCAAAACCCATCTGATCAATATCACGCTCAACAAGACCTACAACAGAACCCGAAAATTCATCTGGAACTCCATCTCGCTTCTGAACAACGAGTTCGGAGACGCCGCAAAGAACGCAGTCCGGAAACTCGAGGACGGATTCAAGGCCGCATTCACTCCGGGCGCGTTTTTCGAAGCCCTCGGCCTGCGCTATTTCGGCCCCATCGACGGACACAATATGGAGCAGCTGGTCAGAGCGCTGCGCGAAATACAGCAACTCCCTCATCCAAAACTGCTCCATGTGGTTACAACCAAAGGAAAAGGTTTCAAACCCGCCGAACTGAACCAGAGCAAATGGCACGCCCACAGCGGAGGCTTCGACACCGTAACGGGCAAAACGCTCGCGCCGGCCGGCAAGCCGCAACCGCCGAAATACCAGGAGGTTTTCGGCGAAGCCCTGGTGGAACTCGCCCTCAAAGACCTGCGCATCACCGCAATTACGGCAGCAATGCCGAGCGGCACCTCGCTCGACCTTTTCCAGAAAGCTCTGCCCAAACGCTTCTACGACGTCGGCATCGCCGAAGGTCATGCCGTCACCTTTGCGGCAGGACAGGCCACCAAAGGCTTTATCCCGGTCTGCGCGATCTACTCTTCATTCCTGCAGCGAGCCTACGACCAGCTTATCCACGATGTTGCCCAGCAGAACCTGCACGTGGTCTTCGCCATCGACAGGGCAGGCCTCGTCGGCGAAGACGGGCCGACCCATCACGGATCGTTCGACCTTTCCTACCTGCACGCGGTGCCCAACCTCACCATAATGGCACCGGCCAACGAACAGGAATTGCGCGACATGCTGCACACCGCGCTTTACGATATCAGGGGACCGGTGGCTATCCGTTACCCGAGAGGCAACGGAACCGGCATAGCCCTGCGGAAATCATTCACCCCGATCGAAGCAGGAAAAGGCGAGCTGGTCCGTAAGGGATCCGCCATAGCCCTGCTTGCCGCCGGGCCGCTGCTCTCCCTCGCGCTCGAAGTCGCCGACGAGCTTGCAAAAGAGGGAATCAACGCATCGGTCGCCAACATGCGCTTTCTCAAACCGCTCGACACCCTGCTGACCGAACAGCTTGCAGAAAGTTCAACACATATCGCCGTAATCGAAGAAAACAGCATCATAGGAGGCATGGGCAGCGCGGTTATCGACCACCTGAATGAAAAAAGAATGCACTTGCCGGTACTGAAAATCGGCCTGCCCGACCGCTTCATCACGCACGGCAGCATGAACGACCTCTACAGGGAGACCGGAATGACGACCGAAAACGTCCTGCAGCGTATCAGGGAATTTTACAATGGAAACAACGTCTGAGCAAGGGCGGCGAGGCCCATGACGGCTCTGACCGAAAGATTGGCGAAAAACCCTGCCAGAAGATCGTCAGCCATGATCCCCCAGCCACCATGAAGGCGCTGCACGCGGTCCACGGGACCCGGCTTGACGATATCGAAAAACCGGAACGCAGCGAAAGCCAGCATTAGCGAAGGAAGCGTCGGAGGCAGGGCCAGCAGCGCGACCCACTGTCCGGCAAGTTCATCGATGGTGACGATCGATGGATCCTGTCCATACCGCTTTTCCATAATGCGGCCCGACCAGATTCCCGCTGCGGTAATGACGCAAACCAGAGGAATCATCAGCCTGAGATCCTGAAGCGACGGAATCAGGTAATAAAAAAGCACGGCTGCGGCGCTGACAACGGTACCCGGCGCCACAGGCGCATAGCCGAGCCCGAAACAGGTGGCAAGCAATCTGGCTATATTGAGTGCCATGGACCTCAATCCCCGCCCGAAGGGTTGCGAATGGAAACCTTCCAGTTTACGACCAGGTACGATACGCCCGTATAAAGGGTGAAAAGCGTGATCGCAAGCATGATGTAATCGGGATAATCCGAACGGAGCATGCCTTCTATCGAACTGGAGATCCTGCTGCCGAAAAAAAACTTCTCCTTCATGAGCAGCATGACCATGATCACATAGGCGAAAACATTCTGGGCAAGGGTTTTATATTTAGCCTCGCGGCTCGTCACCACCGGTCTGTCCTTGAACTCGGCGTAGACCCTCAACACCGTGATGAGAATATCGCGTATGGCTACAAGAACCACCATCCAGAGCACGAGATACCCCATGTGGACATAAAGCAGAAAAGCGGCGGTAATGAGAATCTTGTCGGCAAGCGGATCGAGAAAAGCGCCGAGCCTGGTTGTTTCGCCGTATTTCCGGGCATGGTAACCATCGTAGGCATCGGTAATGGAGGCCACCGCAAATACAATCACCCCCATCAGCTTCAGCCAGGGATCATCCTGCAGCATGAAAGCCACAAAAACCGGAACCAGCACGATGCGAAGCATGGTCAACTGGTTCGGTACCGTCATCTGTAAGGTAAACTGTTCTTTCACCCTGTCTGGATTGATTGCCATGCCGCCGTTGCCGGAACCGGACATAAAAAACTCAAATACATCGTACTTTAAGATAGAATTTCAACGACTGTTTTTCAACTCTTCAACTCCACAACGGTAACGCCCGTTCCGCCCTCTCCCCACTCGCCGAGCCTGAACCGCTCGACAGCTTTATGGCGCTGCAGGCAATCGGCGGTTTTCCTGCGCAGGGAACCGGTACCTTTACCGTGAATGATGGTAACCTGCCGGATGCGGTTCATGCTCATGCGGTCGAGAAAACGCTCGACGGCGGCTATGGCCTCATCGCCGGTCATTCCACGGAGATCGAGAGATGTCGATTCCACGTCGGCCATTGCCGCCTTCCATGATGCTGTTTTACCGGTGGATCCGGATTCGCGCTGCATTCTCCTGACGCCGGTTTTCGTGATTTTCTGAAGGCTCCCCAAGCCTGTCGTCAGCCTGAAATTCCCGCAGCGCACGACAGCATTTCCACCCTGAATCGACTCGATTTCGCCGGAAGCATTACTCTCAAGCAGGCGAACAAGATCTCCCGTCCGGAATACATCCTCGATTTTCCCCATTGCCTCCCGCTCCGCTTCAAGCTCTTTTGCTCCGGCCAGAAGCTCCTTTTTCCGGAGTTCGAGCTTGCGCCGTGCATCGGCGACCTCCCGCTCGTCCGCAGACGAACTTTTCACATCCTGAACGATACTGCGAATCTCGCGGCGCGCATGCTCAAGCTCTTTCTGCATATCGCGCACAGCCCTTCCTTTCAGCTCCCTCTGCCGCACGGCCAGATCCGCCTGCATTGACGAAACAGCCTCCTGCTCCGCCACAAGCTGCTGACGCTCCCGTTGAAGGGCAGCGGCCAGCGACCGGTTTTCCTGCATCATGCGCGTCAGGTCGTCAAGCAGCCGTTCCATCCCGGGATGTCCGCTTTTCATGAAGCGCTCCGCTTCTTCTACCATCACCGGAGAATACCCGAGCCTCTTCATCATGGCGAACGCGAAACTGCTGCCTGGCACACCCTTTATGAACCGGAAAGTAGGCACAAGACCCTGGCGGTCGAACTCCATGGCACCATTGACCACACCGGAACGTTCATGTCCGTAGGCCTTCAGCTCGCCGAGATGCGTGGTCACAATCGTCATGGCCCCCTTGCGCAGGAGTTCCTCGATCACAGCCCTGGCAATAGCGCCGCCCTCCTCGACATCGGTGCCGGAACACAGCTCGTCGATCAGGACAAGTGAACCGCTGTCCGCAGTATCGAGGATATCCCGTATCGCGGCAAGATGGGAGCTGAAAGTGGAAAGATCGTTCTCGATAGACTGCTCGTCGCCGATCTCGATCGCAATCGAGCGGAAAACCGGAAAAACCGAACTCTCGCTGCAAGGCAGCAGGTAGCCGTGAGCCAGCATCGCCGAAAGCAGTCCGACGGTTTTCATCGCGACCGATTTACCCCCTGCATTCGGCCCCGAAATCACCAGAACCCGTTCATCATCCTGCAGGTCGAGATCGAGCGGAAACACCTCGGCATGCTTCAGTCTGTGCGTGATGAGCAGCCAGGGATGATAACCCTTCACAATATGCAGTTTCCGGCCAGAAGCGATTTCGGGAAGCACGGACGATGTTTCGAGTGCAAGCCTCGCCTTGGCAAGGATTGCATCGAAACCTGCCATAATCTCCTGATTGTGCCGAAGATTCTCAAGTTCAGGACGTATGCCGGACGACACCTCGCGCAGGATACGCTCGATCTCCCTGCGTTCGTCGATTTCAAGTTCCTGGATACGGTTGCTCAGAAGAAGCGTTTCAGCCGGCTCGATAAAAACGGTCTGTCCGCTTCCTGAATAATCCTGGATATATCCCGGAACCTTGTATTTGTACTCCACCCTGAAACCGAGCGTAAGACGGCCGTTCTTCATGGCGATTGTATCGTCCATCAGCCATCCGTTCCCGATGCAGCGGCGGAGCAGCCGTTCCATCCTGAGCTGCAACGCGATCCTGCTCTCCCGAAGCTCGCTGCGGATCAGCATCAGCCCGTCACTGGCCGTATCGCGAATCCCTCCCTGTTCATCGAGTACGTTGCGAATCGTATACCGGATTGTTTTTTCGAGCCATAACCTGATGCAGAACGCATTCAGTTTCGGATATTGCTCCCGGCTTCCGAACATGAATTTCCTCAGCTCTGCCGACGCATGCAGAAAGTCGTGGATATCACGAAGGCCCGCCGGATCGAGATAACTGTCGATAATCTCCAGCTGCCTGAGAAGATGGCGGGTATCCGGCAGTGCCGAAAAAGGCAATGAATGACCTTCAAGCATGAAATTCCTGAGTTCCAGCACCCGTTCCAGCTCGTCGATCAGTTCCGAAGGCTCTGTAAACGCAATGGCCTCGAGCAGATGATCGCACCCCATGGCTGAAAGGCAATAGCGCGACGTGTAGTGTACAATTCCGGTAAACTCGAGTTTTCGTAATGCAGACGAATCCATGCTTTTCCCTTCTCCAGATCTGTTTCCTGACATTTTCCAGACAATATACAAGAATCATCCCGGAGACGCTCACCGCCATCTCAACCATGATAACCTCCTTTTGTTGATTTTTGCGCCGGAACTCGTTACTTTTGCAGGTCAGTTTTTTCCACAACAGGGAGATGCGGTTTTTACCCGGCATCCCTCGTTCCTTATCCATCATGAGACTCGCCGTCAATATCGACCATATCGCAACGCTGCGCAACGCCCGGAACGAATTCGATCCCGATCCTGCAGAAGCCGCGATCCTTGCCGAAAAAAGCGGTGCAGCAGGCATCGTGTGCCATCTGCGCGAAGACCGTCGCCACATCAGGGATCTTGACCTTGCACGCCTCCGCATGGCGGTAACCACCAGACTCGATCTTGAAATGGCCATGACTGCAGAAATGCAGGGAATCGCGCTGAAAACCAAACCGGAGCTGGTCACGCTCGTACCCGAAAAACGCGAGGAACTCACGACCGAAGGGGGATTCGATATAGCCCGCCACTACAACGCACTGGCCGAATACATCAAACCGTTCAGGGACGCATCGATAGAAGTCAGCATTTTCATCGAACCCGATGAACGGGCAATCGAACTTGCCAAAAACGCAGGAGCAGACATCGTCGAACTGCATACAGGAATCTATTCACTCAGAGAAACGGATGAAGAACGCGAACTGGAACTCGATAAAATCCGTCATGCGGCACGTTTTGCCCGATCCCTCGGCCTCGCCGTCGTAGCCGGCCACGGCCTGAACTACCGGAACGCCGCGGCTTTCGCCTCACTGAGCGACATCGAAGAGGTCAGCATCGGACACGCCATCATCGCAAGAGCCGCATTCATTGGCCTTGGGGCCGCCGTGCAGGAGATGATCGCCCTTCTCGGAGGAAAAGCATGAATCATTCACCTGCGGAACCAGCAGAAAACCGGATACCTGTCGTCCTCGCCACTGCAAACCCCGACAAGGTCAGGGAACTTCGTCCGATGATGGAATCGGCCTCGCCGCTCTTTGCGGTACGCTCTCTGGCCGATCTTGCAATAACGGCAGAGGTCGAGGAAACGGAGAGCACGCTCGAAGGCAATGCGTTCCTGAAAGCCGACGCCATATTCCGCCTTGTCGGGCAACTGTACCCTTATGTCATAGTCCTTGCGGACGATACCGGGCTCGAAGTCGAAGCTCTCTGCGGCGAACCCGGAGTCTTTTCCGCAAGATTCGCTCCGGTTCCGGAAGGCGCAAAACCCTCCTACGACGATAACGTCCGCCACCTGCTCATGAGAATGGAAGGCATGAACGACAGATCCGCGACCTTCAGAACCGTCATAGCCATGAAAGGACGAATCCCGTCCGGCAGATCGATCCACGAGTTCCGCCACAGCGCGGAAGGAGCAGTCGAAGGCTCGATCACTACGGAACCCAAAGGCATGCTCGGCTTCGGCTACGACCCCGTATTTCATGTACATGACGCAGGCAAAACCTACGCCGAAATGACAACGGCTGAAAAAAACTCGATCAGCCACCGTGCCATTGCCCTGCGGAACGCATCGGCGATGCTTGCCGGTATCATGGCAAACCATAACTCACCGGAAACATAACCCACTCATCCCCCGCACATGAATCTTATCGAAGCAGTCATACTCGGTATCGTTCAGGGACTCACCGAGTTCCTGCCCATCAGCAGCACCGCGCACCTGAGAATCGTACCCGCGCTTGCAGGATGGGAGGACCCGGGAGCCGCATTTACTGCCATTGTGCAGATCGGCACCCTTGCCGCGGTTTTGATCTACTTCTACCGCGACATCGTTTCGATCCTCCAGGCCGTCCTGCAGGGCATTGCAAGCGGGCGCCCTCTCGGCACGCAGGAATCGAAAATGGGATGGATGATCGCCGCCGGCACTCTGCCTATAGTAGTGTTCGGGCTGCTTTTTAAAACCGAAATCGAAACCAGCCTTCGCTCGCTCTACTCGATCAGCGCAGCCCTGATCGGGCTTGCCCTGCTGCTCACGATTGCTGAATACCGGATGAAAAAACGCCTTGCCAAAGGCCTCGAAATGAAGCAGATGGAAAAAATCGGCTGGAAAGAGGCTCTTCTCATCGGTCTCATCCAGAGCATTGCGCTTATCCCGGGATCTTCCCGATCCGGCGTAACCATAACCGGCGGGCTCTTCCTCAATCTTTCCCGAGAAGCCGCCGCAAGATTCTCGTTCCTGCTCTCGCTCCCCTCGGTCTTTGCCGCCGGCATCTACCAGCTCTATAAAACCAGGGATATAATCTTCTCCTCGCCGGACAACCTCGCGGCAATCGTTGTCGCAACCATCGTTTCAGGAATTGTCGGCTACGCATCCATAGCTTTTCTGCTGAACTACCTGAAAAACCACAGCACAAGAATATTCATACTCTACCGATTCGCACTCGGCGGAGCCATACTGCTGCTGGTCGCCACAGGCATACTGCCGGCGACATAAAAAGAGAGAGGTATATCCGCGCCATACCTCCGGGCACTTTTAACTGACAAAAAGAATTCTCTTTTCTCATTGAGAGAGCGATTAATTTTTTCTTATATATAGAGAATTTACTAACACGATTAACCAGTCGGCCATGCCATACAGCTTTGAAAGCGTAGGGCATAATGGCTTTGAAAAAGCAGACTTACATATACATACAAAATGTTCGGACGGAATCTTTTCACCGGAGGAAATCGTAGTCAAGGCTTCGGTTTCCGGTCTGTCGGCTATCAGTATTACCGACCACGATTCCGTTTCTGGTATTGACAAAGCAAAGCCATTAGCCTCAGCAAAAGGCATTGAGCTCATTCCCGGCGTTGAAATGAGTTCAACCTTCAAGGGCTATGATATTCATATCCTTGGTTATTTTTTTGATTACGAGCACTCGGAACTGAAACGCTACCTCGACCACTGCCGCCACCTGCGCACCGAAAGAGCGGAACGCATGGTTGGAAAACTGGCAAAAATGGGCGTAAAAATCGGCATCGAGGAAATTATCCTCAAAGCGCAGAACGGCAGTGTGGGCAGACCGCATATCGCTGCCGTGCTGCAGGACGGTGGTTATGTAAGAAGCTTCAGCGAAGCGTTCAGCAAGTACCTTGGAGCGCACAGTCCGGCTTACGTCAAAAGCATAGAAACGCATCCGGCGGATGTCATCAGGCTTATCAACGAAGCCTCTGGACTCTCTTTTCTTGCCCATCCTGCTCAGAACGTGCCCGACGAAATCCTCAAACAGCTTATAACCTTCGGCCTTGACGGCATCGAAATTGTACACCCTTCGCACGATACATACAAACAGAACTACTACAGAGAGATCGCCAACGAGTACTTCCTGCTTTTCTCGGGAGGATCGGATTTTCATGGACTGAAGGAAAGGGACGACGAAACCTTCGGCTCCATTGCAATTCCCTATGAATGGGTAACAAAGATGAAAAGCCGTCTGGTGAATGCATAAGGCCAGAGAACAGATATGTGATTTTCAGCTAAGATTTGCTATTATCAGGTGAAATTTCAGGTTCGGCCGAACCGGCAGGGTTCGGCTGACATCTCTATGACACAGTATTTATGCCAATATCCGTCGTTCGCTCCCTCGAAAAAGAACTTACCCTGAAAGCGAAGGATTTTCTGCTCACCATGCAGGAGTTCTTCATTTTTTCGATGAGAGCTTTCTTCACGCTCCCCAAACTTACACGCTACTGGAGGGATTTTCTCGACCAGGCCAAAATCTGCGGCACAGACTCCATCCCGATCGTACTGGTAAGCGCCATTTCCATCGGTTCGCTGCTGGCTATCGAGGTCGGCAACCTGCTCGAAGAGTTCGGAGCGAAAACCATGCTCGGCCGTTCCACATCCATCTCTGTCATCCGGGAACTCGGGCCCCTGCTCATGGGGCTCATGCTCTCGGCAAGGTTCGGTTCGCGCAACGGAGCCGAACTCGGAGCCATGAAGATCTCCGAACAGATTGACGCACTCCGGGCGTTCGGTACAGACCCGATAGCAAAACTTGTCATGCCAAGGCTTGCTGCCGCGCTCGTCATGTTCATTCCGCTCACGGCACTCTCCGATTTTGCCGGGCTGCAGAGCGCCGCTTTGCTTGCCGAACACTACCATCGCCTCGACCCCGGCATCTTCTGGAACTCGGTCTATCCGAGACTCGTGCCTAAGGATTTCGTCGTCGGTTTCCTTAAGGCACCGGTTTTCGCCATCATTATCACGCTGGTAAGCAGCTATAACGGTTTTATAGCAAAAGGCGGCACAGCCGGCGTCGGTCGCGCCACCATCAAAGGAATCGTCGTATCCTCGGGACTCGTGCTCATCGCAAACTTCTATGTGTCGAAAATAGTGCTGGAAAACATGTAAGAAGATGATTGAACTGCGTAATATCACATTGAAGTACGGAGAACGGGAAATTCTGAAAAATGTATCCCTGACCATCAGGGACAACACCATCAAGGCGATTCTCGGACCCAGCGGCGTGGGAAAAAGCACGATTCTCAAGCTCATGCTCGGGCTGATCAAGCCCAACAGCGGTCGGGTTTTTGTCGACGGCACCGACATAACCAGACTCAAGGAAACCGAACTCTATCCCATAAGGCGAAAAATGGGCATGGTATTCCAGGGCAATGCATTGTTCGACTCAATGAGCATCAGCCAGAACCTCGGGTTCTTTCTGAGAGAAAACCTCAATCTGCCCGAAGAAGAAGTACAGGAGAGAGTTGCCGAACAGATCAGGTTCTCCGGACTTGAAGGGTACGAAGATCAGCTTCCGGAAAATCTCAGCGGAGGCATGCGTAAACGTGTTGCCATAGGCCGGGCGCTGATTTTCAAACCACATATGATACTGTTCGACGAACCTACTGCAGGTCTCGATCCGGTCAGCTCCAAGCGTATACTGCATCTTATCAGCACGCTTCAGCAGTCGAGCAATCTTGGCGCAGTGATTGTAACGCATATTATCGACGACGTTTTCAGCATAGCCGACCATGCAGCAGTGCTCTATCAAGGAGAAATCATTTTCGATGACGAAACGGAAAAGCTGCACCAGTCGGAACATCCGTTCATCCGCTCGATCCTCTCCGACAAAATTCTGGAACTGTAACCTCAAGAGCGAATTACCTGTATGAAAAACCCGAACTCACTGAAATGGAGCGATCTGAAAACCGGCATATTCTTTCTGTTCGGTCTGGGCTTTGCCGCATATCTCGGTCTCGTGATCGGCAAGAACAGCAGCCTTTTCACCGGAACGACCACCATCAAGGTACTCTCCCGTGACGTCCAGGGTCTTGCGGAAAACAACTTCGTCTCCGTCTCCGGAAAAAAAATCGGAACGGTGTCAAAGCTCGATTTCGTCACCCATAACGACTCCCTCTATGTGGTTGCCGAACTGAAGCTGCGTGACGAATTTGCAGGTCTTGTCACAAAGGATGCAAAAGCCACCATCCGCTCTCTCGGCGTGCTTGGCGATAAATATGTCGATATCATGACCGGCAAGGGCACTCCGGTAAAGAGCGGCGACTTCATCGCCCTCGACTCCGAAGACGGCATGGCAGAGCTGACCGGCGGAGCAAACCAGGTACTTGCAAAAATCAACGAACTGCTTGACAGGCTCAACAGCGGCAAAGGGGTAGCCGGCCGGCTGGTTTCCGATGAAAAGATGGGTGCCGATCTGGCTGAAACCGTCAGCAGCCTCAGAAGCACCTCTGCCGAACTTTCGACGCTTTCACAGAAAGCATCGAAAGGCAACGGCCTCCTGCCGAAGCTTCTGAACGACGGAGAACTGGCTAAAAACACCGAACAGACCGTCTCGCGCCTGAACCAGGCAGCGGAAAAAACCGAAGCGCTGCTAGCCAGGCTCGAAAGCGACCAGGGCACGTTCGGCCAGCTTCATTCCAACCCGGCGCTATACAATAACCTGAACGAAACGCTCACTTCGCTCGACTCGCTTCTGGTAGACCTGAAAAAAAACCCGAAACGTTACGTCAAGTTCTCGGTATTCTGAGGAACTCAGGATGGGCATTCGCAGAACGATTTCCATCATGCTGCTGGCCGCTGCTGCAGCGCTCGCCCTTCCCCGGCAGGCTGCCGCCGGGGATTTCCGGCCTCTTGAAGCGCTTGTCGAAAATGCTCTCAGGGAAGGCGTTTTTCCCGGAACAGGCATAGCGGTGATCCACCGGGGAAAAACCGTATTCCACAAGGCTTTCGGGCGGCAAACCTATGCAGCCGCATCCCCGGCTGCCAATACCGCAACCATCTACGATCTCGCATCGCTCACCAAACCTGTTGTCACGACCGGTATCGTCATGCAGCTTGTCGAGCGGGATTCGCTTGATCTCGACGCGCCGGTCTCGCGCTACCTGCCGGCATTCGCATCCCGCGGCAAGCAGTCGGTCACGGTTCGCAACATCATGCTGCACAATTCGGGATTGCGCGCCCATACACTCTATCATAAAACCTGTCGAACTCCCGAAGAGGTATTCCAGGCAATAGACGCCGACACGCTGCTCTCGACGCCAGGCGTCAGAACGCTCTACAGCGACCCCGGATTCATCACGCTCGGCAGAATCGTCGAAACCGTTACCGGAAGGACTCTCGATGCCAACTTCCGGCAACGATTCGCCCTTCCGCTCGGCATGCGACACGCCATGTTCAACCCTCCGGCTTCACTTCTCGGCTCAATCGCTCCGACGGAACAGGATACTACGTGGCACTTCCGTACGAAACGCCCTCTCGTACACGACCAGAACGCCGCGCTGCTTGGCGGTATAGCCGGCCATGCAGGACTGTTCTCCACAACCGGCGATCTTGTGCCCTATATCAGGATGCTTATGCAGGGAGGAACCTATGAAGGAAAACAATATTTCACGCCGGAAACCGTAAGAATGTTCACAACGAGAACAGGACGCAACTCCCGTGCGCTCGGATGGGACCTTCGCTCGCTCGAAGGGCCCTCCTCAGCCGGAACGGCATTTTCCACCTCCTCATGGGGGCATCTCGGTTTCACCGGCACCAGCATCTGGATCGATCCCGAAAAGGATCTTGCCGTCATCATGCTCAGCAACCGCGTCCACCCCACCTCGGATAACATAAAGATCCGCAAATTCCGTCCCCTCCTGCACGACACCGTGGTTCAGTGCATAAAATAAACATGATCGGGACACAACAAAACCGGCTGGATAGCACCTCATCACTCCCATCTTCCCATTATCAATTATCAATTCCCCTTTTTCCCCTTCGCAAGTTGAGCTGCAAAACAACGTCCCATACTTGTTACGCCCTATACTCCCGTAATGCGCTCCAGGCTTCCATCGATGAAAATCCGAGGAAAACGTCTCCTGTCTTAAGCAAAAATGCCGTCCATCGGCACGATCGGCAAGGGCGTCAATTGCAGCGACTCCTGGCTGAAAATCGCGTTGGCGGCCATGCGCCCGGTGAAGGCAGCGGCCTCCATGAGAAAAACCGGAGCATCCACGCGCACCCAGTCGCCCGCAAGAAAAAGATTTGATATCGGGGTCTCGACTCCGGGCCTGCGGCTGTGGGCGCCGGGAGCCCAACGGGTAAAATTCGACTGCTGCATGTAGAGTTCGTGCAGGATGGACGCCTCCCGCGTTTCCGGAAACATCTGATACAGTTCCTCCTTCATGGCTGCCCTGATAATCTCCTCCGGCTTCACATCTTCAGGAGCGATGGCATACGCATGCAGTTCGACGACGCATCCCCCATGCTCTTTTGCCCATGAAATGAAAGGCTCCTGAAAATCCGAGTAGACCGAAATGGAATCGGTATAGGTATAACCGGACACCGTGTAGAAGGGAAAATCTGCTGAACGGAGCGGCCTGTCGAGCCAGAGGCGATAAACCGCATAGGGATCCGCCTCGCCAAGCGACGCAACGGATGATTCGAGGGACACCAGGCCCGGTCCGGAAGCACGCACCAGTTCCTTCGTCCCCCGGACGTCGGAAGCCATAACGCAGTAATCGGCTGCAAGCACCTCCGCCGATAACCCTGAGGCCGTCCGAGGAACCCTGAAAACAAGAACATTGCCATCTTCGACAGCGTCGAGCGGCGCAAGCGAAGCTTCGGGCGGACCGCCGACCGGATTGCCCTCCGCATCGAAACGACCTGCATGGCAGGGGCAGTAGAATTCCCCTGCGTCGGCATCCCAGGTAACCGGGCAACCCATATGCGTGCAACGCGCGTCGAACGCCCTGATAACTCCTCCTTCGCGAGAAGCGATAACCGGCACGCCTCCATCCGTATGCAGCAGGGCCCAGCCCCGATCGGGAAGGCTGCCCCCGTCTGTCTGCCGAAAAACCACGCCTCCGCTGCCGGCCCCCCCCTGCAGTTCTACGCCTGTAACCTTGCCGTTCTCCACCTGCAGCCTGTCCGCTCTTCGTCCCTTCAGAATCGTAACGCCAAGCTCTCGAAGTTTCGCTTCGAGCGGATCGATCAGCGCCGTCATGCAGTCCCGGTTGGTAATCCGGAAGGCCAGCCCTTCGGGACTGCCCATGAAATAAAAATGAAAATAACGGATAGCCTCGGCGGCGGAGAGTACCTCCATCCGGTTCATGGTGGCATCGGCAAACGGATGCAGCACGGTATCGATGAATGCCGGCAGTATCTCCCCTTTCCGGCAGTAGGTCATGAAGTCGATGGAGTCATAATCCCTGAACGTTGCGCCGTACTCGTAACGGAACATGCCGATCACCGGCCAGAGCCCTTTGTACTCTTTCAGGAACGAAGCGATATCGAGTGAACGGGACTGGCCTACCACGGAGATGATATTGAAGGGAAACCATTTCGGAGTCTTTCCGTAGACTTCGGCCGGCCTCTTGCTGAAGAGCACCGGATAACCCGGAGCCGGATCGAACACTCCGCTTGTGACCCCGGCGAAGGCAAACATCTCGTTCAGATTATAGTACTGATCGAAAAAACCGTGAAACCCGTGTTCCACCGGAAACCGCTCGCCAAGCGCTTCGAGATCCCACCCGGTCAGCTTTCCGCCAAGCGACCCGGCCGCCTCGACCAGCGAAACGCGGAATCCCCGACGCGCAAGTTCGAGAGCAGAACTGATGCCGGCAAGCCCACCGCCTATTACGACAGCGTTCCTGGGCTTTTCAAGCCGCTCGGCCCCCTTTTCATCGTTGCCCGCTTTTCGGTAAATCTCTTTTCTCGGCTGATAATAACCCACCGCTCCGGCAAGCGCAGCCGCGCTGACTCCTGCTCCGATGCCCGTACGGGTAAGTACTTTCCGGATAAACTCGCGACGTTCCATATACAGAGGTGAACAAAGACCCGCAGAGGATCAGTTGGAAAACAAAGCGAAATGTATATTTAACGATAAATAGTAATTCTGGCAACCATCACCGCCATGGAAACAGCGAACGCAGAAAAACAACGGATGCAGAAGAATGATGAAAACCTCGCGAAAGCAATCCGCCGCGAAGCACTGCGGCTCGGCATCGCATCCATCGGGTTTTCACCTCTCCGACCGCAGGAAAAAGCAATTGCCCGCATCAGCGGCATGATAGCAGAAAAACGGCACGGAGAAATGAACTGGCTCGAAACCGGAATGGCGGAGCGTGCCGACCCCGAGCTGCTTCTGCCTGGCATAAAAACCGTCATCTCGGTTGCGCTCAGCTACAATCTCCCTGAATATCATGCATCAGCAACCGATGGCGCACGCATATCGAGATATGCGCTCATCAACGACTACCATAGGGTAGTACGAAATAAACTCGAAGAACTTCTGACCTTCATCGGGACGATATACGATAAACCCGTACAAGCCGTCATTGCCGTAGACGGCTCCCCTGTCCTTGAGAAAGCATGGGCCGAAAACGCTGGAATAGGCAGAACAGGAAAAAACACCCTGCTGAGCACTCCAGCATCCGGATCATACGTTTTTCTCGGAGAGCTGCTGATCGACCTCGAAATCCTGGAACCATCACACGAGCTGCCCAATCGTTGTGGCGCCTGCAGCATATGCATCGACACCTGTCCCACCGGAGCACTCATGGAACCGGGAAAACTCGATGCCCGCCGCTGCATATCCTACCTCACCACCGAGCTCAAACAGGAGTTCACGCCGGAAGAATCGCGAATGGTTGGAAACTGGATCTTCGGCTGCGACCTCTGCCAGGAATCCTGCCCGTCAAATCAGTCCCGAAAACAAGCACCTCCGGGTCTCTTCACCCTTAAACAGGAACTGCTCGGCCTCACACCCGAACAGATTCTGAACCTGACGGGCTCAGGCTTCCGCAGGCTCTTTTCCGGCACGCCCATCTACCGCATCGGCCTCAGACGTCTCAAGCGCAACGCAAAGGCCGTCATGGAAAATCTGTCTGCCGGTTCGTCGGCCAATGCTCCGAAGGCACAGAATACCGGCAGCACAACCAGCCCCGGATCACCGATAAATCTACATTCATAATGCTCTGAACGACACAAAAAGCTACCCTTCCGGATAGCTTTTTGTGTCGTTTCTCTCGTAAACCAAGCCCCGCACAGGGGCGCGAGTATCAGGCCTCAGTGCTTGAAATGCCTCATCCCCGTAAACACCATGGCAAGATTATTGGCATCTGCAGCCTCGATCACCTCGTTATCCCTGATTGAACCGCCCGGCTGGATCACGGCGCTTACGCCAGCCTCGGCAGCGGCAAGCAGCCCATCAGCGAACGGGAAGAACGCATCGGATGCCACAACCGAACCCTTCAAATCGAGATTCACCTCTGAAGCCTTCCAGCGGGCAATCTTCGACGAATCAACGCGAGACATCTGTCCTGCGCCCACACCGTAGGTCTGTTTGTTCTTCACGTACAGAATGGTGTTCGACTTGATGTGCTTGCATATCTTCCAGGCAAACATCAGATTTGACAGCTCCTCTTCGGTAGGCTGCCGCTTGGTCACTACCTTCAGATCCTCGACAGAAACGATCTTCGCATCGCGTTCCTGAACCAGCATGCCGAACGGTGTAGACTTGAACTCCCAGCCGCCTTTCGGAAGCGGCAGCTTCTGCAGGACAAGCCGGCGATCCTTCTTTTTCATCAGCAGGTCGAGCACGCCATCTTCGAAAGAGGGGGCAATGAGTATTTCGGTGAATATCTCGTTCACCGCTGTGGCTGTATCCATATCGAGAGGCCGGTTGAAGGCAATGATACCGCCGAACGGTGCCTGGGTATCGGTCGAAAACGCCCTGCGGTATGCTTCGGCAAGCGTCGGGGCCTGAGCCACGCCGCACGGATTGGTATGCTTGATGATCACGACTGACGGATCCTCCCCGCGGAACTCCTCGATCAGGCCGGCAGCTGCGGCGATATCAAGCATATTGTTGTACGACAGCTCCTTGCCGTGCAGCTTCTCGAAACAGGCGCCGAACGAACGGCTGCCTTCGCTGTCGGTCATCTTATAGAATCCGGCGCTCTGATGCGGATTCTCGCCGTAACGCATGTCGAGTTCCCTTTCAAGCGAAACCGTCATCTTTTCTGCCGCACCGACGGCCCCGGCACCTTCAGCCCCGACGAGATATGCAGCGATGGCACGGTCGTAGCGTGAGGTAAGCTCGAACACCTTGCGAGCAAGCATAAGGCGGGTCGATCGCTTCGTCGCACCCCCGTTCCCGCGCATTTCGGCAAGCACCGATGCGTAATCGGCGCTGTCGGTCAGTACGGTCACAGATTCATTGTTCTTGGCCGCGCTGCGCAGCATGGATGGGCCGCCGATATCGATATTCTCTATAGCGTCCTCGAAGGTCACCTCAGGCTTTGCCACCGTGGCCTCGAAGGGATAAAGATTAACCACCACCATATCGATGAATCCGATACCGTTCTCCAGCGCCTGTTTCACATGGTCCGCATTCTCACGGACGGCAAGCAGGCCGCCATGGATTTTCGGATGCAGAGTCTTCACCCGGCCATCCATGATCTCGGGAAACCCGGTAATGGTTGAAATGGAAGCCGCGGCAATACCGGCATCCTGAAGAACCTTCAGGGTTCCGCCGGTTGAAAAAATCTCGACACCCAGTTCGGAAAGTTCGTGACAGAAATCCACGATACCGGTTTTATCGGATACGGATACCAGTGCCCGCTTGATGACAGGATCAGACATGTGCAGAATATTTATATAAAATTGAATGGCTGTTCGTAAAGGCTGAATTTACGAAATAACCCATATTTTCTGAATTCTCCTGACGCATTCGTCCGCCGAAAGCACCCCATAACAATGGAAATACCTTATTTTCCGATATGAACGGCAGACCGGCGATCAGCAAACAAGCCAACGTATGGAAAACACATAATATCACCCGGAAAACACATGAAATTCGAATTTCAGAATCCGACGCATCTTGTTTTCGGAGCGGGAACACTCTCGAAACTCGGCGAAGTCGTAAGTTCATACGGCAAAAAAGCACTGCTCGTGACCGGCAGCGGCAGCGTCAAACGCAACGGAACATTCGAACGTGCAATCTCGAGCCTGAAAGCCGCCGGCGTATCGGTAGCGGAATGCTCCGGCGTAGAACCAAATCCAAGGCTCTCGACGGTTGAACGAGGCGCGGCAATTGCACGAAAGGAAGGTTGCGATGTCGTCGTCGCACTCGGCGGAGGAAGCGCCATGGACGCAGCAAAGGTCATGGCTGCGGCACTTTTCTACGATGGAGAGCTATGGAACATGATGGCCGGTCAGGAAAACCGGAAACTTCCCTCGCAGGCGCTACCCGTCGTCACCGTTCCTACCCTTGCGGCTACCGGATCCGAAATGAACAGCGGTGCGGTCATCACCAACGAAAAAACAGCCATAAAATCCTTCGTCACCGCAAAATGCCTCTATCCGAAAACTGCCATCGTCGATCCTGAACTGACGGCAAGCGTACCACCCGATCAGACCGCATACGGAATCTGCGACCTGATTACCCACGTAACCGAATCATACTTCAACGGCGTGGACGGCACGCCGCTGCAGGACCGCTTTGCCGAAGGGGTTATTCTCACCGCAATGGAATGGGGCCCCAGGGCTGTAGCCGACGGAAACGATATCGAAGCCCGCTCGCAGGTGCAATGGGCATCGGTGGCTGCCCTCAACGGGTGGGTGCAGGTCGGCACCGCATCGCCCTTTCCGGTGCACATGATCGAGCACACCCTCTCCGCCCACCACGATATCCCGCACGGTGCAGGACTGGCGGTGGTCAATCCCGCATGGATGCGTTTCGCCTCCCGGATCCGCCCCGAGCGATTCGCAACGTTCGCCTCGCGCATCTTCGGAATACCAATGCAAAATCCGGAAGATGCCAGAGCTGCCGCCGAAGGGATCGACCGGTTCGAAGCATTTCTGCGCTCGATCGGCTGCCCGACCCGGCTCTCGGAAACGGGAATCGGAGAGAAGCTGCTTGAGCGTTACGCCACGGACACCCTGCTTGTAGCCCGTGACTCCGAAGGCCGCCTTCCCGGTCGTCCGCCCATGAGCAAGGAAGACATTGCAGATGTACTCCGATCGGCACTGTAACGACTGTATAAAACACCGGACGCAAGACTGACGAAAAAAGTTATCAGCCTGCTTTCTGCAGGGGAGCTGCAGGAGTTCGGGCGAGAATATCCTCGATCTCGTTTCCGAAAACGTTTGCCTTTCCGGAATCAGTCAGGTCCCAGTCGCGCAGTTCCTGGTTCAGGTAGTTTCTGTAAAAAGCGGCAAGTTTTTCCCTGTCCCCGTCGCTCAGTCTGCCGACAACGAGCCTGCCACCGAACGCCCTGCTCAATGGAGGCCTGGCCGAAAGCGGTGCGTGCATGAGATGTAAATAGTGCTCGACCAGCTCCTTTCCCGTTTCTGACCCGTCTGCCGATCCGCAAACAATAAACGTGCCGAGAAGCCGCTCCTGAAGAGTGTCCCGTCCGGTCTGAAAAAACTCGAGCACTTTCGGGTGAGCACCCTTGATCCAGATTCCCGAACCCACGATGAACCGGTCATATCCCGCAAGCACTTCCGGTATCGAAACCCGTTCGATATCGAGAACATCCGCAGGCGTATCCATCCCTTTACGGACCCACCTGGCGGTCTCTTTTGTAGCTCCGTACCTTGTCGCATATAACAGGGCCGTCGATTGTACCTTACCCCTGCAACGCGCAGATGCCTCGAAACCGAAAGACATCGCAAGCGCGGCGGCCGAGGAATACCTCAATACTCTGGCAAAAAACGCTCTTCTCGACAGATATGCGTTCATCATGGCTGCGTCGTAATATGGTTGAAAGAAAAACAGGCTCCATCATACCCCGCGCATCGACTCCCGGGGCTTCGGCTGCGTTACTGTTTTTTGCTTCATCGTCGCTGGTTTCATGTTGTGGTTTATTTACAACGTTAATCAGTCATTGGCCATGTCTGTCCATAGCTCCTGCTGTTTCGCAGTTCACAGCATCGGTGACGAAACAGAACGAAACACATCCAACCAATCAGGAAACACTGCGCCAGATAAATGCGTCTTTAAAAAATATACGAATACCGCCAAAGCACGGCAAGAAAAAGAGTACAGAATATCGAACGAAAGAATGAACTCCAGCATTTCGGAACTGCCGAAACCGTATAATGGGATGTTCTGCTTCTGAACTGATTTTCCTGCTGTTTGAAAAAAGCCGTCCCCGGATGCATATTAAGGCAAAAGAACTTTCTGTTTTGCAGAAAAACCTGACCACATGCCCAACAATAAAACCCGTCTTGCCGTGTTCTGCTCGGGAACCGGCAGCAACTTCAGATCCCTGCACAAGGCTATAGCCGAAAAGCCGCTCGATGCGGAAATCGTACTCTGCATTTCCAACCGCTCCCGGTGCGGCGCCATGGAGTACGCTCGCGAAAACGGCATCGCGGCTGCACATATTTCGGAAAAACAGTTTGTCTCCTTCGATGAGTTCGTTGCAGCCATGCTCGATGCACTGCACATGCACGGAGTGGATGCCGTCATGCTGGCAGGATACATGCGCAAGGTGCCTGACGCGGTTGTAGCGGCTTATCACGACCGGATACTCAACATCCATCCAGCCCTGCTGCCGAAATTCGGGGGAGAAGGAATGTACGGGATCCACGTGCATACAGCGGTACTGGCCGCAGGAGAGACCGAAAGCGGAGCCACAGTACATCTTGTAAATGAAGAATACGACAAAGGTCGCATCGTGCGGCAGGAACGCATTCCGGTGCTGAAGGAGGACACACCCGAATCACTTGCCGAACGGGTGCTTGCCTGCGAACACCGGCTATATCCGGCAGCGCTGGAAACATTTCTTGAGGAGCTGAAAGCCGCACAGGCACAATGACGCTCAGGATTTCTGAAATTTTCCACTCCATCCAGGGGGAGTCGTCATTTGCCGGATGGCCCTGCGCCTTCGTCCGGCTTTCAGGATGCGGTCACGGCTGCCGTTTCTGCGATACGGCCTATGCGGAGCTGCCCGGCACGGATATGGAGATCGACACAATCATCGAGATGGTTGCCGAAATCGGTTCTCCGCTGGTGGAGATCACCGGGGGAGAGCCGTTGCTTCAACCGGAAGTTCATCCGCTTATGGAAAAGCTGTGCAACACAGGAGCCAACGTGCTCCTGGAAACCGGGGGATTCCTTTCAGTTGCGAATGTTGACCCTCGAGTGCACAGGATCATCGACCTCAAAACCCCTTCTTCGGGGGTTTGCAAGGAAAACAACCCGGAAAATATTTTGCTGGCTTTGCGTCAGAAGAGCAGCGCCCGGAGTATGTTCGAATTCAAAATTGTGGTGGCGGATCGGGAAGATTACCTCTGGGCAAGGCAACTGCTTCAGGAAACAAGGCTCATGGACGCCTGCACGGTAATAATGGGCGTAATATTCGGGGAACTCGAGCCCGATAAACTTGCCCGATGGATACTCGATGACCGACTGAACGTAAAAATGCAGCTGCAGATGCACAAGTATATCTGGCCGCCGGATATGAGAGGGGTGTAAGTGCCCCTGTGCTGTATTGCCGCCGATAAGCTGAATGACCGGTTGGTAATACAGCATGAGCAAGCTGGCTGTAAATACCTGAGGATTTCATACTTTGTTGTTTTCCTGTTACACAGCAGTATCGCTATCATTTAATTCACTCATTGATTTTGACGTCGCTCTCGCTTGTCATACCGTTTTTCAATGAAAAACAGTCGCTGCCCGAGCTGATCAGGCAGCTTTATGATGCCATGGATGATCCGGAGTTGCAGAGATTGTTCGGCGCGCCGTTCAGCTTCGAAATTATCCTTGTCGATGACGGATCTACCGACGGCTCGACGGCTCTTGCCCGAACACTCTGCGCTTCGAAGCCCGAACTCCGGCTGATATCCTTCCAGCGGAACTTCGGCAAAACAGCGGCGCTCACGGCAGGATTCCGGACGGCTGAGGGCATCGTAGTCTGCACTCTCGACGCAGATCTTCAGGATGATCCGGCATCGATTCGACCGCTTGCAGCGAAACTGTTCGAAGGCTACGATCTGGTAAGCGGATGGAAGAAAGAGCGAATGGATCCTCCGGGAAAGACCCTTCCTTCAAAGCTCTTCAATGCCGTTACACGCATCTTTACCGGGATCCCCATCCACGACTTCAACTGCGGCATAAAAGCTTACCGTCGGGAGGTGACAGAAAGAATAGAGCTGCATGGAGAGATGCACCGCTACATTCCGGTACTGGCCGGATGGAACGGATTCAGAATAACCGAACTGCCGGTCAACCACCGTCCGCGGCTATACGGATCGACGAAGTTCGGTTCGTCCCGTTTTTTTGCCGGTTTATTCGACTTTCTCGCAGTGCTTTTCATCACGCGATATTTCCGGCGTCCCATGCATTTCTTCGGCATGGCCGGCCTGATCAGTTTTTTATCAGGCTTTTCCATAAGCCTCTACGTTACGCTCGACAAGATTCTGAACTTCAAACCAGTAAGCAACCGTCCTATCCTGTTCCTCGGCATCCTGCTCATCATTCTTGGAGCCCAGCTCTTCTCCACCGGTCTGCTCGGAGAAATGCTCTCGACCTCGGCACAGGGAGGCAATCGTTATACGGTCAAAGAAACCGGCAACCTCTCGCAGCAGCAGGAAGCACAACTCCGAGACCATTAGAAAACAGAAGACGGGAGGTGACAAACAGATTCTCCCCATTACCCATTACCTATTACCCATTACCCATTATAAATGAAACGGATCGGTGCTCATGTCAGTATTGCGGGAGGAATCGAAAACGCCCCGTTGCAGGCTTCGCGAATCGGGGCGAAGGCGTTCGCGCTGTTCACCAGAAACCAGCGGCAATGGAAAGCTCCGGCACTCAGTGCCGCTTCGATCGACGCATTCCGGAAAAACTGCAGCGATGGCGGCTACCTTCCAGAGCACATCCTGCCGCACGACAGCTATCTCATCAACCTCGGCAGCCCTGAATCCGACAAACTGGAACGCTCGCGCACCGCATTTTTCGATGAGATGATGCGAATTGAACAGCTGGGTCTCTCGATGCTGAACTTCCATCCCGGAAGCCATCTCAACCGGATCAATCCTGACGAATGCATCAGGCTGATCGCAGAATCGGTGAACATGGCCCTCGATCGCTCAAACGGGGTTACCGCCGTGATAGAGAACACCGCAGGACAGGGTTCGAATATCGGCCGCTCGTTCGAGGAGCTTGCGATGCTTGCAGAGCTCATCGAGGACAAAACCAGGGTAGGCATCTGCCTCGACACCTGCCATCTTTTTGCGGGAGGATACGACATCAGAACGAAAGATGCTCTTGAAAAAACCATTACAGAATTCGACCGGATCGTAGGACTGCACTATCTGAAAGCCATGCATCTGAACGATGCCAGACAACAGCTAGGAAGCCGTCTGGACCGGCACGAATGCATAGGCAGGGGCGCTATAGGAAAAGAAGCGTTTACATGCATCATGCGGCATCCGCTCTTCGATGAGATGCCTCTCATTCTCGAAACCCCGAATTCCGACGGGTGGGCGGATGAGATAAAGATGCTGTACGGGTGGGCGGGAGCTGAGTGCTGAGTGCCGGGTTCTGTGGGCTGACGCCAATCGGTTTATTACAAAAACAATCGCCAGAGAAAACAATCGTCAGAGCATGAATGAATGAAGCCGCCTTCCCTGGTTATCTTTTTGAAACGGTCCGGAGATACTGGCCGACCGACAGGGCGCTGCCGAAAACGCCGAGCCCGATACCGAGCAGAACGATAGCCGGATAGATGATGAGGGCCGATGGATGCAGCACCTGATAGACTCCGGGTTCATAATTGTACAGGATCTGCTCGAAAACAAGATAGACAGCTCCGGCAGCAAGCAGACCGGAAAGAAGTCCCTGAAGAGCGCCTTCGATGATATATGGCGCGCCGATGAACCAACCCGTAGCGCCAACCAGCCGCATGGTTTTTATCTTCTCCTGACGCGAATAGAGGGCAAGCCTGATGGTGTAGCCGATCATCACGACCGTGGCCACGGCAATCAGCATCCCTATGCCACCGGTCAGCAGGGTAAAGAGCTTGCCGTTCTGCTCGATCTGACCGAGATACTGCTGATTATAGCGGACTTTGAGACCGGGAGAGATCGCATTGATCTGCGGAATCACCTGTTTGATGCTGTCGGGACTGGCATACTCGGGAACGAACTTCATGCGGATAGAACGGGGAAGAGGATTCGTACCGAGTATCCTGACCACATCCTCGCCGAAATCATGTAAAAAAATTGCGGCAGCTTCCTGTTTGGAAACATAATCAGCTTCCCGGACGCCCCGAAGTTCCCTCACCTTTCCGGTAATCCCGGCGGCCTGCTCTTCGCTGAGTGATTCTCCGAGAAAGACCTCGAGTTCAACCCTGCTGCGCAGTTCCTGCATGAGATCGAAAAAACTCAGCGAAACCGTACCGAAAAGCCCAAGAAGCACAAGAGAAAAAAAACTGACGGTAACGGTCACCGCCGCCGGCATCTTCGCTCTGCCTATGCCGGAAAACCCTTCCCTGATAATATATGAGAAAGACATAACCTTTTTATTTTGCCGGGTACATCCATTTTGTTTTCAGGCAGTCCGCATGACAAGGCATAGAGGTACCCTTGTTGTTCTCCGCTTGATTCTTTTCTAAGAATGTAGAAAACAAGTTGCAAAAACAATTTTTTTTTCTTTTAATTAGATCGTCGGAACGGGGCTATAGCTCAGTTGGTAGAGCATTTGCATGGCATGCAAAGGGTCAGGAGTTCGAGTCTCCTTAGCTCCACAATAAAAAAAGCGCAACTCTTCGGTTGCGCTTTTTTTATTTCCGGAAATACACGTTACTGAAACCGGTTGGTATCGTCGTGAGCATGTCGAGTAAAAGGCGGACGGAGCGGAGAAACCGGAATGTACACGAAGTACATGAGGATTTCGAGCACCGCCCAACGCTGCAATCGGAATGCGCAACAGATAACAACCGGCTTCCGTCACTTCCTCCCTACCCTCGCAATAATGAACACAATACCGACAAGAAGCGATGCGGCAAGACCTGCAAGAATATTCAGACCTGAAGCAACGCCTACGACCGGTATTGGAAGATTAACGGGTATGGCTGTAAAACCGGCACTCCACAGATAAGTCGAAGCCGTCAGACCCGTAAAAAAGAAACTTGTGGCAATACTGCCGGCAAACGATACGAACAGCCGCTCGCGTTTGCCGTCAACGACGGACTGCTGACGCTGCACCTGTTTTCTTCCTTGCGGATCGAGCAGATTTTTCACCATCATGGCAACAAGAGCGAAAACGAGCAATACGGGAATATGATAGAGATAAACGCGGAACATCTCGCTGCCGGATACCCTGAAATCTCCCGTTCCCAGAATGCCTGCAGAGATACCAAGCATCAATGAAGAGGTGAAAAAGAAAACCGTTCCCCAGAGCAGGGTTACCGAAATCCAGACGGCGGGCCCGGGTGCCTCAGGCGCTTTTTTCAAAAACGATGCCATAGTTGTTTCAGGTTTGTTTTACAGTCAAAGCAATACCCGGCAATCAAGCGGGTTGCACATGCACTATAAACCGGCTCTGGCGGCTTACAATTCCTTGCGGTCCGCATCAAGCCCCGATCATATTCGCCAGAGATTATAATTATTACCCATGCAGGAAGGAGCGTGCAACGATTATTTTCCATTTTCCGTTTGGATCATTGCTTTCATTTGCCGAATTTGGCATCGGTAAAGTTTACATAAACTTAACATTCCAAAGCATATGTGTGGAGTTTTCGGCATTTTCAACTCTAAAACTCCCGCTGAAGATACCTTTTACGGATTGTACTCACTGCAGCACAGGGGACAGGAAGCCGCAGGTATTGTAGTGGCAGAATACAACAAGGCCAAGAAAAAAACCCTGTTCAAGCAGCATAAAGGCATGGGCCTTGTCTCGGAGGTATTCAAGGATGAATCGCTGTTCGACAACCTTTCCGGATATGCGGCCATCGGCCACAATCGCTACTCCACAACCGGCTCCTCCAAATCCTCAAACAACGTCCAGCCTTTTTCCCTTACCTACCGCTCCGGAAGCCTCGCCATAGCACATAACGGAAATCTCACCAATTCCAGGGCACTGCGACGCGAACTGACCGAGCTCGGCGTTATTTTTCAGGCTTCGTCCGATACCGAAATCATTCCCCATCTTGCGGCAAGAAGCCGCGAGAAAGAACCGCTGAACCAGATTTACGATGCACTGCGTCAGGTTCAGGGTGCATATTCGATGGTAATCCTGGCCAACAATCAGATGATCGCGGCCAGAGACCCCTACGGGTTCCGCCCTCTCGCGCTCGGCAGAAAAATCGATCCGCTTACCGGCGAGCTTTCCTGTATCGTTGCCAGCGAAACCTGCGCATTCGACATCATCCAGGCAGAATATGTCCGGGATATCGAACCGGGAGAGATCCTGATGATCGATCACCTTGCCGTAGCGAATGGAAATCCCACGTCAATCTTCCTGCCTCCTTCAAAACGCAAAGCCAGATGCATATTCGAATACGTCTACTTCGCCCGCCCGGACAGCTTCATTTTCAAGCATTCGGTTGACAAGGTCAGAAGAAACCTCGGAAAAAACCTCGCCCGTGAATCTACGATTGAACAGCAGCCGGGAGAGAAAGACATAACAGTGGTCAGCGTCCCCGACTCGTCGAATACCGCCGCGCTGGGATTCGTTCGCGAGCGAAATAAAATGACAAAACCGGCCCGTTTCGAACACGGCCTGATAAGAAACCACTATGTCGGAAGGACCTTCATCCAGCCGGGCATCCAGAGCAGGGATATCAAGGTCCGCTCGAAATACAATATCGTCCGGGGAGTACTGGTCGACCGTCCCATTATACTCATAGACGACTCCATCGTACGCGGCACGACGGCCAAAATGCTTATCAAGCTTATCCGCGAAGCGGATCCCAAATCCATCCATCTGCACATCAGCTCCCCGCCCATCACCAATCCCTGCTTCTATGGCATGGACTTCCCCACCAAGCGCCAGCTGCTCACCCATCTTTTCGATACGGCAGAAAACGAACAGGACGAAATAGAAAAAATCCGCGAGTATATCGGTGTGGATTCCCTGAAGTACCTGTCAATGCAGGGGCTGCTCAACAGCGTTCCGTCGTTCGAAGACGAAACATGCAGTTATTGCACGGCCTGTTTCAGCGGCGATTACCCCATACAGGTCAGCGACGCCACCACCGACAAGGAAGAAAACGATTGAGAACAAAGTCAGGGATAGAAAATGCAAAACGCCTTCCACAGAAATGGGAGGCGTTTTGCATTTATGTTTTTCTGATCACTTCCGCCCGATCCGGAAGTGCGGCGATCATTTCTTGCCCTGCTTGAACTCGATGCGCACTGCGGTATGGGGAACAGCTTCAAGGCGTTTCTTCGGAATCGGCTTGCCCGATTTGACACAGATGCCGTAGGTCTTGTTACGGATTCTGTCGAGCGCCTGATCGATATAGCCGATGTACTTCTCGTCACGAGCGATAAACATGAACCGCTGCTCCCTGTCCATGGTCTCCGTTCCGTGATCGGCCATGTGCATGGAGTAGTTCGAGTTAATCGAGTCTTCCACATTCTCGTCTGAAAGCGAGGAACGAAGAATATCGAGATCGCGAAGCACCTCTTCCCTTCTTTTGAGCAGGAGCTGCCTGAAATGCTCAAGCTCCTCATCGCTCAGATAGGTTTTCGTCAGGATCGGCTCGTCCGCTCCTTCGACATCCTTTCCTGGCATACTGCCGGTTTTTTTGGCCATGATAGCTATGATTTACATGTTCTGACGGTAACCCGTAAAAAAAGATATGTAGTATACGACTAACAACATGACTTTTCAAGTGATAACCGGCACATTTCACCGTTTACCAGCTCTTCAGCGCCATTTTGCCGCTCCGCTCCGTACAACACGGTTTCAAGAGCGGATGCAAGAGTTTCCTCTTTAATATACGCATCATTTCGATTGACCGCATCGAGAAGTTTTCCGCTGCAGGCAATCTGCAGCCTGATCCTGTCGGTAATCTCAAGCCCGCTCTCCTTGCGAAGCGACTGTATCCTGCTTACCAGCTCGCGGGCAAGACCGAGCATTTCGAGTTCCTCGTTCATTTCGGTATCGAGCGCCACCATGATTCCCAGAGCGTCATCCGACGCGACAAGCCAACCCTCGATATCCTCGTGCATGATCTCCACGTCCTGACGTTCGATCCCGAAATTCCGTCCATCGAACTCCAGCGACAATCGGCCATCCTTCTCGATTGCAGAGATCTGCCGGTGTGTCATGAGCCTGATGGCGTCGGCAAGCATTTTCATATCCTTGCCGTATCGGGGACCAAGCGTCTTGAAGTTCGGCTTGACTTTCTTGCTGATGACCGAACCCTCATCCTCGACATATTCGATCTTCTGCACATTGACCTCGTCGAGAATAATGCCGGCTACAAGTTCGTAGTCGCTCCGCATTGCCGGACCGCTTACGGCAAGCAGGATGCGCTTGAGCGGCTGACGTACCTTGATGGATGCCTTCTCGCGCATGGTACGGACAAGCGAGCTCACGCTCTGCGCCTTTTTCATGCGCCCTTCAAGCGGCAGATCGACCAGAGCGCTTTCGACTGAGGGAAAATCCGCAAGATGTATCGATTCCCATGCATCGCGCCCGCTCGTACCGTTCAGGTTCAGGTAGATCCGTTCGGCAATGAACGGAGTGAACGGCGCAAGCAGTTTCGCAACAGTCATGAGGCAGGTGTACAGGGTCTGGTAGGCAGCCAGTTTGTCGGAGCCCATCTCGCTTTTCCAGAACCGTTTTCGGGAACGCCTGATATACCAGTTGGAAAGGTCGTCGACGGTAAAGTCGCTTATCAGCCGAACCGCCCCGGTCAGATCATACTGCTCCATTCGCCCGGTTACGCGCCCGACAAGCGTATTGAGGCAGGAAAGCACCCAGCGGTCGAGTTCTGAACGCTCTTCAGGAGCGACATCCGCTTCGGCGTAGGTGAACCCGTCGACGTTGGCGTAAAGCACGAAAAAGTTGTAGCTGTTGATGAACGCCCTGAAAAACCTGCGCTGCTCTTCCTCGATTTCCGCGGTATTGAAGGATTTCGGCCTCCACGGAGGACTCGACACCAGCAGATACCAGCGCAGTGCATCCGCTCCGTAACGCTGCATCGTCTCGAACGGATCGACCACGTTACCCTTCGATTTCGACATCTTCTGTCCATCCTTATCGAGAATATGGGCATTGACGATAAGGTTCCGGTATGCCGCAGTATCGAAGATCAGGGCTGCTATGGCGTGCAGCGTATAGAACCAGCCTCTGGTCTGATCGACCCCTTCGGCAATGAAATCCGCCGGAAAGGTTTTTTCGAAAACATCCCGGTTCTCGAACGGAAAGTGCAGTTGCGCAAAAGGCATCGAACCGCTGTCGAACCAGACGTCCACCAGTTCGGGCGTGCGTTTGAAGCGCACGCCGTCGCGAATGAAGTAAATGCGATCGACAAACGGCTTGTGCAGGTCGAGCTGCACAAGGCCCCGGTCGAGAGCCTCCCCGAGCAGGTGGCGCTCCCCGCCGATATCGATGAACCCCTCCCGCAGTTCGGCGACCGAACCGATCGCAAACATCCTGCCCGATTCAGGGGTATCCCCGATAGTGAAATCCTCCGAAACCCATACCGGAAGCGGAGAGCCCCAGAACCGTTCCCTCGACAGGGCCCAGTCCTTGTTCTCCTCGAGCCAGTTCCCGAAACGTCCGGAACCGATCTCCGGAGGACACCAGTTGATGGCCCGGTTGAGTTCCACCATCCTGTCGGCGATTGCGGTCGTCCTGATATACCACGATTCGCGTGCGTAGTAGATGACCGGCACGTCGTAACGCCATGAAAAGGGATAGGTGTGTGTGATGGTCTCCCTGCGGTAAAGCCTCCCGGCCTCCTTGAGCTGACGGATGATCAGTGGATCGGTATCCTTGAAAAACATTCCGTCATAGTCGGGAACCTCGGCGGTGAAACAGCCGTTGCGGGCAACCGGCTGGAGCATGGGCAGATCGTACTGCCGCGAAAGCTCATAGTCGTCGGCGCCGAAAGCCGGCGCGATATGCACGATACCGGTACCGTCGCCGGTCGAAACGAAGGAGGCTGTCGCTACATACCAGCATCGTTTCTGCGGCTGCATATAATGAAAAAGCGGTTCGTATTCCACGCCCTCGAGCTCCCTCCCCTTCATGGAGGCCGTCACTTCCCAGAGCGAAGCGCCCTCCTCATCCTTTTCGACGAGCACCGAGAGTCGCGAAAGGGCAAGAATGAGCACTTCGCCGGAAGCCCTGTTGCGTACCTTCACATAATCGATATCGCCGCCGACAGCAAGCGCAACGTTGGAAATCAGCGTCCACGGGGTAGTCGTCCAGACCAGCAGACTCTCATCCGAACCAATGACAGGAAACCTGACGTAAACGCTCGGATCGCTGACCTCTTTGTAGCCAAGCGCCAGTTCATGAGAACTGAGTACGGTCTCCGATTTGGGATCCTGCGGCACGATCTTGTAATCCTTGTATATAAGTCCCTTATCGAATATTGTCTTCAGCGCCCACCAGACCGATTCGATATAATTATTGTCGCAGGTGATATAGGGATCGTCCATATCCACCCAGTACCCCATCTGCTCGGTCAGCCTGCCCCACCCTTCGCGGTTATCCTCGATATGATGGTAAACCAGGGCGCGAGCTTCCGCATTGAACTCGCCTTCACCGTATTCGACAACCTGGGATTTGTTTTTAAGGCCGAGTTTTTTTTCCACGGAAATCTCGACCGGCAGACCGTGGGTATCCCAGCCGGCCTTGCGGGGAACCTGAAACCCCTGCATGGTTTTATAACGACAGACGACATCCTTGATGGTTCGGCTGAATACATGGTGGACGCCGGGCTTGCCGTTGACCGTCGGAGGACCTTCATAGAAAGAAAAGACATCTGCAGATGCCCGTTCTTCAAGTGTTTTACGAAAAATCCGGCGCTCGTTCCAGTAGGACAGCACCTCTTTTTCGATAGCGCTGTAAGGTATGCCGGTTGCATATTCGGGAAAGGTATGGGACATAACAGATTTCGATTCAGGCAGACACGAATGAACGGAAAAACAAAACAAAAAATGATAACGCGCAATTATACGATGCATAACAGAACAGGCAGACCTTCCCGTCCCGGAACAGTCTGCCTGTAAAGTCTATGCGAGAGAAAAACGAAAATAACAATCCAGGAATGTTACTCCATTATTTCTTGTCGCCAAGAGAAGAACTGACTCCGTCAAGAATCTGTTTGGCAACAACCGTCAGAGAGTCGAGAGCCTGTGCAACCATCTTGCTCAAAGGAGTAAGGGTGCTGTCGAGTAAGGTTCCGACACCTACAAGTATGGTTGAAAAGTCACCTTTAACCGCATCGCCACCGCGGCTCTGCTGACCCTGTACGGGCGTTTTCGTTTCTTCGGCCATGGTTACAGTGGTTTAAATTATCTCGTTATTTCCGGATACTGTCTGCAATGTAATATTTTTCGCAAAGCTATCAAAGCAGCACGCGGCATTAAGCGCATTGCCGTATCGGGTGCAGAAATCGCGATAGACGCTTACCGGGCTGTTGCGGCATCGGAATCAGGAATCCTGCCGTAACGGTCATCGATACGAACGATATCATCTTCTCCGAGATAACTGCCTGTCTGCACCTCGATCAGTTCCAGCGGAATTTTGCCGGGATTTTCGAGACGATGCAACGACCCAAGCGGTATATAGGTGGACTGGTCCTCTCCAAGCGTGATCTGCCGGTCTCCGACAGTTATCTGTGCAGTACCCTTTACGACGACCCAGTGTTCGGCACGATGGAAGTGCTTCTGCAGCGAAAGCGCTGCCCCCGGCTTGACGATAATGCGTTTGACCTGGAACCGGTCTGCAAGATCGACGGTCTCGTACGATCCCCAGGGCCGATAGACGCGTCGATGCGTTTCGGCTTCAACCCTTTTCGAATCCTGCAGCTTGCGGACTATGGACTTCACCTCCTGAACCTTGTCGCGAGACGAAACCAGAACCGCGTCGGGCGTTTCGACGATGATCAGATTATCGACACCCACAGCGCCGACAAGACGGCTGGTGGCGTGAATATAGCTGTTCCGGACATCCTCCACCAGCACGTCGCCTTTGAGTACGTTCGACGCCTCGTCATGTTCATTCAGCTCCCAGAGAGCAGACCATGCTCCCACATCGTTCCAGCCTGCATCGAGAGGAACGACGACAGCTCGCGACGTTTTTTCCATAACCGCATAGTCGATCGAATCAGCCGGACAGGCCGTGAAAGCGGTACTGTCAAGTCGCAGAAAATCAAGATCAACGACAGCCGATTCGAAAGCCTGTCGACAGAGAGCGAGCATCTCCGGATTGAGCTGCTCAAGTTCGCGCAGAAACACATCGGCCCTGAAAAGAAACATCCCGCTGTTCCAGTAGTAGCCGCCGGAAGCGATATAGCGCTCCGCCGTCACCCGATCGGGCTTTTCGACGAACTCGAGCACGGGAAAGGATGCCTCGTTTGCCTCTCCTTCGGCCTTGGCCCTGATGTAGCCGTATCCTGTCTCCGGACCGGCAGGGACGATACCGAACGTAACGAGAGCACCAGCAGCAGCCGCATCATAACCGGTACCGACTGCGCGGGCAAAGGCTTCGGCATCGCGAATAACATGATCGGCGGGAAGCAGCAGCAGAATCGGCTGATCGTATTCCGAAAGCGCTTGCAGGGCTGCGACCGCAGCTGCCGGCGCCGTGTTCCGGCCGGCCGGTTCGAGGATGATTCCCCCGATGTTTCCGGTAACGGCATGCAGCTGTTCTGCAACCAGAAAACGGTGCTGTTCATTGCATATGCAGCATACAGGGCCGACGTTGTCAAGCGCGCCGAGACGAAGAACGGTCTCCTGCAGCATGGTTTTATCCGTCATAAGCGGAAGCAGCTGTTTCGGGTAGAGCGCACGGGAAAGAGGCCATAGCCGGGTTCCGGCTCCGCCGCTGAGAATGACAGGAATAATCATATGGAGGAAATGATTGAATAGTTAAGATCGCAACTGATCCTTATAGACGCGCCAGGTCGAAGAAATCAGCGTATCGGTGTCGCTGAAGCGCGGCTGCCAGCCGAGCAGTTCGCGGGCTTTTTTCGACGAAGCCACCAGTTCCGACGGATCCCCTGCACGCCGGCCGGTAACCGCTGCGGGAATCGGTCTGCCTGTTATACGCCGAGCCCGATCGACCATTTCAAGCACGCTGATCCCATGCTCGCTGCCGAGATTGACCGAAAGACTTTCCTCACGAGTGCAGATATACTCGAAAGCACTCACATGCGCCGCCGCCAGATCGCTGACATGTACATAATCGCGGATGCAGGAACCGTCCCTTGTAGGATAATCATCTCCGAAAATCGAAAGCTGAGGACGAAGACCGGCAGCAACCTCCATAACAACCGGAAGCAGGTTTTCAGGATTTCGTTCAAGCCCGCGGATACGGCCGTCAACGTCGTAACCCGCAGCATTGAAGTAACGGATCGCAGCATATTTCATCCCTTTAAGGCGGTCATACCAGGCCAGGAGGCGTTCGATTTCAAGCTTGGTGAATCCGTAGAAATTTTCAGGCTCCTTCGGGTGCTCTTCATCGATAGGCAGATAACGGGGGCTGCCGAACACTGCTGCCGACGAAGAAAAAATGACCCTGCCGAGCGAGGCCGCGGTTGCGGCATTGAGAATATTGATGGTGCCGACAAGATTCGCCTCGGCATACTGCTCGGGGCAAAGCATCGACTGGCCGGCGGCCTTGAGTGCCGCAAGATGCACGCAACCATCGAATCCGGCTGCCATGGCAGCGCCGAGACGGGCAGGATGCATGATATCTCCATGGATGAAGCCGGCCTCTTCGAACAGATTATCCCTTGTACCGGTAGAAAGATTGTCGAACACCGTCACCTGATAACCGCTGTCGAGAAATGCCCTGACGACATGGCTGCCGATATAGCCGGCTCCGCCGATTACGAGAATGCGCATACGGGAAAAGATAAACGTTCAGAAAAAAACGGGCACAACATGCCGGTTATCAGTCAGGAACAGCGGGTTCCAGAATCTCCCTGAGCTTCCTGCTGACAGCAAGACTCTTTCTGGCACCGGAGATAGCAGCTTCAGCCTGATTTTCGGAAAAAATCTCCCAGGGCGACTGGTGTGCAGCCTCCCGACCATATTTTGCCAGCATTTTTTCATGGGAATCGTGCTGTTCCAGTTCCGGAAGCAGCTCCCTGATCAGAAGAGCGACCTCGTCAGAAACCGTTCCCTCGGCAAGCAGCTGCGGCAGATGTTTCTCAGGATGATGGGTCGATCTCGATACCCCGAAGAGCATGAGTACTGCTATGCCGCAGTTTTCGATACAGAGTATCGAACCCGAAACGCAGGCTCGCCAGCGTTTCATGCTGAAATCAACCTCAGCCTCTCCAAGAAACCCTTCGGCAAGAAGAAACCGGTAGGCAATATCGTTATGCGTTTTCATGATGAACCTCCATGAATTGACTTCGGACAACCATTTGGCTCAGTTTCGTCAGGCAGCACCCCATTGTCGGGGAGCCCTGTCTGCTGTAAGCAAAATATAGCAATTACCCCCGGATTTCTGTCAATGGTACATCGCCTCATAATACTTCATATATGCGCCAGAAGTCACCTTGTCGAGCCACTCCTGATTGGCGAGATACCACTCGACCGTGCGCTCCAGCCCCTCCTCGAAACGAATCGACGGGCTCCATCCCAATTCGCGCTGCAGTTTTCCGGAATCGATCGCATAACGCAGGTCGTGGCCTGCCCGGTCGGTTACATACGTTATCAGCTCTGCCGACTCTCCCGGCTCGCGCCCCAGTTTCCGGTCCATTATCTCGCACAGCAGCCTGATGAGGTCGATGTTCTTCCACTCATTATGGCCGCCGATGTTGTAGGTTTCGCCGTCCTTTCCCCGATGGTAGATGACGTCGATCGCCGACGCGTGGTCGATCACCCAGAGCCAGTCCCGCACGTTTTCACCCTTTCCGTAGACCGGAAGCGGCTTTTTCAGACGGATATTGTTGATGAAGAGCGGTATCAGTTTTTCGGGAAACTGGTAAGGGCCGTAGTTGTTTGAGCAGTTGCTGATAACCACTGGCAGCCTGTAGGTGTCGTGCCAGGCTCTCACGAAATGATCCGACGATGCCTTCGATGCCGAATAGGGGCTGTGCGGATCGTACGGAGTCTCTTCGGTGAACAGGCCCTCGCTTCCGAGCGTACCGTAAACCTCATCGGTTGAAATATGGTAAAAGCGCTTTCCGCCGAAATCGCCGTTCCAGCAGTTCCGGGCGGCATCGAGCAGGTTCACCGTGCCGACGACGTTGGTCAGCACGAACTGCAGCGGACTGGCGATCGAACGGTCGACATGCGACTCTGCCGCAAGATGGATGACTCCGTCGAACCGGTTTTCATCGAACAGGTTTCCCACAAACGCCCGGTCGGTGATATCGCCCCTGACGAACCGGTAGTTCGGCTTCCGCTCGATATCCTTCAGGTTTTCAAGATTGCCCGCGTAGGTGAGGCTGTCGAGATTGGTGATCCGGCAGTCGGGATGGGCGTTGACGAAGTGGCGCACCACATGCGACCCGATGAACCCCGCTCCACCTGTGACAAGTATATGCATGGCTTATGGCTGGTTGGCTGGTTGGCTTGATAGCTGGTCGGCGAGCGCATCGTACCAGTGGGGAATTTCGAATCCCCAATCGGTCTTTATCGCGCCTTTGTTCAGAACGCTGTAATGCGGTCTTGGGGCCGGCGTTGGATAGCTGGCGCTCTCAATCGGGCTCACCCTGCATGGCAGGTTGCGAAGCCTCATGATTGCCGTCGCGAAATCGTACCAGGAACAGATCCCCTCGTTCGAGTAGTGAAAGAGGCCGGCATACCCTCTGCCCGGTTCCGCCCGACCGATCATCGCAAGAATCGCGCCGGCAAGATCGGAAGCTCGTGTCGGCGTTCCGGCCTGGTCGAACACCACACCGAGCCTTTCGCGTTCAGCGCCGAGACGGAGCATCGTGTTCAGAAAATTCCGGCCGTGCAGCGAGTAGAGCCATGACGTACGGATAATCAGGTATGAAGGGGCAATCTGCTGTATCTGCTGCTCTCCTTCGAGTTTCGAGCGTCCGTAGACGCCGAGGGGATCGGGAACGTCGGTCTCGGTATATGGCCTGCAGGAACTGCCGCTGAAAACGTAATCGGTTGAAACATGCACCAGCAGAACGCCGGATGCTTTCGCGGATCGGGCAAGTACTGCCGGGCCGTCGCGATTGACGCGGTAAGCGATATCGGGCTCGGTTTCGGCCCGATCCACGTCGGTATAGGCCGCACAGTTGACGATCACGCCGCATCCGGTACTCCGCACCGCGTCCGTTACCTGCACCTCGCTTGCAATATCGAGCTCCGGAAGATCGTAAAACGAAAACCGCCAGTCCGGATATAGCCCGACGAGTTCCTTTATCGCCGTACCGAGCTGCCCGTTTCCTCCGGTTACAAGAATGTTCATGGGGTGGTTCATGCTGATGGATGAAAGGATACCGTTTATCGTACGCCGTAAAGGACTTCGCGGGAACAGGCCTCATAAGAAAAGCAGTCCGCCGCAGACAAATCCGGCAGGGCCGAATCCTTCGACGACACCCGCACCGCTTCTGCCGGAAGCGGCCAGTCGATTGCAACGGCCTCATCGTTCCAGATAACACCGCCGTCGTATTGCGGCGCATAATAATTATCGCACTTGTAGGAAAACACCGCATCATCCGAAAGAACCAGGAATCCGTGAGCAAATCCTTTCGGTATCCACATCATGGACTTTTTTGCCGAATCGAGCTCAGCCGCAACATGCTTTCCATACCAGGGCGACCCCTGGCGCAAATCGACGGCAACATCGAGTACCCGTCCGGAAACGACCCTCACAAGCTTAGACTGGGTAAAAGGCGGCTTCTGGAAATGCAGGCCGCGCAGCACCCCGTACAACGACTTCGACTCGTTATCCTGCACGAAATTCACCTTGCCGATATGCTTTTCGACGACATCCTGCCGAAACGTTTCAAGAAAATAGCCCCGCTCGTCGCCGAATACCTTCGGCTCGAAAATCAGAACATCGGGAATGGAAGTTGCTATGACGTGCATAATAAATCAAAACAGCAATAAGTGATAAGGGGGAGCTCAATATCGGACGGATCGGAATGATCCGGCACATCCGACAGCTGACTGTTTCCTCAGAATTCGGAACTCTCCCTCGTCTGCCCGAGCAGACGCAGAAGATACTGCCCGTACTGGCTCTTTAACAGCGGCTGGGCGAGCCGGTTGAGATGTTCGTCGCCTATCCACCCTTTGCGCCAGACGATCTCCTCAGGACAGGCGATCTTCAGGCCCTGTCGTTTTTCCACGGTTTCTATGAAATTTCCGGCCTCCTGAAACGAGTCGTGCGTTCCGGTATCGAGCCATGCGAATCCCCTGCCCATGTTATTGAGCTTCAGCCGGCTGAGGTTCATGTACGTTTCGTTTACCGAAGTGATTTCAAGCTCGCCGCGGGCAGACGGTTTTATCTGTTTAGCAACATCGATGACATCATTATCGTAGAAGTAGAGGCCGACAACGGCATAATTCGATTTCGGATTTGCAGGCTTTTCCTCAATTGAAAGCACATTGCCTGCCACATCGAATTCCGCTACGCCGTAACGCTCGGGATCGCTCACATAGTAACCGAATATGTTCGCCTTGCGCTCTTCCCGGACGCTCTGAACCGCACGTTCGAGCATGCCGCTGAATCCGTAACCAAAAAAAATATTATCGCCAAGGATCAGGCAGACATCGTCGCTTCCAATGAAAGTCTCGCCAAGCAGGAACGCCTGCGCAAGACCATCAGGCGATGGCTGAACGGTGTAGGAGATGTCGATTCCCCACTCCCGCCCGTCGCCAAGCAGCCTGATGAACATCGGCTGGTCTTCGGGCGTCGTAATAATGAGAACATCGCGGATACCGGCAAGCAGCAGCACAGAGAGCGGATAATAGATCATGGGCTTGTCGTATACCGGCAGCAGCTGCTTGGAGATACCCTTTGTAATCGGGTAAAGGCGGGTGCCGGAACCGCCTGCAAGAATGATTCCTTTCATAGAAGTTCTATTCTCTTTCTCTACGGTAACGGATTATCATGGGGGATGATCCAGTGTGTTATACAACGATAATACCAACCAGGCAGGAATGCAACAATTATTCTTATTTCCGATAACTTTTCAGCAGATTCTCGGCAACTGTTCCCCAAGAGGAAGATCGACGATTCTCCTGCTGCCGAAGGCTGTCCGCATAACCACCATTCCGGCATGATCTGCCGTAACCGATCCAACAGGAACTGCCTGTCGTCCTTCATCGAAACGCCGCATCACATCGAGCGCCTTCGCGGCTGACTGTGCCGGAACGACTGCAATGAGTTTTCCCTCGTTTGCGACATGAAGGGGATCGATACCGAGCAGTTCACATGCGCCTCGCACCTCATCCCGAACCGGGATGGCGGTCTCATCGATATCGATGCCGACCGAGGATGAAACTGCCAGTTCGTTGAGAACGGCAGCAACGCCGCCTCGGGTAGGATCCCGCATGGCATGCACCTCAGGAACCTCATCGAGCACCGCCGCGATCATCCGGTTGAGTGAAGCACAGTCGCTGGAAATTGAAGACCGGAAAGAGAGTCCCTCCCGTGCCGTCATGATCGACATCCCGTGATCGCCGACACTGCCGGAAAGCAGAATGCTGTCGCCGGGCTTCAGGTTGCGGCAGGAGAGAGAAACGTCATCGCGGAGCAGACCGATTCCGGATGTATTGATGAAAATGCCGTCACAGGAACCTTTCTGTACAACCTTGGTATCGCCTGCCACAATCATTACGCCGGCATTGCGTGCGGCAACAGCCATACTTTCGGCAATGCGTTCGAGATCGTCGAGCGGAAATCCCTCTTCAAGCACGAATCCCGCACTCAGATAGAGCGGGTTCGAACCCCCGACGGCAAGATCGTTGACCGTTCCGTTCACCGCGAGCGTTCCTATCGTGCCACCGGGGAAAAAACAGGGAGTGACCACATAGGTATCGGTCGTGAACGCAATTCTGCCCGAAGGGAGATCGAGTTTGGCCTGGTCGTCCATCAGATCGAGAAAACAATTGCTGAAACGGGGCTTGAATACCCGCTGCATCAGCTCCTGCGAAAACCGGCCGCCCGCGCCGTGAGCCATCTGGATGGTTTCATGCCGCTGTATCGGAAGCGGACAACTGAACGATTCTGTCATGATACGAAAGGATTGCGATGATAACGAAAGTATGCGGCGCATGCTCCTTCGGAGGAGACCATCGTTGCACCGAGGGGACTTTGCGGGGTGCATTCACGTCCGAAGGCAGGGCAGTCGGTGGGTGTAAGGTGGCCTTGCAGCACCTCGCCGCTCCGACATAGAGGAGACTCCAGCGGGGCGATATGACCGACGGAGAACCGCTTTTCGGCGTCGAAGCGCTCGTACTCCCGGCGCAGCACGAGGCCGCTTGCAGGAATGACGCCGATGCCGCGCCACGGACGGTCGGCCACCTCGAACACTTCATGCATCACCCGCCGCGCCACACAGTTGCCTTCGCGGCTGACGACGCGTCCATAGGCATTCACCACGCCACTGCGCCCCCCTTCGAGCATTTCCACCACTTCAAGAATGCCTTCAAGCAGATCGACCGGCTCGAATCCGGCAGGTACGATGGGCACGCAGAACTCCTCGGCAACCGGCTCGTAATCCTCCCACCCCATGATGGCGCAGACGTGCCCGGCGGCGAGAAACCCCTGCACCCGGTTGCCGGGTGCAGAGAGAATGGCCCGCATGGCAGGGGGCACCATCGCCTGACTCACCAGTTCGCTGAAATTGGCGATTCCTTCACGAGCCGCCTGCCGGACGGCCATCGCGTTTGCCGGAGCGGTGGTCTCGAAACCCACGGCGAGAAAAACCACCTCTTTATCGGGATTATCCCGCGCGATCTGCAGCGCTTCGAGCGGCGAAAAGACAATGCGCACGTCCGCCCCCTCGCTCCGTGCCATAAACAGATCTTTTTCACTGCCTGGAACGCGAAGCATGTCACCGAAGCTCGTGAGAATCACTCCCGGCATGGCAGCGACACAGAGCGCCCGCTCGATAGTTTCCAGCGGAGTAACGCACACCGGGCACCCCGGCCCATGCACGAGCTTGATATTCGGCGGAAGAAGCTGGTCGATGCCGTTGCGCATGATCGAATGGGTCTGCCCGCCGCAGATCTCCATGATGGTCCAGTACCCTGCGGACTTTTTCCCTATCTCCTCAACGAGACGGGAAACCAGTTTCGGATCGCGATATTCATCGATATGTTTCATGATGTCGGCAGAAAAGTTATATGACCTCATCAGGCAACGGAGGCGCTTCGTCAGGATCGAACGCCCCGCTGTCAATAAGCTCCTGCCAGAGTCTGAGGCTTTCGGCAGCCTCCTCCTCATCGATAATTTTCAAAGCAAACCCCGCATGCACGATTGTATACTGACCGGGCAGTATTTCCGGCACATATTCGAGACACGCTTTGGTCTTTGTTCCGTTCACATCGACGACCCCCATTTTCAGGCCGTTTTCATCGCTCATCTCAACAAGCTTTCCTGGTATGGCGAGACACATGGTTGGTAATGAAAGTTTATAGTTGGAATGATCAGTCGGATGAGACTGATCCGTCAGATTGATTCGCCCACCCCCCCATACTTCCCTCGCAGATACTCCCTGCCGATAACCGCCTGCCCGAGCGAAAGCCCTCCGTCATTGCACGGTACGGCGGCATGGCAGAGTACCCGATACCCGGAGGCCTGCAGTTCGGTGACCAGCGTTTCGAAAAGCAGGGTATTCTGAAAAACGCCGCCGCTGAGCGCAACTGTCCGGACTCCCGAAGCAGCCGAAGCCCTCGCTGCTATATCGCAGAGCATATCGCAGAGTGTCCGGTGGAACCTCCGGCTGATTTCGGCTCTTTCCATACCTCTGCGGACAGCATCCACCGAATCCCGAATGATCGGCGAAACAAGCATCTGCAGACGGCCCCCGAAATCCTCTATTCCATAACCGAACCGCTCCACGCCCACCGAGCCCCCTGCCGCATGCATGAGCGCCGCAGCTGCCTGACCTTCATAGGTGACGCTGCCGGCATATCCGCTTATGGCAGCAATGACATCGAACAAGCGCCCGCAGCTCGACGTTTCAGGAGAATTGATCCTTCTGTCAAGCATCTCTGCGACCTGCTCTGAAGGCAGGCCATCAAGAAACGGAAGATCGGGCACGTTCCCGAAGCTTCGATGCAGATAGCCTGTAGCGGCGCGCCACGGCTGAAAAACAGCCGCATCGCCGCCCGGAAGCGGCATGCGTTCCAGAGAAGCGAACCGATGAGCGCTCGCAGCATCGCCCACAAGCACTTCACCGCCCCATATCGTACCGTCCGGACCATAACCCGTACCGTCGAGAAGCAGGCCGATTGCCGGCCCCTGTTCGCGGTTTTCGGCCAGACAGGAAGCAAGATGGGCATGATGATGCTGCACGCCCAGTGCAGGAATCCGCTGTTCGCAAGCCCAGCGCGTCGTAAGATAGTCCGGGTGAAGATCGTGAACAACAAGTTCGGGAACTGCGCGAAAAAGCCCCTGAAGATGCAGCGCTGTCTGGCCGAAAAAACGCCAGGTCTCGTAATTCTTCATATCGCCGAGATGCTGGCTGAGAATGGCGTTGCGGCCGTGCAGCAGGCAAAGCGTGTTTTTCAGCTCCCCTCCGGTCGCAAGAAGCGTCGGCCCGTCGCCATCGAGCACGACGGGAGCAGGCACGAAACCCCGGCTCCTGCGTACAAGCCGCAATGCACCGGCAACATACAGGCCGACCGAATCGTCGCATCGCTGCACGATCGGCCGGTTGTGCACGAGAAACGCATCGGCAATACCCGCAAGACGAAGAAACGCCTCCCCGTCGTCATGCAGAACCGGTTCATCGCTGACATTCGCGCTGGTCATAACAAGCACATCCATACCATATGCCATCAGCAGCGCATGCAGCGGCGAATAAGGCAGCATCACACCAAGACGGGCGTTTTCCGGAGCGACGGCATCATGCAGGTCGTACCCCTCGCTTTTCAGCAGAAGAACCACAGGCGCTTCAGGAGAGCGCAGCGCTGCTTCTTCGCCTTCACCCGCAAGACAGAGCCTTTTCACCGTCTCCATGCCTGAAACCATCACCGCAAACGGCTTCTCCTCCCGCTGCTTCCTCTGCCGGAGACGGCGGACAGCATCCCCGTTACGCGCATCGACGGCGAGATGAAAACCGCCGATCCCTTTTACAGCGACGATGCGGCCTTGCCGCAACAGCTCCGCAGCGTCACGGATCGCATCGCGGCCGGAAAGCGGTTCGCCCGATCCGTCAAGCAGCGAAACCACGGGTCCGCATACCGGACAGGCATCCGGCTGGGCATGAAAACGCCGGTCAAGAGGATCGCGGTACTCCCTCATGCAATCCGCGCACATCACGAAACCCTTCATCGAAGTGAAAGGACGATCGTACGGAATCCTCTCGACAATCGTGTAACGCGGACCGCAATCGGTACAGTTGATGAAAGGATAACCGTAACGGCGGTCTTCGGGATCAGAAAGTTCGGCGCGGCATCTGTCGCAGAGCGCAATATCCGGAGGAATAAGTGTCTCCACCGAGCTGCCCTCTGCGGAAGAATCGATGATGAATCCTCCTTCGGACCGAACCGGAATATCCTCCACGGAAATCGAACCGATCCGGGCAAGCGGGGGCGCCTGTGCAGAAAGCGCATCGAAAAAGCGAGAAAGCGCAGCGGCGGCGCCCTGCACTTCGATCATCACTCCCGACGAAGTGTTCCTGATGAACCCGTCGAGACCCTGCGAAACAGCCTGCCGGTAAACGAACGGACGAAACCCGACCCCCTGCACGATCCCGTTGACGACGATCCTTCGCCGAACTTCGCCGTCGGAAGCAGCCGTACCGTTCAGCTCTGCGAAAGCCTCTTTTCCAGCCACGCCGCCCATAAATCGACTCCTTCACCGGTTTTTGCCGACAGTTCGAACCATTCAAGACCATGGCTGACCCGCATGGCGTTTTCTCGACAGACGGCGGCATCGAAATCCACATATGGAAGCAGATCGATCTTGTTCAGGATGCAGACATCCGCTTCATGGAACATGTACGGATACTTCAGCGGCTTGTCGTCGCCTTCGGTCACGCTGATGACGACAACCTTCAACGCCTCGCCGAGATCGAACATCGCAGGACAAACAAGGTTTCCGACATTTTCGATGCAGAGAAGCGAACCGTCCTGCAGCGGAAGCTGCCTTGCCGCCCGACTGATCATCTGCGCGTCGAGATGGCAGCCCGTACCGGTATTGATCTGGATGACCGGAACTCCGAGAGCGTCGATGCGGTCCGCATCCCGGGTTGTCTGCTGATCCCCTTCTATAACCGCTACCGGCACTTTTTCCTTCAGAAGAGGAATTATTCTTTCAAGCAGCGAGGTCTTGCCGGAACCGGGCGAACTGAGAACATTCAGTGCGAAAATCCGCTTCGCCTCAAAAAAGCCCCTGTTCCTTTCTGCGAGCAGATTGTTCTGCTGAAGCACATCCTGCTCCATCTGCACCGTCCTGGACCTTCGCTCGTCATGAGCGTGACGATGAGGATGATGATCGTGATGATGATCGTGGTCATGAGTATGGCTGCTGCCGGCATGGGCCTGGCTGCCGCCTCCCCTCTCGCCGGGTTTGCGCAGCACGGCTTCACCTTCGGTACCGCATCCGCATGTATCGCACATAACGTTATTCCCCCTCTTCGATTGTAATTGACTCAATAATGAACTCGTCGCCCGAAACAACCCGCACGGCAAGCGAACGGCACTCCGGACACTCGGCAACATAAAACGAAACCGGAAACGAAGCTCCGCAGGAGACGCAAACCCCTCGCCCCTCGCGTTCCTCGATCACCAGAACGGCATCCTCGGCAATCGACCCCCTGGCGGCAGCGGGAAAACAGAACCTCAAAGCATCGGGTACAATTCCGGCCAGTCGCCCCACCACAAGCGCAATTTCCGATATCACTCCGGAACCCTCCTTTCGCGCTCTGGCTTCCGCAGCCTCGACGATGGAGATCGCTACCGACATTTCATGCATAACCCGCAACCGATTAACAATCGTTTCGACGCCTGATTTTTCATCATAGCAAAGCGTTTATTCCCGATCAACAAATTTTTTGTAACTTCGGAAGATTTGTTCTGACACAATCATAAAATACACGCACATACGTTGAAAAACCTTACCGGATTATGCGGCATTCCGGCAGGCGACATAACCGGTCTTCTCGACCTGGCTGAAGGTTTCAAAGAGAAGCTGGTCACTCCCGAGCCGGTCTTTCCTCCCCTGCTGCAGAACAGGCGCATAGCGCTGGTGTTTTTCGAAAACTCGACCCGCACCCGTTTTTCATTTGAAATCGCCGCCCGTCACCTTGGAGCAGGCACCCTGAGCTTCTCGTCATCCGGCAGCAGCGTCAGCAAAGGCGAAACCCTCAGCGACACCATCAGGAATCTCGAAGCCATGAAGGTGGACGCATTCGTCCTGCGCCACGCGTCGTCGGGAGCTGCGGATTTCATTACGGGCATCACCCGCAAAAGCGTCATCAACGCCGGCGACGGCGCGCATGAGCATCCAACGCAGGCACTGCTCGACATATTCACCCTTCGCCGGCATTTCGGCGGCATTTCAGGCCTGAAGGTGGTTATTCTGGGCGACGTACTGCACAGCAGGGTTGCACGGTCGAATATTTTCGGCCTGCAGACGCTCGGCGCCCGCGTAGCGCTCTGCTGTCCCTCGACCCTTATACCTTCCGACGCCGGCTCTCTCGGAGTCGATCTCCATACCGACATTGACCGGGCTATCGAATGGGCCGATGCCGCAATCGTGCTCCGTCTGCAGCTCGAAAGAACAACAGGCGGATACATTCCATCGCTCGAAGAATACTCCGCCCATTTCGGCCTGAACGACGAAAGGCTTGAAAAAATCCGCAAGCACCTGCTCGTACTGCATCCGGGACCGATCAACCGTGAAATCGAAATTTCCAACAACGTCGCCGACAGAATTCAGCCCCCCGGTTATTCGAGCAGCATGCTCCTCGAACAGGTCACAAACGGCGTGGCGGTCAGGATGGCCGTACTGCAGGCCCTGCTCGCGTCCTGATGATCGAACTTCATATGCTGCAACCGAAAACAGAAATCAAACCAGATCAATAACCATGAAACCCCGATCGTTCCTCAGAAACATTTTCATTCTCGGCATCGCGCTTTCTGCCCTTACCTCAGGCACAGCATCAGCCGAACCGCTCCTAAACCCCACGATCAACACGCTCTTCAAACCGTTGCTTGCCGACCCGTCGGAGCCGAGAATCGCAGTCATGCCGAAAATCTCCGAAGACGGACTCCAGCTCGATATCGGCACATCCGCCGACATCTATCAGAATGAGGAAAAAACCTTCGCTGTCGGCGTTGATTTCGGAACATTTTCGCTTCTCGGCACCTCGGATAACTTCAAATTTCCGGTCGATACCATAGACTATCTCTTCGGCATCAACGCAACCTGGAAAACCACCATCGACAGCGGAAGCCTTCCGTTCGACGAACTGAGCGCCCGGCTGCGCCTGAGCCATATCTCCGCGCACTTCCAGGACGGACATACCGATGAAGACGGAAACTGGATCCAGGATGGCCCCTTCGATATTCCCTTCACGTACAGCAGGGAATTCATCAACCTTACCGTGGCGCTCAGCTCATCGGAAAACAACCGCGTCTATGCCGGATACCAGTACCTCTGGCACAGCATCCCTGATGACATCGGCTCCCACTCATTCCAGGCCGGAGCGGAGATTTCCACGCCATACAACACTTACCTTGCCGCCGACTTCAAGCTCCTGCCTGTATGGAAAGGCGGAGAAGATGGTGAAACCGACGGATACCGCGGCACCTGGAACCTGCAGGCCGGAATGCGCCTCACGGCACTCGGACTCGACCGCGTAAGAATTGCGTACAACTATTTCTCCGGCATGAGTCGCCACGGCATGTATTTCTATAAACCCGAAAGCTTCAGTACGGTCGGCATGATTGTCGATCTGTAATAAAGACAGAGGTACCCGGAAAACGTCACGGGCTGTCCCCCTCTTCCTTGCCGCTTCTGCGCCACATTCCGGCAAATAATGGCGCAGAAACGGTACCGCTTTGCGTACCGGTAAATCCCTCCGTCCTTGCTCCTTCCGCCCGGCTTCCGTATATTCACCCGCAGACTCACCTCCCTTAAACAATCAAACCGCCGCAACCATGCGTATTGGAATAGGAATCGACGTCCATCCCTTCGCCGAAGGACGCAAACTCGTCATCGGAGGAGTGGAAATTCCATCGTCAAAAGGCCTTGACGGTCACAGCGACGCCGACGTGCTGCTGCACGCCGTCAGCGACGCCTTGCTCGGAGCCGCAGCGCTCGGCGACATCGGCCTGCACTTTCCGAATACCAGCCCGGAATACAAGGACATCGACAGCATGATTCTTCTGGAACACGTCGGCAAACTGCTGAGAACAGAAGGATTCGAAGCCGTCAACATCGACGCCATGCTGCTGCTCGAAGCGCCTAAAATCGCCCCCTACATCGAAGAAATGCGCCGGAACATCGCCCGCTGCCTCGACATCGAAACAGGAACGGTGTCGGTAAAAGCCACCACAAACGAAAAACTCGGCTACATCGGCCGCGAAGAAGGCGCAGCGGCACACGCAGTCTGCATCATCAGGCAGTACTGAGCCCCTATGTCCCCACCTGGCCCCTGAGAATACTCACCGGCAGGTAGCGGGTCGCCTTGCGGGCAGGCGTTACCGATGAAAGCACGGCGATAAGGATACCGAAAACGATCACGATCAGGTGAGCTTCCGGCGTCTCGAAAATATTGATCCGATCGCTGCGAATAACGCCTGCCGTGCTCGCCTCGAACCGTATGAGAGAAATGAAGTGGCAGATCACATGTCCTGCAGGGCTTCCGACGACCACGCCGAAAATGCCTATTATCAATCCCTCAAGCATGAATATCCGGGTAATGCTGCCGCTCTGAACTCCCATTGACCGCAGGATGGCGATATCGCGCACCTTCTGCAGCACCACCGTCGTCATGACCGATGAGACGCCAAGCCCGGCCACGACAAATACAAAACCGACGAGCACGAGAGTAATTGTCGCATTGCGGTTGTAGAACTCGATGACGTTGCGGTTGGTCTCGTCCCAGCTCTCGCTCCTGTACCCGGTAAGGCGTCCCACCACAGCAGCAACCTCCCCAGCGCGGCCCACATCCGCCGTACGCAGCCCTATTCCGGTAGCGGAATTCGAGGCTATCCCCTCCATCCGCTGCGCGAGCGACAGATTCACATATGCCTCGCGCTCATCCTTCGCATTGAAACCGCTGCTGAACCGCCCCACGACGGTAACAGGATACTCCTCGCTGTTCTTCGTCACCAGCACGATCCTGTCGCGGTACCCCGCATCGAGCTTAGCGGCCAGCAGATTCCCCACAAGAATGCCGTTCGGCGTCCGGGAAAGCTCCTCCAGGGCATTCTTATCGAGAAGATTCTTTTTAAGGCCTGCAATGTCTGCCTCCAGCAGGGGAACCACCCCCTTGGCGGCACACGCAGTAAACCGGGTCTTGTTCCTCGCGATAACTCTCGAAACCACGAAGGGCGATACACTCACCACGCCGGGAACCCGCTCTATACGCTTTGCAACATCAGGATAATTCTTTATCAGTTCCTTCGCCTCGGTTGTCACATGCTTCCCGACCATCGACACCCTTCCCGGAGGATACCCGATAACGTTATCCGGCACCAGTGGTTCGATCCGCTCGGCATCCACCAGCACATGAGGCGCCGTATCAATCACTTTCGTCACAACGTTCGACGACGACCCGTTCGCCACCGAAATCGTGGTGACAAGCATGGCAGAACCCACAGCAACCCCGAGAGCCGTCAATGCCGTCTGGCGCTTGCGCTCTCTCAGATGCACCCAGGCTATCCTCAGATGGTCGAAAAAGGTCATGCAAAAACAGAAATCACATTAACATAAACAGATAGTACCGTCTAAAATGCTCCGGCCGCAATGAAAAATCCCCTAAAACATCTATCTTGACAGCCATAGAAGCATAAACAGGAGACTATCCTTAAATGTAAAGAAATCAGGCCGATATAATCTAACCCCTGCAAAAAAGGAGAACAGAACCGTGAAAAAAATAGGAATCCTGACAAGCGGCGGAGACTGCGGCGGACTCAACGCCGTCCTCAAGGGAGCCGCATTGATGGCAGAATCCAATGGCCTTGAGCTCTACATCATACCGAACGGATATGCCGGACTCTACAACCTTGTTGACCGAGGCAATCTCGTCAGGCTCGACAAACAGAGACTCGACCAGTTCGACGCAAGCTTTGCCGGCTCCGAAGCCGGACACTCCCGGGTAAAAATCAAGGCTATCCGCAACTCCGACAAATACAACCGCATCAAGGAAGGCATGAAAAAGTTCAACCTTGACGGCCTCATCATCAGCGGCGGCGACGACTCCGGAAGCGTCATGGTCGACCTCAGCCAGCAGGGAATACACTGCATACACGCGCCCAAAACCATGGACCTCGACCTGCAGACATACTCTGTCGGCGGCGACTCGACTATCAACCGCATCGCCCAGTTCGTCCACGACCTCAAAACCACAGGCAAAACCCACAACCGGGTGCTCGTCACCGAAGTCTTCGGGCGCTATGCCGGACATACGGCATTCAGAAGCGGCATTGCAGCGGAAGCCGACTGCATCCTCATTCCCGAAATCCCCGTTGACTGGAACGTGGTCTACGAACACCTCGCAAAACGCTTCACCCGCAGGATCCGACAGAGCGACGTGCACAGCGGCACCTATACCATCGTCGTCGCTGAAGGTATGAAAAATGCCGACGGCAGCGACATCGTCGACGAATCGGCCGGTGTCGATCCGTTCGGACACAAAAAACTCGCCGGAGCAGGAAAATACACCTGCCAGGAAATCCGGAAGCGCATGAAAGCCGACCCCGCAATGCCGATCTTCATGAAAGAAACCGGCATGTTCGTCGAAGGAGTCTACGAAATACCGGAAGTGCGCGAAATCCACCCCGGCCACCTCGTCCGGGCAGGCAACTCCTCGGCATACGACGTCAACTTCGGTTTCGAAGCCGGCGCTGCGGCGGTGCTGCTGCTGCTGGACGGCAAAAGCGGCGTCACGGTGTCAAAAGTCAAAGGGCGCAAAGTCGAATACATCGAATCGAGCAAAGCCATCATGCAGCGCCATGTCGATCTCGACCAGGTGGCACTGTACGAATCCCTCGGCATCTGTTTCGGCCGCACTCCGGCAGCATATGAGCCGATTCTGAGAGAAATGGATGTAGTCTACGAAAGAATATACTGATCCGCAGGGTGGAACGGTCGGAAAACGGCGGTTCAGAGCGGACGATCCGTTCTCGGGATCATTGACAAAAGCAGAACGGCAGGGTTACCCCTGCCGTTCTGCTTTTATACCCGATACCGGTGTGCCGGATGGAATACGTTGTCGACTCGCTTACTTGCGTTTCTTCTTGTGCCCGGTAAAAAACGACTCCTCATTGCGGAAACCGCTTTTTGCCTTCGGTTTCGGTTTACGCGCCGAACCCGATGAATAGTGTGCGCGGTCATCCATTTTCGACAGTCTGAGCTGACGTCCGCAAACGCGAACCTTGCGGAGCTCGTGAAAAACATCATTTGGCATGCCTGCAGGAAGCTCAACCGTGCTGAATGAATCGTTGATCGAAATACGCCCTATCGATTCGGGATCGAGGCCGATTTCATTGATGATCGCTCCAAGAATGTTGCCGGCTTTAACGCCATGCTCGCTGCCGACTTCAAGCCGGTAGGTCTCCCGCGACTCATCGGCGTATAGTCCATCCTGCTTCGGTTTCCTCGATGCGCCCCGCTCTTTGCCGGATTGCTCGCGGCTCTCCGGGCGCGGCGCCCTCTCCGGTTTTGCCGAAAGCAGAAGAGGAGTCTCGCCCTGCAAAAGCGATGCCAGCGCAGCTGCCGCCTCTATTTCCGCAACGTCATGCTCATGGCAGTACTGCTCGACAAGGCGGGTATAAAACTCCAGATCCCCTGCAGCGATGGTATCGGTAATGCGCTGCTTGAACTTCGCGATACGCTTGTCGTTGATGATCTCCGTAGAAGGAAGCTCCATCAGTTCTATCCGCTTGCGGGTAGCCTTCTCGATCGCATAGAGCATATTTTTTTCTCTCGGAGAAACGAACAGGATCGCTTCGCCGCTCCTGCCCGCACGACCTGTTCTGCCTATACGATGGACATACGACTCGGTATCGGAAGGAATATCGTAGTTGATGACATGGCTGATGCGTTCGACATCGAGTCCTCGAGCCGCCACATCGGTCGCGATGACGATATTCAGGGAACCGTCCTTGAGCTGATCGACGGTACGCTCGCGGTGATTCTGAGCCATATCGCCGTTGAGAGCCGCCGCCGCGTAGCCCCTTGCCTGCAGTTTTTCGGCAAGCTCAAGCGTCATGGTTTTGGTTCGTACGAAAATGAGCATTCCCTCGAATTGTTCGACTTCGAGAATGCGGGTAAGCACATCGAGCTTGTGGCTGCCGCCGACAATCCAGTAACGCTGGCGGATCGTCTCTACCGTGGTGGTTTTTGCCTGAATGGTGATTTCTGCCGGACTCTTCAGATGCTTCTGGGCAATCCGGCGAATCGGCGCCGGCATGGTTGCCGAAAAGAGAGCGACCTGACGATTTTCAGGCGTCTGGTCCAGAATCCACTCGACATCGTCGATAAATCCCATGCGAAGCATCTCGTCAGCCTCGTCGAGCACCAGGCACTGCAGGCCATCAAGCGAAAGAGAACCACGGCGCATATGATCCATCACGCGCCCGGGAGTGCCTACAACGACGTGTACTCCGCGCTTCAGCATGCGAAGCTGGGTACCATAATCCTGTCCGCCGTAGATCGGCACAACATGAAACCCTTTCAGGTATTCAGCGTACCGGTGAAACGCCTCGGCAACCTGGATGGCAAGCTCCCTTGTGGGAGTCAGCACCAGCGCCTGGGGCTCCGGCTTTGAAAGCACGATATTCGACAGCACCGGAAGTGCAAATGCCGCAGTTTTGCCTGTACCGGTCTGCGCCTGGCCGAGCACGTCCCGTCCGTCGAGCAGCAATGGAATGGTCTGAGCCTGAATAGGCGTCGGCTTCTCGTAGCCTACCTCTTCAAGCGCCCTGAGCAGCGGCTCGGCCAGCTCCAGCTCATTGAAATGCGATACGGGTACTTTTTCTTCAATCATACGTTTTCTTTCCTCTGATAAGAATGTTGACAATGCTTAAAGCACTCACTGATGCGGCAACAATGCAGGAAAGGGTATAATACTGAAGGAGAGTTTCGCCCGGCAGGAAAACATCCCTGCACACAGGCAGACACCATTACAGTCTGCAGAACAACAGGACACCTGAACTTTCTCGGCATCTTCACCACGAGGTAATATGCGGAATTTCAATTTATGAATAAATCCGTTCAATAACGAATGCATTTTCAGCTTCGGCCGATAATACCGTACTCTCGGACGTTTATGTTTCCAGACTTCCTACATAGTTGCGGTATTCCGGAGCATCCGGAGCAGAAAACCAGGTTTCGATGGAATCGGCTATGCGTCTGCTGATGTCGGGGTAGACGAAATTCATGGTGCCGATCTGAATGGCCGAGGCCCCTACGAGAAGGAACTCCATGGCATCTTCGAAGCTCGCGATACCGCCCATACCGACAACCGGAATTCTGACGGCATTGAATACTTCCCAAACCTTTGCGAGGGCTACAGGCTTGATCGCCGGACCGGAGAGACCGCCGGTGACGTTTTTGAGAAGAGGCTTGCGGGTTCTGTAGTTGACCGCCATGCCGACAAGGGTATTGATGAGGGACACTGAATCGGCACCGGCTTCTTCGGCGGCAAGCGCTATTGAGCTGATGGAGGTGACATTCGGAGTGAGCTTGATCATGAGGTGGCGACTGGTGATCTTCCGCAGTTCGCTGACGATTTCATACGTGGCATCGCGGCTGACGCCCATAATCATGCATTCGCCCTTGACATTCGGGCAGGAAAGATTGATTTCATAGCCGTGGAGCCCGGAAACGTCATCGAGCCGCGATACCACTTCGCAGTAGTCGTCGATCGAACGGCCGGCTATGTTGACGATGACCGAGGTGCCGATGTTTCGCAGGAAGGGAACTTTTTCGGCGATGAACCTTTCCACACCAACATTTGCAAGACCGATGGCGTTAACCATACCTGAGGGAGTCTCGGCTATGCGCTGGGGCTGGTTACCCTTACGGGGTTCGAGGGAGATCGCCTTGGTGACGATCCCCCCGATTTTCGTCAGGTCACACAGGGAGCTCAACTCTTCGCCATAGGAAACGGTACCAGAGGCAAGCAGTACCGGTGAACGAAGGTCGAGCCCGCGACCAAGCGATATGGCGGCAGCCGGCTTTTTGCCTGTTGTTGTGGCTTCGTTGCTCATACGCGGTCTTTCCCTGTTCAGTTCTTCTCCCTGTTCAGATAATATGTCTCCGCGTACTCCCTGACCATCCGGTGTGTGTTGTATACCGGAGCGATGGTTGCGATTGCGTTGCGGATTTTTTTCAGCCAATTGTACGGCAGATTGCTTTCGTCGCGCTCGTAGAAGGTCGGGATGATCTGGTTTTCGAGAACATCGTAAAGCTTGTCTGCGTCGAAACGGTCCTGTTCCTCATAGTTTTCGAACACTTCGCCGTTGCCGATCGACCAGCCGTTTTCTCCGTTGTACGCTTCCGGCCACCAGCCGTCGAGTACGCTGAAATTGAGTCCTCCGTTAAGTACGGTTTTTTCGCCCGACGTACCGCTTGCTTCCATCGGCCTGACCGGGTTGTTGAGCCAGACGTCGACGCCCGAAACCATGCGCTTTGCCACGCCGAGGTTATAGTTTTCAAGAAAGATGATCTTTCCTGCGAACTGCGGCCTGCGCGAGTGCTCGACAATCTGGCGGATGTACTCCTTGCCGGCGTCGTCGTGCGGATGTGCCTTGCCGGCGAAGATGATCTGCACCGGCATGGTGGGATGGTTGATGATGCGGTTGAGCCGGTCGAGGTCCCTGAAAATGAGCGGCGCTCTCTTGTAGGTTGCAAACCTGCGTGCGAACCCGATGGTAAGCACGTCGGGCGAAAGGGTATTTTTGGCAAGCCTCGACGAATCGTACTCGGGGTACATCGAATAGGTGTGCTGATGAAAGAGCTGGTTGGCCAGGTAACGATGAATGAAGTCGATGAGATTGCGCTTCAGATGATATCGCAGCGACCAGAGGTCTTCGTTGCTGACGCGGGCGAGAACCTCTTCGGCAGCCTCCTGCGAGCTGCAGAGGGTGTCGATGCTCCGGGTGAACCGGCGCCAGAAGCGGTCGGTAGTCGGAGTGGCCCAGCTCTGGGCATGCACGCCGTTGGTTATATGGCCGATCGGCACTTCGTCTTCCGTTTTGACGCCATAGAGGTTTTTCCACATCTGCCGGGATACTTCCCCGTGCAGTCGGGAAACGCCGTTGGCCGCTCTCGAGAAGTTGAGCGCAAGAACGGTCATGGTGAAGAGCCCGTGCGGGTTGTTCGCATCTTCGGATCCGAGCAGCATCATCTCATCGAAACTGATGCCGCATTCCCTGACGTAGTGATCGAAGGTGTAGTGCATCATATCGCGCGAGAAGCGGTCGTGACCGGCAGGCACCGGCGTGTGCGTGGTGAAGACGCAGCGGTTTTTGACCTTCAGGCGGGCCTGTTCGATCGGAGTGCCGGCGGCAAGCTCCCTGGAGAGCAGTTCGAGCGTCAGAAATGCCGAGTGTCCTTCGTTCATGTGATAGACCGCAGGGTTGATGCCGAGCGCGTCGAGCAGCTTGACCCCGCCGATGCCGAGCACGATTTCCTGGTTGATTCGCATGTTCTGGTCGCCGCCGTAAACCCTGCAGCAGATGTCGCGGTAGTGCGATTCGTTTGCAGGAATGTTGGTGTCGAGCAGATAGAGCGTGGCCCGGCCAACCTTGAGCCTCCATGCCTGCGCGAAAACTTCGCTCTGGGCGATGCTGACGGAAATAATGAGATCCTTGCCGTCCGGACCGGTAACCTTTTCGATCGGCAGGCTTTCAGGATATTGCAGCGGGTAATCCTCGAGCTGCCAGCCGTCGTGGTTGAGGTACTGGCGGAAATAACCTTCCTTGTAGAAAAGCGTGATTCCTACAAAGTTGATGCCGAGGTCGCTGGCGGATTTGATGTGGTCTCCGGCCAGCACGCCGAGCCCTCCCGAGTAGATCCTGACGCTTTCGTGAATACCGAATTCGGCGCAGAAGTAGGCAACGGGATTTTCGACGAGCTCGGGAGTATTCCTTGCTGCCCAGGTGTCGGTTTCGGCCATGTAACTGCGGAAACGCGCAGCGACCCGTTCGGTTTTCTCACCGAGGTCGCAATGAAAGCGCGCCTGCAGTTCGTCGTTCGATATATGGCGGAGCAGTTCGATTGGGTTGTGGTTGACCCTCTCCCACAGTATGGGCGAAAGTTCCCTGAATATTTCTTTGGCTTCAGTATCCCAAGACCACCAGAGGTTTCTTGTGAGTTCCTTGCAGGAGGATACGGTTTTGCGCATGGCTTCGATGTTGTGATAATGAATTGCGAATGGGTTCCGGATGTGTCTCAGGAAAACCTGTTTTCTTTTTCTTCACGGCCTTCCGGAACCGATGTATTGAATAAAAATATGGCTTAATTTAGTCTTTTAGTCTGTAAAACCGCAATCCGCATGATGTGATTCACAAAAGAGTAACTGTAGCGCATATTTCGGACATTCATCTTGCCGGAAACAACGACCGCCGAACAATCTCCATGCTCGGAAGAATGCTGGATCATTTTTCGGCGATCGG